>TARA_R110002033_G_scaffold171209_1_pt1 | contig 48444 bp, 44 predicted proteins | sample TARA_R110002033 | Tara Oceans TARA_R110002033 (sample SAMEA4397051) | marine metagenome | biome: Polar Biome; feature: [SRF] surface water layer (ENVO:00010504); material: water (ENVO:00002006), including particulate matter (ENVO:01000060) such as... | depth 5 m
AGAATGTTAAGGCGCGCAGCTAGACTTGATCGCATGCTCCCTAGCTGCTCGCTCTCGCTTTGCTGCTGTAACATATTTTTTTGTGTCTGGTGGCTGACATCAGCTAAATGCTCAGAGGACGTAGCAAGTTGATTAGTTGTCCCTGTTATTTGCTTAACAATATTTTCAAAAGTTTCTAATAAATTGTTAATATTACTACTGATTTCTGATATTTCATCTTTACCTTCTATTTTTACTCTCTGAGATAGATCTTTATTAAAAGTTACATCATTAATAAATTGATTGAGTTTTAGTATTGGCATAGTAAGTTTTTTGGCAAAGAACAATCCAATAATGACAGCTAAAATGCTGGCTCCAAGCAAGGAAAAGAGTGCTGTATTTAGAGTTGAATGAGCAAGATCTGTTGCTGCTTGAAACGCTTCTTTAGTATCAATTTCGCTGACCAAAACCCAATTAAGACCAGGGATTTTAACTGGAGTATAAGAGGATAAAACAGTAATGTTACGATAGTCTAAGATTGTCTTGTTTCCAGACTCTCCAGATAATGCCGCTCTGACAGACGGAGTATCTATTGTTTGAATTCCGACATTATTTTTTCGAAGTGATATTTCTTCTATTTCTTTTTTAGATATTTGAGTGTTTTTAAGACTAGCTATATAGCTATCAGGGTTTTCAGCTAAAAAACGATTAATACTTGCTGCTTTTAGATTATCGTTTACAAGGTAACTTTCTCCAGATAAACCTAGACCAGAGTTTGACCAATCATTATCGCCAGTCATTATGTTATTAATTTGATCTATGGGAATTTGAAAAGCTAATACGCCTGCTTTTTTTCCGTCTACGAATAGCGGTTTTGCTATAAATGAAGCTGCAGCTCCATAAGAAGCTGTATAAGGTGAAAAGTCTACAATAGCGTATTTTTCGTTGTTGCTGAGTTCATTTGCTTGACGGAAGACATTTGCTAGGCCGCTATCTATATTGGCTTCATTCATCAGTGAAGTTGCGAAATCTATTTCTTTATAGACACTATATACCACCTCGCCAGAAGGTGAGATTAAGAAAATATCATAAAGTCCGAATGTTTCTAAGTAACTACGGATATAAGGGTGATATTGAGCATGTACCTTATCGTAGTCTGCTGCAGAGTTTGCAGAATTCAGTTTATGTTTAGCACCGAGAGGCTGTTTGTTATTCGATATGTAACGATACTGTAAAGATTTTTCTTTGGCACTTAAAGAATCAATTAGCTTATTAATATCTATAGGTTTATGGTTTAGTCTTTCATATTCTTTTGAAAATATAGTTTCATAATAGGATACTAGGTTAGTATTTTCTTCTGTCGTTATACTCGAATTAGTGTTCTCATTTTCAAAAGCAGAACTGAAATCAGCCATCGCTTTTTTAATGGTTGGATTGTTAGATTGTGCTGTTATTTGATTAACAGTAGAGTTTAGATAACGTTCAATGCCTTTTTTACGAGCTTCGCGGACCGCAATCAATTTATCGGTTGAAGATTGTTCTAGTGCCTCACTTGATTTTTCCTTGGTTTGGAAATAAATAACGCTCGTTAATAAGGAGAGCGATAAGAGAGTAGACAGTAAAAGAATGAAAGTGGTTTTTGCCTTAATAGACATATTTTAATCCTAAAGTACGATATCTGAGATATTCTAATTTCTTAGCGTTTTATCTCAAGTTAATAGTGTCGTAAAAACGTACCCTTTTTGTAATGTTAGATTTTTTTGAGTAATACAATGGGCTTTTGGTGTTAAGCAAAACCGAATTTTGAGCATGAAACATAACTATGAAAATAGCGACGATAGGCTTTGACTCAATGTTCTTTTTTCATGGAAAATGAGCTTCAATCTACCAATGTACGTGCCTCACTTTTAACAAGGTAAAACACCGTGACCATCGCTTCAGCTCTTATTTCCAAGTTGCCGTTAGTCGGCACTACTATTTTTACAAAAATGTCGGCGTTAGCCGTCGAGAAAGGCGCGATTAACCTGTCGCAAGGATTTCCAGATTTTCCACCGGATGCTCGATTATTAGAACGCGCGTCACAGGCGATTTTAACTGGTAATAATCAATACTCGCCTATGACTGGCTTGCCGATTTTAAGAGAAGCGATTGCCGGCTTGATCGAACGTCATTACGACCGAAAAGTTAACGCGTTTAGTGAGATTACGGTGACTAGCGGTGCGTCGGAAGCCATTTTTGATGCGATTGCTGCGTTAGTGCATGATGGCGATGAAGTTATTTTGTTCGATCCCGCTTACGATTTATATGAGCCAGCAGTGACCTTAGCGGGTGGTGTTTGTCGTCGAGTTACTTTGAGTGCGCCTGAGTTTCGCCCTGATTGGCAGGCGTTTTCTGAATTACTTAGTGATAAGACGCGTTTGGTCTTAATCAATACGCCACACAACCCAACGGGAAGCTGTTGGTTAGCAGAAGACTTAGAGTCCTTGTGGCAAGTGATTGCGAGTCGTGACATTTATGTACTGTCTGATGAAGTGTATGAATTTATCCACTTTAGTGAATCCGCAGTAAGTGTTCACAAACACACAGAGCTTTCAAAACGAAGCTTAGTGGTTTCTTCTTTTGGCAAAAGCTTTCACTTAACTGGCTGGAAAGTTGGCTACATTGTGGCGCCAGCGGAATTAACCGTGGAACTGCGCAAAGTGCATCAGTTTGTTTCTTTCTGCACCGCCACTCCTTTGCAGCAAGCCTTAGCGGAGCATTTAATGGCTTTACCGGAAGCGAGTGCTGGCTTGGCTGCGTTCTATCAGCAAAAGCGTGATGTACTGAGAAATGCACTAGCTGGTAGCCGCTTTACGTTACTGCCATGCGAAGGCACGTATTTTCAATTATTGGATTACAGCGCGATCAGTGATTTAGATGACGTGGCATTTTGTGAGTGGCTAATTGACCAAGTCGGTGTAGCCGCGATTCCAGTCAGCGTGTTTTATCAGCAACCGCCAAAAGATCAACGCATTATCCGCCTGTGTTTTGCCAAAGAAGAAAGCACTTTGCTTGAAGCCGCTCGTCGTTTAAGTGAGCTTTAATCAATAGGGTAAGTAGCGCAAAGAAAAGTCACTAACAAAAAGCCAACATTGATGTTTTGACATCGCGTTGGCTTTTTTGAGGATTGTTTATTGTAGCGGGTGGTTATTTAGTTTGGCATCGCCTCGAACGCTGGAATATCTGCTAAGTGCTCATCCCAGTTGCCTTTGCTGTCCATAAAAATATGCGCTTGCGGCGTGATATCAACGTCAGTGTCTAAGCAACCAGCAGGAACGACAACTAAGCCGCGAGCTTTCGCATCAGTCGGCAAATTTGAGCCACACACAGAGCAAAAAGTACGAGCAAAGTTTGTGTCTTCTAATCGATAAAAACTGAGTTTATCTTCGCCACTCAACCAAGTAAGCGTAGCACCCGGCGCAAATAAATTGGCGCAGTGTGCTGTGCCAGAGGTTTTTCTGCAGCGGCTGCAATGGCAAAGGAAGAACTTCTTAAACTCGCCTTCCAATTCAAATTTAACCGTACCGCACAAGCAAGATCCAGTGTGAAGATGACTCATAATCGAACGCTCCAAAAAAGATATTAAAGGTTAAGCGCCAACGGAAAACATGCCTTCTAAATCGTCTTTTGAATAAGCCTTAAATGCCAACATGGTTTCTGTTTTCAAAATGTAATCAATCTGTGCAAGGTGTTGTGTCACCAACTCAGATATTTCGTCATTGTTCTGAACACGAGCGATAGCGGCGATATCGTATGGACCACTAACTGAATAAACTTCAGACAAGCCTTTGATGGAAGCTAATTTTTCAGCGACTTGGTTGATGTGCTTTTTCTCAACAGAAAGCATGATGATAGCAGTAACCATGGGTGTTTCCTCTTCGGACTGTGAGTGAACGCTGTAATTTTAACAATTAATACCAGCGAATAGTTGGGAATTAAAGCACCTTAAGCGGCGATTTACAAAGGAACAAAGAGACAACTTATGTGGACGAATTGGAAAATATGTAGAGGTTATAGCATTGCTTAGGATGGACAAAAAACGGCATGGAAAGCCATGCCGTTTGAAACACCAAAATAATGCTTAATTAATTGAAGCGGCTTGCAATGTGCGCAACGCGTTCACCGTAAAGACGAGCTGTTTCTAGGTCGCCTTCAGGAATAGCGTCGTTACCAGCGTCAGATGGAGACTGAACTAAAACGCCAACAGAACCACCTAGATTATTGACATCTTTGCGTGTAGCAGCAAGCGTATTAGATGGTGGAAGTCCTAAACTTACCCAAATGCCACCATGCTGAGATGCAAGCGTTTGTAGGTAAATAAGAGTGACTTGTTTGTCACCATTTAAACTTGCACTGTTGGTAAAACCACCGAATACTTTGTTCTTCCAAGCTAGAGTAAACCAGGCTTTAGATGTTGCATCAGCAAATTTCTTAAATTGCCAAGGTGCACCACCCATGTAAGTTGGGGCACCAAAAATAATGGCATCAGCCGCGTTTAATGTATCCCAATCCGCGTCTGTAATATCGCCATTTTCATCGATTTGAATACTTTCTGCGTTAGCACCCTTTGCAACGTACTCGGCAACGTGTTTGGTATGTCCATATCCTGAGAAGAAAACCACTACTGTCTTTTTCATTACTCACTCCAATGCTTTTGATTATATGAATACGAGGTAAGGCCTCGTCTTGTTTCAACAAAATTGATAGTATGTTTTAGAAACTAACTATACAAGAAGTAACCTTTTAGTGACTAGGTTACCTGAGGGAAACTACCTTGAACCAAGATAACGCGCCTTTATCCTATAGTATTTATGCCAAAGGCTGCCCAGCAAGAGCCTTTTTCGATCGTCTGGCTGATCACTGGACACTATTAATTATTAGGTTACTAAGAAAAGACTCATTTCGGTTTAATCAAATTAAACGTGAAATAGAAGGTATCTCGCAAAAAGTCTTGTCTCAAAAGCTCAAGCAACTAGAACGAGATGGCCTGATAACTCGTACTGCTTTTGCCACCGTGCCAGTGACAGTAGAGTATGAATTAACGGACTTAGGGCATGATTTTGCCCAAACGATTGAGCTATTTGCTGATTGGGCAGAGCAAAATATAGAGCAGGTAAAACAGGCGCAAAAAAACTACGACGATGTTAATGCATAGAAGCTGGCTATACTTAGTCGCTACTTCCGGTTCTAGGGTTAACATTTAATTCCACTTCAAAGCCGTCTTGCTTACCCGCCGCTGGGGATTTGAGCTGCAAGGCAATTCCCGCTCCTGAGGTAATGGCATCGACAATCGCTAGCCCTAGACCTGAGCCGGAAGCGGTCGTATTTGCTCGCACAAACCGCTTGCGCAACAAGGCGAGATCTTGCGGTGCAACAAGATCGCACTCATTCACCACTCGCAGCGTTCCATCTTCCAGCAAACTCACTTCCACTGGACGATTAGCTCGACCATGTTTGAGCGCATTTTCAATCAGATTACGCGCTAGAATGGCAAAGGCATCTGGGTCTAACAAAGAGTTAATATCACTTGTCGGCAAGATTAATTTGATGCGTTCTGGTGACTGACGAGTAAAGTCGCCCGCAATCATCTTCAATATAGGTACAAGATTATGCTGTTGTTGTGAGATGGCGCCACCGCCTTCTGCTTTGGCTAATTCGAGTAATTTTTCAGACTGTTTTGATAGGCTTTTGAGCGAGCTTTCAACATCAGTAATTTGCAGTTTTAATTGCTCGTCTTGTGTGACCGATTTGATTCGTTGCACCTTAGCCAACGCTGTCGCCAGAGGTGTACGTAATTCATGGGCACTGTTGGCGGTAAAACTGCGTTCTGCTTCTAGTGTGCGGCGTAGTCGCTCGAGCAAGCGATTGACGGCTACCGCAATGGGTTTAAATTCTTTGGGTAGTTTTTCCATTTCCACTGGCGATAAATTCCCTGCGCCACGTTCTTCAATAGCATGTTGAAAGATAACGACTTTACGAAGAGACAATCGAATAATCCACCAGATACCTAACAAACTAATTGGTGCTAAAAACAGCAAGGGAAGCAGTAGTGCAATCGCTGCCTCCATGAGATCTTCTTCCCTGTGCTCTAGCGGTTCAGCCACTTCAATATAAACACGGTGTTCTAATGCGGATGTGGTGTAAATCCGATGGGTCGAGGTATTAGAGAAACCTATTTTCAGGTCTTCGCCAAATATCTGCGGATTGGCATCTTTAGAGCGCAATAGAACATTGCCTTGCTGGTCTTTGACTACATAGGTGAGGTATTCATCGTCGTTTTCTAAAGTTGGGATACCTAATCTATCGTTATTTTGTTGTTTGAAAGAATCGGTAATCACCAAGGGCAGAATATGTTGGGCCGATTTTTTGAGCGCTTTATCGAAAGATTCGTTCATCTCCTTTTGCACCACCAAACCCGAAGTTATGGCGCCGAATAGCCAAAGTAATGAGACTCCCAAAGTCAGGCCGATGCTCAGGCTTTTCTTTAAGCTAGCGTTAGTGCTCATAAGTCTCCAAACGATAGCCCATGTTTCTGACGGTAATAATGACATCTCGGCCCAGTTTCTTGCGTAACCGACTGATGTAAACTTCAATGGTGTTGCTCTCGATCTCGGCACCGAATTGGTACAAGCGGTCTTCAAGCTGCGAGCGAGATAGAAGCGTCCCTGGGCGTTGTACAAAGCCTTCGAATAGCGCCCATTCGCGCGCAGTCAATTCCACTGCTTGTCCATTCGCCTTGATGCGATGTTCACTCAGATCTATTTCTAAATGACCGATTTTGACGAGCGGATTTGGATCTCCACGATAACGTCGAGCAACGGCTCCGACACGAGCGGATAATTCAGAAAGGTCGAAAGGCTTTACTAAATAATCGTCGGCTCCGGCGTTTAGTCCTTCAATTCGGTCAGACACCTGATCACGAGCGGTAAGAATGATAACGGGCGTTGAGTCTCCGGATTTTCTTAGGCTTTTTAAAAAATCAAAGCCATTACCATCCGGTAACATGAGGTCCAGTAAGATCAGATTGTAGCTGGTGGCTTTCACGCTGGCTTCGGCAAAACTCAGGCTTTGCACCCAATCTACAGCGTGGCCGTCGTCACGAATTTGATCCCGAACGGCTTCTCCTAACCCAGTTGTATCTTCTATTAACAATACTCGCATGCCGTATCTCTGATTCTATTGTTTTGCTCATCATAGCTCATCGACCTGACATTAACCTGAATGACGCGGATTTTTGTCTTGTTAGCTTTTTGTGCCTTCTTAAGAACTTGTGTCTTTTTCAGAAAAACATTCGCGTTCAGCTCAGAGTCAGGTAAGGGTTATAGAGTGTGCTTAACAGACATAAAAGGAAACCACGATGAAACACATTCTATTGGCGTTAAGCATTTTTTCAGGCTTGGCATTGTCCATGTCAGCACAGGCTCGGGAAGTAACCTTTACTACCCAACTGGCTCGCTACAATGGCAGCGGCGCGTATTTTGCGATTTATCTTATGGACGCCAATGACAAGTACCAGCAGACGATTTGGGTTGCAGGAAAAGAACGTAAGTATTATTCACACTTACGTGGCTGGTCTCGTGCAAGCGGTAAAAAAAGTGCTGAATACGACGGCAAAACTGGAGCAAGCATCACCAGCGGTAGATCGTTAACCATTACCCAGAACATAGACAATAACTTGATCGACTCTGGCTATAAAATAGTGATTGATAGCGCTGTCGAAGACGCAAACAGCAACCAAGCGGATGTGTCGACGCCTTTGACAACGGCAGGATCCGGCAAAGCAGTAATCGGGTCCGGATATGTGATGTCATTTACTTACGATCTTAAATAAGCGGGTGGAGTAAAGGTTATGTTACGCAAGTTGCATGGTTTACCAAGTTTAGCGGTGATGTTGTTTGTCATAACGCTGGCCTGTACTGGTGCGGTGCTGTCTTTGATGCCGACATTTCATCGAGCCGCCGCTATGATTCCAGCAGTAGGTGAGGTAAGCGTTGCAACGCTGGCGCAACATGTAGTGACGCATTTTCCACAAGCCGAACGTATAGAACGAGATCTTTCTGGCGAAGTCATTGTGCATTATCAACTAGATGAAAAGTCTCATGCAGATTTGGTTAATCCGTTAACAGGTGAGAGCATCGCACCGTATCAGCCTTCCGCTGTTATGGTTTGGGTAAAGGATCTGCATCGCTCGTTTTTATTGGGTGACACCGGCCGAATGATGGCAGGTGTGACTGCTGGCTTTATGGTGCTGATTTGTCTTTCTGGAACCTTTTTATTGGTGCGTCGTATTGGTGGTTGGAAAGCCTTAGTCAAACCTTTTAAAGGCAAAGGTGGTAAGCGTATTCATTCAGAATTGGCGCGTTTCGCGGTACTTGGCTTACTTCTCTCCTCATTATCCGGTGCCTATATGTCCGCACTGCGTTTTGGTGTTTTTACCGATCATACTTATGTAGAAGCCGAGTTCCCTAATGCTGTATCGGGTGGTCAGCCCACTTCTGTCGGTTCTTTAGCGGCATTAAAAGCAATGGATTTAAGCGAGCTGCGAGAACTCATCTTCCCTGTGCCGGATGACGCACAAGATGTTTACTCAGTAACAGCTCGCCATGGTGCTGGCTTTGTCGATCAATCAACAGGCCAATGGCTTTCTTTTGAGCCTTTGCCTGAAAGCGGCGCGCTGCAACAGTGGGTGACGAAACTACACACAGGTGAAGGTCTGTGGTGGTTAGGGTTAATCCTAGGAGCTTCTGCGTTGACTGTGCCGGTGTTGTCTTATACTGGTGCTCGGTCTTGGTGGATTCGTCGCCGTACGGCCATTACTCAAACTAATATCCAGATCCACACAGTGGATATTGAGCAAGCGGATACCATTATTTTGGTCGGATCAGAGGGCAATACAACTTGGGGATTTGCTCGAGATCTGCAAGCAAACCTCTGTAAAGCGGGTTGTAGGGTGTATTGCGCTGAGATGAACCAATTGGAGGATTATTATCCACAAGCTAAGCGATTGTTTATTTTGACCTCGACTTACGGCAATGGCGATGCGCCGTCTTCCGCTCATCAGTTTTTGGCGAAACTAGCTACTTTTCAAGCTGATCAAACGCTGCAATTTTCTGTATTAGGTTTTGGTGATCAGCAGTTTTCGCAATTCTGTCAGTATGCGCTAGATGTGGATGCAGCTCTGCAAAACAAAGGCATAGCTCGTCTTCATTCGGTAGGTTTGATCAATCGAGGTTCTTCTGCACAATTTCGGGAATGGGGTAATGATATTGCTGATGTGACCGGTATTCCGCTTGCTTTAACTCATAACCCTCTGCCGACTCCGACCGCAAAACTGACACTGATAGATCGTGAAGACTATGGTCTAGAAGGCTTGGCTGCCACGAGCATTTTTCGTTTTAGCGCTACTGGTAAGGATTCATTACCTTTTTTTGAAGCCGGTGATTTACTGGGTATTGTGCCGCCGGGAGACGACGTGGCGCGTTTCTACTCCTTGGCGTCATCAACAAGCGATGGCGTGTTGGAAATCTGTGTACGTAAACAGCCTCATGGTGTTTGTTCTGGGTATTTGCACGGTTTAATAATCGGCGGCGGTATTGAAGGCTTTATCCGTCAAAACCCTGAGTTTCGTCCTGCACTTGGCAGCAATCCAGTGATTCTAATTGGTGCGGGTGCGGGTATTGGACCGTTGGCGGGTTTTATTCGCAAAAATACCCAGCGCAATCCTATGTTCCTTTACTGGGGCGGACGCAATGAAGAGGCTGATTTTCTTTATCAGCCAGACCTAGGTCGCTACCTTGAGGATCATCGTTTAACTGGACTACAAACGGCTTTCTCTCAGGTAAAGAGCCAAGCCACTGATCAAATTACTGAAAAAACTTATGTGCAAGATAAGTTGTTACAAGATCAAACCGCCGTTCGACAAATGTTAGAGCAAGGCGCGCAAATTCTTGTTTGTGGTGGCCGAGACATGGCTGCTGGCGTTGCTCAAGCAATTAATGACATTCTTAAACCCTTGCAGATCAATGTTGATTCATTAAAAGCGCAAGGGCGTTATTTAGAGGATGTGTATTAGCCTATTTACCTAATGATTCATTTATTTACATAATGACATTAAGAAACAACGATAGACTCAATTGGTTACCTAATAACGTCTAAACAACACAGTAAGAACGTCAGTGTCTTTGTTATCCTTTGCTTAGTTTTTGGGATGACTTTCATCATATCCAATGCATATAGATAAATTCTCAGAGGTAGAGAGTGTACGAGATAATGATGCTGAAAATAAACGATGATGTTGACTTATTGTCTGCTATTTTAAATATGCAGAGCGAAGAGGAAATTGAAGAAGATCTTCTGACAGCATCGCTGCATCAGGACTTAGATCATTTGATTCAAACCATCCGTCAGCACTTGGGAATGGACACGGCTTTTTTATCTCGTTTTCATCATGGTTATCGCGAAATGCTACATGTCGATAATAGTGTTGGTTGTACCACTGTTCTTCATCAAGGTCATAAAGATAAAAATGAAGAAACCTATTGCCGGCTGATCGCGGATAAAAAACTACCAAATATCATTCCAGATACCTCAAAAAACAAACTAACAAAAGACTTAGCAGTCACCAAAGTGTTGAATATTGGTAGTTACATTGGCGTACCAATCTATCTATCAGACGACTCCATTTACGGCACTTTATGCTGTTTCAGTGAGCGTGCGGATCAATCATTATCGAATAAAGACCTATCGCTTCTAACCCTATTCGCAAAATTTGCAGCGCGTAAAATAGAAAAAGAACTTATTGTTTCAAAAATACAGCAAGTAGCCCGTGAAGATATTTTCGATATCATCCATAAAAAACGGCTGAATGTTGTCCTCCAACCCATTTATGATTTGAAAAGTAAGAACGTTCAAGGCTTTGAGTGTTTATCGCGCTTTCAAACCGAACCATATCATTCTCCTGATTATTGGTTTAATAAAGCTAATGTGTCTGGTATTGGTGAAGCACTTGAGTTATTTGCCATTGAGGAGGCGCTTAATTTGTTGCCTGATATTCCAGAGCAGTATTACATAACCCTCAATATCTCTCCTAAGCATCTTACCTCGCCTTATCTGCAAGCCATGTTAGATAAAGCACCTTTGAATAGAATTGTTTTGGAGGTGACTGAGCGAGAATGTATTCCAAACTACAAGGCATTTCGCGATGCTATTCAGCCTTTTCGGGAACGAGGCATGCGACTTGCCGTTGATGACGCTGGAGCGGGTTTTGCAAGTTTTCAGCATATACTGGAGCTGCAAGCAGATATCATTAAATTAGATAGAAGTTTAATTTCTAATATCAATTCAGATCATAGAAAAAGAGCCTTGGTTGCCGCTTTAATCGGCTTTGCAAAAGAAACCAAAAGCAACGTTCTCGGTGAAGGTGTAGAGACCTTGGCAGAGCTGGAAGTGCTACAAGAGTTAGGCGCTCAAACAATTCAAGGATACTTTTTTTGCCATCCGCTGCCAATTGATGACGTGTTAACTTTTTGTTCTAGTCGAGCTTAGTTTGTGTGCAAAGAGCCTCTATTGATTTGTGCGATTCAATAAAAAGAGCGCTTACTTTTTGAGTTAAGCACTCTTTTTTATAGATAAAAAAAGGTTAAAAGCTTGTGACGACAGTGACGCCCGGTGGGTTGATCTTGTCCATATTGGTTAGCGCGACAATAGATTCTTCCAAACTGATGGTTCGACCAAGCAGTTTCTCTGGGCTGAGTTTGCCAGACTTAATCATTGCCAGCATGGCGTCGTAACGAAATGCCTGCATACCATGGCTGCCGATGATTTCTAGCTCATGAGCGATAACCAGATTCATCGGAATCGGCGGTGTGGCTTGATCGGCTAATAACAAGCCGACCTGAACGTGCTTGCCTAGTTTTTTCAAACTTTTAATAGAGTTGATGCAAGTCGTTGGGTGACCTAAAGCATCGATCGATACATGGGCACCGCCGCGGGTGATTTCTTTAATCGCTTCAGCCACATCTGCCACGCTGGTGGCGTTAATTGTTGCGTAGGCGCCTAGGGCTTTTGCGAGCTCAAGTTTATCGTCCGTCACGTCTACTGCGATAACATTGGCACCAATACTGTTAGCAATCATGATGGCAGACAGTCCAACGCCACCGCAGCCATGAACAGCGACCCACTGACCTGCGCTGACTTTACCTTGATCGACAACCGCTCTAAACGAGGTAACAAAGCGACAGCCAAGGCTCGCTGCTGTGGTGAAGTCTATGGTTTCAGGCAAGGTAACTAGATTCACATCCGCATGATGAATAGAGACGTATTCCGCGAAAGATCCCCAATGGGTAAAGCCTGGCTGAGTTTGATTGCCGCAGACTTGATGATTCCCTCCGTGGCATTCTGGACAAGAACCGCATCCGCTAACAAAAGGTACGGTCACTCGGTCACCGACTTTAAAGCGCTGAACATCTTTGCCAACGGCTTCAATAATACCGGCAAACTCATGGCCCGGAACGTGTGGCAGCACAATGTCGGGATCGTGTCCCATCCAGCCATGCCAATCGCTACGGCATACACCTGTCGCTTCGACCTTGATCACTACACCATGTTTTTCTGGCGTTGGATCTTCTACATTCATAATTTTTGGTGTGGCCGAAAAGCTTTCGTAGACAACTGCTTTCATGGTTTGCTCCTTTGGTGATCTATACGTCAGACTAATAGACTACTTAATACACTAGAAATTACCTTGCTCTTTTCCTTGTATATTAGAGAACTTAAGAAATATTATTTCAGATATAAGGTTAATTAGAGGGGAGTCTTTCAATGGCGGCTTTGGATAAGGTAGACACTGATATTGTTCGGCGCATGCAGCAAGATGGCAAATTGACCAACGCTAAATTGGCCAGTGAACTATCATTGAGTGAAACGCCCTGTTGGCGAAGATTAAAGCGGCTGGAGGAAGAGGGCATTATAACCGACTATCAGGCAAATCTTGATCGTCGTAAATTAGGCTTCGGCGTGATGGCGTTTGTGCAACTCACTTGTAATCAGCACGATGCCGAAACCACGCAAACTTTCGAAGAAATGATTCAGCGTTGCGACAATGTTTTATCCTGCCATAACACCACAGGAGCGGCGGATTTTTTGTTGCAAGTGGTCGCCAAAGACTTAGATGATTACAGCCGCTTTGTCGATCAAGTGCTTAGGAAATTACCCGGTGTGTCTGCGATTGCTTCGAATATTTCTTTGCGGGAATTGAAAGCCTCAACGCGGTTGCCAATATAAATTTGGTGTAACAGAAAGAGGTTAGTTTGCTATGTAAGAATGACGAGTCACGCAGTTACAAAATAAAATTTACATCTACATGGAGGTCAGGTTTGATAACAAGGATGAATAAATAAGTAAGCTTCAGAAAGGAGAGTAACATTGACAAACAATTACGATCATTTGATCCATATTAGAGATCATTCCGAAGTTGCCTTATATGAACTTATCCCTGATGTTGTGTGGATTTTTGACCTTGATAAACACGGCTGGTGGTGGGGCAACTCCGCCTCTCTTAAGTTTTGGGGATTAAACACACTTGAAGACTTGATGAATAAAGACTTGTCTGGTGATACCCAAGGCGCAAAGGATCGCACCGCTCAAACGTTTGAGCTGGCTGCGAAGTCAGGCTTAACGATCGACCCTTGGACAACCTATCCAAATGGAAAACCAAAAACTCTGTATATGCGTCATCGTGCGGTTTTGGTCGGGCCGGATAAACATAGAGCCATCATTGCGTTTATCAATGAAGAAGTAAATATTGGGGATATTCCAGAAAATCTATTACTGGTTGAAGCCATGCGCTACACCAGTGTAGTGGTGACTAGCTTCAGTTTTTCTGGTGATCCAATAATAGAGAATCCAGCCTCTACAGAAGCTTACAAACACCTATCAAGACAAAACACCTCCGAGGGGCAATCTTTTTTTACCTCGCGCTTTGCCAGTTTAGCAGAAGGTCAAAAAGTACTAGCACAGGCAATAGAAGAAAAAGGCGGACAATGGACTTGTGATGTAAACACCTCCGCAGGGCCACGTAAGCACAGTTTAGATGTACGCATGACACGTCACCCTTTAACGGGAGAATTTTTGCTGCTGATGTCTGAGTATGATGTTTCTGCACTACACACGGCTCTAGAAGCTGAGAAAGTGGCGCAAGATAAATTGCGACGGCTAGCACATTATGATGCCGTGACTGGAATTCCTTCATTACATTATTTGTTGGAAAAAGAAGGGGAATTGATCGCGAAAGCCAAACAAGACAACCATTTATTATCCATTTTATATTTGGATCTAGATGGCTTTAAACAAGTGAACGATAATCACGGTCACGAAGCGGGTAATCAAGTTCTTACTAGTATTGCTGAGCGGTTACATTCCCAAACTAAGGATGTTGGGCAAATCGTCAGAGTCGGTGGTGATGAATTTGTTATTTGGCTTGATCGTCTTGATGATCGTGATGAAGTGCTTAAATTAGCCAATATCATTCTAAATGTCGTATTAGAGCCAGTCATGATCAGTGATACGAATAAAACGGTACAAGTGAGTACTAGTCTAGGTATTGCTCATTACCCTGAACATGGTGAGGACATGAAGTCGCTTATACAAACAGCTGATAGCACCATGTATCGAGTTAAAAAACAGGGGAAGTGCGACGTACAAGTGGCAATTTAAATAATGAAGCCAACCCTTGATGGTTGGCTTCATTGCTTTTAGGGGCGGTTAAAAGACGAGAAATTACAAGGTCATTACAATACGGCCTGTAATTTCACCTTTTTCCATATCAGCGAAGATCTCATTAATATCGTCTAGGGATTTTTCAGCGATAATCGCTTTTACCTTGCCGCGTGCGGCAAATTCCAAGCACTCTTCCAGATCTTTACGAGTACCGACGATGGAGCCAACGACACTGACGCCATTGAGGACGGTGTTGAAAATAGGCAATGGCATGTCTTCTGGTGGCAAACCAACCAAGACACATTTACCACCACGTCGAACCACGTCATAACTTTGTCTGAAGCCCGCTTTGCTGACAGCAGTACAAACGGTGGCATGAACACCTGAGGTTGTTTCTAAAATCTCTTTAACAACATCGTCAGTTTTGAAATCAAAGAAATATTCCGCACCTAATGACATCGCTAACTCACGTTTGGCTGCGCCCGTATCGACAGCGACTACTCGAAAGCCCATAGCAACGGCGTATTGCACCGCTAAATGGCCTAGACCGCCAATACCAAATAGAGCCACCCAATCGCCTGGCTTGGCACCGGACACTTTGAGCGCTTTGTAAGTAGTTACACCGGCACAGAATAAAGGTGCCGCTTCAACATAACCTAAACCTTCTGGAACTTTAACGACATATTCAGCATGAGCTGCGCAATATTCAGCGTAACCACCATCGACGGAGTAACCTGCATTTTGTTGTGAAAGACACAAGTTTTCGTTACCTGTTAAACAATATTCACAATGTCCGCAGGCACTGTACAACCACGGAATACCGACTCGATCCCCCAAGGCTAAATGCTTTACTGCACTGCCGACTTCGACTATCTCACCAACACCTTCGTGACCCGGAATAAAGGGCAGTGTCGGTTTAACAGGCCAATCTCCATGACAAGCATGTAAATCCGTATGGCACACACCGCAAGCATGAATTTTGACGAGAACTTGATGTGGTTCAATCTTGGGTTTAACAACATCCTCAATTTTTAGAATGGCACCAAACTTACTGGCTACAGCTGCTTTCATAACAAACTCCATCTTTTATTTTTTTGTGCTGTTTAGGACAGCGTTATATTTAAGAACACTTTCGTTTGCTTCTTTACTTTAAAAGTAACCAAATAAAAAACTTATCCATCAGTCCAATATGTTTGCATCACAGTACAATTTACATTTTAAACTAGGTTTTTTTGCTTTTTTAATCTGATAACTTTTTGTTTTTAATCAGCTTTTATTTTTGTTGGATAGACTTTCTCTAAGCGAGCTAATCCAACCGCCGAACTTATGCATCACTGTGCTGCCTTTACCGAGTAGCTCATGCATCTCTTCTTCAAATCGAGATTGCTTGCTTTCCTCAGGTTCCGGTAGTGGTGGTAAAATGTGTGCGAAATAGGTTTTGTCGAGCAAGCGATGCAGCAGGCGTTCACCCATAAATGGCTTGCCGCTATTGAGTGCTCTGGCGCCTTTAATCAAGTTACGAATATCGTACTGAGTCGGGCTAATATCAGGCACTTGTTTAGGAATGTTCAGTAGTTTATAAACCCCAATACGAGCCGTACGAATGGACGCTTCCATGGTGAAAATAATGTCGTTGCGTGTTTCTACAAACTGTCCAATTAAACCTAAATTAGTGCAACCTTCTGGCACAGCATGAGGGCGATCGCCAGCCGCTCGGGTCATAAATTGAGCCGTAATATAAGGCATGAGTGCGAGGCGAATTTTGGTATTGGCAACAATCACATCAAGCTGGTCTTCAATGTTTAGGTGATAACAAAGCTCGGTGAGGATTTCTTTACCGGTGCATTGCGCCATGGTTTTGTGGATACGATTACCTGGTTTATCCATCAATAAGCCATATACCCAAAGAACCAATGTATCGTCTGGTTGGTCTGGGAAATGTGGCTGACGGTTACAGGTAATGCTCATTAGCCAGTTTGAATCGGTAATTGTAATGATGCCGCCACTGACAGAGCGACCAGAATACGGATCATTTACGGACAAAGTTTTCAGCTTGTCGATAAGAGGAGAAGGTTTACAAGTGAGTGTGGCCGATTCCCAGATGGATTTATCCACATCACCGTAGAATTTTTCTGGCTTGCCGAATACTGGCGATTTTTTTGCCAAATTTTTCCATAAGGTCCAGCCGCTGTTTTCACCCGGATCATGCTTGTCGCAAGTGAGCTCTGGCACGTTTTCCATATCGCCATAAGCCGTGTGTTCCGTCATTGATCCCGTTAGCGTAAAGACCAAATCGCCAAGCCCGACATTAATGTGTTTGGCTTCTTCTTTGCCTTCTTTAATGACAACCGCTCGAATACCGGTTACGGTTTTTTTATCTCCAGAAAAGGAGATATCAAGATCTTCCACCCGAGTGCCGAACTGAAAGGTCACACCTTTCTCGCGCAGCATATCTGCCAGCGGTTTAATAAAGGTATCGTATTGATTATACTTAGGAAAAACCAATGCCGACATATCAGCAAAACCATCGATAGAGTCTAGGAAACGATGCAAATACAGTTTGGTTTCTAATAGGCTGTGGCAATTTTTGAAGGCAAACATGGAGCGGAAAAGGAACCAAAAGTTTGTTTTTAAGAAACCTTCACTGAAATAATCTTCGATACTTATGTCGTCTAATTCTTCCTTACGTTTTAGCATCAAACGAATCAGTTCCCATTGCTGGGATTTACTCAGACCAAAGTCCTTCGCGTCCAACAATTCGCCACATTTGTGCATTAAACGCGCTGCGGAATAGTTGGGATCGTTGTCATTAATAAGACGGTATTCATCCAGAATGGAATAGCCTTCTGGCAACTCGACTGCAGGTACATCTTGAAACAAATCCCACAGAGTGTCGTAGTTCCAATTCATCTCACGACCGCCACGGATGATATAACCTTCTTCAGGATTACCCGCACCATCCATAGAGCCGCCTTCCACAGTCATTTCTTCTAAAATGGTGATGTTTTCAGCCGGCATATGAGCGTCACGAAGCAGATAAAAAGCCGCCGCAAGGCCGCCGATGCCACTGCCAACAATCCACGCTTTACGATTTTGAATACCTGGAGTTGGCAAAGTTGTGTGGCGAGCATAAGGCGCAATAAAATCGCAAGGCGGTAAGGTGTTTAATGTAGTGGTCTAATAAAACCGGACACCATTTTAGGTGGTAACATTGCCACATTAAGAGAGGTGTTTAATGACAAAACGTCGTGTATTTTCAGCAGAGTTTAAGCATGAAGCCGGCAGCTTAGTACTCGATCAAGGCTACAGTTTTACTGAGGCCTGCCAGTCCCTTGGCATTGGTGAGACAGCTCTACGGCGCTGGGTTAGTCAGCTTAAAGAGGAACGAGGTGGTGTCACACCAAAAGCGAAAGCTCTGACACCAGAACAGCAGCGCATACAAGAGCTTGAAGCCAAAATTAGTCGATTAGAAAGGGAAAAAGCCATTCTAAAAAAGGCTACAGCTCTCTTGATGTCGGACGACCTAGAACGTATGCGCTAATTGATAAGTTAAGAGAGCAAGAAGCAACAGAGGTACTTTGTGACTTGTTTGGCGTTCCAAGCAGTAGTTACTACGATTACCTCAAGCGTGAGCAGAAGATTGATGCTGAACGGTTAACATTGCGTAGCCTAGTGGCTCAGTATTTCAATGAGAGCCGTGGTGCGGCGGGAAGCCGAACATTACAGAATATGTTGCAGGATGAAGGCTATACGCTGGGTCGCTTCAAAGTCAGAAGCTTAATGAAGGAAGCTCGCTTATGCAGTAAACAACCAGGAAGGCATCGCTATAAGGATACAGGAGGCGAACAACCAGACGTCCCTAATCATCTGAGTAGAGAGTTCAATGTGAGTGCCCCTAATCAAGTTTGGTGTGGCGATATTACTTATATCTGGGCAGAAGGTCGCTGGTATTACTTAGCTGTCGTTTTGGATTTATATCGAAGGCGTATTGTTGGCTGGGCGTTCTCATCAAATCCCAATGCAGAGCTTGTTGTAAAAGCTTTAGATATGGCTTATGAACAGCGTGGTCGACCAAAAGGTGTGATGTTCCATTCGGATCAAGGCAGCCAATACGCGAGTCGAAAATTTAGACAACGGCTATGGCGTTATCGCATGAAGCAAAGTATGAGCCGCCGAGGAAATTGCTGGGACAATGCTCCCATGGAAAGAGTGTTTAGAAGTTTGAAGTCCGAGTGGATTCCAACGACAGGATACATGACTCAAAACGAAGCAAAACGAGATATCAGTTTTTATCTGATGGATTACTATAACTGGCGCAGGCCGCATCAATATAACAACGGGATGCCACCTGCCAAAGCGGAAGAACAACCTAATTTACTGTCCGGAATTAGTTGACCACTACATAACGCTTGGTGATGCCAATAATCGCGGGTGCTATCGGGTTCATGTTCGAATCCCTCTGGGGCAGTGGTAGAAATAGTAAACGTCGAAATGTCTTTATGACTCATCACATTTTTCCCTTCTTTAGGCGCATTAGTCGAAATGCTATGTGATCATAGTGGCACAGAAGAAGACGGTGGAAACTGCGTTAGATCAAGGATTGCGTCTTAATTTTCTATAAGAAAAAGAGGTGTTGTAAAAGAGTCTCTACTTATTGCAGTAAATATGCAGTCTAAGTGCATCTCCTGAAATACGGTTGTTTTTAGTCGTGTCATCGCCAACTATGTATGTAGGAACACGAAATAAAAGAAACGTTAACTAGAACTATTTAGCTTAGGAGGAAAATATGCAAAATCAAACTGCACATGCCCACCACATTACAGACATTATTAAAGTGATGAACGGCGGTATTGAATTCTACCAAGAAGCGAAAACCAAACTAGATGACAGTACTTACAACGCTTTTTTTGATCGCATGATTGGTGCTAAAACGGAGGCAGTTACAGAGCTACAGCCATTCGCTATCGATCAGCAAGGTGAAGTAGAAACTGATACTAATAATTTAGTAAAAGCGCGTCAGGCTTATACTAAATTAATATCTAAAATCTCCAGTGAATCCACTGCTTTTACTTATGTTGACCAGCTAGAAGAAGTGGAAGATAAGGTACTTGAAGAGCTCGACCTCGCGTTAGAACGAAACCAAACGCAAGACTGTGAAGTTACTCTACGCCGCGTTAAAGTCAGAATGAAAGAGTGCCATGACGAAATGAAAGCTCTGCAAGTAGCAGCTCAGCATTAACAGTTTGTACTTGAAACAAACTGTATTTTCCAAAATAGCAGCGTCTTATTTCGCCGATTAGTATCCGTTTTTTAAAACGAGACCAAGGTGAAAATTAAGCAAAATAGTCGCTGAATACTGCTTTAATTCAAAAGCCAGCATTGACAGATTAGGGGGCAATGCTGGCTTTTGTGTGTCTATTTAACGGGTTCACTTATGGTAATTAATATTTAGACATCTAATCATTTATTGCAATTGTTGTCGGCTTTTGTCAAAGTATACATAGAGGAGGAGCCTTTATGACCAATTCACAAAAGACGGCAACGGGTGCAATTTTGCTACCGGTATTTATTCCAACCGTTATCGTTACCCTATTTCTTATCGTTGGAACTCTAAGTAATCCAGAGCTTGCAGGGGAAGTATTTCAAAGCGCATTGGCTTGGGTGACTAAGACCTTCGGCTGGTTCTATATGCTGGCGACCGCAATTTTTCTCGTATTTCTTGTTTGTATTGGATTCAGTAGTTGGGGCAATATTCGTTTAGGCCCAGACCACGGAGACCCGGAATATAGTTTTCCCGCTTGGTTTGCGATGTTGTTTTCCGCGGGTTACGGTATTGCTTTATTGTTCTTTGGCGTTGCTGAACCTGTCTTGCACTTTTCCCAACCACCTAATGCAACCGCCGAGACAATCAGTGCTGCTCGCGAAGCGATGCAAATTGCCTACTTCCATTGGGGTTTACATATTTGGGGTATTTATGGCCTGATGGGGCTTGTGCTCGCCTATTTTGCTTTTCGTCATGGTTTGCCGCTAGCGGTACGTTCGGCGCTTTACCCGCTGATTGGTGATCGTATTTATGGCCCTATTGGTCATATTGTCGATGTGTTTGCCATTCTCGGTACCTTATTTGGTTTGGCGACCACACTTGGGTTATCGGTTACACAAATTAATGCGGGTTTGCATTATCTTTGGGAAGACATTCCGATTAATACCACGGTGCAAATCACCGCCATTGGCTTAATCACGTTAGCCGCGATTGGTTCTGTGGTTGCGGGTATGGATAAGGGTGTGAAAAACCTTTCGATTTTGAATATGGGGCTGGCTGTATTCATTATGGTGATTGTGTTTTTCGTTGGCCCAAGTATTCACATTCTTGATGCCTTCGTACAAAACACCGGCTCGTATTTGAGTAACATTGTTGAGCGTACCTTCAATCTACAGGCTTATACGCAAAGTGATTGGATTGGTAACTGGACGCTGTTCATCTTCGCGTGGACTATCGCTTGGGCGCCGTTCGTCGGTTTGTTTATTGCCAAGATCAGCCGTGGTCGTACCATCCGTCAGTTTATTTTTGGCGTGCTTGCAGTTCCGACATTATTTACCTTCCTATGGTTTGCTATCTTTGGTGATACCGCTCTGTATTTGATTATGGAACAGGGCAAGGATGTTTTGATTGGCGAAGTACAAGCCGATCATTCTGTTGCGTTATTTCAGTTCTATGACTTGTTGCCTTGGTCTACTTTTTTATCTGTGATCACGGTATTTTTGATAATCACCTTCTTTGTTACCTCTTCGGATTCGGGGTCATTAGTTGTCGACTCCTTAGCTTCTGGTGGCGCACTAGAAACGCCAGTTTGGCAGCGTGTGTTTTGGGCGTCTCTTGAAGGTATCATTGCCGCAACCTTATTGTTGGCTGGTGGCTTAGGCGCACTGCAAACCATGAGTATTTTGGCTGCTTTGCCTTTTGCCATCATCATGTTGATTGCAGCACTTGGTTTATGGCGAGCCTTGGTAATCGAGGGTCATCGTGGGGCAGCCGTGGAGGCAGCAGCAACTCCAGGTCGAGCTTTCAGTAATGAAGGCAGCTGGCGCAAACGTTTAAGCACCTTGTTTAAGTTTCCTGGCGAAGCCAAGGTGACGCACTTTATTAAAGACGTAGTTGAACCGGCGATGGAAGAAGTTCAAAAAGAGCTGGCGATTCATGGATGGAAAGCCAATATCACCAGAGAAGAAAACGGCGTAACTTTCCAGCTAGAGCGTGACGAAAAATTAGACTTCTATTACCAAGTTGTAGCGACGGAACATGAGATACCAGAGGCGCACAGTGAGAACTCCAAATACGATACGCATTGGCAAGCGGATGTGTATATTCGCAATGGTGCTCTGGGTTATGAACTATATGGCTGTAGTCAAGATGAAGTAATACGAGACTTGATTGACCAGTTAGAGCAGTACTTCAACTTTGTTGATGCCGCGCCAGGGCAATTGCCTTGGAATACGGTTTCTTAGATATAGATCTAGTAAAAAAGAGCTAAGCAAAAAGCCAGTATTGACTCAACAAGAGTGAATGCTGGCTTTTTATTTTGTTAGTACCGATTTTTGCTTTGGATTTGACTCGTAAAAAAGGTGAGGGTATATTATTTTTTAAATGGTAATGAAAATCATTTACTTTGTTTGAGAGGATGAGAAATATTGATACTGTTATGCTGCCGAGATAATTTTCATTCCAGCTGAAAAATCCCATGATTTTTTTGATAGTTAGTTTTTTAAATATATGGATGTATGGAGAAGAGCTAGATGGCTTTTTTGGCAATTAAAATAGTAAAAGTGATTATATTTTATATAGTCGTATTTATACTTGGGTATTATTTTATTTTTGATAAAAATATATCAAAAACATTACGATATTCTATTTTGACTAGTGTGGCTCTACTTGTTATTGACGTAGTATTCCCTACTTTTCTTTTGTATTTTTATCGTTATTGATTTATATATTAAAAAGTATGGGTTTAGTTTCTGATCCATACTTTTACCATTACTTAAAATAGTATTATTTTTTAAATTTCAATGAATTGCAAAGCCAGCATTGACTCAACAAGAGTGAATGCTGGCTTTTTCATTGGCTTCAATTTAGCCTGCCATGCGAGCCAAAATGTTATCTTTGAACCAAAAGCGGTGTATTAGTGCCATTGCTATGTGGCCTATTATTAATCCTGCCAGTAGCCATGAAAGAGGGCTGTGTAACAGATCGGCAGGAGCAACCATCCACGCAATATGACGTTCTGCTGCAGGCAGCATGGTCATGCCATATAAACGTATTTCATAGCCCTCACCATACTGACGTAGTAGTGCAAAGGCAGGTAGAAAAAGCAGTAACATATAAAAGGCCATATGTACCAAACTTGCAATCCTTCCACCTAACCCTGGCGCTTTTGGTGGGCGTTGTTTTCTGTTTAGCCATGTCCAATATAAACGAACAAGGGTGACGACCAGAATCAGCAAACCTAGTGACCCATGTGGGCCTATGCTGTCTAAGAATAATGTAACTGTATTTTTTCCTGTTCCTCGCCAAGCTAGTACTACAGAGAATTGTAATATGACGAGGACTGCGGTAAGCCAATGTAACGTACGGCTGACTCTTCCGTAGTAATTTTGACTGTCTCGCCATTTTGTATCACTTTGATTTATGATGCCTGTGTTTTCTATATGAAACGTCATTGAATCTAGAGCTCCCTAATTTTTTAACCTTGTCCTGAAGTTTGTAACTCATGCTAGCGGTTAAAAAGCTTTGTATAAAAGAGCTTGATTATAACGATAATTGTTATCATTTGAAGGCGTTTGTTGTGGAAATTATGACACTAAAACGAGAGTCTAATGAAAATTAGGCTCTCGTTTTAGTGTTTTGAAAGGATGGCAGAGCTAGCTAACTACCGATTCAGGCACGATGACGCTTAAAGATTGAGGTCTGACGACCACTTCTAGCTTCTCTGCTTCACGCTCTTCGCCATCCACTACATAGTGACCAACTTGGCTTATATCCACTGTGACACGCTGTGCAGAACGGTGAAAGATCCCATTGTTGCCTTCAGGGCTATTGCTGTCTTCTGGTAATTCGCTGTCTTCGTTTCTGTCACCCATACCTAGCATGGCTAATTCTGCTAAGTTTAATATTTGCATGCGTTCTGGGTCTAACCAAGTTAAATCCAATTCGCCATCCATGATATTCGGCACACCTTTACCTTGTGCTAACAAAGTGGTGATTGGCGCTGCGTTAGCAATGGTTAAACTCGGAGTTTTGATGGTAAACGGCTCTTCGTTATTGAGCTGCACAGTAAACTCATAGACATCGTTTTGTCCGATGGCTTCCCATAAACCTTTCAAATAGGCAAGTTGCCCGCTAGTGTTCTTTTTACTACGATCGGCTTTTTCAATCATTTGTTGTTCAAAGCCAACACCAGCCAGTAATAGCATTAATTCGCCATTGCAGGTTGCGGTGTCGATGCGTTGCTCGCAGCCGTCGATCAAATTCAAGCAGATCGTTTCCAGTGGGGCGATTTTCGACATAGTGCCGCACAATACATGGCTTAACGCGTTAGCGGTTCCAAATGGAATAATGCCCAACTTGATATTTGTGCCTACCATTGCGGCAGCAACCTCGGTGACGGTGCCATCGCCACCGCAGGCAATGATCATGTCTGGTGAGGCTTTGACGGCTTCTTTGGCTAGGTCAGTACCATTCACTTCTGGTGTTGTTGTTTTTACCGTGATATCAAAATAGGCAGATAAGTAACGCAAGATAAGGTCTTGTTGTTCTCCCCATTGGCGCGTACCAGACACTGGGTTGGCGATTAACCAAGCCGAGTTATGAACCACTAGCAGCTTATTATCCAAAGCACGTTTCAAATACTTAAACTGGCGCTTATTCAAACGAGCTGTTTGGCGTATTTCACGTATTTTATCCATGATATCGCTGGGTGACGATTTTGGATTCTGGCTGAGTAAATACGCCGCCATCATAAATACCGAGCGGCCACGGCCCAAAGCACAATGCACGACAACGGAGCGTCCCGTTTTACGATGCGTATGTATCCAGTTTAGCGCACGATGTATTTGGGTATCGGAGGGAACTGAATGGTCAAGAATAGGGACGTTCAAATAATCCACATCGGCTTGGTATGACATCCAATTCAAAGAGCTGAATTCAGCCGTTACATCTAATACTGCACTGATGTTCTCGCTTTTGATTTGGTGAATATCAGAAGGAAACAAACGTCTCGCAAGGTATAAACCTTCATCTATTTTTTGTAACGCAGGAACAGAGTCTGTGCTTCTCGCCCAGCTGTTATAAAGTTGTGTGCTCCATAAAAATGGCATAAAGACCCAACGAACATACACGGGTACAGTGCCATCGGAGCGTTTGCGAAAAATGGTGGGGTTGTTAAGAAGGTAGGCAAGGCTGACAGTGAAAAAAGACAGGGCGAACCATGCCCAAGCTAGCTGGAAGTAGACATTGTTGGTCATAATAACCAACAAAACAAAGACAGCGGTGACCAATAAATAGTAGTTTGGTTTAAACAATACAACTCTCCTAGAGTCCAGCCATAGTCTAAATAGAGTACCACACCACCCTCTAAAATAAAGGCAGGGAGAAGTGATGATGTTGTAAAGGTATCTTAAAATCGAAAATGTTGGCCTTTCTATATGGTTATATTTTGATGATTAATTTACCAACATTTTTTCCCTTGAATAGACTCATAAAAGCCTGAGGTGCATTTTCAATACCTTCAACAATATGTTCTCTAAAGGTCAGCTTTCCGTCTTGCAACCACGTGACTGCTTGTTGATGATAGTCATCTTTCATGTCTACTAACTCATCAAATATGAAACCTTGTACTTTTAGTCTTTTAATCAGTACCTGTGAAAAAGCACTAGGAAAACGATCTATGCTTTTAACCTGAGGAAGGTTGCGGTCAAAAGATATTGTCCCACAAACTAGAAACCTACCATGGATAGCCATATTATTTAACGCTTCAAACGCAATATCTCCACCGACGTTATCAAAGAAAATATCAATTCCTTGTGGTGTAAGTTTTTTTAGATTTTCTGAAAAATTATCATCTTTATAATCAAGTGTTTTAATGCTGAGTTCAGTCTCCAATATCTTGCACTTCTCTTGCCCACCAGTAATACCTATAACATTACAGCCAAGGTTTCGTCCTGTTTGCGCCACTATTGAGCCAACGCTGCCATTTGCAGCAGATACAACAAGCGTTTCACCTGCTTTAGGTTGGCCATAGCGAATTAATGCGCCATACCCAGTTAAACCAGTTAAGCCCAATACTCCAAGATAAGCACTTGGAGAAACTGCATATTCAGGCAATTTCACTAAATTGTTACCGTCTGAAATAGCATATTGCTGCCAACCGTGCGCAGAAGATACGAGCTGACCAACAGAAAAATTTGCATTATTGCTTTGGATCACCTCGCTAATCGTTTCGCCAATCATAACAGCGCCTAATTTTACCGATGCGGCATAAGAAGGTGTGTCGTACATGCGTCCTCTCATATACGGGTCTAAGGATAGATATAGGGTTTTAAGCAAGACTTCGCCTGCTTGAGGGAAAGGTATTTGAGATTTCTGAAGGGCAAAGTTCAGCTCGCTGATTCCTGCAGTTGGGCGAGAATGCAAAATAATCTGTAGGTTTTTGTTTTCCATGATTTTTCCTGTAAGTAATTCGCTCAAATCCTGTTTATAAGATGGTCAAAAAAGCATCGTTAAGATCGTGTATATTTGTGTAGACTAACAAATAAAATATATTTTGTGATAAAAATATATTTTACATATTAAAAAATATATTTTAGGATCGAATGCAATTAGGGTTTTTAGGAGTAGTAAGGTTTTGAGTGTAATTAAGTCAAAGGCAATGACAGCGTATAAGCAGTTACGAAAGGACGTTATGTACGGCAAATACCAGCCACTAGATAGGTTACGTATTGATCCGATTTGCGAAACCTTGAAAGTTAGTCCGGGTGCTGTTCGTGAGGCCTTATCTCGTTTGGTCTCAGATGGGTTAGTTGTTGCTGAGGAGCAGCGTGGTTTTATTGTTGCGCCAGTATCCGCTGTTGAAATGATTGAACTGACAGAAGTTCGTATTGAGATTGAGTCTTATTGCCTCAGAGAAGCGATTAAGGCCGGAGATTTAGATTGGGAAGCGTCAATCTTGTCTAGTCATCACAAGCTTTTACGTACACCGGTTGGAAACGATTTCTTGCCTGTTGAATGGCTAGAAGCCCACTCTGAATATCATGACTCGTTGGTATCTGCCTGTGGTAATCGTTGGTGGCTGCGTTTTAGAGAACAGCTTTTTGCGCAGGCCGAACGTTATTTGAGCCTACATAGGGTAAAGGAAGAAGTTTACCTTGATGTTAATGAAGATCATCAAGGCCTTATGCAAGCTGTTTTAAATCGAAATGAAAAAGAAGCTTGTGAAATTATGAGTAACCACCTGCAAAAAGCGGCTGATAATTTACTGAAGTCAGGCGTTCTGGACGGTTGATTTATAGCTTCTCTAATATTTTATATATGAACAAGCCATTATGAAAAAAGTAGATAGTATAAAAATAATTATTTAAAAGTACTTTTTAATATTTCATAGCAATCTGAAATATTATTTATTGGAGATGTTTAATGAATAAAAATAAAAGCGTTATTGTGACATGTGCCATTACAGGCTCACTTCATACTCCGTCTATGTCCCCTTACTTACCTATTACGCCTGATGAAATTGTTTCGGAATCGATAGCGGCGGCAGAGGCTGGAGCCTCTATTTTACACCTACATGCCCGTGATCCTAAAGATGGACGTCCTACTGCTAACCCCGATATTTTTATGGATTTTCTTCCTCGTATTAAGCAGCAAACTAATGCCGTACTGAACTTGACCACTGGTGGTGCACCAGGTATGAGCATAGACGAGCGCTTGGCTGGCCCAGAACGAGCAAGCCCAGAGATGACTTCGTTGAATATGGGATCCATTAATGGTGGTTTATTCCCTGCTGCAGAGAAAATCAAAACGTTTAAATACGACTGGGAAAAACCCTTTCTTGAAGCCAGTAAACGCACATTATTCGAGAATTCATTTGAAAATATTGAAGCTATTTTAAATCGCATGGGCAAAGGACATGGCTCACGGTTTGAATTCGAAATTTATGATTTATCTCATATCTACAACCTAGCAAATGTTCTGGACCGAGGTCTATATGACGGCAAGCTTTTCCTTCAGTTTGCGTTAGGTATTCTGGGTGGAACCGGTGCAGAGGCTGACAATTTACTCTTAATGCTTCGTACCGCTCAGCGCCTTTTTGGTAACGATTTTGAATGGTCAATCTTAGCTGCTGGGCGTCATCAGATGCCGATGTGCACTCATAATGCTCTATTGGGCGGAAACGTTCGTGTTGGTCTAGAAGACAGTTTAACCATTGGTCCAAAGAAACTGGCGACGTCAAATGCAGAGCAGGTTTTGAAAATTAGAGGCATTCTAGAAAGCTTAGATTATACGATCGCAACACCGGATGAAGTACGAGAGCGTTTACAACTTAAAGGTGCCCATGAGGTTAATTTTTAGAACTTATATTTTGTAATTTATTAATACTAATTTTTTTAATTAATATTAATTTGATGACTTATTTATATGTTTTTTGAAAGTTTTACTAAATGATTTTTATTAACTTTAAATATAAAAAAATAAAATATTAGGAGTTATTAATGAAAAAAATAGTGATTACTGCAGCTATATTAGCCTTTGGTGTAATAAATTATGCCCAAGCAGATACGATTAGAGCAACTAGTGCTTTTGGGCCTAAACATGTAATGGCACAAGCTGGTTACCCTGCTTTATTCAAAAAATTGAAGGAGCTCACGGATGGTCGTTGGACAGGTTATGACACGCCATCTGGTCTTGTTGGGCCGAATGAAATGAACTCAGCCTTGCGTGAAGGTATCACGGATATGGGGCCTGTCATGTTCCCTTATTTTTCGGCTGATTATATTGAAAGCGGCATTGTGGGTGACCTTTCTATGCTGGGCACAGATAATCGTGCAATCGCCTCTGCTGTTTCTGAATACATTGCAACTTGTCCGGAATGTATTAAAGAGTTTTCTAAAAATGGCCAAGTCTATCTAGGTTCCGATGCAACGACGGCCTATCAATTATTGTCGACAAAAAGAATAGAAAGTCTGAGTGATTTGAAAGGTTTGCGTGTTCGAACTGGAGGTGCCACATATTCTTATATTATAGAAAAAATGGGCGCTTTACCGGTTTACTTCCCTGCCAGTGAAATCTTTTAAGCCCTAAGTTCTGGTGTTGCTGATGCTACTTATAGCTCTATACCTGATTTAAAAAACATACAGCTTTATGACGCTGTGAAGTACGTGACCTTGATCGATAAAGGGGTCTTTAATGCCGCAGCGATGACGAATCTCAGTCAAAGAGTGTGGGATAAAATGAGCTTGGAAGATCGCTCATCTATGGCTCGTGCTGCTCAGTACGCACAAACTATTGCAATTTATTCATGGCGCGATACTGCAGCAGAAGCAGAAAAAATAGCGAAAGAGAAAGGCATCGAATTTATTCAACCTGATAAAGAATTTGTCAAAAGAGGCAATGACATTCGTGACGAATATATGGCAGGTGTGACGGAAGCGCTTACTAAAAAAGGTGTTACAAATGCAGCCGCCAAAGTGGATCGCTACAAGGCATTGCTGAAAAAATGGGAAGGCCTTGTTGCAAATGTAACAACGTCAGATGAGCTTGCAGAACTCCGTTATAAGGAAATCTGGAGCAAAGTTGATATGAAAACTTACGGATCACATTAAAATGCCTAGTTTTGAGCTCATTTTAAGACGAATGACTATGGGCATCGGGATTTTAACTCTCGGTGTTATGCCTGCCGTCATTGTTGCTGATGTTGTAATGAGAAACCTGTTCGATGGTGGCTTTCCAGCCACTATCGAAATAGTGTCCAGATACCTTATTTTAGTCATCAGCTTTTTACCCATTGCTTATGCAGAGGTGAAACGCAGACATATAGAAGCATCCATTCTTACCGATAGATTACCTAGTTCAAGCCAGCCTTTTATTAATTTTTTAGGTTTTGCCCTATCGCTTCTTGTTTATGCTGCCTTGACTTGGGGGACTATCTTAGAAGCCTATCACCAAACGGAAATCAAGGCGTACATTGAAGCCGGAACCGCTATTTTTTATGTCTGGCCTGGGTATTGGATACTGCCAATATGTTACGGGTTAATGGTGCTTGTTTTAGCTATGCGAATAGTACAAGTGGTTACTGGCCGGTTTAATCAGGAGGTCGCATAAATGGAACCTATTACGATTGGCGTTGTGTCACTAAGTGCTGTTTTTGGTTTGATTCTCTTACGAGTACCAATAGGAGTGACACTAATTGCGGTTTCTTTTGTTGGTATTTACGCCATTATTGGAGAACGTGCAGCATTCAGTATGCTTTCTACGGCACCTTATAGTTTTGCTGCAAACTGGACTTTAAGTTCCGTTCCCATGTTCTTGCTTATGGGATACGTTTCTTATCATGCGGGACTGACGAAAGGTTTATTTAATGCGGCGCGTGCTTGGCTTAGTTGGTTGCCCGGCGGTTTAGCGATTTCGTCACTTGCTGGCGCGGGTGGCTTTGCTGCGGTAACCGGGTCATCCATTGCGTGTTCTGCCGCTATTGGCCGTATCGCCGTCCCAGAAATGCATAAAACTGGCTATGATATTCGTCTTGCAACAGGCGCTGTTGCTGCTGGTGGTACTATTGGTGCTTTAATTCCACCTAGCTTGATTTTGATTTTATATGGAATTCAAGCCCAAGTTTCGATTACTAAGCTTTTCCTTGGTGGACTGATAATCGGACTAGTCTCACTTTTTCTCTATATTCTTGTCGTCTTGGTGGTCTATTTTCTAGCGCCTAAATCAATGCCTCGTACAAAACAGGTAAGCTTTGAAGAAAGAATGGCTGCACTTAAAGAGGTGTGGCCTGTTCTTCTGATGGTGATGATAGTTTTTGGTGGCCTTTTTTCTGGCATATTTACGGCAACCGAAGCCGGTGCGGTGGGCGCTGTGATTTCTCTTCTGATTGGGTTTGGGAATAGATCTCTGTCCATGCGAGGAATGGGTGAGAGCTGTATTGATACGCTGTTAGCGAGTGGTTCGCTTTTCATCATTGCCATTGGTGCTAACTTATTTACACGACTCGTTTCTCTTAGTGGGTTATCTCATTTTATTGGTAGTGGGATTGAAAGTTTAGACCTGGGGGTTGTAGCTGTTTTATTGCTGATCTCCTTTGTGTATTTAGCGCTAGGAATGTTCTTGGAACCAGTGGGCGCGATGTTATTAACCTTGCCGCTGTTTCTTCCATTGATGGCTACTTACGGTGTTGATGTCATCTGGTTTGGTCTTCTGGTTGCTAAGCTCCTTGAGATGGGAATGATTACCCCCCCAGTCGGATTGAATGTGTTTGTAATACATTCTGTGGCACGGGATATTGTTCGATTAGAACAAATATTTTATGGGATTATACCTTTCTTAATTGCTGACTTTATACTGGTAGGAGTCATGATTCTGACAAGGGATATGTATATGGGTTTTATATCTTAGAGGTTGTTCTTTTATTAAAGTCCGCTTACTAAGGTGATTTTTAATATTCACACTAGAAAAAAGGCTTTTGATGATTCAGAAGCCTTTTTGTTTCTAATCAGGAATATAATGCATCTAATGCAGTTCGTTCTAGTTGTTCCAATGACTAGTCTGTATCAGGCCGGTACTCAATTAACACATTTCACGTGATGGTTAATAATACTTTGAGCTAATGTCGATGACTGTTTGCATATTCCAGAAGACGGTAAGAATGCTGAGCTAGATGTATTAGATTGTGATCTGACTTTAATGCTCTAATTTAATCGTCTTTGATGCATGCGTTGTTTCAGTATAGTCGTGGATATTTCCTGAATTTTCGGCGCGAACAGAACATTAATTTGCATCGTATCGAGTATTGCTTCGAGCTTTTGCCAACCATGCCCAAGCTAGCTGAAAGTAGACATTGTTGGTCATAATAACCAACAAAACAAAGACAGCGGTGACCAATAAATAGTAGTTTGGTTTAAACAATACAGCTCTCCTAGAGTCCAGCCATAGTCTAAACAGAGTAACACACCACCTTTTAAAATAAAGGAAGAGGATTGTGAGAATGCTGTAAAATAATCCTAATATATTTATTAAAGCTTCATTTTTGTATTTCTTTTAAGAGACTTTTGGATACTTCCAAACCGGCTGGAATATCGACAAAAAGGTTAAACTCTTTTTTCGAACTTTTCTCCAATTCAATCAGTAGCATTATTGCACTGTCGGCGAGCTCTACACCTTTGGCAAGTAAAAAATCACCGTGATGATTTCTTAAGTCTCGAGATAGTATCATCCCTGCCGTAAGCTGCTGAGAAGCAACACAATGATCATCGATAGAGTGTTCGATTTTCTGTGTAGATAAACAAGACTTTAGTGCTTCAACGGCACTGGTGGAGTAATAAGTGCCTGATTTTGAAATCAAATAGTCCATAGCATCTTGGTGTGACAATGTGGTTTCCCACATGCGCCCTGTGATTAGCTCAACATAGTCATTGGCGACGGTTAATATTTGCGCCGACTTTGGAATGGACGCCTCTTTCTCTCCTCTTGGGTAGCCTTCACCGTTTAGGTACTCCTTATGATGAAGAATAATGTCTGCGACCGGAACTAAAGGGCGAATATTTTTCAGTAATGTCGCTCCTTTCAATGGATACTGTTTGTACTCGTGTTTTTGTTCTTCTGATAACAAAACATAAGGGGTAAAAAGCAATTCATCAGCGAAGCTCATTTGGCTCATATAGCGCATTTTTGCCGCTCTGGTAAGATGAATTAGCTCTCTTTGGGGTAAGTTTAATAACTCTGCCATGTCGGTTACTAAGCTGATTATATCGGGTACATCCACGCTCGATCTTGGCGTACGCATGTCTAAAAGATTGGCAAATAAATCGATCGTATTTTTATAGTTTTCTTGTAATGCTGCATTGATCTCAATGATTTTTTGCGTTCGTTCTTTTACTGTTGCTTCTAATGTTTCATTCATTGCGGTGAGTTTTTCGTTCTGCGAAGTAACCAAAGACTGTAAGTGCTCATTTCTTTTCTTTAGGTTTATGGTGACAAAAGCATCGTGGACCAGCGTTTGTAGCTTTTCATCGTCCCATGGTTTTTCAACATAATGAGAAATTCTACCTAAATTTATCGCATCGGAAATGGCTTCCATATCCGCATAGCCAGTTAATAAGATCCGTATTGTATTTGGATGTTTTTCTGCTGCAATGGCCAAAAATTCAGGTCCTGTCATCTCTGGCATACGAGCATCTGAAACAATCACATCAATGGCTTGCTCTTTTAAAACCTCAAGACCTTCTTGGCCGCTATTAGCAATAAATACATCACAGTTAGCCTTACGAAATAAGCGTTTTAAAGAAGACAATACGTTCTTTTCGTCATCAACTAATAATAAGCTAGGACGGGTTTCCATCGCGTCTAGATTTGATGCATCGTTGCTCATTTTATACCCTCCATTGATCTGGTTGAGCGGGCGCCTTCATAAGGTAGCCAAATACTAAACTCCGTGCCTTTGCCCAGTTCACTTGTTACATCAATCGTGCCTTGGTGGTCTTCAATTATGCCATAGGAAATCGATAGCCCTAACCCTGTACCGACACCAACTTCTTTGGTGGTAAAAAATGGATTAAAGATAGATTTCAAATTCTGTTTATCAATACCGCTACCGTTATCTGATACTTTAATTCTTGCACCGTCAGCGCTTTCGGCGAGATGTATGGTTAGTTCCCCGTGCTCATTCATAGCATGGGAAGCGTTGACAAATAAATTCAAAAACACCTGCAAAAGCTCACCGCTATTTCCCAAGATCGGCTGCACTTCTTCAATTTGCTTTTTCACTACACCCTTAAACTTTAGTTCATTACTGGCAAGTTTTAATGCTTCATCGATAATTTGATTGAGGTGGCAGAATTCTTTTTGATGATCCGACTGACGAGAGAAGCGTTTTAAGCCGCCAACGATATCGATAATTCGTTTTACGCCCTGTTGTGACTCATTTAATAGGTTTTGTGTATCTTCTATTAAGAAATTCATATCGACATCGTTCCATGCCTTATCGAGTGCTTTTGCCGCATTTTTTATGTTTTCATCAGTGGACTTGATCGATTCATCTGTCAGGGTTTTAGACGTTTCGACATACTCGATAAAGTCAGCAATATAGCCGCCCAAAGAACTTATATTACTTTTGATAAAGCCCATTGGATTATTTATTTCGTGAGCAATCCCTGCTGATAACTGGCCTACAGTCGCCATCTTTTCGGACTGAACAAGTTTCTGTTGTGTTTCTTTTAAGGCTTCATTGGCACTGGTGATTTCCTCATAACTCGTTAACAATTTATCTTCCTGATATCTGTGTTCCAGAATGATTGCGAGCTGTTTGAAGCCTGTTTCAAATACATTGAAAACTTGGGTTTGTTTGTCTGTCAGCCCTTGGCTAAACAAAAAAACGATGCCGCAAAGATTATCTAGGCTAATGATTGGCAGAGCTATGACGGTATCAATGTTTTTCTCGTCGATAACTAAGTCTATTATTTGTAGATGTGTTGCTTTTCTTTCACGAATGAGCGGCTCTATCTCAGCAATGATATTTCCCACTTCATCACTTTCTATTTCTAATGGCTGCCCTTCATGTTGATCAGGGTTTTTAAGTAGCGGAGAGTGAAAATCAGATTGATTATTATCAAAGGGAAAGTGCGCAAACGTCGCAAAGGAAATGTTACTTAAACGCATCATATCGTTGACAATCTTGGGTAGAAAATCACGAAGGCGTAGCCTTTCCAAACCATAACGACCGATGTGGTTAAGAAACTTATTTTCCTGCACCGCTGAGTGAAGAGAATTGACACTTTCTTTCAACGCGAGATTAGCAAAATGAAGCTCTCTGCTTTTTTGCTCAAGTATAGATTCTGCTTGTTTACGTGCTTTACGTTCTCGCTGAAAAGCCGCTTCGTATTCCATAGGTATCTCCGGATCTAGATCCGCTCTACGAGTAAAGAGCAATGATCTGCCCCTTCATTCATACAGCAAGTATGTTTAATGATAACGGGAGTACCAAAGCTTTCAGCGGCTTGATGTACAAGACCTATGGCCAATAAACACATTTTACGAGGTGATTGATAATAAAGAGTGACGCCGTTTTCATGTTTTTCAGTAACAAGAATTTTCGGTGTTAACGCATCTGGATACAGCTTATGAACTTCCACATGAATCACTGAATCCACAGCGCCAAGCAGCGACCAAAGATCAGGAAAATTCATCATTGCAGGAGGCAAGCTGTGTGCTAAGCCCTTGTATAGATAACGGCCAAATGCCTCAACTAGATCTGGAACCGGGACCGAGCTGTATTCTGACAAAGCAACAACAAGGGATAAAATCTCTTGGTCGTCGTAATTGTTTGCACTGGTATAAATACCGCCACTGGGCAAATCACATTTTTCCAGTAACGTTTCCCAACATTCCATACCAAATTGGTCTTCGATCATTTCTTGAAAGTGAGTAAAAACGGCGCCTTTCATGACTCTTGTCCTGTCTCTTTGTGTTAGTAATAGAGTAGACAAAAAATGCAAAAACTCTTACAGGCAATTGGTTTAGGTGCGTAATTTTTTGTTGGACGTTAAGGTGCTTAACGTAATGAAAACAGGCGTTTCATATGATTTTGTGGGGATTTAGCATTGTTCTGGAGGTATATAGGAAGGGAAACGTACCGAGCCAGATACATAAAGTATCTATCTGGCTCTGGGTGTTTTAGAGGCTATGTTTAACTACTAACAATTAGATCGTTCAAGGCTTTGGAAATCAGATCTTTTTTCACCAAGGTACGTTTAACTGGTTTATCAAACCAAAAATCCATTGGTTGATCAAAACCGATGCCGTGCATGTAGTTGTAGAGCGCTTTACGCAGTCCGTCACCCAGCATGTCATGATTTGTGCCGGTTGGATCAGTGAAATCCACGTCGTTTTCAGCGAACAGAATATCGGGACGTTCCGCGAGGGTGATGCCGTATTCTTCTGGGTTAATGCCAATTGGACTGTGTGCCGTGGCTGCGAATCTATGCCAGAAGGCAGATTGGAAGCATTCTTGCGCCATCATCTGACGTACCATTTCTAGGGCATCAATGGTTTCTTGTTCGGTCTGTGTTGGGAAGCCATACATCAGGTAGGAATGAACCAGAATACCCGCATCGCTGAAGGCTTTGGTTACACGCGCCACTTGCTCGACGCTCACGCCTTTTTTCATCAGTTTTAGCAATCTATCAGACGCTACTTCAAGACCGCCGCTTACAGCGATACAACCAGAATCCGCTAAAAGCTGACAACGCTCTGGCGTAAACGTCTTTTCAAAACGAATATTGCCCCACCAGCTGATTACCACGCCTCGTTCGATTAAACGTCTTGCTAAAGCAAACAAGGCTTTTGGCGGAGCTGCTTCATCGACAAAGTGGAAACCGGTCTGTCCGGTTTCTTCGATCAATTCTTCTATTCGATCCACCAGAATATCAGCACCTGCGGCATCGTAGCGATCAATGTAATCCAGCGTCACATCACAAAAGCTACATTTACGCCAGTAACAACCGTGAGCAATGGTCAGCTTGTTCCAGCGGCCATCGCTCCAGATGCGGTGCATCGGGTTGAGCATCTCACACAAGGACAAGTATTCGGTTAAAGGCAAACCATCGTAAATAGGCGTGCCGACATCTGTTTGGGGAATATCGTGCAGCTCCGCGTTTTCATTATAGTGAACGTATGATTCGCCGTTCTCGTCTTCTGAGAGGAAGTAAGTACGTACTAACTCATCTATTTCGCGCTTGCCGTCAAAGAATTCCAGCAAGGTCATAAAAGGACGTTCGCCATCATCTAGACAGATAAAATCGACAAACTCAAACACACGAGGATCTTTTAGCGCACGCAGCTCGGTATTAATAAAACCACCGCCCAATACAACAGGGAGATCAGGATTGATGGCTTTACAAGTTTGTGCAATACGTAGCGCCCCCAACATATTACCGGGGAAAGGCACGGTTAACGCCACGACGCTGGGTTGAGTTTCTTCCAGATATTGCTCGACCAACTGCTCTAGAATCTCAGAGCTAAAACTCGGTTCGCCCATCAGCGTATTGTAGAGGTCATCAAAGCTTGGGTTGGCCGCCGTCAAACGCTCGCCATAACGGCTCACTTCAAAATACGGGTCAACGCCTTGAGTAATCACCGCGGACAAATCATTAATAAACAATGTAGCGAGATACTTGGCTTTATCCTGTACGCCAAGATTACCAAAGGCGGTTTTGAGTATATCGCCGGAAACTTCTTCCATCTGAGCGATGGCATCGAAGGCTGGGCCTTCTGGCAAGAAACGACGAGAGATAATTCGCAATGCAAGGCTGGAATCTTTGCCCTGTAAAAAGCGAATCGCAGGTTCGACGCAAAGACGATAACGATCGAACTCTGCCAAAAAGATAAAGATGGCATCAGGCAATTCGTCGTCTTCAAATGACTCGAAGTTCTCTTCCACATGCTGACGGATAATATCCAGCGCAGGCGCTGTCATCATCTCAAGAAAAAGCTCAATAGCAGGGTCTCGCTGCACCGCCTCATAGCCCCGAGAGCGCAAAAAGCCAGTCAAATACGCCGTCGCTGGATACGGCGTATTCAGTTGCGTCATGGGTGGGGTCATCAGAAGAACGGTCATAGCCTGCCTTTAAAGTAAAACCTAATCATAATCTGGCGGATTCTAGCACTTAAAGAAGAGTAGAACCCTTAAAAAATGATGTGCTTGCGGTGATCAATAAGCTGGATATGGAATGATTTTGGTAACATTAATCATTCAAAATGAAGGAAACCGAGTTTAGACGGTAGTTTTTTCATCTGACCCTGATGGAGCCTTATGTTAGAGTACGCGCCGTTACAGGTTGCTGGCGTGATGTCAGCAATAATAGGGAAGTCAGTGCAACTCTGACGCTGCCCCCGCAACGGTAAAAAAGTCAAACTTTGCCAACAAGCCACTGTGGTTCACCATGGGAAGGCGGCAAAGCCTGCATTCGCAACTTTTGAGTCCGGAGACCTGCCTGTAACTGGGGGTTCTGCGTAAGTTGGAACCAAATGTCACCACTGTGCGGGCGTGCTCAGTGCAACAGTAGACTTTATTATGAAAACTCAATGTATTTCCCCAGCGTTCACGAGAACCCTCGTGGCGCTTAGTGTTGTGTCCGCCGTTTCGGCTCACGCAGAGACAACAGCAGATTCATCGTTGACCTTATCGCCTTTGGTGGTTACGGCAACATCTACTTCGGTCAGTGTGGCGGATTCGCTGTCATCTGTTACGGTCATCAATCGTGAAGAAATCAAAGCTCAGCAAGCGCAAGAAATAAGCGAGCTACTAGCGGCGCAGCCGGGTGTAGATATCAGCTCGAATGGCGGTTACGGAAAGACCACTAGTGTTTATATGCGCGGTGCGAGTGCAGAATCTACTAAATTTTTGCTCGATGGTATTCCCTTATATTCTGCGACATCAGGTGGCGCGCCATTTGAAAATATTCCGGCATCTTTAATTGATCGTCTAGAGATCGTTCGAGGTCCTAAAGCTACCTTGTATGGCGCCGATGCGGTAGGCGGCGTGATTCAAGCGTTTTTGCCAGAGGCCGATGATGATTCGCACATGAATGTATCTGTAGGTGGTGGCTCGTTTAATACAAAAACTATCGATGCGACCGTGTCTGGTTCCAGCGATAACACGCAATACCTTTTGTCAGCAGGCAAGTTTGAAACCGATGGTGATATTGTTAAAGAAGGTGAGGGAGCTCAGGGCTACCGCAACGAAAATGTATTGCTTAATGTTGGACATGATTTTAGCAGTGGTGCGCGCATCAGTGGTTTGATTATGAATAGTGAAGGGCGAAATCACTATGTCGGTGACGAAAATGATTACCAAGTGCAGGTGATTGGGCTGAGCGTCAGCCTTCCAGTAACGGAAGATTGGGATACAGAGCTGAAATTGTCTCAGACTCGCAACGACAGCAAAACCATTTCTTCAGAGGATAAGTACAATACTAAAACTCAAACTGCTCGTTGGAGCAACATTATTTCGGCAGGTGAACATGAGTTTGTGTTGGGGGCTGAAACCTCTGAAGACAAGGTCGACGTCACCAGCTACCAAGCACCTGATCGCAGTAATAATGCGGTGTTTGCCCAGTCTCAGTTTGATTTTGGGGCAACCAATTTGCAACTTAATATTCGTCAAGATCATAACAGTGCTTATGGTGATTCGACGACAGGCGGTGTGGCTGTTGGTTACAAGCTTGATGGTATACATACTCTACGTGCAAGCTACGGGACCGCTTTCGAAGCGCCAACATTTAACGATTTATACTATCCAAGCAGCGGCGACCCAACACTCAAAGCGACGAAATCTAAAACTATTGAACTGGGCGTTCGTGCCGATTATGACAATATGTACTGGGACGCTGCGGTGTTTGATGCATCCTATGGCGATATGGTTATCTGGTCTAATTACACAGGGTCTTGGGCGGCTTACAATGTGGATTCTAAAGTCCAAGGTGTTGAGCTGTCTTCAGGCCTAACATTAGAGCAATGGCAGTTAAAAGCGGCATTAACGTGGCTAGACGCAAAAGATGACGATACGGGTTTTCAGTTGCCTAAACGTGCCAAACGCAGTGCCCGTTTAAGTGCAGATCGCCTATTTGAAAAAGGACGGGTTGGTGTGACATTAATCGGAGCGGATGGTCGAGCTACAACATTGGGCAGCTCTGAAACGTTGGCAGGCTATGTGACGATGAATTTGCGTGCTAGCTATGACTTTGCCGCTGATTGGAACGCTGAACTTAGTGTCAAAAACGCCCTTGATAAAGAGTACCAAACGGCAAAAGGCTACTTTAGTCCGGGTCGTGGCGTATTCTTAACCCTTAACTATTCGGCATTTTAATGGCTAACCCGATGCGTAGTTTGTTGTCAATATCGGCTTTATTGCTCAGTGGTTGGGCATTCGTGTCCAACGCGTTGGCTGATCCTATCTGTGTGGTGGATGATCGCGGGCGAGATGTCTGTATTGATCATGCGGCAATGCGCATCGCGGCGCTATCACCTGGCGCCACCGAGCTGATTTATGCTGCTGGCGCGGGGGATAATGTGGTTGCGGTGGTGTCTTATAGTGATTACCCAGAAGCTGCAAAAAGCGTTACTTCAGTGGGCAGTCATACGCGCTTAGATTTAGAGCGTTTGATCAGCCTACAGCCCGATTTAATACTGGCTTGGGGAACCGGTAATCCAACCGAGCAAATCGAAACACTAGAACGCTTGGGGCTACCTGTATATTACGTAGAGCCCCATGAGTTCGAAGACATTGCTCGTAATATCGACAACTTGGGCGCACTAGCTGGCACCTCACAACGAGCCAAGGAAGAAGCAAAGCGCTTTCGTACTGGCATTGATGTTTTGCACGAACGCTATAAACAGGCCCCTCGGGTCAAAACCTTTTATCAAGTTTGGGATGAACCGCTAATGACGATGAATGGCAACCATTATATTAGCAAGGTGGTCGACTTATGTGGCGGCGATAATGTGTTTGCGGATTCGCCGCGTTTGATTCCTCGCCTGAGCCAAGAGGCGGTATTACTGAAAAATCCTGAAGCCATCATTGCTGGAGGTATGGGAGAACGAAACGCCAACTGGCTCGAAAAATGGCGAGCGTTTGCCGATTTGTTAGCTACGCAAAAAGATAATCTGTTTTTTGTGCCGCCATCGTTGATTCAGCGTCCAACGCCGCGATTATTAGAAGGTGCACAAATACTCTGTGAAAAACTGGATATTGCCCGTGCTCGACGTTAAAACTCGTCACCCGACAAACCGACGCGCATTGATATTGCCACTTGGGGTATTAATGTGTGTGTCGATGCTTAGTGTCGTGTTTGCGATCACCCAAGGCAGCGTCAACTTATCGCCTTATGCGGTTTGGCAGGCTTTGCTTGGGCAAGGCTCGGGTCTTAATCAAACTCTCGTATTAGAGCTGCGTTTGCCTCGTGTTATGGCGGCGTTTGCTACGGGCGGTTTGTTGGCCGTGGCGGGAGCTTTGATGCAGATCCTCCTTCGTAACCCATTGGCAGATCCTTATGTGTTGGGGATCTCAGGTGGCGCATCTGTGGCAGCGCTGGCGGCGATTTTGCTTGGAATCAGTGGGGTTTTGATGTCAGGCATGGCGTTTCTCGGCGCGGTTTTATCTACTTTATTGGTATTTGGTTTATCTGCTCGCTTGGGTAATACGGCGACTATGCGGTTGTTACTAACTGGCGTGGTGATTGCTGCAGGTTGGGGGGCGTTGATTACACTTATGTTGGCCCTCGCGCCGCCCCATAAAATCCCTGGTATGTTGTATTGGCTGATGGGCGATTTATCCTACGCCAGCACGCCATGGTTAGCTTGGCTGGTATTGGTTCCGACCTGCTTGATTCTAATGCCGCTCGGGCGCAGCCTCAATGTGTTGGCTCGTGGGCCTTTGCAAGCAGCGGCACTTGGCGTGAATGTGAAAAGTCTCGAATGCTTTGTTTTTTTGTTAGCTAGTTTACTGACCGCAATTGCAGTGACAACGGCCGGTAGCGTTGGCTTTGTTGGTTTGGTCATTCCACACATGCTGCGTATGGTCTTGGGCAATGATCAGCGACTGATTCTGCCCGCAAGTGCTCTAGCTGGCGGTTGTTTGGTAACACTTTCTGATACCTTGGCACGTACTGTTATTGCCCCAGAGCAACTGCCTGTAGGCGTCATCACTGCGTTGCTTGGGGTGCCAACCTTCTTGTACCTATTGCAACGGGGGCGCTTATGACCAAGCTGAAATTAACTCAATTGCTGGCGGCGATACCTAATAAATCCCCCCAACCAACGCATGCTTTGTCATTAACCTTTCAAGCTGGCCAAATGTGGGGGATTTTGGGGCCAAATGGCGTTGGAAAAACTACCTTGCTGCATACTCTGGCAGCTTTGAAAACGCCAGCATTAGGCACTATTGAATTAAATGACCAACCTATTACCGAATTGCATCGCTTAAGACTTGCGCAGCAAATTGGCATTATGTTTCAAGAGCATCAAGATGGCTTCCCTGCGAGCGTGCTGGAAACTGTCTTGTTAGGACGCTTTCCTCATTTATCGCCTTGGGAAATGGAGAGCGAACAGGACCTAGCTCTAGCGCACGCGGCGTTAGAGCGTTTGGACTTGGCGGAGTTTGCACAACGGGCGTTAAACAGTTTATCGGGTGGGGAGCGACAACGTGCAGCGTTAGCGGCTTTAACGGCGCAAGCGCCAGATGTATGGCTGGTGGACGAACCGACTAATCATCTAGATTTGCATTATCAAGTCGCAGTAATGGGTTTACTCGCAGAACAAGCTAGCATGGATAAAGTGGTCGTTATGTCACTGCACGATGTGAACGTTGCTGCTCAATGGTGCTCTCATGTACTGCTTTTGTACCCAGACCGTCCACCAATCTGGGGAAAAGCCGCCAGCTTATTAACTCAGCAAAATCTAGAGCCGCTTTATCGCCAGAAACTGGCCATGATAGAACTAAACGGCAAACCACTATTTGTGCCAGTAGCCTGATTTACTCAATAATCGGTTTGAGATAATCAGGGCCAAGTTGCTGCATTTGGCGTTCAACCCAATCCACCCTTTGACGAAGATAATAGGTTAAAGCGTTAGGGTTTCGAGTGCGCGGGCTTGGTAATAATACGGCCAATCGCGCGGCTTGGTTCATGGTGAGTTTGCTGGCAGATCTACCAAAATAATGCTGGCTCGCGGCTTCAACACCGTAAATGCCTTTGCCAAATTCCGCTATGTTTAAATACACTTCTAGAATACGTTTCTTGCCCCAAAGTGCTTCAAGGCTCACCGCTAAGCCAGCTTCCAGACCTTTGCGAACAAAGCTTCGACCAGACCAGAGAAAGAGGTTCTTTGCAGTTTGCTGCGTAATCGTACTCGCACCACGAAGACCATCGCCATCGTCGTATTGGCTTAGCGCCTTACTAATGGCTGCAAAATCGACACCTAAGTGATCAGGGAAACGCTGATCCTCTGAAGCTACCACCGCCAATGGCATATAAGTAGGTAACTTATCAATGCTAATCCAAGTCTGTTTGACCGGATACTGGCTTTGCAGCATAAACGCTGTTGTCGGTGGTGGCACAAAGCGAAACAACAACAAGATGAGAATGAGAAATAGCAAAAAACGCCAAACAACAAACCAAATCCTACCGAATATACCTTGTTTACGCTTTGCCATTCATTGTCTCTTAATAGTTTTAATGGGGCTTTCTAGCCCGCAACAAGCATAAGTATAAACAAAAAAGGCATCGGTCTCCTTTAATTCTGACAAGTGGGCTCATTATGAAAAACTTGAATGGCAAATTGAGAAGCTTGGAAGTTTATTATTCCTTTACATCTGACTGTCTTTAATTCTGTTGCTTTATTCCTGTAGTATGCGCCCACTAACTTTTAACTATATATAAAACAATATCTTACTTTAGATCATCGCAATAAGGGCAACATCAAATGGCCGATTTTAAAACCCACGTTATCGTGGCTGCCATACTCAGCACACCATTGGCAGCAAGCACGTTTATTATGGGCTTTGCCAACATGAACGAAGCCATTTTTTATGCTTTGGCTGGAACACTGGGTGGGTTACTGCCGGATATCGACGCCGATGATTCCGCTGCGATTCGATTGGTATTTCGACTGTTCGGCGCATTGGTGGCAGGTCTCGCCATTGCATTCGGGATGGACAAATTGCTTCATTGGCAAATACTCGCCTTGGCGATAGTTAGTTACCTAGTCGTGCGCTTTCCAATACAGTGGGTGTTTGAACAATTCACCATACACCGAGGCACGTTGCATAGTCTGCTGGCCAATATTATGTTTGCCATTCTTGCTGTGCCAGCGGCGTATCACTTGTTCGCTTTGCCAGCGAAAACCGCGTGGGGCATTGGTGTTTTTGTATTTCTTGGTGCGACCATTCATCTGGTTCTCGATGAGTTATACAGCATCGAGCTGTCTGGGATGCGTATTAAACGCTCGTTTGGTACGGCAATGAAACTCACCGACTGGGGCGAGCCGCTGGCTTCAATCCTGTTAGTTGTTGGTTGTGTTGTGGGCTACTGGCTCAGTCCAAGCGCGGAAGCTTGGCTCGATGCTTTTGCTTGGTGGCCGGAGTCAGAACGTTTGGCTGAGTGGATAAAGCAGGGACTGAATGAGTTTAATCACTTGTGGAGCTAGAGCTCATAACATTACGGTTTCACTTTTAAGTCACCATCAAGTTGAGCGCCAGCCATCATCTGCTTTGCTACATGAGGGTGAATTGGCGTTAATCCAGATTTCATTCCTAATGGCTTGAATACTTTATCGATAATACTCTGCATTTGGCTGCCTTTGTCTTGCTCGATATCGGTCAAGGTGCGACGGCTAACGCCAACTAATTCTGCGTAGCGAGTTTGGGAAAAACCAAGTACCTCTTTGCGAAGACGTTTTAACATTTGCCCTTGGGTGATTTCACCTAAAAGATGTTTTTGTAAAAGTGCTACGAGTAAAGCTTGGCGTTGTTCAGCTGTCATGCTCATAAAAGTCCCCAGCGATTGAGTTTTGCTTCTAACCATTTAATTTGAATAACCTCTAAGATACGTTCAGGAACCCCTCTTGCTTCTAAACGTTGTTGTAACCCAACAAGTTTGCTGGCTGTTTCTTTTAACGCCGACAGCGATGTTTCACTTGGGCACAAATCGTTAAGTTCTTCAGTAATAGCTTGCCAACGATATTCCCCGCCTTCTTCAAATGGTGAGCCCCATTTTGTCGTTCTAGTAACACCTTCAGGATCGACCTTCATTGGCGCAAAGTCATAAATAGGGGATAGCCAAATATTATTCGGTTTTTTGAGCAGAGCCGTATTTCGACCATGGTTATCTGAGTTGCCGAAAGCGATATTGAGCAAATCGCGTGTTAACCAATCGCACAAAAAACGTTCAGCATCAAACTCTGTTGATCGCTTTTGTAATAAGTTACAAACAGAACGGATGACCTCAAAATGGTTAAGGTAGCTTCCTGCTGGTTTGTTTAACACAGAAAAAATAGACTCCAAACCGAAGCGCTCCCAGTTATTCCCATTCCAATGCGTATCAAATCTAGGTAGCCAAAGAGAAGGGTATCGACTTCCCTCCTGTAGTTTCATGTTTTCCGTGCTGATCGTATTAAATCCCATCGCTGTTAGCTCATGGTAAAAGTGATATTCCGCTCGCAAAATATCACAATCATCTTGCGTTTTTCTACCACGAGGAAACTTCACTAAATAATAGGCATCGGCAATATCATGTTGTTCTTGAAAGGTATCAATCCAAATTTCTTCATGGTCAGAGCAACGTAATAACAGCTTAGGCGCTTCTCCACCTGCGCCTGTTGCGCCGCCACTAATGGCTCCCATTTCTTGAGCATATTCTAAAAAGCTAGAGTCGCGTTCGACCACATCATTTAAAGTGAATTTTCGAAGATGAAGGGTTGAGTCAGCAGGCAAACTCGGGAGGGATTCTTTTATTCTCAAGTTGCCTACTGGTGCGATAGTGCCTTTTGCCAATAAGACACTGTCTTGTTCACTAGAAGAAAGCGCTTGAAGCCCCCAGAAATCAATTAAATAGCGGCGGGCTGCGCCAGCAGGAACGATATCTTCTAAAAAGCCAAACCAATGATCGGCTTCATGCTCAATCATTATTTGTACGGGTAGCACTAAGCTGCAAGCATGCTCATCATGAAATTCTAACCATTCAACAGCATACTCGAATTCATAACCAAGGCGACTTGGACTCGCTGTCCCTCTTTCAGGACTGAGTAGCTTTAATATGGCGATATCGCGCCATTGTTGTTGAGTCAGAGCTTGAATCGTGAGTGCTTTCATTGAATGCCTATATGTGCATAGTTTTGCTCATTATAGTCATTGGAAGTGGTTTTTGAGAAATTAATTGCTCAAAAGTGTCGGTAAAAATTATTTTTGAGCACAATATTGCTCATTTTGTATGGCATAGATTGGTTCACAGCTCACTTTTTGGGATATGAATAAGTGGCTGTCGATACATGAAACAGGTTAAGTCGTTCAACCATGCAAGACTGGCTTATGAAGACATAACCCAGTCTGTGGCTTCTTTCTTACGCTTGAACACCTTGATGTCTGCCGAGATAAACCAGCTGATCATACGGATAAGCCGGTTTTGCCAACGATTCTTCCCATAGATGGCAATGCGATTAAATTCACCGGCGAGTCGTTGGCTTAATAAAAACTCCGACCAAGCGCTTTTCATGCTCCAGCCTTCAAATTCACTAATATCGACTAGCAATACCGCGTATGGGGAATGGATAGAGTAAAGCGCTGCTTCTAGTTTAGGCGTAATGTTTTCAAAATCCATATCACTTGGGTGGCCCGATGTTTTAATGTTAAGTAACAGCTTGTCGTTATAACGCTTTGCATTCAGTGATACACCGCTCTCGTAGACAGACATAACTCGCTCCTGAGTCGTTTTAATTGATACTAATACTGTAAAACAAAGTGTCCTGTTTGAAAGTTGATTAACTCAGCATTGATAGTCAGCAAGCAGCGTGAAATTTACGCTTTTTGTCATGATTGTCAGCAAAGACAATAGAAAAAGGGGAAGCCATTAACAGTAGGAGACTGAACGAGTCTTTTTCCGTTCGACATCACGCCAAGGAAAGCGACTTTTTTGCTTGGCGTTTGCAGCGTTTAGAGCAGTATTTTACCTGCTGCCAATCGCGTTCCCACTTCTTACGCCATGCAAATGAACGCTGGCAGATTGGGCAAGTTTTTTCGGGTAAATGCGGTTTTTTATGAGTCATAGCTATATTTACGTAAATGGCACTAGATTGGGATCAGTTAAAATCGTCGATCCAATTTAAGTCGCTTGCTCAGACAGCGCGATGCGACGGTGTTGTAGGATAACCAGTAAAACCAAAGCTCCTACTGCCAAGCAGAATGGAAACAGTACCGTGGTAACCGAGTAGGCTTCGAGCGCCACAACGGAACACACATTACGTAAAATTATAATAATAAAAAAAACACGACTTTCTTCAAAGGGGCGATGGTAGGCTTTGCGGAAGGTGGGGCCAAAACCTATCATATCGACGGTGGTCAGAATTACCACTGTCCACAAGGGATCATTGGTGATGTACCACAGCGGTAACGACGCCAACGCCACGATTAAAAAGCCCCAATCCAACTTGCTAATAGTGGCATCGCCACGCTTTATATACGCCAGAATGGCAATGAAAATTGTAACAAAGCCTGATAACCCAATAGGCCATGCGCCTACGCCGCCCTCGGCTTCCAGCTGAGCAAAGAAAATGATGGTGGTGGTAATGCCCCAAATCACCCACGAAAATACGTGAGGCTTTACTTGGCCGCGTAAGATCAGCGCAATGTAAGGCACAAAGCCAATGATCGCCAACACAATGGCGATGACACTAAAAATAAGCTTTATATTGAAATCCATCTGCCTGCCTAGCTCTAACCATCATAGTAAAACTTATTCTACCGACTTCATCACGAAACAGACGGACAAAACACGTCAGATTTGCACTGAAACAGGTCGTTTAAGGTAAATCGGTTAGATATAAATAGTACTCGATAGAGTACGCATAGCAACCTAGTCCGATGTAGCGTTGGGATTGAAGCCCAAAGTCGAGATATTCAACTTTATTGAGATGCTCTACAATCCGATTATTAAACGAACGATTAAAGGCGAATGACCAAATGAGTCCATTGGAAATGGAAGCGCAGCGCACCTTAGTGGGAAAAGGTGTACTGTTATGTTTAGCGGCGATGTTGGTATTCGCGTCACAAGATGCCGTGACGAAAATCCTTGTGCAGGATATGTCCGTGGCGCAAGTGGTATTAGTGCGCTACTGGGTATTTGCCTTGTTTGCCATCGTTTGGGTGTCACGCACGAGCACAATTCGTCATGCATTACGTTCGGTTCGCCCTAAGTTACAAGTATTGCGCTCCTTATTATCCATCGCTGAGATTGCGATTTTTAATCTAGCTCTGCGTCATCTTGGCTTGGCTGAATCCCATTCGCTGATGGCGGCATTCCCATTGATGGCGATTGCCTTGGCAGCACCCATTCTAGGGGAACGAGTAAGCATGAAATCTTGGTTGGCGGTTTGTGTCGGCTTTGCCGGAACGCTCGTTATCCTTCGGCCTGGGCTGGACGTCTTCAAACCTGAGTCATTGATACCATTAACCGCCGCCCTGTGTTTTGCCTGCTACCATGTTGTGACTCGTCAGGTGAGTTCAGCGGGTGATGGTTTTCATACCAACATACTTTATATGGCGTTGATCGGCTTTGTGTGTGCAACCCTCTTTGGTGTGACGGTATGGCGAGCACCAAGCATGCAGGAATGGGTTTTATTGGCCGTGATCTCGATTATGGTAAGCGTCCGATAAACCACACATTTTAATCTTTTTCAAAACC
>TARA_R110002033_G_scaffold1096_6_pt1 | contig 48442 bp, 41 predicted proteins | sample TARA_R110002033 | Tara Oceans TARA_R110002033 (sample SAMEA4397051) | marine metagenome | biome: Polar Biome; feature: [SRF] surface water layer (ENVO:00010504); material: water (ENVO:00002006), including particulate matter (ENVO:01000060) such as... | depth 5 m
GACAACTGGTTGCACCAAGGTATCTCAAGGTTGTAAATTTTGCTATGCCGAAATTATGTCCCGAAGATTGAAGGCCATGGGAGTTGAAAAATATAAAGACAACTTCAAAGTTCGAACGCATAACGATGCTTTGAAAACCCCATATACATGGAAAAAATCAAAAATTGTTTTTGTTAATTCAATGAGTGATTTATTTCATGAAGATATACCATTAGAGTTTATAAAAAAGGTGTTTAAAGTAATGAACGAAAACCCTCAACACGTATTCCAAGTATTAACCAAAAGAGCAGAACGTCTTTTTGAATTACATTCAGAATTAAAGTGGTCACACAATATATGGATGGGTGTTTCTGTCGAAGAACAGAAAGTTGACAATCGAATAGATTTTTTAAGGCAAACGAATGCAAGGGTTAAATTTCTTTCTTTAGAACCACTAATTGGACCATTACCAAATCTAAACCTAACGAATATTGATTGGGTGATAGTTGGAGGGGAAAGTGGTCATACACCAAGACCAATGAATGCTGACTGGGTAATAGATATTCAAGAACAATGTAAAAAAGTCGACGTTGCATTTTTCTTCAAACAATGGGGAGGAAAAAATAAAAAGAAGAATGGTAGAGAATTAAATGGCCGTACTTATGATGAAATGCCGGAAATTGAATTGCAACATAGCGTTTAATCCAATCATGAAAACCATCCTTACCACACTCCTTTTCATCCTACTTCAACTCAACACCTACTCCCAAGATAGCTTCATCAAATTACCACAAGTAATAAAAATCAACTATCCTATACTATTGGTTGACGATACTATTATTGCCAATAAAAATATCATCACTTCAAAGGAAGATATTACCGAGATACGTGTGCTAAAAGACAAACTTACACGATCAACACATGACTTTTACAATCTGAGTGAAAACGGTATTGCATTAGTGACTTTAAAGAAAAAAATAGCCTCTAAAACTCAAGCTGAGCTCAATACCTTTTTTAATTTAAATGCGAACAATAGCGTTTATGTAAATGGGTATTTAATAGAATCCCCTATATACAAATTCGCAACCGAAAGTATGGTTGAGGTAGAATTATTGACACCTACTGCCGAAAATAAACTGGAGCAAAAAGTCATAAATATTTGGACATTAACAAAAGATGAAAGGCTTAATGGGTGTAGCGACAAATTTTAAATCTTTCTATAAAAGTTATTATACGAAACTTGCACTTGCTATTTTTTCGACCTAATATATAGCTACATAAAAAAGATTATGACTATTTTCAATCAGTCTGGTTATTGAATTAAATGCTGTAAATCAATTGATTATTTGAATAGTCAGCCCTAATAAAGCTAAGTTTTCATTTCAAACTTGCAATAAAAAATACATCATGAATACTCTGCTAAAGCAACGGTTGCAATACTTTTCGCTGTCATTAATATGCATTTTTTTGACAGCTTTCACTTTCGCCCAAGACATTGAAACCAATACCACACCAGCCTTGTTACTTGGTCAAGGCGATCAACTCCCTCGAATAAAAAGAGAGCTTGCAGCGGGTAATACTGATTTGGTTGCTGCTTTAAAAAAAATCGTTGCAGAAGCAGATGCTGCACTTGAGCAACCCATTGTCAACGTAGTAGCAGAAGGTGCTTTGCCACCGAGTGGCGATGCCCACGACTACTTTAGCTATAGCCCCTATTGGTGGCCAGACCCTGAAAACCCAGATGGACCATACATTTGGCGAGACGGAGTTACAAACCCTGATCGCCGCACTTCTGATGTCTCTAGGCTAGAAGCAATGAGCAAAGCAGTAACTTCTCTTGTTCCTGCTTGGTATTTCACCGGCGATGAACGCTATGCAGAACGTGCAGTGCAGCAAATTCGTGCTTGGTATCTAGATCCTGAAACCAAGATGAACCCTAATTTCCGCTATGGTCAAAAGCGCCGTGGTCACGATTACAACAGTAGTGGTGGTATTCTAGAATCTAACCGAATGGATTGGGTTGTGGATTGTGCTATTCTGCTAGAGGACTTTTCTGGTTGGACAGATAAAGACAACACCGACCTGCGTAGTTGGTTTGGTGAATTATCTACCTGGATGGTGGAAAGTCCCGAAGGTATTGAAGAAGCTATGCAACCCAACAACCATGGTGCTTGGTATAATCAGCATCTCATTCTCTTTTCGCTATATGGTGAAAAACCTGAGATTGCACGCACTTACCTTGAGCTCATGCCCGCACGTATTTTTGGACAGGTCTTTATAGATGGTCGCCAACCGCAGGAACTTATTCGTACAAATGCATTAAGCTATAGTATTTACGGTGCACGTGCGCTAGTAGGTGTTGCCCGACTTGGTCGTCATCTTGATGTTGATTTATTTACCTATCGCAGCACTGAAGGCAGAAGTATACGGCTTGCCATAGATTACATTACGCCCTTTATTCTCGGTGAAGAAGAATGGCCAGGCAGCCAAATTAGACCAATCCGTACTGGAAGAGCAAACGAGTTATATTGGAATGCGGCACTTGGATTTCAGGAACGTGAATTTGCTACTATTCTACGAAAGCTACCGGGAGGTTCATTGCCATCACCCATTGTGCAGTTACTCGATCCATTGCCCGTAGGTTGGTAAACTTTCCTCTGATGGAAAACAAAGTGGAATCCATTTTCTGGTAAACTCAGGTTATAAAAGTATATGACAATGAAAATTTGGGCTTATTATGATTAAATTTAATTGCTAATCATCTCATCATCAATCATCATGAAAAAAACAATCACACTTATTACCTTCATCCTATTTACAACAACTTGTCTTTTTGCCCAACAAGACAAATTCATTGACGACTCCATAGAGCGTTTAGAAAACTCCCGTAAGTACTTGTTACTGGTGGCAGATATGATGCCTGAAGAAAAGTATGGTTTTAAAGCAACAGATGAGTCCTTGAGTTTTTCAGAGAACCTTATGCATATTGGGTATGCGCTAGATTGGCACAGCCAGTCGCTCATTGGCGACAGAGAAGCGCGCGTGTACCAAACGGACACCGTTTTTAAACCTGCCAATAAAACAAAGGCAGAAATGATGGCACGTATAGACCAAACGTTTACAGAAGCCATTGCGCTTTTACAAGATGTTGAACCTGCACAATTAGATATGGAACTAGACTATTTTGGATCTACCAGAAGTAAGCGCCAAATTTATATGCTATTGGCTGACCATATTACACACCACAGAGCACAAATGCTGGTCTCTATGCGATTAAATGGGCTAGTGCCGCCTAGGTATGTACTGTATCAATAAGAACCTTACTCTTGCTTTTTCTTATCGTTCTTCATTAAATTTAGAACAACTAGTATAAGCCCTAAACATACTACTCCAAAACTAGCAATAAGAATTACGCCATAGCTCCAATTAACAAGGGGTATCATCTGTGAAATCATAGGTCGGTTATTTTAGAGCAACAAAAATATAATGAAGTTGCAAGGCATCATATGACAATTGTCAGTAAATCAAAATACTAGCTCATTAATACATTTTCATTTCATAAGAGTGCGATCAAATATTGTAGGCTTGGTAAGGGTTCTGTATTTTTATAGTTGAATTTGGTATGTTATAAATGATGGTAGATAAAATTAAGTGTCCCAATTGCGCACATGAGTTTGATGTTGAAGAGGCGTTGTCCGGAAAAATGCAAGCACATTTTAAGGCGGAGTACGAGCGTAAAGTAGCAGAGCAGGCAGAAATCTTTAATAAGGAGCGTAACAAACTGGCGCTAGAAGTTGAGGAATTCGAGAAGAAAAAAGAGAAAGAGAACGAGCTTTTTAAAGAAAAACTAGCACAACGTCTTGCCAAAGAATCTGAAAAAATACAACTGCAGACCAACGAATCTTTTGAGCAAAAGTTAAAAGCGCTACAAGAAGAGAACGAGAAAAAGAAAGAGGAAAACAGGGCATTACGTTCGCAAGAAATAGATTTACTGAAACGGGAGAACGAGCTTAAAGAAAAAGCGGAGGACCTAAAGCTGAACGTGCAAAAAGAATTGCTGGAAAAGCAGACCGAAATTGAAGAGAAAGCCAAGGCTAAAGAGCGCGAATCTATGGCGCTTAAGGAAAAGGAATACCAAAAGCAACTAGACGACCAAAAGAAGCTTATTGATGAAATGAAGCGCAAGGCAGAGCAAGGTTCTATGCAAATGCAGGGCGAGGTGCAAGAATTAGCTTTAGAAGAGCTGTTACGTGCCACCTACCCTTTTGATGATATAGATGAGGTAGGTAAAGGTATACGTGGTGCAGATTGCGTGCAAACGGTTATCAACTCATTACAGCAGACCTGTGGTTCTATAGTTTATGAGAGTAAGCGTACCAAGAATTTTAGTAACGACTGGATCAATAAGTTAAAGCAAGATCAAATTAACTGTAAGGCAGATATTGCAGTGATCGTCACGGAAACTTTTCCGCCAGATATGGATCGCTTTGGAGAGAAAAATGGTGTGTGGATCTGCGGATTCAACGAGGTAAAAAGTGTATCGCTTGTACTACGTGAGTTACTGCTTAAAACCCAATCTATTAAATCTTCGGATGAAAATAAAGGTGATAAGATGGAGCTGTTGTATTCTTACCTTACCAGTAACGAGTTTGTACAGAACATTAATAGAATTATAGAGAACTACGATTCTATGATCAAGCAACTGAACTACGAAAAGAAAGCAGCATTCAAGAATTTTGCGGTTCGTGAGAAACAAATTTGGGGCGTACAAGAAAATATCAACGTACTATTCGGTTCTATTAAAGGTATTGCAGGTAATGCGTTATCTACAAGTACCATTTTAGAATTACCAGATGCGGAGATAGATGATTAGTGTTTAGTTGTTGGTTGTTGAAAATTAGAATTTCCATATACACAGCCAATTTTCAGCTGGAAATCATTTATAACACTTCTGAAGACCTATATTAGCACATTACACAAACAAAACTTAGGTTCACTTACGCATACAATATGGATATTTTAGATTGGATACAAGATTGGTTTAAGGAGAATTGTGATGGCGATTGGGAACATGGAGAAGTTATACAAATAACCACCATAGATAATCCTGGATGGGAGGTTGAAATTGACATTTCCAATACTTCTATTGCCTCTATGAACCTAGATTGGATTCTTAATGAAACCAGTAAACAAGATTGGTATGGGGTTAAAATAGCGGATCAAAAATTTACTGCAGCAGGTGATATTGGCAAACTGAAATTTTTGCTAGGACTTTTTAAAGAGATGATTGATAAAATAGAAAATCAGTAAGTGAGGGTTTCTTTCCTAGTAACGGTTGATTAAGAACCCATCCAGTTTTTAAAGTCCGACGCTTTTGCCTTGCTTACCACAATACGTTCGCTACATACCGGATGTACATCAACCAACAATTTACTATTAAAATGGAATTTTATGGCGGTAATGGCTTCTCGCCTAACAATAAACTGCCTGTTTGCCCTGTAAAAAACTGAAGGATCTAGAGCTTCTTCTACATCTTCTAATTTTATATCCAACACATACGATCGATCTTGTACCGTTACGGCTTTTACAACACCCGTATCTATAAAGAAATAGGCAATATCTGCTGTTTTAACGGGTAATAACTGGTCACCGACACCTACCAAGAACGTTTGCTTAAAATTAGCCGGTTTGGCCTGTATTAGATGCAGCAGACTTTGTATTTGCACCTCATCTATTCCCTTTTGTTGGTTTAGGGCATTAAACCGATCTAGCGCATCAGACAATTCTTCTTTATCTATTGGTTTTAATAAATAATCGATGCTATTTACCTTAAATGCTTTTAACGCATATTGATCATAAGCGGTGGTGAATATGATCGGAATATTAATATTTACTTGATCAAAAATCTCAAAGGAGATTCCGTCTGCCAAATGAATATCCATAAATACCAAAACCCCATCATGCGGCTTGGAAAAATAATCAACGGTAGCTTTTACCGTATCTAGAATTTGAATTACCTCTATGTCTGGATCTATTTTAGTCAATAGATACGACAGGTTATCACTGGCGGCAAGTTCATCTTCTACAATAATTACTTTCATGCCGGTTGGTTTAAAGGGAGTTCTACTTTAAAAGTTTCATTATCGTTGGTTACAATCACTTCATTTTTCAACAAAAGCGAATACCGCTTTTTTAGATTATAGAGTCCGGTTCCCATGCCTTCTGCCAATGTGCTACGGCTACGAATTGGGTTTTCTACAAATAACGATTCTCCGTTAGAATATACTTTTACCGTTAACGGGTTGGTAGAGGAAATCTCATTATGCTTCACCGAATTTTCTACCAGTGATTGCAATGCCAACGGTGGCACCATTCGATCCAAAAAATCATCTGCCACATCGACTTCTATTTGTATGCGGTCTCTATAACGGGTTTCCATTAAAAAAATATAGCTACGTAAAAATTTTAATTCGTCTTTTACCGTCACCAAATTAGTTTCCCCACTCTGTAAAATATAACGATACATGTACGAGAGTTTATTTACGAACTGAGTAGCCTTTTCATTCTCCCGAATTAACGATGACAACGAATTTAAGGAATTGAATAAAAAGTGTGGATCTACCTGATTTTTAAGTGCAGCAAGCTCATTCTCCAAATTCTGCTGCTTTAACTGCTCGTTCTCTATTCTACTCTCTTGCTTATCTGTACTTACCCGCAACAACCGCGCGATAAAAAACAAAACGATCGATAGATTGATAAATGTAAAATTGACCCAGCCTTCTTCATGAGAATCTAAAACCCGACCATTTATTAGTGGATAGAACAGCTTAATCACTTTTACTACTGCCAATAGTAGTATAATATTAATGATCAATATGAGAATCCACTTTACAAAAGGCGGCCATTTAAGACCATCATAATCTATGTTGGCATTCAACTGAATAACGGACCACGAGAAACAAAAAAAGAACAGGTAACGGTACAGAAAATCTGCCACCCAAGACATGGAGAAATCTAAATTCCCCTCCATGATACCATTATACAAATAGATGGTTTTAGGTAGTGAAACTAGAATACCAATTAATAGTGCCGTTTTTACAACCTCGCCCTGTTTTACTTTCATTATTGCCATGTAAATCCTTTTCTAACGGTACGCTATAAATGTACCTAATAAACCTATTAAATCCGTAACCACAAAAAGCTGATCTTCACAAAAGCGAAGACCAACCTTAATCTAAACTACACTAACTTCTTAAAGCGCATAAGCATTAAACTCAGATGGTAAATATGCTGTAGTATCAAAACCTAAGTCTACTATTTCTTCGTTTTCAAAAATATCAAAGTCTTGTTCGGTTAAATCTGTACCTGCATAGGCATTAAATCCTATTGGTAAATATTCAAAAGCATCAAAACCTAAATTTACTTCCTCGTTGATTTCTACCAATTTAATATCATCAACTTTTAAATCGTCCATTTTTAGCGATGCTTCCAATTGTGCATTAAGGTCAATTATACAATCATCGAAAATTGCGGTGATTTCTGCCTTTTCGGCTGCTTTATGTTTTTGAACTCCTTTAAAGGAAATAAAGGTTACGGCCAATATAACTACTGCAGATAAAATTTTAATGTTTTTCATTATGTATGTTTTTAAATTTTAGAATTGTTTTTCTACACCCCAAAGATATTGAGGATTACCGCTGCCCGATAGGATAAGTAACCCAACCGACTATATTGCCATCTAAAACAGCTTTAGACTATTATGAAATTTTAATAGATTGAAAATGAAGTGTATGTAGTTGTAAAATTGTTTAATTTCAATAGCAACAGTTGCACCTTTAAATCAATAGTATCATGTGGAAAAAAGCAGGAATCGCCATCGTTATTATTCTAATTGTCATTCAATTTATACGACCGGATAAAAATATTTCTGGTGATAATACATATGCTTTAGAAACCAAATACAGCATACCTAACGATGTAGAAAACATTTTGCAAGTTTCTTGTTATGACTGCCATAGCAATACCACTACATACCCTTGGTATTCAAACCTGCAGCCTATAGCGTGGTTTATGGATGAGCATGTAACGGACGGCAAGAAACACTTGAACTTTTCTGAATTTACCAACAAGCCCTTATTTGTACAAAACCATAAGTTAGAGGAAACTATAGAAATGGTGGAAGAAAAGGAAATGCCATTGGCTTCTTATACCTATTTTGGACTTCACCAAGAGGCGGACCTCACCGATGCGCAACGCCAGAAAATTATAGATTGGGCAAACTCGCAAACGAGCTACTTAAAAGAAACGTACCCAGCAGATAGTTTGGCGTTCCCAAAAAGAAAATAATAGCGCATTACTTCGTAAACCAATCTCGTACGGTTTCTTCTGCCAGTTTGTTGTTGGGTGTAAAGGCATTGTTATCCTCGCCACGATATTCAATATAACTGGGGAATTTCCACCATAGAATGCCTTGGCACCAAGGCTCATTTTCTATGCCCTTAAAAATAATCTCATACCCTCTTTGCTGTGCCTCTTCATTTATGGTATCATCTGCCTCTGCATGCGGATTCTTCCACGGGGTATCTACACTTCTAAATCCGATTTCGGTAAACACAATGGGCTTTTTAAAACGGTCGTAGACTTTTCTAATTTTCGTCTTCACAGTATCAAACTGTAAACTCATTTCCTCATCTGTAGGATTATCCTTTTTACTCAGTGGATAGTAAGAATTAAGACCTATAAAATCTAAATCGTCCCAAAACTCTATTTTTTCAAATTCTTCACCCCAATTGGCAGCATACGTTAATTGACCGGAATATAGTGCTCTGGTTTTCTTGATCATTGCACGCCAAGCATCGGGCTGCGATAAGGTTGCTTTGGTAAACTCTACACCAAGGCACAATGCATCCATATCATGGATTTCCGCTAAGAACGCGTAATGGCGAATCCACCGATAATAGTAATCATGGAATTTGTCCCACTGCTCATCGGTTGGCATATTTATACCTCCCGGCCAGCTGCCACCCACATATATTTGAGGCTTTAGCAAAGTATACATTCCCATGTTGCTTGCCATGTTCACCGCATGTACCACGGCATCATCATTTTCACTTCCTGCATTATCACTAAAATGAAGCGGTGTAGGTGTATTTATATCATTAATGCCCGTATACGGCACAATTGCCATGGCATTACTACCCATATTCTTTTGTTTCAATAAAGATTCCGTAGCCTTTTTAGAACCGTAGCCATTGTAAATACTGTAGCCTTCGTGGGCAAAATTGAACCCTTTTAGATAGGGTATTTTTTTAGATTCTTTCTTTTCCTTGGGATGTGCCTTTGATAAACCCGCTAAATATCTTTGCCATTTGGTTTCTAATTTCGCCACTTCACTGCTTGAAAGCGAAACATTTTTATAATGCTTTAAATACCTTTCCTTGCCCCAAGTGCTAATTAGAAAATCTGTAAACGCGCCCGCCATGCAATCTCTAATAAGGGAAGATTCCATCTCCAGAAAAGAATTATTTAAAAGCTCCGTTACCGTATACGTATTCTCAGATTCTGCCAATCGTGCTGACCAATATTTATACCCTTTCATTTGCCAGGTATCCGTAAAATAAATAGGTAGCCCTAGCGTAAAAATTGTCTTATTACTTTCACCTATCAGGTTGTGAAGCAACAAGGCATTATCTCTACCTATATGATTATTGGCATAAATTTCATTGACAATCGTGTGAACGGAATTGGTAATCGTGTCAAAAGTAGAATGGTCAGTATTGCCCGTCATTAAACCTTTCTCTTCTGTACAGGTATAAAAATTATAGGTAATCTTAGGCATGTCTTTACCATTTACAAAAGCGACGATCTTTGCTTTTGATGCTTTTACTTCTGCCTCTTTTTCTGCTACAGCCGAAGGCTTAATTGCTTTCTGATGGTCTATAAATTGAAACTCATCTGTATCTAACAATACTTTGGTACCTGTTGCAAAATTGAAAAATGTTGACCCTTCTATACCCCAATTTGCATTGAAGTCGCCCATAACCAAGCGTTCTTTATTTACATACACCTCATATTCTAAATTCTGACGGTAAAACGACTGCCCCATCTCCGATACTTTTTCGGCAAATAAATCATAGACTTCAGTTGCACTTGTACCCGTTAAAAAACTGAAAGGAACTTTTTGATCTGCAGGACTCGGGTAAAAACATACCCCAAGAATAGCGTTATTATTTGGCACCTGTTTAGCGCCTATTTGTATTTCTGAACTTGAGATTTGAAAAGGCGTGCCAACCAAGTATTTTTTTATAAGCGGATTTTCATCTACCGCACCTACTAAATACACAATAGATGAACTCAACGATTCTTCGGTAACCTCATTTACATTGGCAAAACTTACCTTGGCACTTCGCCATGATTTTGTAACTTCTTTTAAAGAAAGCTCCTCTAAAATGTTTTTATACTGTTGCTGTAATGCTGAATCTTTGGCACCGTAGACCACTAAAATCTCTCGTTTATCAAAGAAGCTTCTGCGTAAATCTCTACGGGTAGCGACGGAATCTAACGCCTCTGGAATAATCTCATTTTCGGTCTCTGGAAAATATTCCGAACCGGCAAAACCAACAATCCCAACAATAACAAATAAGGCAACTAAGAGATATTTCTTCTTCATAAATTCAACAATAGGCAAACACTTGTATAAGATAACAAAACTGCAAACCTTAATTACAACTACACCATTATTTAACTTTTAAAAAGGAGTTTTAGGTGCGCATGTTCCAACTCTGTTTTAGATACATTTTTGTATATCCGTTTCTCCACCCCCAAAATAACTTGAACTGGCAATGTGTTGCTCATGAACTTTAGTTAGATAATAGTATTGCAGCCACCCCTTTTAAAAGCAACCACTACCCTTTTGTGGTATTCCCCGTTTTGTACCTTAACTTTGTTGTTGTATTAAACAGCCAACGTTTCATGAAATCATTTCTACTTTTTACTCTTATCATCTGTGCTAGCCTAACGAGTATTGCACAAAACAATGTAACCATACCATTAGAAGAATTCACCGAATTACGGGTGTACGACAGAATTAGTGTTACACTAGTAAAAGGCGAAGAGAACAAAATTGAAATAGCCGCAGAGAATAAAAAAGACATCAGCATTACCGAAAATGATGGTCGGCTACGTTTAAAAATGTGCTCCGGAGAGTCCTTACTTAACAGCATTCTAAATATTAAGCTCCATTATACAGAAGCAATAGTCGTTATTGATGCCAATAAAAATTCTAGAATTATCTCAACCGGACTGGTAATTGGTACCGAACTAGCCATTGATGCGCAAGATGCCAGTACCATAACCTTAAACATTGCATATAATGACATTACAGCTAAGAGTACTAGTGGTAGTGAGATAAAACTTTCAGGAACTAGCGGAAGCCAATATGCGACTATAAATACAGGCGGCAAACTTCTAAACAAAGGTTTAAAGACAAAAAGCAGTACCGTAATTGTACTATCTGGCGGAAATGCGGAAGTTTATGCCAGTGAAGCCGTTATTGCAAAAGTGAAAGCGGGAGGTTCTATTACTGTTTACGGTAACCCAAAATCTGTTGATAAAGATGATACTTTTGGAGGCAAAATCGCCATACCAGAATAATTACTGCTCTATACTCTGAACATTAAAACCTATAAGTTCATTATCTTGAAACTGAGGAGTAACTTCTATAGGGTTACAACATACCTCGCAATCTTCTACATATGTTTGTTGTGACACAGAGGGGTCTAGAAGCATTGAAACTTCTTCCCAGCAATACGGACATTGAAAATAATGTTCGAACATAGCAATTTATGTTTTCAATGCTTTTGCCAACTCTTGCAACGTAAGGGTTTGGATTACATTTCCTGCATTGGAGGTAAATATAGTATCATGCCCCAATTTTAAAGAAAGAACTTCTTCGCCTTGGTCTAAATGAATATCAGCTGCATTGATTTTTATTTCTTCCAACTTTACATCGAAACGTTTTTTAAGCGTAATCAATCCGCTGTGCTTACTTAATTCGAATCCGGAGAAATCAAACAATCTTTTTAATCCGCTGAAAAAGCTAAATCCAATAAATACCAAAGCTGCCATTGCAAATTTATAGGCTAAAGTAAATACGTCTAACTCATCACCATTTAAAAAAGTGAGTACCAGATTTACGCAACCATAAACACCTAACAAGAATACAAATAGACCTACAACTACTGCAAGTATATCTGTCATCATTGCTTTTTTGGTTCTTGTAACGGTTAAACCATCTACACTTTTATTTGCCTGAAAACCAAAATCCTTTAAGTACTCTAAATTATGTATCTGTTCCAGTTTATTGGCAATGGTAGATTCTAAACCGCTTAGGTCTAAAACAACAGCACGTTCCTCTAGCTCATCTCGCAAACTTAATTGCGCTTCAAAAGTGAGTAATGAATGTTGATCCAAAATCTCTATGAGCTCGCTATTTGTTTTATCGCTATACATGTTCTTACCTAATTTGTTTACTCGATAACCGAGATTAAATGCTACAAGACTTATCTTAAAGTTACTATACTACCTACAGTTCTATATTTAATAACTGACCCGTAAGTTGCAATAATTGAAGCTCTGCCAATTTTGCATCGTACTTTGCCAAATTCTTATTGGTCTGGGCATTTAATAAATTTATCTGTGCCTGTCTAAACTCAATAGATGTAATACTTCCCAATTGAAACTGCTCGCGAGAACGTTCAAAATTGTTTTGGTTTGTAAATACATTCTGTTCTTGAATTTGATATATTTTTAATAGATTCTCGTACAATGCCATCGCATTCTGCATATCTCTATTTACTTCTAATTCTACCTGCTTGCGCAATAACTCTTGATTGGCATAGGTGATTTTTGCATTCTTTACACTTACCGTTGTACTACCGCCATCAAAAAGATTCCAAGTAAGACTTGCGCCTAAAGAGATACTATTGGCAATTGAATTGGTACCTGGGAATACAGCCCCTGTTAAGAAAGCCGATGGTGCATTTTGGTTTCTGTTCCAACCATAAGAACCTGTTAAGTCTAATGTTGGTAGATACCCAGACTTGCTAACCTTAATATCATAATCATTGATGCTCAAATTAGATTCCGTTTGAAGCATGGCAACGTTATTCGTCATTGCCTGATCCATGAATTCTACTATCTGAAATTTAGGTAAGAAAACAATGGTGGTATCTACCTGATACTGTGTATTTAAATCTTGGTTCAATACCACATTTAAATCGCGTTTAGCATTCGCCAGTTGTTGTTCCGTATTTAATAAATTGATGCTGTCATTGGTTTGATCAACCTGAGCATTCAATATATCTAACTTGGTGTTCTGCCCATACTCAAAAGAATACTCTGATCTCTTAATTCTATCCGTTGAAATTTCCAATGCCTGCTTTTGTACATTTCTATTCTCGGTTAAACGAGCAATTTCAAAATACACACTGAACATTTGGATCATGGTATTTTCAATAGTCTCACGAGCTTGTAATGTACTTAATTGATACTGCTCTTTTAATCTCTTGTAATTATAAAATCTTCCAAGACCATCAAACAAAGTATAATTAAGATTTAAAGCTGCATTATACCTTTGGCTTTCCGCATCATTTACTTCAATATTACCCCTATCGCTACCATCTTCATTAAATTGACCCGGAAACTCAGTAGTAGTATCATTAGTATTGTACGTTGCACCAGCAGTACCTGTCAACGTAGGCAAATATCCCGAGTTTAAAAGGCTTGCATTATTATCTGCAATGTCCACCTGGTTTTTGGCAATTTCAATACCGTAATTATTCTCCAAAGCCTTAATAACGGCTTCTTCTTTAGACAGGGTTTTCTCTTGTGCAAAAACTACACAAACAGGGAGAAATACTAATAATATGATGAATTTAAATCTACTCATTACAACTTATCTATATTCTTATGTGATTGTGAACCTTCTATTTGGTCTTGATGACTACCGTCTTCAATTGCATGTTGCGAATGACCTTCTAAATGGGCGGCTTCTTTTCTTTCTTTAATTGCTCTTTCCACTTCTTCTTTCGTAATCTTATGACCAGAAGCAAATGATCTATTCTGTGCTTTTAGATTATTACTGAAAGACAAAAACAATGGTAACATTAATAATGTAAGTACCGTTGCAATACCAATACCGTAGGCTATAGAAATTGCCATTGGTTTTAAGAATTGTGCTTGTCTACTTGTTTCTAACATTAGTGGCGCCAAACCTGCAATTGTTGTCACAGATGTAAGGAAAATTGCCCTGAACCTAGACTTACCAGCTTCAAAAATGGCATTATCAAATGTCATACCCTCACGTAAGTTTGAATTAAACTTACCAATGAGCACCAGACCATCATTCACCATAATACCTATTAAAGCAATGATACCCAATATAGAAAGTACGTTTATTGGGAAGTCATGGATCCAATGTCCCCAAGCTACTGCTGTAAAACTAAATGGCACTAAAAGCAATAACATTAATGGCTGACTGAAACTTCTAAACGTAAATGCGATGGTGATGTAGATTAAAAGTATTACAGTAAAACCTACCAATTTCAAAGAACCGGTTAATTTCTCTAATTCTCTATTTTGACCTTCATAAGACGCACTTACCGTTGGATACTTAGATTGTATCTCTGGCATGTGTACATTCTGAATTTCAGTCATTATTTCTGTCGGACTATCCTTTACATCTTTCATATCGGCAGAAACCTGAATTTCTCTTCTACCTTCCAAACGGTTAATGGCTACATCGCCACGAACAATAGTATAATCTGCTATCTCACTCAATGGAACACGTTCACCAGTAGGGGTTACAATACGCATATCGTCTAAATTAGATATCGAAGAACGCTCTTCCCTATCGTATCGTACCCAAACCCTAATTTCATCTTGTGATCGCTGAAAACGTTGTGCCTGTACCCCAAAGAAGCCCGCACGAACTTGATTCATTAGCGTCTGTAAATCTAAACCTAACAAATAAGCATTCTCCTTTAATGTTAATCGGATCTCTTTAATACCCGCTGGGTCATTATCGGCAATATCCTTTAACCTTGGGTTCTTAGTCAATATACTTTTCAACTCAGTCTTAGCAGCTTTAAGCTGTTCTATATTGTTACCTAATAACGATACAGAAACTGGTAACCCACCAAAGTTACCACCAGAACCATATATTAAACTTTCAACACCCAATACCGGACCAACAAGCTCTTCTAACCTTTTGGTTACCATATCGGCAGAAATCTCATTTGGTCTTTCTTCACCTGGTAATAGGTTAATTGTCAATACCGCTGAAGAAGATCCAGGACCTAATCTTTTGATAACATTTTCAAATACTTCCTTGTCTGACCCTACAATATACCTTTCTGTCAATTCTTGGTTGACAATCTTGGCTTTCTCTTCTATTAATGAAATAATAGAATCTGTAATTTTTTCATTGGTACCATTTGGCATCTCTAATTCTATACCTACACGGTCACTGGCAATTCTTGGAAAAAACGCAGTTCTAATAATACCACCACCTACAGACCCTAAAGTCAATATAAAACATGCCGCAATTACAGAAAATACAAATATTTTGTACTTCATAGAAAAGCGTAATACCGGTGTATACAATTTATCACGCATCCAAACCATTAGCTTATCTCCAAATTCGTTGATAACCCTAAGTTTAGCAAATGCATTTGCGAATCCGCTTTTTGGTTTATTATCTATTGGTTGTAATGCTTTTGAATGCGCCAAGTGAGCAGGTAAAATAACTAAGGCTTCAACTAATGACACTACCAGAGTCAAGATTACGATAACAGATACTTCACCAAAGAACTCTCCAATTCTACTGTCCAAAAACAAGAAAATTGAGAAGGCCAGTATCGTAGTTATAATAGCAGAAATAATTGGAGGCAATACCTCCATAGTACCATCAACAGCTGCTTGCACAGGTGATTTCCCTTTTTCATAATGCTGGTAGATATTCTCAGCAATTACAATACCATCATCTACCAAAATTCCGATTACGATGATCATACCAAACAATGATAATACATTGATGGTTACATCAAAAAAACCAGCAAAAACGAACATTCCTAAAAATGCTACCGGTAAACCAAAGGCCACCCAGAATGCTAATCTTGTGTTCAAGAACAGTGACAAGAAAATCAATACCAACACCATACCCATTATGGCGTTCTCCGTTAATAACTGTGTTCTTTGGTTAAGTGTCGTAGACTGATCAGAAACAACATCTAACTTAATGTTATTATACTTCTCATTAAATTCGTCAACATATTCATTAACCTGATCCGCCGCTAAAATAAGATCTTCATTATTAGTACTTGTAATAGAAACACTAACAGATAAATTACCGTTAAAATAACTTGCATTTGGTGTTTCGGCAAAACGATCTCTTACCACTGCCACGTCTTTTAAACGTATTACGTTACCAGATTGATCTGCCCTAACAACAAGATTATTTAGTTCACTACCATAATACGAACGGTTATTGGCACGAATTAAATACTCTTCGGCATCAGTTTTAATATTACCACCGGTTACAAGTATATTGGCATTGCCAACTGCACTTGCTACTTCTGAAAACGAAAGACCGTATGCCAAAAGATCATTCTCATTCACTGCAATTTCAATTTCCTCATCTGGAAAACCAGAAATCTCTATTTGAGATATACCGTCCATTGCACGTAGGTCATTCTCAATTTCTCTACCTACACTTTTTAATGTTGCCAACGGAATATTTTCACCACTTATGGCAAATGATATGGTTTGGCGAACAGTTTCTAACTTTGAAACTATCAGAGGCTCCATACCCGTTGGAAAGGTTGGTACTCTATCTACCGCATTCTTCACTTCCAACAACATAAAATCGATATTCTCGCCTTTCTCGATTTCTACGTTAATTGTACCACTATTCTCCCTAGACGTAGAGGTTACACGATCAACACCTTCTAACCCTTTTAAGTTATCTTCTATCTTAAGAACGATACCTTCTTCCACCTCTTGTGGTGAAGCACCTGGGTAGGTTATAGTAATAGCAATGTTTTTAGAATCCGTTAAGGGAAAGTAAGATGACTTTAATGCCTTTGCACCAACGATACCGAAAAGTGCAAAAGAAATTACTACAACATTAACGGCAACATGATACCGAATAAAATATTCTATCAGTTTACGCATTATCCTTTTGTATTTTCTGGTTGTTCAGCATAAATTTTCACTGCCATACCGGTATAAGCTCCGCTTATTGGTTTTGACACTATGGTAACACCATTGGGAACGTTTTTAAGAACTACACGTTTATCTGAAAAATAAACAGGCTCTACGTCTATGACATCAAGTATAGAATCTCTTACAATAAAAATCTTGTTGCCTTCCAATAATAGTCCTCTATCGACCTCAATAGCATTCTCCTCTTTTTTAGCATCAAGATCCGCCTCTAAGTACATGCCTTCCCTTAGATTTTTATCTTCTACCTCTATGTATGCATTTACGGTTTGGGTCGCTTGATCAATACTACCATTGATTCTAGTAACCTTACCTTTATATGTGCTGTTATCATCTAAATTGGTTAGCTCTACCGATTCGCCTACTTTCAATAAATCTGTATAACGTTTGCTAATGGCAACCTCTAGCTCATATACTTCAGTATTGATAAACTCGCCTAGTTTTTGACCAGACCTAACCAAAGTACCTTCTGTAACCAAAGTCTCGGTAAGAACACCTGAAAATGGCGCAGATATACGATACTTAGAAAGTCTTTGCTCTAAATTCTTAACATTGTAATAACTAGTTAAAATACCTCTACCTGATATAAAGAATTTTTCTTTCTCCGTAGTTAGCTCAGGAAGTGCCGGAGTGCTTTTAGACATATCGAAGTTAGAAAGATAGTCTTGCCATTTGGAATAGATGTCCGGATAATCTAATCTTAGATCTGGCATAACTGCCGTTAACTGATTAAAGAGATTACTTTTTGCAGATTGTACGCTTGCAGCATATTCATCTGCATCTATACTTATAATTGTTTCTCCTTGACGAAAAGCCTGCCCTTCTTTAAACAACTTACTGCCTTTCTTAAATACACCTTGAACCTCAGCATATAATTCTACACGTTGCTTAGCTGTTAAATTACCATTTGCAGATACTACAATTGGCACTGTACCATTTTCAACTACTTCTGTAAAAACTGTTTTCACAATTTTCTCAGATTTGGGCTTGAATGTTTTTTTACTATCAACAATATACCCCGCTAAAAAAAAGGATACTACAATTAGTAAAATACCTAGTACGGTAAAAATAATCTTTCGCATTTTATTATAATTTATAAGCGTATTTCAAAAAACACAGAATCAAAAATAGTTTTAAATATTCTTAAGGATTATGCTAATTAAATGAAACGACCAAATTCAGAAGTGAAACGACTTTGAACCAATATCAGTTTAAACCAGTATAATACTTAACGAACATCCTTTAAAAAATCAAGCTTCAAAAAAACCAAAATAAATTTCTTTCATCTGTGTAAACAATCAAAATAGTGTTAAAACAGAACGAGTATTTTATAATGATTTTAACTAGAAACTTTTGGAAATCAATTAATCGTTCGCGAAACTACAAAAAATCCATTCTGACATTGAGCGGAACAATGGTTAAAGTAATCACAAAAAACACCGTGATTTTTGTTTTATCTATATAAAAAAAGGGATGCTTTCACATCCCTTTACCTAATATTATATTGTTTTTTAATTTCTTTTTACGTCTTCATATTTAGTATCTACTATACGTGTTCTACTTGCTTCTGTAGTCCCGAATTTCATGTTTAAAAATTCATCATCACTATCAAAAACAGCTAATTTTGTACTTTGCATTCTTAACAATGAATTTAATGATCTAAAATCATTGCCTTGCAATTGCACAAACTCAAGATTGCTCAAAGAAGCCATACCACTTGGCATATCTCCTTCAAACTTGTTATATGATAGAATCAATTCTCTTAAATTAACCAAACGCCCTAAATCTACTTCAATGGCACCCGCCAATTTATTACCGAATAACTCTAAACGCTCTAGATTACCTAATTTTTCAATTGACTTAGGAAGACTACCTTCTAAATAGTTGCTAGATAAATTTAAAGTTTTAAGGGTTGAAATTTCTCCAATTCCTTCTGGAATAGTTCCTTGAAATAAATTATTGAACATAGACAACTCTTCTAAGCTCTTCATTTTAGAGTAATCTTGAGGTAATGTACCTGTCAGCTTATTCATTTCTAAACGTACAGAGGTCAATGCTTCTAATTGAAACATATCTTTAGGTAAATTACCTTCAATAGTATTAAAAGCAAGATTCAGCGTTTTTAAATTTGAAAGTGCAGAAATGCCTTCTGGTATTGCACCCTTTAAATTGTTACGGTATAGCTTTAAACTGGTTACATGACCGTCTGTAATCTCTACACCATACCAAGAGGATGGATCTGCCTGTAAGTTCCACTTATTTTGCCATTGCTCACCAAGTGTACTTTTGTTGAATTCTATTAAATATTGCTTCTCACTTTTTGGTAGCTGGGCATTAACTGCAAAACTGCAAGCCAAAAAGAGCATGAAGCAAGTATAGTTAATAATGTTTTTCATAATGAAAAAATTAAATTATTTGGGGACATTTTTAATAACACTTTTCGTCTTAGCACTGTCATTTAAAAGTACTGCCGTAAAAAGCACTTATACCATAACGTGCAAAAAATACATTTATGATACTTTACGAACGTTAATGTTCAAAAAGAAGAAAGAGATGCTGTTCAACATCTCTTTCTTTCACCAAACTAACTAAAAGTGTAAACTACTCTTACTCTTCTATATCTTCAAACTTCGTGTCTGCCATTCTGGTCTTACTGAAGTTGATATCTTTAAATTCTAATTTTCTGTCTTCTTTGTCATAATCAAAAACTAAATATTCTTTCGTTTCTAAAAATTCTAAAGCTTTAAAAGAACTGAAATTATTGTTCTGTATTTGAAATACTTCTAAACTCGCTAACTGAGAAAACTCATTAGGTATATCGCCAATAAGTCTGTTATTGGCCAAAACTAATTCTTTCAACTTACTTAATTTGCCCATATCTCTTGGGATAGCACCTTCTAATCTATTTTCAAATAGACCTAAAGTTTCTAATTGAGATAATGCACCTAATGAACTTGGTATATCTCCATAAAATTCATTACTAGAAAGATTTAATACTTTCAAGCCCGTTAGATTACCTACCGTAGCAGGAATTTCACCAGTAAAGAAATTATTGAAAGCTGAAAGTTCTTCTAATTGTAATAAACTACCAATACCATCAGGTAACTCACCATTAAACCTATTCATTTCTAATTTCAATACTTTTAAATTAGATAGGTTCTCTATTTCTGAAGGCAATTCTCCTGTAAGAGAATTGAACGCAAGGTTCAGCACCTTTAAATTTTCTAAATTCCCAATTTCAGAAGAAATTGATCCCATTAGATTATTGTGGAATAAATTAATCCCTACTACTTTATCATCTTCAACAGTTACACCGTGCCATTGAGAAACCGGAGTTTTTAAATCCCATTTCTTAACCCAATGGTTTCCATTGGTAGATTCATAAAGATCTACTAAAGCTTTCTTCTCTTTTTTAGAGACTTCTGCAAAGCAAACTGTTGTCAGAAATAATAAACTGAAACTTAAATAGTATAGTTTTTTCATGTGATGGTGGTTTGGTAAACTCTATTACTAAGAATTATCCTACAAATTTGAACTAATAACGCTGAAAACTGAAATTTTATCGTTGATTGACCGCTGTTTGTTGTGAAAGTAGCAGAACTTGTTGTGAAAACACTAAAAACGTATGTGAAGCAATTGCTTCTTACCCTAAAGATTCAATATCAATTGTAAGAATTTCCCAATCTTTCATAAGTGTTTCCAGCTTTTTCTTTTTCGCTTGGTAACCATCGAAAAAATTAGCTTTTGCAATGGTAGCATCGTAATCTACCAAAAGGTTATGGTCTATCTCTTTTATTTCTTTTTCAAGAGAACCAATTTTACTCTCAATAGAACTTAATTGATTTTTTAGACTCTTTAATTTCTTTTGATCTTGAAAAGAATTAGATGGTTTAGATTTTGTCTTTTCTGCAACAACTGCTGTTTTTTTCTCAATAGCTCTAAAATCTTCAACCTTACGCTGCTCTAAATAGAAATCTACATCACCTAAATACTCCCTAATTTTTTGATCTTTAAATTCATAGACCTTATTAGTAAGACCTTGTAGAAAATCTCTATCGTGAGATACCAATATTAAAGTTCCTTCAAAATTTAAACAGGCTTGTTTTAGAACGTTCTTAGATTTAATGTCAAGGTGGTTGGTAGGCTCATCCATCACCAGAACATTAAAAGGTTGCAATAACATTTTTGCAAGTGCCAAACGGTTACGCTCGCCACCAGAAAGTACTTTTACATACTTATCCACTTCATCTCCCCTAAATAGAAAGGATCCTAAAATATCTCTTACTTTACTTCTATTCTTTTCATTGGCAGCATCTATCATGGTATCTAAAATAGTCTTGTTACCATCTAAATACTCTGCCTGGTTTTGAGCAAAATATCCTATTTGTACGTTATGCCCAAGCTTTAAATGTCCGTCATACTTCAAATCACCAACAATAATCTTTGCTAAAGTAGATTTACCTTGACCATTTTGCCCTACGAAAGCAGTTTTACTATCACGTTCTATAAGTAGATTAATATCATTCAACACCAAATTGCTACCGTATGCTTTAGAAAGTTCTTCTATTTCTACCACTACCTTACCTGGTGTAACCGAAATAGGAAAACGAAGACTCATAACACTGTTATCATCTTCATCTACCTCTATACGCTCTATCTTATCTAATTTTTTAATCAAAGACTGGGCCATTGAAGCTTTGGTCGATTTTGCCCTAAACTTTTCTATTAATCGTTCTGCTTGCTGAATTTCTTTCTCTTGATTCTTTTGAGCGTTTACTTGTTGCTGTTTAATTTCATTTCTTAACACCAAGTACTCCGTATACGGCTTGTTATAGTCATAAATACGCCCCAATGAAATTTCTATGGTTCTGTTTGTCACATTATCCAAGAACATTTTATCGTGAGATACAATGACAACCCCACCGGTATAATTATTCAAAAATTGCTCAAACCAAATAATAGATTCAATATCCAAGTGGTTGGTAGGCTCATCTAAAAGCAATACATCATTACTCTGCAATAATAATTTAGCAAGCTCTATACGCATACGCCATCCACCAGAGAACGTTTCTGTCTTCTTATCAAAATCTTCTCTTCTAAAACCTAGACCCTGTAAAATCTTTTCTGTTTCTCCTTGATAGTTGTACCCTCCTAATATTTCATAGTGATGGCTAACATCATTTAAGTCTACAATAAGCTGACTATACGAATCTGATTCATAATCTGTACGTTCTGCCAACTGATGATTGATTTCATCAAGTTTCAACTCTAATGCCTTTATCTCTTCAAATGCTTGGTATGCTTCTTCTAAAACCGACCTACCTTGAACAAAATCAATATCTTGTCTTAGAAATCCAATTTTAATATCCTTTTCTACCGCTATTACACCGGTATCCAAAGCCATATCCTTATTCAATAATTTCAATAAGGTTGATTTTCCCGCCCCATTTTTACCTACTAACCCTACTCTATTACCCCCATTTAAACGAAATGAAATTTCTTCAAATAAGTATTCTCCTCCGAAAGAGACTGATAGGTTGTGAACGTTTAACATAAATTCTAATTATTCTTATAGTTACTTAAAAACCTCATTTTTAATTCTGATAATTTTTAAGCTAAATTATTCTTGTAACTGTAGATATACGACCTGAAAAATATCTTAAAATCGTACCTTAGTGTAAAGTTTTGCAAATGTTAAAAAAAGGAAACAAACTCTACAGTATTTTAACAGGAAGTTGTCCAAGATGTCACCAAGAAAGCATGTATTTGGACAAAAACCCTTATCATATGGGTAAAATTTTTAAAATGCATGAGAGATGTGGTCATTGTGACCTCAAATATAAAATTGAACCGTCGTTCTTTTATGGTGCTATGTATGTGAGTTATGGTGTGGGAATTGCCTTTGCCGTAGCTGCATTTGTTATAGCTTATTTATTTATAGGTGCGGACCTTATAGAGACGTTTATCGCCATCGTCATAACCATGATTGTTTTTATGCCTATTATCATGAGATTATCTAGAAATATCTGGATCAATTTTTTCATTAGCTATGATGCTAAGGCAACAATTAAAAAAACTCATGCTTAAGTAAAACGTGCTATATTTATTTCTTCCAGTAATGACACATTAGACTCAATGCGGTCATATAGTAATCTTGCAGCCCAAGGCGCTATTGTAATACCGTGAGAACCAAAACCATTTAATACCCATAGTTTATGATATTCAGGATGTTGACCAATCAATGGTCTTCTATCTTTCACCGTAGGGCGCATTCCTGCTTCGTGATCAACAACCTCATAAGTACAATCTAAAAGACTATCTAGCTTAGTCATTAGATCTCTTTTTGCCTCTTCGGTAGTCTTATTATCCTTTTGACCTCTATTATAGGTTGCACCAACCTTATACAAATCATTACCTAAAGGAATTAAAAATATGGATGATTTTATGATATTACGTTCATTTAAGTCTTTTGCCTTTATGACTATATATTCACCTTTTGACCCTTGCATTGGTAAATAATTGAAATACGGATTCTGCATTAATCCATAGCCCTCGGTGAACACTATATTCGTAGCCTTTATATTTTTATATTCAATAAAACTCGAATCGATTAGAAGCTGGTCGTAATCGAATGTTTCTGAATATAGTAGATTCTCTTGCTGTAGCCATGTCTCATAACTATCAAAAAGAAACTTCGTATCTAACTTTCCAGTTTCAAGAACTTTACCAAATCCGTTTGGAACCTTAAGTCCTAAATTTTCATTTTTCACCAATGTAGTATCTAAATAAGGTTTCAGTTTTTCCTTATCAGCTGCTTCAAACCATAAATTCTGTTCTTCTATTGATGCAAATTTGCGCAATACATTCAGCTTTTCATCAAACCGTACTTTTAGAAAATTTTCAAGCTTTGTGTAGAAATCAGTAGCAATAGGCAGCTGTTCATCTGCCCTCCATGACAGTGTAAAACGCTTTAAAATAACGGGATTATATAGACCTCCAGCAACGCGAGACGATGTTTGAGACCTATCATTAAAAACAACGAATGTCTTGTTATTTCTACGAAGGGTATCGCAAAATGTCGTTCCGGCCAAACCCAGTCCTACTACCATATAATCTACCATGGCGCAAATGTAATGACAATTGAATAAAACCTAATACAAAAACAAAAGGCCCAATCTTTCGATTGAGCCTTTTTTATGTGAATTGGATTTTCAGTAAGCTTAATAAGCCCACATGTCTTGTTCCTTATCTCTAATTGCTTCTTTAATTCGTTTTGCTTCCAACAACTGGAACAAAGCATTGTCAGCAATGTAGTCATCTACTTTTCTATCGCCTTGTACGTTATCTTCTTTATAAATAACCGCATCGAATCTTCTTGCATTTAACAGCATATCAAAAGAAATAGGCTGAGCTGAATTTTGTGAGTTAAAAACTTTAGCCTCGTGTAACATTTCACGTGCATCTGGATACCATACCCAGAAAAGTTCTACCATATCTGGATTATCATCATCCATAAAGTTAACATCTGGCGCTACTGGAGCAATACCTAAAAGACGGTATTTCAATTCTCCCTGTCTCTTATCAAAATACCAGATTCCCTTTACGTGATATTCTTCAATATCAGCTGCAGAGATACTTCTGCGAGTAATATACTCTTCTGAAACAGTTTCTCCTGCATTCATTTGTTCATACCCGTAATCTAGAGTATCAACCATTTGTAAGGCATCTTTTAAATCATCAAAAGATCTTTTTTTAGTGAAATAAGAATCTGTATAAGTTTCTAATTTTCCACTCTTTAAATTTTTAATTAGAACGTGGTATAATGACCTCCTATCTGGGCCAATATCCATAGTATCTGTTGGATAATATAATGGGAAATTAACTCTCTCATCTAAATCTATGGTCTCCCATAAAGTTTTAGACCAAAGTATATCCCTATCATCTACATAACCATATTCTAACGGAGCATCGTTATCCACAGCTTTTTGCGCTTCTGTACGAATACCAACCTCATCTGGTTTTTTAGCATTCAATACATTTGCTTGGGCCATCATTGATAAAGGTAACATAGTTACCACTCCCATTACTAAAACATTTTTCCAATTCATGTTTGCTTCACTTTAAAATTAACCGGGTAAAACCATAGGGCTTACCCGGTATCATTCTACTTATTTAGTTTGTAATCTCCACAACTACTGGAGAAACTTTCTTCAACTTGTAACTTTTATTATTTGTGATATAAGCTTCGATATCAAATATTTGAACGATATCTCCTCTTTTAGCACGTGATAAAGCTGATTTTGCTTTACTATCCATTTTATTTCCTCTTACAGAAACAGTTGGTTGACCTGGTACTTTAAATTTAAATCCGCTTACTGCAAGGTTTAAATCAAAATCGAAGTCTTCTAAGCCAGCACCGATCGTAGCGATCTCAACATTCCTTTTTGGAAGTTTAATACTACCTGTTTGCTTACTTACACTACCTTCTGGTCTTGGAATATCTTTAATTCTAAACTCAGACTTAGAAGATACAGCTTGACCATCTGGCAAAGTACCTGAAGCTGTAATAGTAACGTTTCTTCCAGTTCCTGGAGTCATTACATATTTACTACCACTTACAGCCTTAAGACCTGGAGCAGATGCTCTTACTTTGTTATTTGGTATACCTGGTATAGAGATAGACATTGGGTTAGCAACACCTCTATATACAACATTCATTTTATCAGCAGCAATCAAAGCAGCATTAGGCTTAGATATTGTTGCGAAAGAATTTTTAACCTCAACAGGAATTTCTTCACCGTCTTGCTTAAAGTAGATAGTACCTTTTACTTCATGATCACCAGCAGAACCAGAACCAATCAACATTTTAACACCACCAGCTTCTAATTTGTAATCAGAACCTTCAGATAATTTTCTACCATCTAAAGTCAACTCAGCTCTTACAGGAGTAGAAGAATTATCAGTTTTGCTGATAATGATTTTACCATCATATTTCTCACCTGCATAGTATGCAGATTTAGTAGATGAAAGAGAAGTTGCGAAGTTCTTTAAAGAAACTTGGTTTGTTAGCTCACCTTCTAGCATAGATTTCAAAGCTGCTTCTTCAGTAACTTTAACGTCTGCTTGTAGTGCAGTTAACTTTGCAATAGATGCTATTAAAGGATACCCTTCGTAGTGATAGTTGATCCAATCTTGCATACCATCTTTAGCTTGAACTTTACCTTCAGCATTTCCTGTTTGAAAACGATCGATAACTGAACTTTTTAAAGAAGCTGGTACAATTTTAGCAACATTATCTCTATAATCAGTAAGTCTTTTTAAGAACTCTTTACCACCTTCTGAAAGGTTGTCTCCTTGAAAGAACTTTTGATCTAAGTAATCTGACATGTCCATTCTTGCATAATCCTTAGGATTTTCAAGACCTTCTGTCATTCCAGTTTTAAGTCCCTCTAAGTAATCATAATACTCTTGAGACATTGACTTAATCTGTTGAGCATTCTTGTACAGCTTGTCATATTTAGCTGCATCTTCAGATGCTTTAGTTTCCAGACTACCTAAGAACGCTTCGTTACTTGCGGTTGTCATTGCGTTTGAAGTTTCTAGCTTTTCATTCATTATACCGAATGCGGCTAATACCTCTTTACTCATGTTTAACGCCAACATTGCGATGAAGATCAAATACATTAAGTTGACCATCTTCTGACGTGGTGAATTTTTTCCTCCTGCCATGGATTTATTTTTTTAGATTTTAATTAATAATTGACTTGGGTTTTATTAAAATCCAAATTAGTTTTTACTCATTGCAGATAACATACCACCGTAAACACCATTCAATGAAGAAAGGTTTGTAGATAACGATGCCATTTGATCTTTAAGTGCACTTGCATTTTGAACAACTTCTTCATTTACTGAAGCTTGCTTGCTTGCACTTTCTAATTGTACTTTATAAAGACTGTTCAAAGACTCCATTTGAGCTGCAGCCTGAACCATTTCACTAGAATATTTCTTAGTAGATTCCATTGCATCAACTGTTGGAGCGATACCTTTAGCAGCACCTTCAAAGTTTTTAATGCTAGAACCTAAGCTTTCCATTAGACTTGCATCTACACCAGCTTCTTTTAACAAATCATCTAATTTCTTAGATAAAGATGCTTCTGCTTCTTTAACTTCTGTAGCCGCTTGTGCTTTTTTAGGTGCACTGCTTTCACCACCAGCTAATTCTGGGTATACTAATGCCCAATCTAAATCGTCATCTACTGGTTCAAATGCACTGATCGCAAAAATAAGTGCTTCTGTTATAAGACCTATCGCTAGAAGAATACCACCATTTAATGGACCTAACTCCCAGTGAAGAATTTTAAATAATGCACCGATAATTACAACTGATGCTCCTAGGCCGTAGGCCATGTTAAATAATTTTTTTGTGGATTTTGACTGTGCCATGATTTTAATTTAATTTAAGGTTTAATAAAAAAGATTTGGTTAAAAATTAATTTGAATTTATTATAAAACTGTTATTATTATTATTTATTGCGTAGAATCTTCTTCGCCCATATAATCTTGTACTGTTCTGAAACCTATGTAACTACGAGCTGAATCTGCATATTCGTAATCTCTAGTACTTACTTGTAAGAAGTAAGCAACATCTTTCCAAGAACCACCTCTAATGACTTTTCTGGTATTAGATTGATCACCTCCGTTAGGGTTCATTGTTGATACGTAATCATAGGCGCTAGGGTCATAACTTGAGTTTGTCCACTCAGATACGTTACCGGCCATGTTGTACATATTAAAGTCGTTAGGCTCATAAGATTTAGCTTCTACAGTATATAAAGCAGCATCTGCAGCATAATCTCCACGTTGTGGTTTAAAGTTTGCCATGAAACAACCTGTATCACTAATTACATATGGTCCACCCCAAGGGTAAGTACCACCTTCGATACCACCTCTTGCCGCGTATTCCCATTCAGCTTCTGTTGGAAGTCTAAATTGATTAACGAATTGTCTACCACGACTCTTGTTGTCATCGTTTTTGAATTTCGTTCTCCAGTTACAAAATGCTTTTGCTTGTTGCCAGCTAATACCTACTACAGGATATTCGCTATACGCATCATGCCAGAAATAGTCATTGTGCATTGGTTCGTTATAAGAATATGAGAAATCTCTAATCCATACTGTTGTATCTGGATAAATTTCTACTTCTTCTGTACGGATAAAGTCTTTACGACTACCATTTCCTTTAATGGAAGCTCTTGCTGCAGCTTCAATATCCATCCAGCTATATTTATACTTTAATTTTTTAACGTCAATAGTACGTTGACCGTTATAAGATTCATCTTCAGACAAGTAGATAGAGTCCATTATTTCGGTATAGTACTCATCTGGATAATCTGAAGTATCCCAAACAAGTTCCTCATCTTTGCTCAACGCTCTACCTTCGTAGCCTGTTTCGCCCATTCCAGAGTAATTGTCTAACATATACTTATCGTATATAGATGCTCTAGTTGTATCTGCATCCTTAAATGCATAGTCGCCTATACCTCCTTCTTCAGGTCCGATACCTAACTCATCAGCTAAAATGGCTAACTTGGTTCTAACTATAGAATCCTTCACCCATTCTACAAACTGACGATACTCACTATTCGTGATTTCTGTATCATCCATGTAAAAAGAACGTACCGTAACTGTCTTAGTCGGTGCATTTAATAATTTTGCTTGGTCTTCTTCACTCTTTCCCATTATGAAAGAACCCCTTGGGATAAGTTCCATTCCATATGGTTTTTCTGGATACCACTTTTTTCCCTGGACTCCAGTTAGCTCACCTTTCTGCTTAGACCCACAACTTGTGAGTAAAAAAACAAACGCTATAGAGGATAACAATAGCTTCTTCATACTTTAGGTTAAATTTCGATTATGGTTTAAACTTCAGAATACAATAAATTATTCTAACAACTAAAACTAGGTTTTATATAAAATATTGTATTAAAGTCCTTTAATGCTTTAAAAAAAATAATGTTAATTAAAGCCTTTCTTGTAGGCCTTAAACCACCTTTCAGGAATCTGTTGATTACATGCATCTAAATAATCCTTCTCGGTGCAAGGTAATAACGCTGGTGTATGAGCTTTAGTATGTGAAGTAAAAATAGATGGAACCTCTGTCCACCATCTTTCTGTTAATAAACTTTTGTAGAACACCAATTCTTCATCTTCGCTAGGTACGTTATACTTAACAAAGTCATCGGTTTTGGTATATGGAGATTCTTTAATTCTAAAATTGATACCTTCTATGAAGTACCATATTATCTGCGCTATCAGCTGTTGTGACTGTACGGTATTCTCCATTTCGTACAATCCAAAAACAGATACTTTATCACTTATTCCGGCATATCTAGAAATAGCACAGATCTCTCTACCGTTAAATCCGTTAGGAGAAAAATTTGCTGATAAAGAAATTTCACTTGCTTTAACTGATCGCAAATCTAAACTAACCATATGTGCATTTCTAAGCACAGGTTCCGCTAAAGAAATATCATTTGCAACTTCTCCAAGTCTATAGGCGTCAAAAAATAAACGCTCCATTAAATCTATTTCTTCTTGTGCGTTAAAATAACTTTGATAGCCAATATTTGAGAAATTAAATAGATTATTGGGCTTATCGGTTATAATCTTGCTCATGTAAGAATGTGAAGATATGAGCTCATCTTCTATTCCAAAATCGAACCTGCTATCTATCGCTACCAGGTTGATCATATCTCTAATACCGTCAAAAGCTCTATATGCTGGATAGGTAATATCTTGAGTTGCCCCAAGTATAATCGGTATAATATCTTCTTCTAATAAGCCAGCCACAACTTCTTTGACGACAAAATAAGTATCGTCCACAGTGGCTCCTTCTTCAATATCGCCCAGATCTACTATAGTAGCATTCCAGTTTCCTATTAAAAGCTTGTAGAATTGTAATCGTATTGCAGAGACATCTAACTTCTCATGCTTTTTTTCATATGCATTTCTTGATTCCCTTACCCCTACTATAGCTACCGTGGCATTAGCCAACACCGGTAAACCATCCTTTTCGGTATGTATATAGGTGTTTTTACCAATAGATTGACTTGGCAATAACTCATTATGGGCTAAAACTTTGTCCGATACCGGAACTAAAAAATCAAAGGCCATTTATTAAAGGGTTTTGGAAATCATAAAAATACTATACTTACTCTTTTGACCTAAAATTAAATTACTTTTTTGACTTAGGTTTAGCTTTTGCCTTTTTCTTTGGAGTTTTTTTCTTCGGAGTCTTTGCCTCAATCAACTTCTGAGCTTCTTCTAAAGACATATTAACAACATCGACAGTTTTAGCCAATTCTACCTTGATTTTGCCTTTTATTACATTATGACGGCCCCATCTCGCTTTTTCTATACGAATGCCTTCTTCTTCCCAGTTATGTATAACCTTATCTATCTCTTTTTGTTTCTTAACTTCGATAAGCTCTATAATATCGTCGTTAGATAAATTGTCAAAATCGTATTTTTTGTTCACGTTAATGAACATGCCATTCCATTTAATGAACGGTCCAAATCTACCGGTGCCTTTGGTAACCTCCATGTCTTCATACATGGCAACCGGCGCATCTGCTTTTTGTTTAGCAATAATAAGTTCTATTGCTCTATCCATCTCAATTTCAAAAGCACTTTCGCCTTTATCCATAGAAATGAATTTTTCACCAAATTTCACGTAAGGTCCAAACCTACCTACATTGGCTAAAACCTCTTCTCCTTCATAAACCCCTAATTTTCTTGGAAGCTTAAAAAGATCCATTGCCTCTTCATAAGAAATAGTATTCAAAGACTGCTCTGGCAATAAACTTGCGAACGTCGGTTTTTCTTCATCATCAACAGTACCTATTTGTACCATTGGCCCGAATCTACCTAAACGTACAGAGACTTGTTTTCCACTTTTAGGATCCTTACCTAATATTCTTTCTCCACTTGCACGGTCTGCGTTTTCTTCTACATCTACTACATTAGGATGAAAATCTTTATAGAAGTTCTTCATCATTTTCTTCCAATCTTCATCACCGGAAGCAATTTCATCAAAATCTTCTTCTACTTGAGCAGTAAAATTATAATCTAATATGTTTGCAAAATTAGTTACCAAGAAATCTGTAACAATCATACCGATATCTGTTGGCACCATTTTACCTTTATCTGAACCTACATTTTCGGTAAGATTCTTTTCTTGTATCTTATTTGACTCTAAAATAAGCTGTTGATATTTACGCTCCTTCCCTTCTATAGTACCTTTTTCAACATAACCTCTATTAAGAATGGTAGAAATTGTTGGGGCATATGTAGAAGGTCTACCAATACCTAATTCTTCTAACTTCTTAACCAAAGATGCTTCAGTAAATCTATAAGGTGGTCTTGTAAAACGTTCTGTAGCCGATATAAAATTATTTAAAAGACGTTCGCCATCTTTCATAGCTGGCAACATACCTTCTTGTTCTTCGGCAATATCTTCATCATCTACACCTTCCATGTAAACTTTTAAGAAACCGTCAAACTTAATAACCTCACCATTTGCAGTAAACTCTTCTGAATGCTTGCTAGCCTTAATCCTTACATTGGTACGCTCTAACTGGGCATCGCTCATTTGAGATGCAACCGTACGTTTCCATATTAGGTCGTATAATTTAGATTGATCACGCTCCAATGATGGAGATTGATTACCCATATCTGTAGGTCTGATGGCTTCGTGAGCTTCTTGAGCTCCTTTAGACTTACCTGTAAAGTTTCTAGTTTCGCTATATTCTTTACCGTAATTTTTAATAATCGCTTCTTTTGCAGACGTCAATGCCTCATTAGAAAGATTAACACTATCCGTTCTCATGTAGGTAATTAAACCTGCTTCATATAAACGTTGTGCTACCTGCATAGTTCTACCTACAGAAAAGTATAATTTTCTTGATGCCTCTTGCTGTAATGTAGAAGTTGTAAAAGGTGCTGATGGTGATTTCTTAGCAGGCTTTTTATCTAATTTACTTACCGAAAAATCTGCAGAAATATTCTTCTCTAAAAAAGCTTTTGCCTCTTTCTCTGTAGCGAAGGTCTTATTCAATTTGGCAGAAAAAACACTACCTGCTTCCGTTTGAAATTCTGCTGCTATTTTAAATGAAGCTTGTGGCTCAAATGCCTCAATAGCTCTTTCTCGTTCAACTATTAACCTTACAGCAACAGATTGAACACGACCGGCAGAGAGTCCCGGTTTAATTTTTTTCCAAAGTACTGGTGATAATTGATAACCCACCAAACGATCTAAAACTCGTCTAGCCTGTTGTGCGTTTACAAGGTTGTAATTAATTTCACGCGGATTTTCAATTGCTTTTTGAATGGCGGCTTTTGTAACCGAGTTGAAGACGATTCGTTTTGTCTTTTTCTTATCTAGACCTAGCTCTTCTGCCAGGTGCCAAGAAATAGCTTCTCCCTCTCTATCTTCATCACTCGCGAGCCATATAGTTTCTGCTTTATCGGCAAGACTCTTCAACTTTTTAACTAAAGCCTTCTTGTCTTTATCAACTATATATTTGGGTGTAAAATCGTTATCGACATCTACTCCCAACTCTTTTGAAGGTAAATCAGCAATGTGACCAAAGCTTGATTCAACCTTAAAATCTTTTCCCAAAAACTTCTCTATAGTTTTGGCCTTTGCAGGAGACTCAACAATTACTAAATTTTTCGCCATCAACCTTGTTTATACCTACAAATGTATACTAAAAATTGAACTTTAGAATTTTGGAGATTTATTTTTCCCCATATTTCAACAGAGTTTGGCTTGTAAAATCATGAATTTCATTACTATACCCAAGCTTTAAAATTTATCAATACTATTCTTCAAATAAAAAAGGGAAGCTAAACTAGCTTCCCTTTTTTATCATTTAAAAATTTTATAATTCAAATGTGCTTAACAATCTAATATCATTATTTATATACTCATATTGATACAACAATCCATCTCCTATCATCAATAGAGATGAAGATAAAGGAATTACATCATAAGCTACTATATCTTCAAAAGTATTTATTAAAGTTATATTAGGAGCATTACTTTTATCGTATACTTTTAAACCAGACGCACCATCACATATAAATAAGGTATCCTCTTTAATTCCTAATCCGTTTGGTCCATCCATCGGATAAATAACTTTTAACTCTGGATTTTCTAAATTGGCGATATCTATCACATATAATCCGCTTTCCGTATTACCACAGAAACCACCACCTTTCAAAGTTACATATGCATAATTACCATCTACTACCACAGGATCGCAAGCGGTGCCATGCCTAAACTCTGAAATAAACTCGGGTTTTTCTGGATTCTCTATCCCATATATATACATGCCTTGCGAACCTCCTATAAATAATATATTACCTTGACTATATATAGTTTCTATATCCCAAGCTACTTGAACATCATCTAAAATTTTCACATTTTTAACATCTTCAATGTCAAAAATGTTGATGTCGCTATAATCAACTACATACAGATAATCTCCTATTATTTTGAAGCGAGCTAATGACCCTCCTTGACCTACGGATGGTTGAGGACTTTCACTATAATTTTCAGATGCATCGGAATTAAGGCACACATCGCAATTAAACTGCTCTTCATATTCGGAAACAAGTCTTCTCTCTGTTCTTACCTCCCAACCTGTTACTATATCCTTATCGTAATCTATATCGCCGTAATCGTAAAAATCCGCTTGTGGAAATTCAATCGTTGAAAGCCAGACATCATTATTATATATTGCATTTACAATTCTACTTTGTATAGAAATATTATTGATATCCGAAATATCAAAAATCACCAAATCCCCATAACTATCTGCGTACAGTTTATCATCCTTGATAGAAATATCAAAATTGCCTTCTAATTTTATGAATGCAATACTTTCTGGTGATGATGGGTTTTGATTGTCAATGACATGAAAACCTTTGTTCACATCATTTACAAAAATGTAGTCTCTATAAGCATAAATTTTACCTGATGATTCAATAGGAATTGGTTCCATAACATCAACCGCTTCTGCTTTAAAAGAGATTGCATCTTGTAAAATTGGTCGAGCTACTTGATAATTTTCATACGGACCATCATCATCACAAGACACCAATACGGCTAAAGCAAAAGTGCATAAAACAAAAACTAAATTCCTCATAGTTTTAAAATTAGGTGGTTACACCAGTAAGATGCGAATAACGGCGAATAGTTGCGTTATTGACAAATTCAAGTTTACACCTCTTGATCAAAACCTACTCCGTCTTTATACATATAATATGCTGGTACTTTACCTAACATTGCAGTAAACAGCACTCCTACACAACATAATACAAAACCTAATTGCGCCACAAAAGCGGTTACGAATACTAGACCAAATATCACTAACCAGTTTTTGTTACCTAGCGTAAAGCTAGCCTTCACCATTTCTAATGGAGATAATTCATTTGAAAATGCTAAAAAAGCTGGTATTAATGAAACAGGAACCATTACATAAAACATACCTACCCCGCAAGCTAGTGCTCCAAGAATAGAAAGTCCAAAAGTATATAAAGCAAGAATGAACACTTTGCCCAAACGCCCTTCTTTAAAGTAAAAGAAATAATCATCGCTAGTTTCATCTCCAATATCTTTTTGCCTACAAATTCTTAAAAAAGCAGCATTTAATGCTAAGGCAAATGTCGTAGCCCCAATAACAAAAACTGGAACAAGTATACTCATTGCAATAGCAAGCAGTGGTGGAAATTCATTATGCTGAAGTGCTTCTGGATCAGTTATACCCATTGCAATCATAGGAATATACATAACTATATAAAACGGCAGAATTACTACAAAAGTTAGTAATAATATAATGAAGCCTTGCAACCATACTTTCTTAAAAAGGTCAAAAGACCTGCTGAATATGGTGCCAAATTCTAAATCTGGCTTCATTTTAATTTGTTGTGTCAAGTTTTCTAAATTCATAAGTATTGGTGGTTATATTAAATGCTAAAACTAAATAATTTTTATACTGAAAGCTTAAACTATCCCTAAATAATCATGCCATCTTGTCATATTTTTGATTATAGTAGTATCTTTGTCTTCCAAAATATTTTATTGCAACGTATTACAAAAATGGAGAAAACCATAGACGAAAATGTGCAGGGCACAACTTTGGTAGTTGAAGGAAAAGAAGTGAACAAACGTAATCTATATATTGAGAGTTACGGTTGTGCCATGAACTTTTCAGACAGTGAAATTGTAGCTTCTATATTAGCGACTGAAGGTTTTAACACCACCCAAACGTTAGAAGAAGCCGATTTAGTACTTGTAAACACATGTTCTATTAGAGATAAAGCAGAACAGACCATACGAAAAAGATTAACGGAGTATAACAAGGTAAAGAAATCTAGACCTCATTTAAAAGTTGGCGTATTAGGCTGCATGGCAGAACGCTTGAAAGACAAACTTTTAGATGAAGAAAAAATAGTGGACATGGTCGTTGGACCAGATGCCTATAAAGATTTACCTAACCTTATAAAAGAAATAGATTCCGGTAGAGATGCAGTCAACGTTATTCTTTCTAAAGATGAAACATATGGTGACATTTCTCCTGTTAGACTAAACACTAACGGTGTTACCGCTTTTGTTTCCATTACCAGAGGATGTGATAATATGTGTACATTTTGCGTGGTTCCTTTTACAAGAGGTCGCGAACGCAGTAGAGACCCACAATCTATTTTAGCCGAAATAAGTGAACTTTCGCAAAAAGGATTTAAGGAAATTACGCTTCTAGGTCAAAACGTAGATAGTTATTTATGGTATGGTGGCGGACTTAAGAAAAACTTTGAGAATGCTTCTGAAATGCAAAAAGCCACAGCTATAGGTTTCTCTAAACTATTAGAAATGGTAGCATTGGCGAACCCAAAAATGCGTATTCGCTTTTCCACATCTAATCCACAAGACATGACTTTAGAGGTGATTAGAACGATGGCAAAGCATAAAAATATCTGTAATCATGTTCATTTACCGGTACAAAGTGGTAGTAACCGAATTTTAAAGGAAATGAACCGTTTGCACACCATTGAAGAGTATTTTGAATTGACTGATAATATTAGAAAAATTCTTCCTGGGTGCTCTATTTCACAAGATATTATTACTGGTTTCCCAACTGAAACCGAAGAAGACCATGCCGCTACATTAAGAGCTTTAGAATATGTGAAGTATGATTTTGGTTATATGTATTCATATTCTGAAAGACCTGGTACAATGGCCGGAAGAAAGATGAAAGATGACGTACCTGAAGCAACTAAAAAAAGACGCTTATCCGAAATTATAGCCTTGCAAAGAAGCCACTGTCAGTACAGAACCGAAAAGCATCTGAACAAAGTACAAGAAGTTTTAATTGAAGGAACTTCTAAAAAATCTAAAGATGAGTGGATGGGCAGAAACTCTCAAAGCACTGTGGTTGTTTTCCCAAAAGAACAATACAAGGTTGGTGACTTTGTAAACGTACAAATTAACGATTGCACTTCTGCCACCCTTAAAGGTGTAGCAGTTGGGTATTCTGATAACAATTAACTTTATAGTAGCCATTTTATATGGAAAGCATACAAAGTATAAAACAACGTTTTGAAATTATAGGGCAAGACCCAAAGTTGAACCGCGCACTTGAAAAAGCAATGCAAGTTGCCGCAACCGATATTTCGGTGTTGGTAACTGGTGAAAGTGGTGTTGGTAAAGAAGCTATCCCTAAAATCATTCATTCACTTTCCCATAGAAAGCATGCAAAATATATAGCAGTAAACTGTGGTGCCATACCAGAAGGCACCATTGACAGTGAACTTTTTGGACATGAAAAAGGCGCATTTACAGGTGCAACACAAACAAGAAGTGGTTATTTTGAAGTTGCCGATGGCGGTACCATATTTTTAGATGAAGTTGGCGAACTACCACTAACTACACAAGTACGACTTTTACGTGTTCTTGAAAATGGTGAATTTTTAAAAGTTGGTTCCTCTCAAGTACAAAAAACCGATGTACGTATTGTAGCGGCTACCAATGTAAATATGTTCGAGGCAATCAAGAAAGAGCGTTTTCGTGAAGATCTATACTATCGTTTAAGCACCGTAGAAATCAACATTCCACCATTGCGAGAACGGCAAGATGATATTCATTTATTATTTAGAAAATTTGCATCAGATTTTAGTCAGAAATACAAAATGCCTACCATAAGGCTAGATGACCAAGCAGTATCTTTATTAATTAAGTACAGATGGCCAGGTAATATTCGTCAGCTAAGAAACATAGCAGAACAAGTTTCGGTATTAGAGGAAAATAGAGCTATTACAGCCGCTACACTCCACGGTTACATACCTAATAATAATACAAGTAATTTACCCGCAGTAGTTTCCAATTCTAAATCTGAAAGTGATTTTAGCAATGAAAGAGAAATACTTTACAAAGTATTGTTCGACATGAAAGGTGACCTAAACGACCTTAAAAAGCTAACGATGGAGTTGTTGAAAAACAATGACTCAGAGAAAGTTCAAAAGGAGAATGAAAACCTTATTCGAAAAATTTATGGGAACGAGGACGAAGAAGATGCTGATATTGAACATGACAGCCAAGAAAAAAAGGCTATGAACGTTTTGCATTTACCTGAACCTAAAAAGGAAGAACCTACGTTTATTCAAGAATCATACGAAGACAAATATCATTTTGCAGAAGAAATTGAAGAGGAAGAAACTCTATCTTTACAAGAGAAGGAAGTTGAATTAATTAAAAAATCTCTTGAACGAAATAGAGGAAAAAGAAAAGCTGCAGCCACGGAACTAGGTATTTCTGAACGCACGCTTTATCGAAAAATAAAACAATACGACCTTTAATATAAAATGAATCCCATTTCAATGAGATCCCTAAAAAAAGCTATTCTTTATATCTTACCTCTAACCCTTCTTTTTAGTTGTGGTATTTACAACTTTACAGGTGGTAATGTTGGTGAAGCAAAAACATTTCAAGTAAACTATTTTCAAAATTATGCAACCCAGAGTCCGGGTTCAACTTTTGAACCTGGTGTTGATAGAGATTTTACGTTAGCGTTGCAGGATAGAATTCTGAACCAGACCAGTCTGGACCTAATTTCATCTGGTAATCCAGATTTACTCTATGAAGGAGAAATTACGGAGTATAAAATTTCACCCATGTCTGCAACTGCGGCACAAACAGCGGCACAAAACAGACTTTCTATCAGAGTCAAAGTACGCTTCTACAATCAACTGAAAGAAGACGCCGCTTTTGACCAAAGTTTTTCTTTCTTTTATGATTATCCAGCTGACACGCAATTAGCTACTATTAAAAGCGAAGCACACGAAATAATTTTCGAAAGACTGACACAAGATATTTTCAACGCCTCATTGGCAGATTGGTAGGCTATATGAACGTTAAGGACTTTACATATTTTCTAGAACATCCTACCAAAGTGGTAGAACCAATTCATACCAAGCACCTAGAAGATATTATTGCAGAATACCCTTATTTTCAGGCTGCACGAGCTCTTCATTTAAAAGGACTCAAGAACTTAAATAGCTATAAATACAATAAAGCCCTAAAAACAACCGCTGCATTCACCACCGACAGAGATGTTCTTTTTGATTTTATAACCTCTAAAGACTTTTTACATCAGAATTCAACTTTTAGCTATGTTGAAGAAAAAGAAAAAATTAAAGACGTTGTAATTATTAACGAAACTGAAATTGACCCAGAAAAGGATGATATTGAAGTTTCCACGACAATAGAGAAAGCAACTATCGAAGAAGATACTGAAATAGCCAATGTAGACATTTCAACAACCGAAATAGAGGTTGCAGATACTGAACCGGAAGGGAATTACGCCGATGAATCTATAGTCAACCCCTTAATAGCACCTTCTGATGACAAGCCCTTACCGCAAGACGAACATGACGCCGATCAAATACTAGATCCTGAATTATTTCAATCTAAAGATCCTGCGAATACAGAGGAAGAAAATGCATTGGATATAGGAAAGCCCATAACTTTTGATGCCAAAGAGAAATATTCCTTTTCAGAATGGTTAAGCTTAGCTTCTAAACAACCATTAGAAAAATCTGAGAAAGAGAAAACTATTGTTGACGATATTGACTCTAAAGAACCAATTGCCGAAGCTCCTATAGAAAAAGTTGAGGAAAAGACTAAAGAAAAGAAAGTAGCTTTAAAACCAGTAAAAAAACCTAAAGTTAAAAATGAAACCATTAAAAAGAAATACGATCGTATTGATAAGTTCATCGCTTCAAATCCTAAAATAGTACCAACAGAACAACAGAGTGTTAGTGTAGATATTTCTAAGTCTTCAAAAATTGACAATAACGAGTTAATGACAGAGACTTTAGCACGGGTTTATCTTGAACAAAAAAAGTATAAAAAAGCTATTCAAGCTTTCAAAATTTTAAGTTTGAAATATCCAGAAAAAAGTAGTTTCTTTGCAAACCGAATTAAGGCGGTAGAAAAATTACGAAAAGATAATAAATAATATAGAATGAGTACATTTTCAATTTTCCTAATACTTATCATAGTCGTTTGCTTATTGTTAGTATTAGTGATTATGGTACAAAACCCAAAAGGTGGCGGACTTTCTTCTTCATTTGGTGGAGGAGGAAACCAAGTAGTTGGTGGAGTTAAAAAAACAGGTGACTTTTTAGATAAGAGCACATGGACTTTAGCGGGTTTATTAATAGTTTTAATCTTAGCATCTAACATTGCCCTTAAAGGTAACTATGGTGACGTAGATTCTAAATTATTACAAGGCGATGACATCGAAACAGTAGTGCCAGAAACACTACCAGAAGAGGTTACACCTCCTGCAACAAACCAAGCTACACCTTCGGATAGTTTATAGAATTCTTTACAACATTATATTTAAAATGCCAGCTTATGACAAGCTGGCATTTTTTGTTTCCAATTTGTCAGGAAAGAGGCAATGGCATAATTTCTGCCTTTACTTACACACGAAACTAAAAATCAATTTAAAAATTAATAATTATGGCTAAAGTTAATATCAAACCATTGGCAGACCGAGTTCTTATTGAGCCAATGGCAGCTGAAACTAAAACTGCGTCTGGACTTTATATTCCTGATACTGCAAAAGAGAAACCACAAAAAGGTAAAGTTGTAGCAGTAGGTCCTGGTACAAAAGATGACAAAGTTACTGTTAACGTTGGTGATACTGTTCTTTACGGTAAATATGCAGGTACCGAATTAAAGTTAGAAGGTAACGATTACTTAATGATGAGAGAAAGTGATATTCTTGCTATTATCTAAATAGCAATTGGCTAAAGGTTTATTTCCTTGGCCTTTTAATTTCACGAGATTTACTAATTAATAATTTTCTTGATCCTAAGCATTACGTTTAAGATCAAAATCTAAATAAAAATTAAAAATGGCAAAAGATATTAAGTTTGACATAGATGCAAGAGACGGTCTTAAAAGAGGTGTCGATGCATTGGCAAATGCTGTAAAAGTTACATTAGGACCAAAAGGTAGAAACGTAATTATCAGTAAATCATTTGGTGCACCACAAGTAACCAAAGATGGTGTTACTGTTGCAAAAGAAATTGAATTAGCTGACCCATTAGAAAATATGGGCGCACAAATGGTTAAGGAAGTTGCTTCTAAAACCAATGATTTAGCTGGTGACGGTACTACTACCGCTACAGTTTTAGCACAAGCTATCGTTAAAGAAGGTTTGAAAAACGTTGCTGCAGGTGCAAACCCAATGGATTTAAAAAGAGGTATCGATAAAGCTGTTGAAGCTATCGTTGCTGATTTGGCTAAACAAGCTAAAAAAGTTGGTGATTCTTCTGAAAAAATTAAGCAGGTTGCTTCTATTTCAGCTAACAATGACGAAACAATTGGTGAATTAATCGCTCAGGCTTTCGGTAAAGTTGGTAAAGAAGGTGTTATTACTGTTGAAGAAGCTAAAGGAACTGATACGTATGTTGATGTTGTTGAAGGTATGCAATTCGATAGAGGTTACCTTTCTCCATATTTTGTTACCGATTCTGAAAAGATGGTATCTCAATTAGAGAACCCTTACATCTTGTTGTTCGACAAGAAAATTTCTTCAATGAAAGATTTACTTCCTGTATTGGAGCCAGTTGCTCAATCAGGAAAACCTTTATTGATTATTGCTGAAGATGTTGATGGTGAAGCATTAGCTACATTGGTAGTAAACAAATTAAGAGGTTCTTTAAAAATTGCCGCTGTTAAGGCTCCAGGTTTTGGTGACCGTAGAAAAGCAATGTTAGAAGATATCGCAATCTTAACCGGTGGTACCGTTATTTCTGAAGAAAGAGGATTCTCTCTTGACAATACTACTCTTGATATGTTAGGTACTTGTGAAAAAGTACAAATAGACAAAGACAATACTACTATTGTAAATGGTGGTGGTGTTGCAAAAGATATCAAAACAAGAGTTAACCAGATCAAATCTCAAATTGAGACTACTACTTCTGATTATGATAAAGAAAAACTTCAAGAGCGTTTAGCTAAGTTAGCTGGTGGTGTTGCCGTACTTTATGTTGGTGCAGCTTCTGAAGTTGAAATGAAAGAGAAAAAAGACCGTGTTGATGATGCCTTACATGCAACGAGAGCTGCAGTTGAAGAAGGAATCGTAGCTGGTGGTGGTGTTGCATTAGTTAGAGCAAAAACTGTTCTTTCTAAAGTAGCTACTGAAAACGAAGATGAAGCAACAGGTTTACAAATTGTAGCCCGTGCAATTGAAGCTCCTTTAAGAACTATCGTTTCTAACGCTGGTGGTGAAGGTTCTGTAGTAATTGCAAAAATCCTTGAAGGTAAAGGAGATTACGGTTACGATGCTAAATCTGAGAAATATGTTGAGATGATGAAAGCTGGTATTATTGATCCTAAGAAAGTAACTAGAGTAGCATTGGAAAATGCAGCTTCTGTTGCCGGTATGATCTTAACTACTGAATGTGCGTTAACTGACATTAAAGAAGATACTCCTGCTGGTCCACCAATGGGTGGCGGTATGCCAGGAATGATGTAGTGACGAGCCGTCACAGCCAATAATTAATTGGTTTGCGCAGTCAGTATAAATTAAAACCGCTCTTGAGATTTCAAGAGCGGTTTTTTTGTATCAAATATGTGCAACAAAAAAACCACCTTCTGTAAATAAAGAAGGTGGTTTTCATGTCCAAATGGTAAGCCTACCCGTAGGCTAGTACCGACTACTTCTTTCTAGGAGCAGCTTTTGGAGCAGCCTTTTTTCCAGCTTTTGCTGGAGCAGGCTTTGCAGCTGGTTTCCCTGCTGATTTTGCTTGTGCCATTAGTATCGAATTAAAGATAAACTTAAGCTAATGTATTTCAGATTTTGATTCGTGATAATCACGTTGGCAAAATATTAACTAAAACTTTTCAAACAATTTACAGCAGTTAAAAACACCTCAACAATTACTAGTACTTTGACTAATTTTTATGATGCGCACCATCGTCAGAATTATCTTCCCTATACAAACAGCATGGGTGTACGCTATTATATGCTTCATCTGTTGCCTTCAATTCTTTAGTATCATGACCAACGGCTACAATTGCTGTTTTAATCTTCATGGCATCAGTTTTACGCTCATCCATAATAACCGCTAACTGATGGGTAGGAATATCCCAATTTGCATATTTTACTCCCTTTACATTTAATGCAGCCTCTTCAATACGTTCTTTACACATGGCGCATTTACCATTCACATCAAAAGTCATTTTCTTATTCTTGTCCTGTGCATAGGTTACCACAGCAATTAATATCATTGCAATGGATAAAATAGTTGTTTTCATAAGTATAAATTTACGTGTTATAAAATTTTAAATCTAAAGCCGCCATAAAACATTCTACCCATTATTGGCGCATATACAATGGTTGTATCAAAATTTGGACCAAAAGGATTATCAGCGCCCAATACAGGATTAGTTTGCTGCACATCCGAAAGGTTTTCACCACCCACATACACTTCAAATGAATTAGAGAATACTTTTGTCACTTGAGCATTCATTAGATTATATGTTGGGGAAAAAGCAGGTAATTGGTATTCCACCGGGTTAGCACTTGTATCTGGCAACCGCGCTTCTCCAAAACTATGAAGGGTATAATCAAATTTCCATTGTGCACCATTATCCTTAGCCTCGGTCTCATACCCTAAATTAACAAAAAATCGATGTTGTGCTTGTAATGGTTTCTGTAGATTTCCGCTTTTATAATCTGTAGATACATCATAAAACTTATACGATGTTCTAAAATTAAGACGCGTCAAAAGCTCATAATTTAATTCTACTTGAAAACTTTTAGCACTACTCTCTCCTTCCAAATTATAAAAAGAAACTTCTTGCGGATTTTCCCAATCCACCACCACTTGGTTTTCAAAATCTGTGATGTAATAATCTAAAGAAATATCTCCCTTTTTATTTAAAAAATTGAATCCTTGTAGAAAACTAACTCCATAATTCCATGCATCTTCTGGTTCTAAACCATACACGTTGCCACCCGACCCTGCAATATTAATTTGCCTAGCAGAGGCGAACAATTGCTGATTTTCCGCAAAAATATTTGCAGCTCTCTTTCCCCGCCCAAATGATCCTCGTAGACTTCCTCTTTCCCATGGGGTATATCTAATGTGAAATCGTGGTGTTACAAAAGTCCCTAATCGATTATGATTGTCTACACGTAGTCCGGCAGTTAAACTTACTTTTTCTAAATTTTCATAACTATACTCCAAAAAAGCACCTACAGACCTATCCTCCCTAGAATAATCATCAGTAGTCACCACCTCATCATAACCGTCATATGCAAAAGAAATTCCGGTTTTAAACTTATTTCTTGTATCTCCAATTATAGAATTAAAAAGAAGACTAGAATAAATGCTTTCATGGCTAATATCATATGTTCTAAAACCAAAATAAGAATCTTGCTTATGCAGACTATAGGCTGACTGAAAACCAAAACTTTGAAACGGAAGTTCTGGAAAAACATAGCCCAATTTCAATGAGGTATCAAATCTGCGGCTATTTATCTCACTACCCCACACTTCGGCTCCACTCAGTGCAGGACCTTCGGCTCCGCTCAGTGAACCACCATTATCAACTCTATCGGTATTAGGATTAAAATCTACTTGCCCTACCTGCTTCTCATCATTCAAAAAACGAACATTTAAGAAACTTACAAAACCTGTTTCAGGATTCTGATACTGCCAACGGTTCATCACATTTATTTGCTCCCCCAAAGGCGCATCTAAAAATCCGTCTTCATTATTATCTTCTTTTTGAGTTCTCGTATTTCCATGAATATACAATCCTGTACTCAATTTATCGGTCAGCTTTTTATTGAAATGTGTATTCAATTCATAACGCCCATTTTGATTGGCATAACCATTTACAAAAACTGCATTATCGGTTAACGGCTTTACCAACTCGGTGTTAATCTGACCTGATATACTTTCGTAACCATTCACCACACTACCAGCACCTTTTGTAATCTGTATACTTTCTATCCACGTACCTGGCGTAAATGTTAATCCATAGGCTTGAGATGCACCACGTACCATAGGAATGTTTTCTTGCGTAATCAATAAATACGGACTGGTCAACCCCAGCATTTGAATTTGCTTGGTACCCGTTAATCCATCAGAAAGATTTACATCAATTGCCGGATTGGTTTCAAAACTTTCTGCCAGATTACAGCAAGCGGCTTTTAACAACTCATCACTGTTTACTGTAATTACATTCTGCGGACTAAAATATGTTTTCTGTATAGCATCTCTTTCCTGCTGAACAACAACCTCATTTAATTCATTAGATGGCTTAAGATTAACTCGTATTGTTTTTGGAGCATTTATAGTCAGTGTATCCGATTCAAAACCAACATAACTTATAATCAATCTATTAAATTCTTTAAAATATGGAATGGAGAATTTACCATCGAAATCTGTTACCACCCCAGTTTGCGAATCTTGCCAATAGACATTAGCTCCAGAAAGACTTAATGCATTAGATGCGTCAGAATCGAAAACAACACCCTCTACTTTTTCCTGAGAATAACTAAAATAAGGCAACATGCACAAAAGCAATACTACTATATATTTATTCATTTAATATTCAATTCAATTTGATTAATCAATTTTTACCGTTCTTAATCGCAATGCATTGGCAATTACCGAAACAGAACTAAAACTCATCGCTAAAGCCGCAATCATTGGAGAAAGCAATAATCCAAAAAACGGATATAGCACTCCCGCCGCAATTGGTATACCTACCGTATTATAAATTAAGGCGAAAAATAAATTCTGTTTTATATTCTTCATAACCGCATTACTAAGGTTATATGCCTTTACAATTCCATGTAAATCCCCTTTTACCAAAGTAATTGCAGCACTTTCAATTGCAACATCCGTTCCCGTACCCATTGCAATACCTACATCGCTTTTTGCCAAAGCAGGCGCATCATTAATACCATCACCTGCAACAGCAACCTTTCTTCCATCAGATTGTAAACGCTCTACTTCAGCCAATTTGTCCTGTGGTAACATACCTGCTTTAAAATCCGCCAGACTTAATTGTTCCGCTACCGCTTTTGCCGTATCATGATTATCTCCGGTAAGCATTATCACCGCAATACCGGCTTTCTGCAACTCTTCAATAGCTTTTTTACTCGTCTCTTTAATTTTATCTCCGATTGCAACAAAACCAACTGCCTTATCACCAATTGCCAGGTAAGAAACTGTTTTTCCAAGTTTTTGATGAGAAACTACATCTGCCTTTAAACTATCTAAAATGGATACTTGAGCCTCATTCATCATCTTCTCATTACCCAAGGCAGTAAACTCCCCATTTATTTTCCCAGTGACGCCCATACCTGTAACCGAATTAAAATCTTCAACTTTTAAAACATTTACATTATTCGCCTTTCCATACTTTACAGTTGCATCTGCCAAGGGATGCTCACTTTGCTGATTTAATGAAACAATATATTGCAATACCTTTTCTTGGTTAATCTCAGAAATACTACCCACCTTTTCTACAGATGGTTTTCCTTCCGTAATTGTACCGGTCTTATCTACAATTAGCGTGTCAATTTTATCCATTCGTTCTAAAGCTTCCGCATTCTTTATCAGCACGCCAGATTGAGCTCCTTTACCTACACCCACCATAACGGACATTGGCGTAGCCAAACCTAGGGCGCATGGACAAGCTATTATCAATACAGCAATAGCATTGACCAAAGCATATACATAAGCAGGTTCTGGACCAAAAATGACCCAAACAATAAAGGTGATTACAGAAATGAACACCACAGCAGGCACAAAATAACTTGAGATTTTATCCGCTAATTTTTGAATTGGTGCCTGACTACGACTAGCCTTGTTCACCATATCAATAATCTGGGAGAGTAAGGTATCTGAACCAACCTTCTCCGCTATCATTACAAAAGAACGCTTACCATTAATTGTCCCAGAACTTACATTATCACCCTCTACTTTTTGAACCGGAACAGGCTCGCCCGTTATCATAGATTCATCTACCGTGCTTTCGCCTTCATGTACGCTTCCATCAACAGGTATTTTATCACCAGGTTTCACCCTAAGCAAATCTCCTTTTACTATGTTATCTATTGCAATAGTTTCCTCTTTTCCATCAACGATTCTAATCGCCTTATTGGGCGCTAATTTTAAAAGTTCTTTAACCGCAGAATTAGTTTTACTATGTGCACGAGCCTCTAATAACTGCCCGAACAAGACTAGAGTCAATATAACCGTAGCTGCCTCAAAATATACATGAACCGTACCTTGATCCGTCTTAAACTGTGGAGGAAAAAAATCTGGGACCAAAATAGCAAATACACTAAATAACCACGCTACACCTGCTCCAATACCAATCAACGTAAACATGTTCAAATTCCATGTTTTTACAGAACGATAGGCACGTTCAAAAAACATCCAAGTTGCATAAAACACCACAGGGATTGATAGTGCAAACTGCACCCAATTCCAGTTTCTTAGGCTCAAAATATTATGAAGCGGATTGTTCGGTATCATCTCAGACATTGCTATAATAAAAATGGGCAACGTAAAAGCCACCGCTATTTTAAACTTTTTTAAAAGCTTATTATAACTTTTCGCTTCAGCAGAAACATCAGCTTGTTTTGGCACTAAATCCATACCACAAATAGGGCAATCACCCGGTTCATCTCGAACCACCTCAGGATGCATTGGGCACGTATATTCCTGACCTTTATGAATCGAGGCACTTGCCTCTTCTACCAAATCCATACCACAAACCGGGCAATCGCCAGGCTCTGTATAGGTTTTATCTCCTTCGCAATGCATGGGGCAATAAAAAGTACCATTGCCATTTTCTACTTTCTTAGGTTTCACTTCTTCATGATGATGCCCTCCTAATTTATGAATTGAATAATGACCGCCATCTTCTTTCATGGCATTTTGCAAAGTAGACAAATTCAATTCTGAATCCATTTCTAAAGTAGCTTCAGCTTTTTCTAAATCTACAGAAGCGCTGGTTACACCATCAATATTCGCCAATGTCTTTTCTACATGAGACCTACATCCATTACAGGTCATACCAACTATAGTATATGAATGTTTCATACGTTTTATTATAATTATTTTATTAATCTGAATACCAATTTAGATATCAAATTAGACCTTTTAATCCTTTGCTACAATCGGCTGTTCATCAAAAATATTAAGCTTGCCGTTTCTATAATTAATTACATACAACATATCGTCTTTTATCATCATATCCGTTGGTTTTTCTATCTGGTCTTTTAACACCTGTAGCAACTCACCAGTCATATTAAAAACCAAAACACGGTTGTTTTCAAAATCAGTTACAAACACTTCATCAACCGAAACAAAAATCCCTGTTGCCGCATTCATCTTTTGATTTTGACCCATCATTTGAAGAAAACCGCCTTTTTTATCGAACACTTGTACTCGATTATTATAGGCATCTGCTACCCAAATCTTATCCGTGGTAATCTGTACATCTGTAGGATAATAAAACTCCCCTTCTGCTTTTCCTTCTTTACCAAAGGAAATCCAGCTTGCACCATCAAAA
>TARA_R110002033_G_scaffold28729_3_pt1 | contig 48267 bp, 47 predicted proteins | sample TARA_R110002033 | Tara Oceans TARA_R110002033 (sample SAMEA4397051) | marine metagenome | biome: Polar Biome; feature: [SRF] surface water layer (ENVO:00010504); material: water (ENVO:00002006), including particulate matter (ENVO:01000060) such as... | depth 5 m
CGCCACCAAGACGCAGGACTGAAACCCCTACATCAGGCCATCTTTGCGCGTGGCGGCACGTGACCCAATTTCATCGAGGTTTTCCTGTTCCTTGCGGTCCTCTTCGGCGCGCACGGCGGCAACACGGTTCCGCTCTGAAATTTCGGCAGTTTTCATATCCTTAAACGCCTGGGCCACCACATCGCGAAAACTGTCAATTTTGGCTTCCTGTGCTGCAATCTGCTCGACAAGGGCGGCGCGTTCAGCAATCACGGCATTGGCAAAATTGCCATAGGCAAAACCTGCCGTATGCGGGTTCTCCGCCGCTACCTTTTGTTCGGCTATTAATGCCCGACCCAGTTCTTCGCGCTGTTCAATCAACTGTTCCAGCACACGCAACATGTCACCCAATTCGCGCTGTTTTTCATCCAGCGTCCATTTGCGAATACGCACAAGGGTCTTAAAATCCTTGGCCATCTGGAAGCCTTTCTTATGTCTATTGCTTTATCATCGCCAATCAGCCCGCGTTACAGCCCGCGCAGGTGCAGGCACAAGCCAGACTATGCCCAAATATACGACCAGCAAGCTTCAGGCTTTATAGCTATTACCCACCAAGGGCGCGTTTGGCCGCGTTCAAATCGGTCGGCGTTTGGCGCGACTGGCTGTTTACCGTCCCGCCTGGTCGGGCTGCATGGCCTGCATTACCGGCCACCTGAGCATTGCCCCCCTCAACCGGGGTCATATCCAGCCTGCGGGCCAAATCGGCATAACCTTCGGCCAGGCGGGTACATTCATTTTTACGCTGGCTTAAAAATTCCTCGATCAGGGGGAAATAATGAATGGCTTCGTCCACCTTGGTATCCGTCCCGCGGCGATAGGCCCCCAGCCGGATCAATTCCGCCATGTCGTTATAGGTTGCCAGCAATTGCCGGGCACGGCGCACGATCTGGTTTTCATATTCATTGTTACAGCCCGGCATGGTCCGCGATACGCTGCGCAATATATTAATCGCCGGGTAGCGGCCCTGTTCGGCAATTGCACGGTCCAGCACCACGTGACCATCCAAAATACCGCGCACGGCATCGGAAATGGGTTCGTTATGGTCATCCCCATCGACCAGCACGGTAAACAGCCCGGTAATCGACCCCTGCCCCGGCCCACCCGGCCCGGCCCGTTCCAGCAAACGCGGCAGTTCGGCAAACACGGTTGGCGTATACCCCTTTGACGCCGGGGGTTCCCCGGTCGACAGGCTGATTTCACGTTGGGCCATGGCAAACCGGGTCACGGAATCCATCATGCACAACACATCGCGCCCGCGGTCGCGGAAAAATTCGGAAACCGCCATTGTCATATAAGCGGCCTGACGGCGCATCAAAGGAGGTTCGTCCGATGTGGCCACCACCACAACAGACCGGCGCAAACCTTCCTCGCCCAAATCATCCTCGATAAATTCGCGCGCTTCACGGCCACGTTCACCAATCAATCCGACCACCGATACATCGGACGTGGTATGGCGCGTCATCATCGATAACATACTGGATTTACCAACGCCGGAACCGGCGAAAATACCCATGCGCTGCCCCCGGCAGCAGGTCAGGAAAGTGTTCATCGCGCGCACGCCCAAATCCAGCTTGCCCGAAACGCGCTGGCGGGTATGGGCCGACGGCGGGGTCCGGCGGATGGCATAGGGAACATTGCCCTGCGGCAAGGGCCCCTTGCCATCGACCGGATCGCCAAATGCATTGATCACGCGGCCCAACCAGCCATCATCGGGGTAAATTTGCGGCTGGGTATCGGACAATTCAACCTGACATCCAATGCCAATGCCATCAAGCGCGCCAAAGGGCATTAAAAGGGCACGTTCACTGCGAAAGCCGACAACCTCGCAAATTACGGCTTCGCCATCACGACGGACAACCTTGCACCGGTCGCCAATCGACATTGCCCCTTCAACACCCCCAATTTCAACCAGCAACCCCAAAACAGCCGTCACACGGCCAACCACCCAGTATTCAGGAATGTGGCGAAGGTCGGCGATAATGTTTTTGCCAATCTGAAACATGGGGGCCTTTGCTGGTGCTGAGGAAGAATGGTTTGCGACGCGGGGGTGGAAACCGGCGTTCTATGCCCCAAATATAGGCGATAAGACCAAATTTTCAAAGCCGCCCGTCGTTTTGGCCGTAATGACGCCAAAGTTCTGACCTAGGGAAAGGGCCTTAAACCCCTGTTAATTCTTTACTTGGTCATGACGGGAACAATATGGCGGTAAAAAAGTTAATAAATGGCGACTCGTCTGCTTGCCACGAGTCGCAAAGCAACGTATCGTTAACAAAACGGGAAAAATCCCATGATACGGCTGCTGTTGGGGCATAGCCGGGACAATCCGGATAAACACAAGATTTATTGCGGAATATGGTAACGGAGCGGAGCGGAAAATGCGGGTGCTGCTTGTAGAAGACGACGACGCCATGTCGGACAGCATAGAGCTTATGCTGAAATCCGAAGGCATGGTTGTGGATACCACCGATCTGGGCGAAGACGGCCTCGAGATTGGTAAACTATACGATTACGATATTATTTTGCTGGACCTGATGTTGCCCGACATTGACGGGTACGAGGTTTTGCGTCGCCTGCGCGATGCGCGGGTGGAAACACCGGTTCTCATTTTGTCGGGCCTGACTGAAACCGAAGACAAGGTAAAAGGTTTGGGGTTTGGCGCGGACGACTATCTGACCAAGCCATTTGACAAAACCGAGCTGTTAGCCCGCATCCAGGCGATTGTTCGCCGGTCCAAGGGGCATGCGCAATCGGTTATTGCGACGGGGAAATTGCATGTCAATCTTGATGCCCGCACCGTCGATGTGGCCGGGTCGCCCTTGCATTTGACCGGCAAGGAATATGGCATTTTAGAATTGCTGTCCTTGCGCAAGGGCACCACGCTGACCAAAGAGATGTTCTTGAACCATCTTTATGGCGGCATGGATGAACCGGAACTGAAAATTATTGACGTCTTTGTCTGTAAGTTGCGCAAGAAAATCCAGTCTGCGACCGAAGGCGATAATTACATTCACACTGTCTGGGGCCGTGGTTATGTGCTGCGTGACCCGGAAAGTAATGGTGCGCACGCAGCAGCCTGAATGGCAGTGCCGCTATCTGCACAGCAAAAAACACCTCGCCGCACAATAATGTGGCGAGGTGTTTTTTGTCTCAAGACAACATCGCAAACAAACGCCCGGACTTTCAGCCGGGCGTTTGTCGCAGGATATAAAGCACGTTTAATCTTTTTTGTCGTCGGGCTTGCGCGGGTACGTCCGACCAAAAGTAGAGGATGCCGGACGGGTGGAGGAATATTTACTTCCTGTGTCCGCGCCCGCAGGAGTTGCCGGGGTTGCAGGGCGCTGATAACCGCTGCTTGACGTGCCGCTGCCACCTGCCGCCACGCCACCATAGCGTGACGTTCCAACACCGCCAGAACCCGCAGTCCCCGTTCCACTTGGTGCAGGACGGCTATAGGTACTGCTTCCTGTCGTCCCCGCGCCTGTGCTTCCGGCACCATAAGGGCGCGGTGTTGTGCTGGTCGTCGATGGGCGTGCCGTTGAGGGCGTCGTGGCTGCGGTGCTGCCAGCAGCGCCCGTCTGCATTGCTTTGGGCTTGGGAAAGGCAAAACCACCTGCTGCCCCGGGTGCCGCACCTGCGGCAGCCTGCACTTTTTCAAGGGCGGTCACATCAACATCCGGCGCGCCTGGACGGTTAAGCTGATAAATACCGCGCTGACGAACAAGGGGCTTGAACTTGTCAGAAATGCCCAGCACGGTTTCAGCACCACCCAAAAACAAAAAGCCGTCATCGGGCATTTGTGCCGCAATGCGCGACAGCACATCGGTTTTGGTCGGCTGATCAAAATAGATCAGCACGTTGCGGCAATAAACAACGTCGAACTGCCCCAGCGGCTTTAAATCTTCCAGCAGGTTATATTCGCGGTACTGAACCTTGGCGCGCAAATCAGCCGAAATTTGCCACATGTCTTCAGCCTTCTGGAAATGCTTGACCAGAAGGGCAATTGGCAAACCACGTTGAACTTCAAATTGCGAATAAAGACCGGCCCGCGCCTTGTTCAGGATCTCGCGCGAAATGTCGGTGCCGATAATTTCAATCCGCCATCCCGCCAGCTGGCTGGCAAAATCCTGCAGGATCATGGCCAACGAATAGGGTTCCTGCCCCGAAGACGCCGCAGCACACCAGATGCGCAAATGACGTTTGCTGGCCCGCGCCTTGATCATATGGGGCAACACAACATGGCGAAACTGATCGAACGGTTTGGTATCGCGAAAGAAAAAAGACTCGTTGGTGGTCATCGCTTCGACCACATCTTCAATCAAGGTGCGGTCCATACCACGCAAGGCGCCGATCAATTCGCCGAGGTCTTTCAGACCACGCTTGCGCGCAATCGGCATGAGCCGGCTTTCGAGCAAATAGAACTTATCCTGCGTCAGGACCAGGCCCGAGCGGGATTTGATCAGTTTGCTAACGAAATCAAAGTCTTCCGGCTTCAGCATCTTGTGTTAACGACCTCCGGCAAATTTTTTCACGTAAGGGGCAATGCCCCCTATTGGCAGTATCGCCGTACAAATCCCGGCATGGGCGGCAGCTCCGGGCATTCCCCATACCACGCTGGTTGCTTCGTCCTGTGCCACCACCATGCCGCCAGCGCTGACAACATTGCGCCCCCCCAACATACCATCCTGGCCCATTCCGGTCAGGATGATTGTCAGCAAATTACCACCATAACTGTCAACAAGGCTGCGCAACATCGGATCAACGGACGGACGGCAAAAGTTTTCCGGCGCATTCTGGTTAAGGGCGATCCGGCGATTATTACCGCGCCCCTCAACGACCATATGGTAATCACCAGGGGCCAAATAAACCCTTCCTGGCTCAACGTTTTCGCCATTCACCCCTTCGCCGCACTTCAACCCGGTCAAACGGGTAATATGTTCGGCCAGAATGGTCGTGAACGTGGCGGGCATATGCTGGGTAATAAAAATGGGCTGACGCACCCCCACCAGACCGCGCAAAACTTCAAACAATGCCTGTGGCCCGCCCGTGGAGCTGCCAATGGCAATCGCTTCAACGTTGATATGTTTTTCAGGCTGCAGGGTTACCGGGCCCTGATTGTTGCGCCCCCGTCGTGCCGGTGCCGGAGCATTGCCAACGACCGATCCCCGTTTGGCCTTGCTGTCGGCCGGACGTGCCGGTGCTGGCGTGCGGGCAGGAACATCACGTTTTTGCCCCGCAGCCCGCGCAGAGGCCGGGTCCGTATTTTTCGCCCCTGGCCCAGTGCCCCCGCCGGGTACCGCACGCGCAACTGACGGCTTGCCTGCCAAATGGGCCTTGGCAGTATGGCCCGAAGCAGGCACCCCGCCAACGGGAACAATGCCTTTTTTCGCAGCAACGGCAGCTTCTTCAATCAGGCGGCCCGGATCACGCGGCGGATAAGCACCGCCCGGCTGGGCATGGGCAGAACCGCGATCTGGCATCGGTGCAGCGTCATCCTGGTCCCGCAAGGGCGCGGAGGGCATTGGCCGCATTTGCGGGCGCATCGGTTGCTGCATCGGTCGGGGGCGCAGTTCGGCCGTAAACCGTTTGCGCTGGATCCGCCCGGTTTTTTGCAGCACCTGATGGTCGACCGACAATTCGGCGCGAAACGGCTTTTCACCGTCGATGTCGGCGCTCTCATGTTCCGGGGTATCCGCAGCCACATTTTCTGCGGCATCGGCAAAACCCGCATCCGCATTGACAGGCACTTCTGTGCCAGCATCCGCCAACGAGTCCGAATATGGCATCGCACCAGGATCGGTCTCCTCGTCAAATTCACCCGCGTCAAATGCCGCTGACTGTTCGAGCATCTTGCGACGTTGTTCGGACCATGCCTTGACCTTGTCGATCAGTTCGCTACGAAACCCCGAACCAACATTAAGGTCCTTTGCCGAGGAAGGCTTGGGAATATAGTCCACCGCGCCCAGGGTCATGGCACGAAAACTGATATCAGCATTTCGCTTGGTCAGGGTCGACGCCATGATCACGCGCACCGTCGGATCAATCTCGAGGATTTTCGGCAAGGCGGTCAAACCGTCCATCACCGGCATCTCTATATCGAGAACGACTGTTTCAATGCCACCGTCATGCATGACACCAAGGGCGTCTTCCCCGTTGGCAACAGCCCCGACGACTTCGATATCATGATCGTCCTGCAACATACGCGCGATAAGCCCGCGTACAATTGCCGAATCGTCAACGATCAGGACTTTGTATGGTGGATCGATGTGGTTTTGTTCCACAGATACGATGTTCCCGCTTGGTCAAAAGGCCGCAACGCCCCAAATGATGTCGCGGCCACAAGGATCAGATCAGGCCAACCTGTTCAAATTTGGCCTGGATGATCTCGCTATCAAAGGGTTTCATGATGTATTCATTTGCCCCGGCGGTAATGGCTTCCTGGATATGTTCCAGGTCATTTTCCGTGGTGCAGAACACAACAACGGGTTCATCCCCTCCTGGCGCTGCACGCAAATCCCGGAGGAAATCAATGCCACTTTTAATCGGCATGTTCCAATCAAGCAGCACGGCATCAGGCATGTCGGAAAAGCACTTTTCAAGTGCTTCCATGCCGTCTTCGGCTTCGACAACCTCGAATCCCAATTCCTCGAGAATACGGCGTGCCACCATTCTGATGACTTTTGAATCATCGACGACGAGACAACTCTTCATCGACTTCCTTCTCGCAATTTCACTTGTTAAGCCACGACCGGCAATATCCGGGCGCCGGGCGCGCCCGGTACATCGTTAACAGACAGGCATCAGCCCGCCTGCTTCACAGACCCGGCAAAATCAAGCAACCGGGTCACATCAAGAATAACCAGCAGGGTCTTTTCCAAACGGAAAATCCCGTCGGAAAATTCCCGCCAGCGCGGATCAAGTGTTGCCGGGTTCCGTTCAAATGCGTTTTGCGGCACGCTCAGAACTTCCCCGACCTGGTCAACCATCAGGCTATAAAGTTCGCCCCCCAGGTCAACAACAATGCTCATTCCCGGGTCTTCGTCTTCTTTGTTGCGCAAGCCAAGACGCTTGCGCACATCGATCGCCGTAACGATACGCCCGCGAAGGTTCAAAGAACCGGCTACTTCTGGCGGCGCAAGCGGAATACGGGTAATCCGCTGCGGACCAAGCACATCCTGTACGGTCAAAACCGGAATGCCAAACATCTGTTTGCCGATTGTCGCCGTCACGAAATCCTTGGTTGATCCCCCCAGATCAAGGGCCGTCTGGCGATCAGAACTGGGGACAAGTGCGTTTTTGTCACTCATGATACTTTACCTTCGACTTAGACAGCTGCCAGCGTCTGGATCAGGGTCGACACAAGGGCTTCGCGGTCAAATTTAGCGACATAATCGCTAAACCCGGCACGACGTCCCCGCTCGAAATCTTCTTCGCTGGTATGAGAGGACAGGGCAATAATCGGAATTTCACCCCAGGCCTCATCTTTTTGCAGGCTTTCAGCAAATTCAAAGCCGTTCATGCCGGGCATTTCAATATCACTGATAATGGCGTCAAATAGCGCACCACTGTTTTTCAGTTCAATCGCCTGTTCAGCACTTTCAACCGACGTCACTTTAAAGCCCGAAACCGACAGCATTGGCGTCAGCAAATTGCGGAAGAACGGGCTGTCATCAACCAACAGCACCTTTTTCTTTTCGCCAGTTGCCTCTTCCTTGCCAAACCAGTCGCTAAAGGCCAGCTCAAGGTAATAGCCCGCATCGATCAGATCCGTTGCCTTGCCATCAACCACGGCAGACCCAACCAGACCATCGCGATCCGCTGTCAGCTCAACATTCAGCACATCGTCAACAATATCAACGATCTCGTCAACAACAAGCCCCATGGTCCGTTCGCGATCCTGGAACACCAGGGTCGGCTGCCGACCTTCGGTTTTCATCTGATAGGCATTATCAATAAACACCAGCGGCATTAACTTGCCACGATACTGAACCAGCGGACGACCGTTGGAATATTCAATGCTTTCAACATCGATTTCTTCCAGTCGTGCCACCAGTGCCAGCGGCACGGCCCGTATTTCGTTACCGCCCGCGCGGAACACCAGCATCGAGGTGGTTTCGCGGTCAGAGCTTTCAGATTTGGCTTTGGATTCAACGCCCTGCTGACCACCAACCGTAATTTCACCGGTCCGGGTCGCAATGCCGTTCGGATCCAAAATCATAATGACGCTGCCGTCACCAAGAATGGTATTGCCCGAGAACAGCGACAGGTCCCGCAAGATCGGGGCGACCGGCTTGACCACGATTTCCTCGGTGTCAAACACACGGTCAACAATAATACCAAAACTGTAGGTGCCAACCTGGGCCACGACGATGAAGGCTTCTTCATCGACATCACTTTCGTCGGCTTCATCCAGCCCCAGAATTTTCTTGAGCGTGACCAGCGGCAGCAAACGGTTGCGCAGGCGCAGAACCGGTGTGTCGTGGATACGCTCAATGCAATGTTCGGAATTGCTGGAGGCGCGGACCAGTTCCAGAACGCTGATTTGCGGAATGGCAAAGCGTTCGCCACCACTTTCAACAATCAAGGCCGAAACAATGGCCAGGGTCAGCGGAATTTTAATGATGAAGCTCGACCCGCGACCTTCAACCGATTTCAGCTCGACCGTACCGCCAATCTTTTCAATGTTGGTCCGAACCACGTCCATACCGACACCACGACCAGACACCGAGGTGACTTTTTCAGCCGTAGAAAAACCGGCTTTGAAGATGAACTGGTGGATCTGCTGATCCGACATGCTTTCCAGTTCGCCTTCGGACACCAGGCCGTTGCTGAGTGCCTTTTCCTTGATCCGCGGGACGTTCAGTCCGCGCCCGTCATCGGAAATCTCGATAATAATGTGACCGCCTTCATGATAGGCGTTCAAAGTGACCGTTCCGGTTTCAGGCTTGCCAACATCCCGGCGGCCCTGAATATCTTCAAGGCCATGATCGGCAGAGTTCCGAACCATGTGCGTCAACGGGTCCTTGATCAGTTCAAGAACCTGACGGTCCAGTTCAGTATCGGCACCAATCATTTGCAGATCGATTTTTTTACCCATTTCAAGGGCCAGATCGCGCACAATACGCGGCAATTTCGCCCATGCATTCCCAATCGGCTGCATACGGGTTTTCATCACACCTTCCTGAAGGTCGGTGGTGATGTGCGACAAACGCTGCAAGGGCACGGTAAATTCGCTGTCATCCTTGCCACGCACCATCTGCAACAGCTGGTTACGTGTCAACACCAGTTCGGAAACCAGTGTCATCAGGTTTTCAAGCAGTTCGACATTCACACGAATGGTCTGTGCCGCAACCGTGCTTTCCTTGGCTTCGTTGCGATGATGCGGGTCAGCCTTGGCACCGGCATCATGCGCCGCGTCAACAGCGGCCTGAACGGCCTGCGATTTCGGCGCCGAGGGCGGCTTGGCCGCAGCGGCAGGTGCCTTGGGGGCTTCGGGCTTCGGTTCAGGTTCGGGCACGGGCTCTGCTGCAACTTCAGGCTCGAGAAAAATCTTCGCCCGGGGAGCCGGGGCGCTTTCGGCAGGCGTGGCCAGCGTATCGCCAGCGGCAGGCAGGTTGCCAGTATCAGCAAAATAGTTCAAACGGGCGATCAGGTCTGCGTCGTTTCCTTCCGGCTCCGTTTCGTTGGTTTCAAGTTCGCTCAACAGATATTTAATCGTGTCGATCGATTCAAGAACCAGCGTCACGGCATCGGGCGTAACAATCAGCTCGCCATCGCGAATTTTGCCCAGCACGTTTTCACCCGCATGAGCAACAGCTTCCAGACGCGGCAACCCCAAAAATCCGCAAGTGCCCTTGATGGTATGAACCAGACGGAAGATATTCGATAGAATATCCGGGTCGTTCGGGTTCTGCTCAAGTTTCACCAGCTCGACGTCAAGCGTCGAAAGACTTTCCGAAGTTTCGGTCAGAAATTCACTTAAAAGATCGTCCATATACCCCCTCCACAATGCCGGCAATCAGACCATCACCGGACCCGGGACGTCAACCGCATCAAATCTGCCCACTAAATTCTTTTTCTCGTCTTACACGAGAGCTACCATGTAGGTAGAGCCTAGCATACGGTTTTACTATACTGGGACTGCAATTTTTTTAAACATAGATCAAAGTAACTGAATTTTCTTTTGCCTCTACCGCCAGAGTCCGCCCCATTTTTTCAGCCAGGTTCCGGGCAAAAAAGCCCTGAATGTTACGCGGATCAAGCTCTTGCGGGTCAACCGGGCCTGAAAGAACCTTTTCGATTTCCGACCGGATTGCGGCTCGTTTTCCCTGTGCGACGACTCGAATTTTCTTTTCGGAGTCGTGCTGAACCGATATTTCGCCGCCAAATGGCAGGGCCTCGCGGGCCATCATGATCATGTTCAGGACAACTCTGCCGGTTACCGCATCGATGCCACGGTAGTCCGTCCAGACCAGCCTTACCTTGCCATCGGCCTCATATGCCTGCGTAACCGTCTTGTGCAATGTCGATGCATCAACACTGTTACCGGCCCGGCCATAAGCCATGCGAAACAGTTGCAGGCGGCGCTGGGCCTCCTGTCCGCTGCGGCGCATCAGGGCCAGGGCTTCATCATCTGTACCACCCGCTTCGTCCATCAGTTCGGCCCCGGCATTTACGGCGCCAACCGGACCAACCAGATCATGACAAATTCGCGAGCTGATAAGTTCTATCAGGATAAGCTCTAGCTGCCTGTCCTGTTGCATGCACTGTGCTCCAGATTCTGACGATGCGGTTTCCCCAAAAAACCGCATCCCCACATAAAAACAAACGGATCTCGCCCCGCAAGACGGGAATCCAGGCCCTAATGTGCAAAACAGGTATTAAAACCTTATTTACATGATAGGCCAAAATCGCACCGGCAGGCAGGGCAATTTGGCAAGATGCCATTTTTCGCCCTTTGTCTGCCGTGCCTTGCGATGCTAGATTTGTCCAAACAGGTTAAATAAATAACACCCTGAGAGCAGATTTCGCCTGGCCCGATGCAAAAATGGTCAGATGCCTGCGAAATGTGCCCCTGAAAAACACCCTTAACGGTTGGGATCACAGTTTTTATGGATTTTCTTCTTACACCAGGCACCATTGTTCGCCACCCCTCTCAGCCTGACTGGGGGCTTGGCCGCATTCAGGCCGTTGATGGCGACCGGCTTGCGGTTAATTTCGAAGAAGCCGGACGCCAGATTATTCGGACGCGCCATGTGGTGCTGGAAATTGTCGAACCGGCCATCGGTTACGAATAAAACAGCCCCAAACCGGCAAATATCGACGATAGTTATTGCGCCGGAAAAATGACGGTCGATTTTTGACTGCAACATCGCGGGTTCCCGCGCTAGACTGTCGCCTCAACGGACCGTGCTTAACACCTGCGTTTTCATGACCCCGAACAATTGCGGACACCTTAAATGACAAACACTGAAACGCCGCTGGCAGCCGACAGCTTTAAAAAACGCCACCACGACGCCGCCTGGGCCGTTTTGGAACGTTTTGCCAACGGGCTGGCAGAAAAGGCCCGCAACCAGGGAAATGAAATCCGTGTGGAAGACATCAACAAGGCGCTGGCATCATTAAAGGCGCAACCCAAACTGTTTGACGATGCATGGTATGCTCTGGAATCCGAAGTCAACGCCGCCAATGCCCGGCGCACCCCGTCCATCCGCAACGACCCGTTTGGCCGCCTGATGGTCAGCCGCTTTGCCCATTTGCTTGAAGGCCGCGAAGCAGGCGATCTGGAACATGGCGCGCTGTCGCGTGAAATGCTGCATCCGTTTTTTCAGGTGATCCGTATGATGGTCGGGGCCGACACCATCGAACAGATCGATTCTGAAATTCGGGCCATTGTCGATACTCACGCCAGTGAAGAAGACGAAATGCGCGATGCCACCGATTTCTGGGATCATCTTTCGGCCAATCCGCTGGTATCTACCCAGATCACAATGGTTTTTGTGCGCATGGCCATGCATTTTGCCGATTACGAAAAGCGCAAAAACTGGTTCATCCAGCTGGTGAACGACAATATGCACCGCAACGGAACGCAATGGGAATTTACCGAAGATCATTTTGTCAAACTGGTCCAGGCCCTGTTTCGGGATGTCCGTTCCATTCTCGCCAACCCGGAACGCTCCGCCCTGCTGGCGGCCGAAATTGACCACAGCAAAATCACCACATTACGTAGTGTTATGGCCCATATCGACCGCGACGTTGCCGCCCTGCATAATCGCGAGGCCGCCACATGGCAGGAGGATCATCAGGCCTGACCTCCGCCTTGCTCCGCAAAAAGTGAGGTGGCGGGCCTTGCCCGTGCCCCCATATATGAACTATCTGTTATAAACTATCGGTCACCCGGAGGATCGGGGGCAAACAGACCACATAACATGCAGGCAGCAAAACCGTGCACAAACCACTGATCGACAAATATGGCCGTCATGTCTCGTATTTACGGGTTTCCGTAACGGACCGTTGTGATTTTCGCTGCACCTATTGCATGGCGGAAAACATGACGTTTCTGCCCAAATCACAGATCCTGACGCTTGAAGAACTTGATCAGCTTTGCTCGGCCTTTATTGCACGCGGTGTGCGCAAATTGCGCCTGACCGGCGGCGAACCGCTGGTGCGGCGTGGCATCATGGATCTGATCCGCGGTTTGTCACGCCATTTAAAATCGGGCGCGCTTGATGAACTGACCCTGACCACCAATGGCAGCCAGCTTGCCACCTATGCCGATGATCTGGCCCGGGCCGGAGTCAAACGGTTAAACATCTCGCTTGATACGCTGGATCATCAGAAATTTGCCGAGATCACCCGGCGCGGACGGTTAGAACAGGTCCTGACCGGCCTGCAAGCCGCCAAGGAAGCCGGTATTGGCATCAAGATCAACGCGGTTGCCCTGCGCGGCCAGAATGAAGACGAATTTTCGCGCATGCTGGCCTGGTGCGGGCAGGAAGGGTTTGATCTTTGCCTGATCGAAACCATGCCGCTCGGCGATATTGATGGCGACCGGACCGACCATTACCTGCCATTAACCGTGGTGCGCGAACGGTTGGAAAAAGACTGGACGCTGGTGCCCAGCAACCATGTCACTCCCGGCCCGGCCCGCTATGTCAGCGTTGCCGAAACCGGCGGACGCCTTGGTTTCATTACCCCGCTTACCCATAATTTCTGCGAAGGCTGCAACCGGGTCCGCATCACCTGCACCGGCACCCTTTATATGTGCCTGGGCCAGGAAGACCATATCGACCTGCGCGAAATCCTGCGCGAGAATGACCCCGCCCTGCTTGATGCTGCCCTGGATCGCGCCATGCTGCTTAAACCCAAGGGCCACGATTTTATCATCGAGCGCAAAGGGGCCAAACCCGCGGTTGCGCGCCATATGAGCATGACGGGCGGTTAAACCGCCCCATAGGCCGCGATAAAGCCCCGTCAAATATCTCGGTACATCACCGCTGAAAAATCGTCGGAAACCAGTCCTCGCGCAATTTTTGCCCGGCCTGCATGCCATGCCCGGGAAAGGGCGGCGATGTCGGACCGGGGCGGTCGACATAACGGGCATCATCCCCCACCAGGCGTACCGAAAAAGCCCGACGGCGGTTGCCCGTCAAATTGCCGCGCGCGCCGTGTAATATGCGAAAATCAAATGCCACGGCATCGCCCGGCGCCATTTCCCATTCGCGAATGTCCATGCCGTCGGCATCCGGGTCGGGGATGGGCATATAATCGGCCTCGTCGGGATAAAAACTTTGTTCTGACAACCACCGTGTTGGCAATACCGCACGCGGCCATGTGTGAGACCCCGCAACACAGCGCAAGGATGCCTCGCGCACCGGGTCCAGCGGCGACCAGAAACTGATGGTTTGCTGCCCTTCAACAAAATAATACGGGCTATCTTGATGCCACGGCGTGGGCTTGGACGTGCCCGGTTCTTTGACCAGCACATGATCATGAAACAATTGCACCCCTTGCGAGCACATCAAATCCGCCGCAACTTCGCCCAATGGCGATTGGCAGATCACCTGTTCAAATTCGCCAATGCGCTGCCAGTTGCAATAATCATCGAAAAACCGCCCGCCTTCCCCTTCCTTCAAATTCTCGGCGGCATAGGGGCCGGGCTGGCTCATATTGGTTTCGATCCCGGCGGCCAGTTGGTCAACATAGCCGGCGAACAGCCCGCGGATCAAAACCACACCATCGCGCTGAAAGGTTTCAATATCGGACGGGGATACAAGAAAGTGCGGCATGGGGGAATGCGGCGTGGCGGATTGGGGCATGGGGAAACTCCTGCTTGGCAATGTCACCAGCTTGCCGTGCCTGCTAAATAGTTTCCAATAATACATTCTAAAGTTATAATTAATCTGATGTTATATTTAACCCTGCGTCAGATCGAATATGTGGTGGCTGTTGCCCATGCCGGAAGCCTGGCACAGGCGGCGCAAAACCTGCATGTTTCGCAACCGGCATTGTCGGTGGCACTGACACTGGTGGAAAACAGGCTGGGACAAAAACTGTTTATCCGCCGCAAAGGCAGCCCGATCACCCTGACCGCGTTTGCCCAAAACTATATCGCCGAAGCCCAAACCCTGCTGGCACAGGCACAAAGGCTGGAAGACCCGGCGGCACTCTTGCGCAATGTGAATGGCACGCTGACATTAGGCTGTTTTGATGATCTGGCACCGGGCCACCTTGCCCCGATGTTAAAGGCCTTGCGAACCGGCCTGCCCGATGTCGTCCTGCGCTGGCGCATTTGCGATTTTGAAAGTCTGGCGCGCACCCTGCGCGAAGGGCAAATCGACCTTGCCCTGACCTATGACCTCGGGCTGGACGCCGCGTTCGATAAAACGGCGCTGAAAGCGGTTTCACCGCACGCCTTTATGGCCCCCCATTCAATATTGGCCGCACATGGCAGTGTCAGCCTTGCCGATCTGGCATCGCAACCGCTGATCCTGTTTGAGGAAGGCTTGTCGATCCGCCACATGCTGAACCTGTTTCGCCATGCAGACCATAACCCCACCGTTGCCCACCGGGTGCGGTCGCTGGAGGTCATGCGCAGCCTTGCCGCCAATGGCGAAGGCATCGGCATTGCCTATACCCTGCCGCCCGGCGATTTTTCCTATGACGGCAATCCCGTTATTGCCCGCAAAATCAGGGATCATAGCGCAATTGAACCCATCATTTTGGCCCGTAGCAATCATCTTCCAAAATTGGCGGCAGCAAACAGTGCCCAACGCCTGATTTGTCGTATATTCGACGATCAAAATCAGAAAAATGGCCTCAACGCCCCAAAATAGCAGCCCCAAACAGATGCAAACGCATTCGCTACCTTGTCTTCGGTCAAATGATCTGCGGTACGTCGTTCGCGATATTCGTGGCCCGATAGGCGGACGGTGTTGTCCCCGTGATCTTTTTAAAAGCCAGATTGAACGTCGATTTTGAATTAAATCCGATGCTGATGGCTATATCAAGGATCTGCCGATCAGGCTCCTCGACCAGCAAGCGCAAGGCGTGATCAATTCGCACCGAGTTAACAAAATCAAAAAAGCTTTTCCCAAGATACCGATTTAGCACGAAGGAAAGCTGATTAGGTGTCACCCCGACAATTTGGGCCAGCTTGGGCATCGAAAGTAAGGGATCAAATATGACCTCGTCGCGCGTAACGATCTTATCTAGCCGTCGACAAATGCGCCTGACCTCATCTTCATCCACAAGATTGCGCGATGTTGCATTGCTTCCCGGTACACCGTCAGGCGGCACCCCCTCTTTGTCCAAGACATCATAAACGCCAGCCACACCTGCCTCGACAAAAAGCGCAGGGTTGGTTGCGATGACGTGACTGATACGAAAAAAGACCAAAACAAAACCGCAATGAGCAAGAATAATCAGCCATTCGCTTCTTAATACAAAGATATCAAACAGGTTAATCGCTGTATAAATCGCAAAGATAACACTTGTTTCAACAAGCAACTCGATAGTCCAGTTGCGCAATACCGCCCCATCAAGTCCAAACTGCTGTTGCACCTGCCTGTGATAGACCAGACATGTTCGCCATATCGCAATCATATAGGCAATAAATTGCCCGCAATACACGGCAATCATCGCCAGCATCAACGCCGTTACCGAGACAGGGGCCTTCCAGTTCAGACCAAGCCCCTGATCTGTCAACAACAGGCGGTTTATATCTGTATTGCTATGAATAGCCCAGACAATGACGGATGTGCAGATGGCGACAAGCAAAACAATGGCAAAATGCCTGGCTGGTTGCGGCACAGGACGACCGGAAATTTCGCGAAAATACAAATAAATTGCCGGAATGGAGGCAAAAACAAAGGGCGAGAATAAAGGGGCAAGATACAAACGTATCAATGGAGACAAGAAAACGTCGAGAACCTTATCAACAAAAATAATACAAACGATCGCTGTGAAAAACATCAACCAGCGATTGGCCCGAAAGGCACGTTTGCCTTCCTGAAGCAGCAATAATATCAAAAAAAGCGCCTGGCCGATCCCGACGACAGCAATAATCAGCAGGGCGACACCTTTCAGTTCAAGCATGTATCAGGCCTAACAGAAATTAAAACGCCACCCGAAACCACAAAATGATCCGGGAAATAAACCTTCGGCACCGCACCACTATCGCGTTTTCATCCATCCGGATCAATTACGAACAGATCCAGACCATACCCGACGATCATAAACAGGGAGTACCATAAAACAACATCGAACATTTTCCCTTCAACTCAGACGGAAGCGGTATTTTTGATGCTGTTCAATATGTTAACCGCCATTAAGGCCCCCCCAACCGCCATTAAGGCCCCCCCTGGAACTGCCAGCAAATGTGCGGGGCATACCGCACAGTCAGAACTGCCGAAACCGGGAACAGGAACCGCAAGTAAAAACTTTTCACGTAACCAGCAGCACAAATCGCATTCATTGCCATCAGGCACAGCCAAAACCGACATAACCTTGCCGACCGGCATGATCGTCAGGGCATCTATGTGCCAGTGCGGTTTTTTATCGCTGGCGCAATGACGTTTGACCCGTGCGGCAAGGCCACCAGGCCCCCGCGCACTCCCACAATAAAAATATGTCCCATGTTTAATGACCTTCCCGGCAAACTGGCGCTGGACCAGGGCAACATCGGCTTTCACGACAATGTGCAAAATATAGGCTCCGGCTGCATTGGGCAGCAGCCGGAGGGTTTGGTCATTAAGGGTGGGCAAAAGCAGCATTCGTGATATTGACCACGCTATAACAACAAATCAACCGACAGGCCCGGTCCGCGCTGGCCCGATGCCAGAACCGGTTCGCAATCGCGATTGATCCGCGCAGCAATACGCTGGCGAAAGCCGCTGAAATGTTTGGACGCCACCACATCGACCGGGTGATCAAGATGCACCTCGATCCGGTAGACACCACCAACGGGTGTGCGGGTTACCCCCAGGATTTTACCCGACACGGCATGGCCAAGATAAGAACCGGCAAAGCGTTTACCGATTCCAAGATTTTCGATACTGATCTCGATGGAATTGCGCCGTGTCATGGCAAGGGCGGTGTTCCAGTTACGAAAACCGTAACTTTGCGCCATTAATTCGAGGCTACCGGCATGGGATACCATCACATCCCGGCTGGCAAGGGCGGTACGCAGGCGTTTGGCCTGGGCCTTTAGCGCATCGACGGCATCATGGGAGAAATTGGCAGGAAACCCGGTGGCCTGCGCATCCGGGATTTGATCTATCGGGGTCTCTGAACGCATCATCGTCTCCTGACAGGAGGCCGGGTGTTCGCATTGCCGGTCCGACGCGGAACCGAAAAAGATCAGATCACAACATTCACCCTCCCTTGCGGGTGCGAACGGCTGGCTGTTGCAAAGCCGATAAAGGCAATAGCGCAAAGAGTAACAAAGTTCAATGCCATGATGTTCCGCCCGCCCGGAACATGGTGTAAAATGTACCTGGCACCCCGATACCGATGGGGCATTATGGCGACGAAGCCATTCAACCAGGCCGCCCTGATTGACAGCCCCGGTGGCGCACCATATACCAGAACCAACAGTGAATGAACGGCACCGGCGCCTGCCCGCACGCGCGCACCAATTTGCCTTAAAACAAGGATGACACACATGGCGATGGCAGCACACGAAATTGAAACCATGATCAAGGAAGCCCTTCCCGATGCGCAGGTGCGAATCGAGGATTTGCGGGGTGACGGCGATCATTATGCCGCAATGGTTGTCTCCGAGGCCTTTCGCGGCAAAACCCGCGTGATCCAGCATCAGATGGTTTATTCAGCCCTGAAAGGCAAAATGGGCGATGAATTGCACGCCCTGGCGCTGCAAACCTCTGTTCCCGAATAAGGCTGCCTTTCGCAAAGCCCGCCCAATGGCACCGGTCATCGCGCATGACCGGTGCAGGTGGTTTCCGGGCCGGATTATGCCCCAATAACTGACCCTGGTTCACCTGACATGTCGCATTCAAACAAACCCGCCCTGATCGGGGCTGGCCCCCTTGCCGGGCTGGGTGCCTTTATTGCCTGGGGGTTTGCAGGCGCCTATTTTCACGCGGTCGGTTTTGCCAGTTCAATGGAAATCCTTAGCCAGCGTGTTTTGTGGTCAACGGTTCTGACCTTGATCCTGATTTTTGCCCTGGGCCGCCGGGCCGCCCTGATGACGTTATTGCGCTCGCCGCGCACCGTTGGTCTTTTATTTGCAACCGGCCTGCTGATTGCCGCAAACTGGCTGACCTATATCTGGTCGGTCAACCACGGACATGCTCTGGAAGCCAGCCTTGGCTATTATATCATGCCCTTGATCATGCTGTTGCTGGGGCGCATTTTTCTAAAGGAAAAACTGAACCGAACCCAGATTGCATCTGTCGTCATTGTGCTTGCGGGGGTGGTGAACCTGCTGGTATTTTTTGGCACATTTCCGTGGATCGCCATGGCCCTGGCACTGTTTTTCAGCTTTTACGGATTGCTGCGCAAACTTATCCCCGCCGATCCGATTGCCGGGCTGTTTGTTGAATGCCTTACCCTGCTGCCTTTTGCCCTGATTTACCTGGGCTGGCTGCAAAGCACAGACCAGTTGGCTTTTTTACATACCGGCATCCAGAACGATGCCATGCTGGTTGGGTTGGGCATCATGACGACAATTCCGCTGGTGATGTTTGCCTTTGCCGCACGCAACATGAAATTTAGCGCCCTGAGCCTGATGCAATATGTCAACCCGACCATCCAGATGTTTGTCGCCGTCTTGTTATTTGGCGAAAATTTTACCCGGGCGCATCTGATCACGTATATTTTCGTTTGGTGCGGGATGGCCCTGTTTACCTGGGATAATTTGCGTACAGCCCGTCAGTTGCGTGCCAACAGTTGACATAAACGCCGCGGAGCGCCATATCTTCGGCCAGAAACACCTTATCAACGGTAGTATGCCGTGCCGCATTTATCACAGTCAAGGATACCCGCAATGTCCGAAAATCCGGTTTTTGACCGCATCCAGAAGGATATCGACGAGAACGACGTCGTTCTGTTCATGAAAGGGACGTCCATGTTCCCGCAATGCGGCTTTTCTGCCGCCGTTGTGCAGGTTCTGGCCGAACTTGGCGTTCCGTTCAAGGACGTGAACGTTCTGGTAGACCCGGCCATCCGTCAAGGGATCAAGGATTTCTCGAACTGGCCGACCATTCCCCAGCTTTACGTCAAAGGCGAATTTGTTGGTGGCTGCGATATCATTCGCGAAATGTTTGCCAATGGCGAACTGGGCCAGCATATGCGTGAAAAAGGCGTTGCTGCGGCTGCCTGATTTTCGCACAACGCATCTGATTTACAAAACACGCCCGGCGTTACATCGCGGGCGTGTTTTATATTTTGCCCTTACGAAGATCTACCAACTGATGCTATCTGCGCGGTTGGCCTGTTTTGCGTCCTTGCGGGACACTTGCGGGATCGGGAACAACACATCATAGGCCCAGTTAAAGACAAACGCATAAACCAGATAAAACGCCGAAAACGATACATCCATCATAAAAGCCTGCAACAGGCTGACATGCAGATACCAGGCGATCAGCGGCATTAAAACAACCAGCAGACCCGCCTCGAACACAACGGCATGCGCCACACGCAACGGCACAGTTTTGTGAACGCTGCCGCAAAGTGCGACCATGCTGCGGTCAAACAGCACATTAAAAACATAGTTCCACACCGCCGCCAGAATGGCGCTAAACAGGGCCACCATTCCAATATCATGGATTGGCATGTCAAAAATCCATGTGCCCAGCGGGGCAACAATGGCAAGGCCGATGATTTCAAAGCTGAGAGTATGACGAATACGGTCAAGTGTCGTGCGCATGGCGACCTCATATTTTTTCGGGTCGTCCCGAACATATAAAACCCGGACCGGGCGAGGTCGTCCTCGTTTTGGTATGCTAAAGTATGTTTCCTTTAATATAACCCATTTTGCCAGCGCAGTCTGCCGCCTGGCAAAATGAGTCATATTAAAGGAAAAGTGCTTTAAAGTATCCGATGGATCAAGCACCATCAAACAACAGATACAAAGAAACGCCCGCTGAAAACAGCGAGCGTTTCTTTTTGTATTCGGCGAAACCTGAAAAACAGATTAACGCGAATAGAATTCGACAACCAGGTTCGGCTGCATCTGGACCGGGTACGGGACTTCGGCGAATTTCGGGACGCGAACGAAAGTACCTTTGAAGGCTTTCGGGTCAACTTCGACATATTCGGGAATGTCACGTTCCGCCAAGGTCGCAGCTTCGAGAACCATCGGGATTTCGCGCGAAGCCGATTTGACTTCAACAACGTCGCCTTCCTTGACCAGGTAAGAAGGAATGGTGACCTTCTTGCCGTTGACCAGGACATGGCCGTGATTCACGAACTGACGTGCAGCAAACACGGTCGGAACGAATTTCATACGGTAGACAACAGCGTCCAGACGGGTTTCGAGAATCCCGATCAGGGTTTCCGAGGTATCACCCGGGCGACGCGATGCTTCTTTGAAATAACGCAGGAACTGTTTTTCCGAAATGGAACCATAATAGCCCTTGAGCTGCTGTTTGGCGAACAGCTGGATACCATAATCGGTCGGTTTTTTGCGGCGGGTTGCGCCGTGCATGCCCGGAGCATATTCGCGCTTGTTGAGCGGCGATTTGGAACGGCCCCAAAGGTTTACACCAAGGCGGCGGTCAATTTTATGCTTGGCAGCAATACGTTTCGACATTGTAAACTCGCTTTTTTAAAAGTGCTTTGTTGTCCCGATAGTTTCTGAACCACAAAGGGTTACAGAACGGGGACGCAGAACCTTGCCGCGACCCGCTTTCTCGGAAGTGAGGCGCAATATAGAGATGAATCCCCACGAGTCAAACGGAAACCGCCGAATTCCTGCCTTTTGCGCCAAGATGGCACCTTTAAATCAGTCGCAGCCAGCGATACGACCGGTCTGTTTTTGACAAGAACGGCACTTACGGACGCACATTTTCCAGGAAAATCTGCACTTTTTCCCGCAAGGTTGCTGCTTGCGCCGTAAGCTCCTCTGCCGCATTCGCCACTTCGGTCGCGGAACTGCCGACCTTGGCGGTCGATGCCGTCACATCGCCAATTGTTTCGGTAACCTGCGATGTGCCGCTGGCGGCACGGCCAACATTTTCGGCAATTTCGTCGGTTGCGGCCCCCTGCTGCTCAACTGCAGCAGAAATCATAGAGGCGATTTCACTGATCCGAGTAATGGTATTTGAAATACCCGAAATCGCATCTACCGCTTCCCGGGTTGCCCCTTGAATTCCTCCAATCTGGCTGGAGATTTCATCTGTTGCCTTTGCAGTTTGACTGGCAAGGTTTTTAACCTCGTTGGCAACCACGGCAAACCCCTTGCCCGCCTCGCCAGCCCGGGCGGCCTCAATGGTCGCATTCAGCGCCAAAAGATTGGTCTGGGCCGCAATATCCTGAATAAGCGTCACCACATTACCAATTTTTTCCGACGTTTCCGCCAAACCATTAATCAGTTTTGAGGTGCGATTCGATTCTTCAACAGCCTCCGACGTCACCTGGTTGGCCTGTGCCACCTGGGCCGATATTTCGCGAATGGAGGCTGAAAGCTGTTCGGTTGCAGAAGCAACAGCCTGCACATTGCTAGACGCTTCTTCTGCGGCATGGGAAACGGTCCCGGCCTGGCGGCTTGTATCAATGGCAACCTGATTTAAAAGCCCCGAAGAATCAGACAAGCCATGTGCCGCATGGCTCACGGAATGTACAATTGTGCCAACCGAGCTTTCAAACGAGTCGGCAAGGGAGGTTAAATGCTGACGACGTTTTTCTTCGGCTGCCTGGTCGGCCTTGTGTTTCTCTTCTTCTGCCATGCGAACCCTGATGGCGTTTTCGCGAAACACTTCAACCGCCTTTGCCATATCGCCAAATTCGTTTTCCCGGTCCGTATAGGGAATTTCAATCGATATATCGTTTTTCGCCAGCGCGTTCATGCTGGCCGTCATCAAACGCACAGGCCGCCCCAAGGCTCCCCCCAGCCAGAAAGCAATCAATGCCCCGATCAAAACAACGATGGCGGCAACAATTAATGCAATAACAAGTTGATGGTTCGCGGCCCCCAGAACCGCCTTCATGGGAACAGAAATGCCCAAGGCCCAGTTTGTGCTGGTACTGCCAATAACAACCGGGCTGAAAACAGTATAAAATGTTTCGTTGTTCGCCAGCATTTGTTGATCAGAAAAAATGTTGCCTTGTGCGGTTGTCGCCAATGCCGGCCCAAAATTGGCCTCAACATTGGTAATATTCTGGCCCACAAAATCACGCTGCGTATGGGCAACAACATAACCGCCCGATGAAACCAGCGTGGCAATCCCCCCTTCGGGCAACGAGATCTGATCGATAATTTTCTGCAAGGTTTCCAGGGCCAAATCAACTGTCACCCCGCCAATAACCTTGCTGCCCGGCGCATCTTCAAATATCGGTGCGCTAATCGTGGTCATCAAAACTTCGGTGTTATTCACCGGATAAATATAAGGTTCAACGATAGATTCCCGCCGCTCCTTGCGCGGGATCAGCCACCAGTCACCATCGCCTGGCACATCAAAACCAACAAGAGGTTCTGAAATAATCCCCCCTTTATCATCACGGTAAAAATACGGGGCAAAGCGGCCTTTTGCGTCGCTGTAAGGGGCGTTGATATGCTCGGCATCCTTACCATCAAAGGCATTGGGTTCCCATATCGTACCGCTGCCAAAAATTTGCGGGTGCTGACGCAGCATTTGCGAGATAATTTCAGCCGCAAGTTTACGATCTGTCTTCCCCGCATTATGCAGCCCCTTAAGCGAGGCCGCGACAGTGCGCACAGCCTCTGCCGGTTTGTTTAATTCTTCTGATACAGAATTTCCATACCGCACGGCCTGTTCGCGGGTTTTTTCAATCGATACAGAACGAAGAGCATCAAACGAGGATGTTTGCGTCACAATCAGAACGACCGCAATCGAAAAAAGAGCCAGTGCCGACATTGCCAGCAGCAACTGAACTTTCATCGACAAATTGGTAAAAGCCTTCATTTTCTCTGCCCCTCTTTTTGTCAGACGCACCCACACGCATCACGCGCGGTTGAGCAGACAAACTATTCAATAATGCGAGAAAACGCTTGATCGGCACTTTCGATCACAAACCCGATGGTCAGCATTAAAATAATTAGAATAAACCGAGGGTGCATCACATTATGATGAGAAGGCAGGTAAACTTAATTAATTCTTCACAAAACGCCCGGCCAAACCGACCGGGCGCAAACATCTGTAAAATCCGGTAACCGTGCCTGAAAGGTGCAAACGCGTCCCGCCCCTGAAATAGCAGATTTAAACCGTTAATTCTGTTTTGGTTTGTATTTTCCGCCGCGCATGGCAACGATCATGCCACGAATGGTTTGCACTTCCTGATGGGTCAGACCGATCCGGTTGAAAATATTGCGAATGTTACGTTCCATTGCCGGGCGCTTGGCTTCAACACGGAAAAAGCCCGCTTCATCAAGTTCGTGTTCAAGATGAACAAACATCCGTTCAACCTCGTCATGGGTGGCGGGGAACGAATCGTTCATCATCATCTGATAATCAGGCACATCCACCCCGGCCTGCCACCATTCATACCCAATCAACAACACGGCCTGTGCCAGGTTAAGCGAGGTAAAGCCGGGATTTAGCGGCACGGTAACAACGGCATCCGCCATGGCAATATGTTCGTTGCGCACACCGGTGCGTTCGGGGCCAAACATCACGCCAATTTTTTCACCCTTGCCAATATTGGCCCGCATTTCCGGGCCGAGGCCACGCGGGGTGAAAACCGGTTTCACCGCATCGCGGGTGCGCGCCGTGGTCACGTAAATGCGGTTCAAATCGGCCAGCGCGTCTTCTTCGCGCTCAAACACTTTGGCATTGTCGATCACAATATCCGCACCCGATGCATTGGCCGTGGCCCGTTCATTGGGCCAGCCATCGCGCGGGCGCACCAAACGCAAATCAACCAGGCCGCAATTCAGCATCGCGCGCGCGGCCTTGCCAATATTATCGCCAAGCTGCGGTTCGATTAAGATGATAACGGGTGGATTAACCACGCCTGCCGTTTCAGGGCGGGCCGCAGTTGGGGTATCGCTCATCCCCTGACGTCTCCTGTTAGGTTAATCGGCACAGATTACACACCAGCCAATAACCAGCACCTATCCATAAAGGCGGCAAACCCGCCCGTGATTGCGGGCTGCTTAGCATTTCCTGCCCCACAGCACCAGCACCGCTTGGGTCACATGCAACCCCCGTAACCGGTCAGCACGATATGCGGCTGGTTAGGGAAAATACATTAAGGCTTATGAATGCTGGCTACTGATACCGGCTTTGAACAGTTTGTAACTTATAGAATCGCGCAGGGCATTATAAGACGCCTCGATAATATTGCTCGAAACCCCGACGGTCGCCCAACTGTTGCCTTCGGCATCGCGGCTTTCGATCATGACGCGGGTAACAGCACGGGTGCCATCCCCCCTTGTTATGATCCGCACCTTGTAATCGATCAGTTCGATCGGTGCGATCACGTCGCGATATTCCGGCACGGTCAGCAAAACCTTGCGCAATGCCGCATCCAGCGCATTGACCGGGCCGTTCCCTTCGGCCACCGACATGAACTGTTCATCGCCCACAACCACTTTTACCGTGGCCTCGGACATCGTGATAACCTGTTCGTCCTGCTCATCCACCCAGCGGCGTTCATCAATCACACGAAAGGATGTCACGCGAAAATACCGTTCGAGTTGCCCCATCGCCTTGCGGGCCAGCAATTCAAAACTGGCTTCGGCCCCGTCATAGGCATAACCGTCAAATTCGCGCTGTTTAACCAGTTCCACCAGTTTGCCAACCGCTTCGGATTTGGGGTCAACATCGACGCCGATTTCCCGAAACCGCGCCAGAATATTGGATCGTCCCGCCTGGTCCGACACCAGAATCTGGCGCTGATTGCCAACTTTTTCCGGTTCAACATGCTCATAACAGGCCGGGTTTTTCTCGACCGCCGACACATGCAAACCGCCCTTATGGGCAAAGGCCGATTCACCAACATAGGCCGCCTGCCGGGTTGGTTCGCGGTTTAGCCGGTCATCAAGAATATGTGAAATACGCCGCAACTGGGTTAATTGTTGCGCGCTGATGCCCACATCATAACCCATTTTCAGCATCAGGGTCGGAATGATGGAAATCAGGTTGGCGTTGCCGCACCGTTCACCAAGACCATTGAGCGTGCCCTGAATTTGGCGCGCCCCGGCCCGCACAGCCGCCAGCGAATTGGCAACCGCATTTTCGGTATCATTGTGGCAATGAATGCCAATGTGGCTGCCGGGAATGCGGGTACATACATCGCTGACAATTTGCGAAATTTCGTCGGGCAATGTGCCGCCATTGGTATCGCACAGCACAACCCAGCGCGCACCGGCATCATAGGCCGCCTGAATGGCCAGCAAGGCATAATCCCGGTTGGCTTTATAACCATCAAAGAAATGTTCGGCATCAAACAGCACTTCTTCGCTATGCTGTTTTACATGCGCGACCGATTCCGAAATCATCGCGATGTTTTCATCAAGTTCGATGCCTAACGCCTCGGTCACCTGAAAATCCCAGCTTTTCCCCACCATGCACACCACCGGCGCATTCTGGATCAGGGTGGTCAGGCCCGGGTCGTTTGATGCCGACCGACCGGCGCGGCGCGTCATGCCAAAGGCGGTCAGGCGTGAATTTTTCAGTTTGGGCGGATTGGCAAAAAACGCGTCATCTGTCGGGTTTGCCCCTGGCCAGCCGCCTTCAATATAGTCAATCGACAGCTCGTCCAGTGCCTTGGCAATCGCGGTTTTATCCGCGGCTGAAAAATCGACGCCCTGGGTCTGTTGCCCATCACGCAAGGTACTGTCATATAAATAGACGCGCTTGTCAGACATATTTGTTCCAAATCTGCATTTTTATGCGGTGCCACATGGGCAGCCCGCGAAAACGGGTGGTTCCCCGGCTTTCAGGGTCGGGACGGTCTGGCAAATTGCCGCAAAACCGCTTCCGGTGCAACCTCGTTGCCACGCGCAGCAAAAAAACGGCAAATTCTGCGATTTCTCCACCTTTAGAGTAGTTACCCTGTCCCCTTGCATGATTGTGCGACACCGGAACTCACATTATGTTGCTGTACATACTTTCAGATGTGAAAAAATACCTGTCACACCCTTGCGTTGATATCCATGCGTATAAATAGATCCTCTTGGTCCTAAGGAAATGGTTATATGCGTCGCATTGCTTCCGGAACAGACGATCTGATATTTCTGGGCGGCTTGACATGGCACCGCGACGGCAAACATTGCTGGCGGGCGGCCGACCGTTTTGCCGAATATACCATCTGCTGGGATGTCGATGAAAGATGGCATGGCTACTGGGTCCGCAATGGTGTCAAAACCCACGCAGACTGGTCCTGCCCGACAATCGAAACCTATGCGGAATACATGATTGATCAGGTTCGCCATACCCGCACGGACATCGACTAACCGCAATTAACGGCAGACCTGTTCACTGGTCCCGCCCCAGCCATTCAAAGCCGGAACGTCTTTTGCATTAAACCATCCGGCTTGAACACCACCGTCAATTGCCGTGATTCTCAGATACACAGAACCATCCGTTTCACGGATTTCTGAAAGCCCCGTCATGCACGAATGGTTGCGTTATTGTGACAAGGGCTTATGTCTGGGGAAAGTTCATTCATAACAAAAGGTCCCGGCATGACCCAAACGACCAAAATGCAGATCGACATTGTTTCCGACGTTGTCTGCCCGTGGTGCATTATCGGCTATAAACATCTTGAGCAGGCCCTGCACAATCTGCAAGGCCAGCTTGATGTGAAACTGCGCTGGCACCCGTTCGAGCTTAACCCCGACATGGGGCCTGAAGGCCAGGAACTGGGCGAACATATCCATGAAAAATACGCACTGACACCGGACCAAAGTGCCGAAAACCGGGACCGCATCCAGATGATGGGCGAAAATGCCGGTTTTGACATTCATTTCAGTTCTGACAGCCGCATTTACAACACCTTCGATTGCCACCGCATGCTGTATTGGGCGGGCAAAAAGGGCAAACAAACCGACCTGAAACTGGCGCTGTTTCGGTCTTATTTTCAGGAAGGCGAAAACCCTGGTGATCACGGTGTTTTAAAACGTTGCTGCGAAGAAGTGGGCCTGTCACCGGAAGAAGCAGACGAAATTCTGGCAGGAGATACATATGCCAGCGAAGTCCGCGCCGAGGAAGAAGAATTTAAATCCGCCGGCATTACGTCGGTTCCGACCTATGTGGTAAATGGCAAATACGCCATTAGCGGCGGCCACCCGCCCGAAGTTTTTGAACAGGCCTTATCCGAAATTGCCCGTGGCGTGACCGGCGAGGAATAAGCCGCCCCGACCCCTGCCAAAGGATAGACCCTCGCTCAAAGCCCGGCGGCATCCGTCGGGCTTTGAGTGTTTACACCGTAGCGCTGGATCGCCTCAGAGCCGGATAATTGATCCTCTCGCCCCTGACATCTGCTGTCAGTACAGATCATAAACGGGTTTTCCACAATCGACGCCGTCCCGGTATTGGCATATGGTTTTTGAATTGATGTAACAAAGGGTGATGTGATGGCAGAGCTTCAAATGTATTTACCCGGTATTTTGCTGGCTTATGCCGCCTTGCTGGTCGGTTTGATCAGCCCCGGCCCGGCCTTGATGGCATTGATGGGCGTATCACTTGGCGATGGCCGCCGGGCAGGACGCTTTTTTGCCCTTGGCATTGGCAGTGGTTCATTCTGTATTGGGGTCATTACCCTTTCGGGCTTGTCGGCCCTGCTGGTGGCCTATGCTGATGCCATGTATGCCATTCGCATTGCCGGTGGTTGTTACCTGTTATGGCTGGCCTACAAGGCCTTTAAATCGGCCGCGCGCCCTGCAACCGTTGCCGCCAAAGCCGATAACGACCCACAGCAATCGCCCGCGCATTATTACAGCCGCGGCCTGGCACTTCACTTAACCAACCCCAAAGCCATCCTGACCTGGATCGCCATTATTTCGATTGGCTTTCAGCCGGGCGCACCGCTTTGGGTGGGAATGGCTATTGTTGCGGGCTGCGGGCTTTTATCAACCGGCATACATCTGTTTTATGCCACGGCTTTTTCGACCCGGCCGGTTATTGCGCTTTATCGGCGCATGGCACGCTGGATCAACGGCATTCTCGGCCTGTTTTTCGCGGCAATCGGCCTGAAATTGCTGTTTAACCGGTAAACGGGCGGCTTGCAGCCCAGGCATGGCGGATGTTAGCGCCTTGCTGTGCTGCTTGGGGTTTATTGGCAGTGAATTAAAGGAAAGATGCTTTAAGTCGGGCATCGGTCGGTGCCGCTGGCTGATTTGCGTGTGACGCCGCTTTTGGCATCCATCCAGCCCCCCAATACTGCCAGCCACGCCGAGACCACGGGCAACCAGGCAATATCCTGATCCATTGCCCACAATGTCAGGCTGGTGATAAGACACCATAAAACCGGGGCGGGCAGCAACAGCCAGCGCCATGTGCCCCGTGCCAGCAACAGCAGGCCCAATGTCCCGATCGCTGTTGGGTCGGGCGCGCTGCCAAACAGTTCGGCGGCCATTATTTCGCGGCCTGAAAGCAGGCTGAAAAACGGGTAAACCGGTATCGCCAAAATCAGCAACGCCACCCCGGCCATGCTGGAAAAATCACCGCGCCAGCAAAACAATAACGGGGTTTTACGAACGCAAAATACCACCAGCATCACGGTTTGCACCCCGAATAACGGCAACACATAAGGCACGGCCCAATTGATGGGCTGATAATAATATCCCATAAAAACCGCGCCCGACCACGCCCACATTATGGCCAGCACCAGCGGCACCAGACGCGACATAAGGTGCCGCCTGCCCGTGTGTGCTCGCCGCAATACCCAAAACACCAATCCCGCCCCGGCCAGATATAACAGCAGATTAACCGGCCAGAATGCCTGATTGAAAATGGCAAATAACCGGTAATACACCCGGCTGGAAAACAGCAAAAAATCAACCAAATGATAATCCCACCATTCGGTCATAGGGCGTTTCCTATGGCGGTTATGATGGCGTGGCGTATTTTTTCATCGGGCAATACAGAATATTGGGCATTTGTGTTTGTATTTGTACCGGCATCCTGCATGGCTGCGGCAAGGTTTTCGCGCATATGATCCACCCTTGTTGTGGCCGGGATGGCGCAGGTCACTGCCGGGTGAGAAATGATGTATTTCAAAATCAGTTGCGCCCAGCTTTGCGCGCCAAGTTCATCGGCAAAACCAGGAAGGGGGGTGCCGCGTAGCGCCTTGGTCAAATGCCCGCCGCGAAAGGGCCGGTTAATAATAACGCCCATGCCGCGTTCCTGCGCCATGGGCAAAATGCGGTTTTCCACGGCCCGATCCAGCGGATTATAGGTCACCTGAATAAAATCCAGCGGCGCGCGCTCCATGATCACCCCCAGCAGGTCGTGACGGCGTTCATGCGATGTGGTCACACCAACATATCGCAGCGCGCCTGCGTTCTTTTTGTCCTGCAGCAACGGCAACTGGTCTTCCCAGTCCAGCATGTTATGCACCTGCAGCAAATCAAACCGCGATATACCCCAGTTTTCGGCAGTTTGGGAAATTTGATCCGCCCCGCCCTTTTCATCGCGGGTCCAAACCTTGTCGGTGGCAAACACCTGTTGGCGGTTAATGCCCAGTGATGCCAATCCATGGCCGATGGTGGCTTGCGATGATCCATACATCGGGGATGAATCAATCATTTTGCCGCCCCCGGCAAAAAACGCCCCCATGACATCGGCGCAGTTTTTCAACAAAACCGGATCATTGCCCACGTTAAAGGTAATCCAGCTGCCCAGACCAATCGCCGGTATTGTTTCATCACTGGCAGGGATTTTGCGGTGCAACACCCCCGATTCGGACGCAACCTGCTGACCATGCGACGTTCCGATAAACGGCACACCGGCAACGGTCACGGCCCCCAACCGGGCTGCCCCCATCAAAAACGTGCGCCGACTGATATCAGCAAAGGTCATGTTGGCATTTCCTTTGATCATCCGTAGTTCGTATCACAGCCCAAGGGTGCCGTAAAACAGCCCCCCATGCAAGGAACGCCATTTTCCGCCGAACCCCGCCCTTTTTCAAAGAAAAAAGGCGCCCCGGTTTCCCGATGGCGCCTTTCGCAAAGGTCACAAAAGAACAGATCAACCGCGTTTCCAGGTTGTCCCGTCCTTGAAGTCTTCCAGAATAATGCCGCGTGCCAGCAAATCATTGCGGATCTGGTCGGCAACCGCGAAATCACGGTTTTTCTTGGCATCCGCCCGCTTGATAATCAGCGCGTCAATTTCGGCGGCTTCATCTGCATCGCTACCACCGGTAAACCAGCTATCAACATCGATTTCCAGAATACCCAGCAATTCGGCTGCCGCCAGAACACGACCTTTGGCTTCGGCCTTTTTACGGTCGTTCTTGGCTTTGTTAAGCTGCGTGATCAGCTCGTGAAACTCGGCAATGGCCAATGGTGTGTTCAAATCATCACACAGCGCGTTCAACACCCCGTCAGGCACGTCGGCATCTTCATAAACAATCGAGGATGTTTGACGCAGGGCCGTATAAAAACGGTCCAGGGCTTCCTTGGCCTGGCGCAGGTTATCAAGTGTCCAGTTGATCGGCTGATGATAATGAGTGCTCATCATCGCCAATCGAATGGCTTCGCCCGGCCAGCTTTCCAGCAATTCATGCACGGTGACAAAATTGCCCAATGACTTGGACATTTTTTCGCCTTCAACCATCAGATGGCCGTTATGCATCCAGTATTTGGCATAGCTGGACCCGTGATTGGCACAGCAGCTTTGGGCAATTTCGTTTTCATGATGCGGAAACACCAGGTCGATCCCGCCGCCATGAATGTCAAAATTTTCGCCCAGATAGCGCGTTGCCATGGCCGAGCATTCAATATGCCAGCCCGGACGCCCACGGCCCCACGGACTATCCCAGCCCGGCGTGTCTTCGTCAGACGGTTTCCACAATACAAAGTCCGCCGGGTCCTTTTTATAAGGGGCGACTTCAACGCGGGCTCCGGCAATCATTTCATCGCGGTTGCGGCGCGATAATTTGCCATATTGTTCGTATTTGGACACCGCAAACAATACATGACCTTCGGCAGCATAGGCAAAGCCCTGCGCGATCAGGTTTTCGCACATGGCGATCATATCGGGGATGTGGTCGGTCGCACGCGGTTCAATATCGGGCTTGTCCGCATTCAGCGCGTCCATATCTTCAAGATAGGCCTGATGGGTGCGCGCGGTAATCGCCGAAATCGGCTCACCGCTATCGCGGGCGCGCTGATTGATTTTGTCATCAATGTCGGTGACATTACGAACATAGGTGACGTTCGGATACAGATAGCGCAACAAACGCACCAGCGTATCAAACACCACAACCGGGCGCGCATTGCCAACATGGGCATAGTCATAAACCGTTGGTCCGCAGACATACAAACGTACATCATCTTCATCAATCGGTTCAAATAGCTGTTTTTCGCGGGTCAGGCTGTCGTAAATACGCAAGGCAGGATATGTGTCAGTCATTTTTTATGGTCCGTTCAAATGGCGTTAGGGCGGCTGTCATATTCGGGCGATCCGACCGAAATCAGACCGCCGTGCCACACAGCCGTGCACGGGCCTTTTCACTGCCGATCAGCGGCAACATTGCCGACATTTCCGGGCCATGTTCGCGCCCGGTCAGGGCTTTGCGTAACGGCATAAACAACTGCTTTCCTTTACGGTCAGTGGCCTCTTTCAATGCCCCCGTCCAGCTTTTCCAGCTTGTGGCATCCAGTGCGCCCATCGGCAATATATCGGCCGCCTGGCGCAGGAAGTCACGGTCTTCTTCATCAATTTCAGGCACGGTCACAGTGTGGATCACATCCCACCATTCGCGGGCTTCGGCCACACGCCAGCAATTGCTGCGTACCGCCAGCCAAAACGGCTCGTCAATATCTTCCATGCCTGCGGCAACCAGCTTGTCACGGGCCTGCTCAAAGGGCATTTCGTGAACGATTTTTTCGTTCAGCGATGCCAGATCAGCCGGGTCAAATTTCGGTGTCGAACGCCCGAATGCCGAAATATCAAACGTTTCAATCGCACCCCGCATGGTCACCGGTTCGATCCGCTCAGACGCGCCAAGCCCGGTCAAAAGCCCGACCAGGGCCGGCACTTCAAAGCCATCATTGCGCAATTCGCGCAGCGACAGGCTGCCCAATCGTTTCGAAAGCTGTGATCCGCCCGGCCCGGCCAAAAGCGGCATATGACCAAAATCAAGCCCGCCCGCCTTGCCGCCCAGCGCCATATAAACCAGAATTTGCGCCACGGTGTTGGTCACATGGTCTTCACCACGAATGATATGGGTAACACCCATTTCAAGGTCATCCACCACCGATCCCAGCATATACAGCAACGATCCGTCCTCGCGGATCAGAACCGGGTCCGAGACATGTTCGGTGTCAAAATGGCACAGGCCACGGCACATATCTTCCCATTCGACCACACCGTCGGGCAGCAAAAAGCGCCAATGGGGCTTGCGGCCTTCGGCTTCGAAGGCTTTGATTTCAGCCGGGTCCAAAATAAGCGCCTTGCGATCATAAATGAAAGGCTGGTGGCGCTGGCGGGCCGCCTTGCGTTTCCAGTTCAGTTCGCCTTCCGTTTCATAGCACGGATAAAGCAGCTTTTCGGCTTTCAGTTTTTCAATCGCAACGTCGTATTTGTCCTGACGCAGGGACTGGCGTTCCTCGCGGTCCCAGTCAATGCCCAGCCAACGCAAATCTTCGCGAATGGCATCAACATATTCATCCCTGGAGCGTTCCGGGTCGGTATCATCAAACCGCAGGATAAATTCCGCGCCATGCTTGCGGGCATACAGCCAGTTCATCATGGCAACACGGGCATTCCCAACATGAAGCAAGCCGGTCGGGCTGGGGGCAAAACGTAAAACAGGTTTTTTCATATCAATATTTTTCAAACAAAATCCATGTCATACCAGACCCGTCGAGGGTAACCCTCGTCGAAATCCGGTTAGGCGCGACTGCGCCGCGCGGCCTGTGCCGCGAGAGGCAAGGGCTTTATTAAAGCCCGCCCGCCGAGTGAGGGGCGCGTTGATCGATGTCGGTCAACGCGTTTTAACATCAGGTAACCAGATTGGTAAAACCATTGGTAATCGGGTATCGCCGGTCACGGCCAAAGGCACGCGGTGTAATTTTCACCCCCGGCGGCGCTTGTCGGCGTTTATATTCAGCACGGTCCAACAACCGCCAAACCCGGCGCACTGTTTCTTCGTCATGGCCACCGGCAACAATTTCAGCAACACTCCGTTCCCCTTCAATCATCTGATGCAGTATATCATCAAGAACATCATAGGGGGGCAAACTGTCTTCGTCTTTCTGATCGGGGCGCAATTCGGCCGAGGGCGGCTTGGTAATGATCCGTTCGGGGATCACCATGCCCTTCGGCCCCAAAACACCTTGCGGGCAATGGGCGTTGCGCCAGTGGCACAGGGCAAACACCGTGGTTTTATACAGATCCTTAAGAACCGAATACCCGCCGCACATGTCACCATATAACGTGGCATAACCAACCGACATTTCCGATTTGTTGCCCGTGGTTAACACCATGTGGCCAAATTTGTTGGAAAGGCCCATCAATATGATCCCGCGGGAGCGGGCCTGAATGTTTTCTTCGGCAATATCAGGATCACGCCCGGCAAAAGCCGGGGCCAGCATGGCGCCAAAGGCTTCCATCGCCGGGCCGATATTAATGCTTTCGATACCGGTTTTTAACATGTCGGCGCAAATTTGCGCATCTTCCAGGCTATCGGCCGAGGTATAGGGCGACGGCATCATCACCAGACGCACACGATCCGCCCCCAGCGCATCCACCGCCACGGCAGCAGACAGGGCCGAGTCAACCCCGCCCGACATGCCAATCACAACACCTGGAAACCGGTTTTTATTCACATAATCGCGCAGGCCCAAAACCAGTGTCTGGTAAATCGCATCAAGGCCGGAAGGATAACGCGCATCGGGCGCAGCATCATCGCAATACCATTTGCCATCCCCGTCGCGTGACCAGTTCGATATCACCACCGATTCGACAAAGGCAGGCAAGGCAACCGCAAGCGCACCATCGCCATCCAGACCAAACGAACCGCCATCAAAAACCAGTTCGTCCTGTCCGCCAACCTCGTTGCAATAAATCATCGGCAGGCCGCATTCCAGCACCCGGTCGCGGATAAGCTGGCGACGCAGCCCGTCCTTGTCAGCCTCGAAGGGCGACCCGTTGGGAACCAGCATAAATTCGGCACCGCGCCCGGCCAAATGGGCCACCACATGCGGTGTCCACACATCTTCGCAAATCGGCACACCCAGGCGAATGCCGCGAAAATCAACGACATCGGGCATGGGGCCAGCATCAAAAACGCGTTTTTCGTCAAAAACGCCATAGTTAGGCAAATCGTTTTTGGCACGCACGGTTTCAATCTTGCCACCGTCAATCAGCAAAACGGCATTATAGCGCGCGCCGTTAAACTCCCACGGCGTCGCCAGCAACAGGGCCGGTCCGTTTTTGCGATTTGCGGTACGCTGGCAAATATCATCGACCGCGTCGCGCAAATGGCGCATGAAAGATGGCTTCATCACCAGGTCTTCGGGGGGATAGCCCGATAACACCAGTTCAGAATAAAGAACAATATCCGCGCCCCTGGCGGCCGCAGATTCCCAGGCAGCCACAATCTTTTCCGCATTACCGGCAATGTCACCGACAACGGGGTTTAACTGGGCAATGGCAATGGCGAGTTTGTTTTTCATAGTGTTTGGAATAGGAGGGGTCCGCCCGCAAGTCAATTGCGGAAATTGCAATAGCCCCCGATGCTTTTACAACCCATCCCCCGACACATCAGAACACATGGCCTAAAGTGCCATCGCGGCATCGATTTCTTCCTGGCTCATGGTTTTGGCCGATCCATGAATGATCGCACTGGCAACATCCATAAACCGCTGCAAAGCGGACGTTGCGCTGTTGGCTGTCATGCGAATAACTTCCGGGTTGCCTTTATCAATGACGATTGCAAGCTGTTCATTGGCGCGCAACACCACGGCATTCATATGCTCGACAGTTTCCTCGAACGGGTGGCGAAATTTTTCGGGTACGTGATCATAGGCCTCGATTGCCAGTTCACGATCAGAAAAGGCACTGTCCTGAAAATGCTGTTGATAGCTTTTCGGTGCCCATTCCTGACAATCCTCAAGCATATCAGGCATATCGGGCACCATTTCCAACAACATCACGATTTCGTTGAAATGATTCAGATAATCCGTTGCAAGCAGCGTTGCCGAGGAAATATTGGTTCCCTCAACTTTCTTTTGCCAGAGTGCAAAATCGTCATCGGATGACATGTTCGCGGGTGTCCCTCTCTCGCCGGCAAATGCGCCCTGTTTCTGTTATATGCTAAAGCACAAGCTTCGCATCAATATCAATATGAAACAAATCCTCAAATAGGGACGTTTTGACCGTTTTTTCACCCCAAAACACCGCAAAACTGCTGTCCAAACGGTCAATGTAGCGACGAAAAAAGGTGCCCGGCAAACCGGACACCCTTTTATAAGGTCTAACCCAACATCTTTGGGACCACTAAAAACGATCAGGCGCTTGCCAGCAATTCGTCACGCACATTGTCGCGATCCTGCTTGATCATTTCCGCCATCAGAAACGCCAGTTCAAGGGCCTGGGCGCCGTTCAGGCGCGGGTCACAATGGGTGTGGTAACGATCCGACAGGCTATCTTCGGTAATCGCCTGTGCCCCGCCAATACATTCGGTCACATCGGTGCCGGTCATTTCAAAATGAACGCCACCGGCATGGGTGCCTTCGGCCTTGTGGATGTCAAAAAATGTTTTGACCTCGCCCAGGATCGAATCAAATGCACGGGTTTTGTATCCGTTGCTGGCCTTAACCGTGTTGCCATGCATCGGATCGCACGACCAGACAACCTTGCGGCCTTCGGCCTGCACCCGGCGCACCAGACGCGAAAGATGTTCTGCCACCTTGCCCGACCCCATCCGGCAAATCAGGGTCAAACGACCTGCTTCATCGGCCGGGTTCAGAATATCGATCAGGCGGATCAGTTCGTCTTCATCAAGGGTCGGTCCGCATTTAAGGCCAATCGGGTTTTTAACCCCGCGCAAAAACTCGACATGTGCCCCGTCAGGCTGGCGGGTACGGTCGCCAATCCACAGCATATGGGCCGAACAATCGTAATACTTCCCGGTCAGGCTGTCCTGGCGGGTCAATGCTTGTTCGTATCCCAGCAACAATGCCTCGTGCGAGGTATAAAAATCGGTTTCGCGCATTTGCGGCGCGGATTCCGGGGTGATGCCGCAGGCACGCATAAACGCAACAGCTTCATCAATCTGGGTGCTCATCTGACGATATCGTTCCCCCGCGGGGCTGTTATCAACAAATGACAGATTCCAGCGATGGATCTGGGTCAGATCGGCAAAACCACCCTGGGCAAAGGCCCGCAACAGGTTCAGCGTCGACGCTGACTGGTTATAGGCCTTGATCTGGCGCTGCGGGTCCGGGGTGCGCGATTCTTCGGTAAATTCGATCCCGTTAACATTGTCACCGCGATAGCTGGGCAGTTCCACACCGTCGATCGTTTCCATATCGGCCGAACGCGGTTTGGCAAACTGGCCTGCCATACGGCCAACCTTGACCACCGGGCACGACGCGCCATAGGTCAGTACCACAGCCATCTGCAACATGACCTTAAAGGTGTCGCGGATGTTGTTGGGATGAAATTCCTTAAAACTTTCGGCGCAATCCCCGCCTTGCAGCAGGAAGGCCTTGCCTTCTGCCACCGCACCCAGTTTTTCCTTAAGCGCGCGCGCCTCGCCAGCAAATACCAAAGGAGGATAGCTGCCGAGCTCTTGTTCGACGGCCTTGAGGGCCTGTGCATCCGGATATGACGGGATCTGCTTCACAGGCAGGTTCCGCCAACTATCAGTGCTCCAGCTCTTGCTCATTTGCTTCCTCTCCATCGGATGTCTCTTTCAACACCCCTAGCATATCATCAAATAATATCATGCGGCCCGATTTATCCGGGCCAAAACCCGCCATGTGCCGGGTCCAACTAGATAAGGGTTTTGCTCTGCGGTTTCCAGTCTTTCCCGCACCGCGCCAACAGAAAAATGGCAAATTTTTGCCAATACAGTGCGTATGTGCGCAAAATTCCACTCATTTTCGCCACCCAAGGATGAAACATACCCCGCACAAAACACGCCACGCGCACGACCCCCGTGCGAATCCGCGCTCCGATCAGGCAAAATCATCGTCAGGTTCACCGGGATATGTTTTTGCCCCCTTTGGAATCGCAATGCCGGGCACTTTGCGTGCCGCCCAGATATGAACCACCCCGGCAAGGTCTGGCACCACATCAAGCGACCCGCCCTTTACACTTGTCAGTTCGGAACAATCCAAAGCACCATGAAACAGCCGCGTTCCACATTGCGGGCAAAAATGACAGTCCAAAACCGCCCCGCTATCGGTGGGGCGCTGCCACGTTTTAAGCTGGCCTTGTGTCACCTTAATATCGCATCCGCGCACCAGTACCGAAATACCAAACGCCGACGCCGCCTGTTTCTGACATTCGCGGCAATGGCAAATATAGATCTTAACCGGCACAGCTGCGATACAATATCGAACCTCACCACACTGGCATCCTCCGGTCAGTAACGGCTGCGCGTTTTTCGTAATATGTGTCATGTCCCGGCCCTGTCGTGATGTAAACCCTTTTGCCCAAGCAGCTTACACCCCGATTGAAACGGTTGCACCCTGGGGTAAATCCTCGCAAACTGCGCCTCCTGACACATCGTGGCAGGAACCATGCCCTCCTTTTTTCAGGATACCTGATGACAGTTGAAACTGCGGTGATTATTGCGTGCGCCTATTTCATTGCGGCCTTTGTCAAAGGGGCGACCGGGCTTGGGTTTTCAACCTCGGCCCTGCCGGTGCTGACCCTGGGGCTGGGCCTTAAACCGGCGATGCCGCTGGTGATTATTCCATCTGTGGTCAGCAATACCATTGTCATGGTGCAGGCCGGGCATTTTCGCGAAACCGTGAAACGGTTCTGGCCGATGTTTTTGGCCACCATTCCCGGCTTGATTGTTGGCCTGCTGATTTTAGACCGGGTTAACGGCCTTGTCGCCGGGGCGGTTTTGGGCACCGTTCTGATCCTGTATGGCCTTGTCAGCATCAGCCGCCCGGCATTTCATTTGCCAGACCATCTGGCAGGCAGGCTTGCCCCGATATCGGGGTTTCTCACCGGGCTGGTCAATGGCATTACCGGGTCGCAGGTGATGCCGATCCTGCCTTTTTTGCTATCCCTGCGGCTGGACCCGAAACGCTTTGTCCAGGGGGTGAACATATCTTTCACCCTGTCCAGTCTGGTAATGGCGGCAGGCCTGACCAAAATCGGCTTGATGACGTGGCACAGTGTCGCGATCTCGCTGGCGGGCCTTGTTCCGGTATTTATCGGGGTTAAGGCGGGCAGTTTTGTGCGTGAAAAACTGCCCGCTGAAACATTTCGCAAGCTGGTTTTAATCATGCTGATCGCCTTTGGCCTGATTCTGGTCGGCAAGGCCATTTTCGGATAACACCTGTTGCGGACAAACCCGGTCTGCTATGACACACACCATGAACACACTTCACCAGATTGCCGTTTGCGAAACCGAAGAAAAGAAGTCGCGTTTTTTAACAACACTGCTCCCCTATGACCAGTTTGCCGACACACTGGCAAACTTGCGCAAGGCCCACCCCAAAGCCAATCACCATGTTACAGCCTATCGTTACCTTAATGCGGAAGACCAGCTGATTGAACATGGCAAGGATGACGGTGAACCCTCGGGCACATCGGGAATGCCGTGCCTGAAAGTTTTACAGGGCCGTGATCTGATCAATGTTGCCGTTATCGTCACCCGGTATTTTGGCGGCACCAAACTTGGCACTGGCGGATTGGTCCGGGCCTATAGCGGGGCGGTACAGGCGGTTTGCGACGCAGCCAAAATTATTCCTTATGTGCCGCAGGCAACAGCCCGCCTGTTTGCCCGTTTTGCCGATGCCGGAGCCATGGAGCAAGCCTGCTCCACACCTGATATGACCGTTCTTGACCGCCAGTTTGATACCCTTGGCACCCTTATTCACATCAGCGGCCCGAAAGACACAGTTTTGGAACTGGCGGCACGGTTCCCGCTGTTGACCAACGACGATAACACCTAAAGCATTTTTCCTTTAATCACGGCCCTGCCCGTCAGACCGCGCGATAATCGCGTTCTGTGCTTTGGCGCGCCTGCAATTCAAACCCTAAATCAACGATCTTTTTGACCGGCGAATGGCCCTCAAGGGCAGCGTTAATCATATTCACCGCATGACGGCCAATGCCGTAACGATCCGTGCGAATGCTGGTCAGGGTCGGATATGCGGCTTCCATCATTTCAAGGTCATTAAAACCGGCAATGCCCAATTGATCGGGCACGGAAATTCCGGCCTTTTGCGCCCCGAACAATGCCCCCAGGGCCAGGTCATCATTGTTGCAAAAAACCGCATCCAGATCGGGCCGATGACCGGCCAGTTCGCGCAAAAGCACCCCGCCCAGCGTCACACTCGAGGACGTGGTGGTGGTGCGCACCAGATCGGGGTCAAACAGCCCCGCTTCCTCCAACGCACTTTTAAATCCGGCCAGGCGGCGGGTGGTGCGCGGGTCCATCCGCGCGCCTAAAAATCCGATATGCCGGTATCCCTGATCGATCAAATGCCGGGCCGCTGCCTTGCCGCCGCCGAAATGCGAAAACCCCACCATCATATCTATCGGGTCCGGCCCGGTTTCCATGATTTGCACCACCGGGCAATTGGCCTGTTCCAGCATTTTTCGGGCAACGGGGGTTTGGTCAATACCCGATACAATCATTGCAGTTGGCCGCTGGCTTAGAAATATGCCCACCAAACGTTCCTGTTCGGCGGCACAATAGCGCGAATTGCCCAATTGCACCTGAAGCGGACCATCGGCAAGGGCATCGTAAATGGCGCGCAACGTATCGGAAAACACGTTATTGGTCAGCGACGGCACCAGCACGCCCACCACATTGGATCGCGACGATGCCAGCGCGCTGGCATGGGTATCGGGGATGTAATGAAGGGCGCGCACCGCCGCATCAATGCGCGCGCGCAACCGTTCCGATACTTTTTGCGGGTCACGCAGCGCACGCGACACGGTAATCGAACTCACCCCGGCCTGATCGGCGACATCGGCGATTGTCGGCCGACCGGCCCCTTTGCGTTTTCTCATGCGTGCCTGACTACCATTTGCATTAATCGTGTGGGCCCCCACGTAAAATTTCTTCGACCACGGGTATCAATGCGGTGCCGATTGCCCGTGTATTGGCCGCATCAAGATGCACCCCGTCAACCGGCGATGCTACAGCAACACTTGCCGCATCAAAGAAAAAACAATTCTTCTCGATGGCAAGGGATCGATAAGCAGTGGCAAGTTTTTGCGATTCGGCGATACAGCCCGCCGACGACAATGTACCCCCTGTTTTGGTGGTTTTACAACAATGCGGGGGCGACATAATCAAAACAGCAGGTGCCAGGCCCGATGAATAGGAATATCCGCGCACAATATCGACCAGTCGCCTCATTCCGGCGGTTGCCCCCAAAACATCACCGCAGATAAACGGCTTTAAATCATTGGTACCCAGCATGATAATTACCAGATCCAGCGGGTCGTGGCTGCCCAGCAATGTCGGCAGAATTTTAACGCCGTTGCGATTGGTTGGTGCCGTGTCATCGTCAAAGGCCGTTGTTCGTCCGCCCAGCCCTTCGGAAATAACACGTCCCTGCACGCCCAGCCCGGCATCAAGCACACTGGGCCACAAATCATCATAGGGATGGCGACGGCCATGTTCAGGGTGATGGCCCCAGGTCAGGCTATCGCCAAAGGCGAGAATGGTTTTGGTATACATTGCACTCTTCCCGATGAAATTAAGCCAACACAGCCCTGCCTATAACATCTTCCCAAACGGTGGGCCGATGTCTGCACCCTGCGGCATGACCATTGCCAAAATTTTAGCCTGTTTTACCACAGACAGCCCATCACGCTTTGGAATAACGCGCCCGGCCTGATTATAACCATTCCAACATGCTGTATTCCAGCCGGATTTCAAAACAGAAAAATGGGGGGATTTATCGGTTGACTCACGATTGATTCCCTCATTATGTTAGCGCTAACAAATCAGGGGCCAGCAAGGTCACCGCCTTCACCGTCCGGGAAACAGTATTGACCAATGCGTAACGCCACGAATTTCGTCATTGTCATGGGTGTCAGCGGATCGGGTAAAACCGAAGTTGCACGTTGCCTTGCCGCAAGCGCACATGGCACGTGGCTTGATGCTGATGACTATCATCCAATCGAAAATGTCGAACATATGCGCCGTGGTCTGCCGTTGAATGATGAAATGCGCTGGCCGTGGCTTGATGCTGTGTGCAAAGCGGCCCTTAAAACCCAAAACGACACCAAAGATTTCAAAAAGGGCGGCACAACCGCCCCGGTGAACAGGGCGATCACTTTTATTGCCTGTTCCGCCCTTAAACGCCGGTATCGCGATTTTTTGCGCCAGTTTCTGACACCGGAACTTTTGTTTCTTTTTCTCGACGGCCCACGGGACCTGATTTTGGAACGCATGAACAGCCGAACAGGCCATTTCATGCCTTCTGCCTTACTCGACAGTCAACTTGCCGATCTTGAACCACTCGACCCTGATGAAAACGCAATTACCGTATCGATTGAAGGCCCGCTTGACGGGATTGTCCGACAAGCGGAAGAATTGTTGAATATAAACAGCTAAACACGTCCCGGAGGGGGTTTCGCCAAATCCGGGCATCCTGAAAAATCAATGTCCAAGGGAGGATATTTCCGATGAAGACGTCTATCAATACGATTTTGGGCGCGGCCTTTGCCGTTGCTCTGGCCAGCACCACTTCATTTGCCGCACATGCCGCCGATTATGAATGGAAATTCCAGTCCAGCGACACCGCTGGCACACCGACCTTTGAAATCGACACGGAATGGACCAAACGTGTTGAAGAAATGACCAATGGACGCATCAAAATTGAACTTTTGCCGGTTGGTGCGATTGTTGAACATTCCGAAACCCAGGATGCGATCGCTGCGGGTATTCTTGACGGTCACATCACCGATGTCAGCTATTTTTCAGGTAAAGACCCGGCATTCAGCCTGATCGCCAACCCGATTGGCGCGTGGGCCGACCCGCAACAAATGTTCCGCTTCATGAATTATGGCGGCGGCAACGAACTGATGAACAAACTCGAAGGGCCCTATGGCCTGCATTTCATCGGGGCGACAACCCCGGGCCTTGAATCCTTTGTGTCGACCGTTCCCATCAATGGCGTTGCCGACCTTAAAGGCCTGAAAGTGCGCGCCCCTGAAGGCATGGTGCAGGAAGTTTTTGCCGCCGCGGGTGCCGCCCCGGTGAACATCCCGCAATCCGAAGTCTATACATCGCTTGATAAAAAAGTGATCGACGCGGCCGATGCCACCGTTTTTGCCACCAACCAGGCAATGGGTTTAAACGATATTGCCAAATATCCGGTCTATCCGGGCTTCCATTCGATGCCGCTGGTTGAAGTATCGATGAACAAAGAAAAATGGGATGCCCTGCCCAAGGATTTACAGGAAATTCTGACCGTTTCGGTCCGTGACCTGTCGCAGGATCTGGTGTCTCGCCTGCAAATGAAAGACCGCGAAGCTGTGGCTGCTGACCTGAAAAAAGGTGACATCCACATCAGCAACTGGTCCGACGACGAACGGGCAAAATTCCGCCAGATCGCCATGAAGCAGTGGAAAAAAGTTGCCGAGCGTTCGGCCAATGCCGAAGAAGTCTATCAGACCCTGATCAAATATCTGACCTCGCAGGGACTGCTGAACTAAACACGGAACCATCGTCCCCCGGTCCGATCAGGACCGGGGGATTACCTGAAAATATCATCGAACCCCGTTCACCAAAAAGGACCGGCACCGATGCTATCGGGCAACACCTGGCGATAATCCCAATTCGTTTAAGGACGCGGCTCCATGACCAACACGCCCCACCCCGACCCCCATTCCCCCCTTGGCACATCCGAGGGCAATGTCGCCGACCTCATTGACGATACCCGCGCCGTCCTGTCGCCGGAATCGGGTATGTTTGGCCGATGCGTCAACTTTCTTGGATCGATATTTGCCATCGGGTTTCTGTGTTCGATGTCGGCACTGATCTTTGAAATCTGTATGCGACACATTTTCGATGCCCCGACAATATGGGCGCATGAAACCACCACCTTTTTATGTGGCATGGGATTTGTTTTTGCCGGGCTGTTTTGTGCGTCGCGCAACCAGCATATTCGGGTCGTGATCATTTATGACATGGTTGGCCGCCGTACCCGGCGCATTCTTGATGTTATCATTTCGCTGGTCTGCGCGGCCTCGACCGGTTTTTTTGCCTTCGCAGCGTGGCTGATGGTCAAACGCGCGGCCTTCACACCCGATGGCCGTTTCCGCCTCGAAACCAGCGGCAGCGCCTGGAACCCGCCTTTTCCAGCCATTCTTAAAATATTCATGCTGGTCGTCATGGTGGCACTGACCATCCAGTTCCTGATTTTGGCATATAATTATGCCCGCAAAAAACTGGATATGCCCGCTGACGATGCCATCGCGCGGCGCTAATCGCGCCCTTGATCGTCCCATGTCTTTTTTCCTGCGCTTCGGGCGCACCAGGATATTTTCCCATGTTTCATCTGCAATCGCTGGGTATTGAATACGGCACGCTGACAATGTTTATCCTGCTGATCGGCTTTTTGCTGACCGGGATGCCGCTGGCTTTCGTGACCTTGCTGGTCGCCCTGCTTTTTACCGTTGGCTGGTTTGGCCCGATGGCGGTGCCGCTGATCACCAGCCGGGTTTATTCCTTTGTATCGTCGTTCGTGTTTGTCTCGGTACCGATGTTTGTACTGATGGCCGCCTTGCTGGACCGATCGGGCATTGCCAAAGATCTGTTTGAAGCCATGCGCCTGTTTGGCGGGCGTCTGAAAGGCGGGGTTGCGGTTCAAACCATTTTTGTCGCCGTTATTCTGGCCGCCATGAGCGGCATTATCGGCGGTGAAATTGTGCTGCTGGGCATGATCGCCCTGCCCCAAATGCTAAAACAGGGCTATGACAAAAACCTTGCCATCGGGGTGGTTTGTGCGGGCGGGTCGCTTGGCACCATGGTGCCGCCCTCTATTGTTTTGATCATTTATGGCCTGACCGCCAATGTCTCGATCGGTGATCTGTTCACATCGGCCTTTATTCCCGGCTTCATGCTGGCGGGTTTTTATGTCGCCTATGTGCTGGTGCGGTGTTATTTCGGCGACAATATTGCCCCGCCACCGCGCACCGAAAGCATCCCGACATCTGAAAAAATACGCCTGCTTAAGGGGCTTTTTCTGCCGCTTTTGGTCGTGGCGTGCGTCCTTGGTTCCATCTATGGCGGCATCGCATCGGTCACCGAGGCATCGGCGGTGGGTGTGGCAGGCGTCATTTTATCGACCATCCTGCGCGGCGAGTTTTCACCCTCGATGCTTAAGGGTGCCGCGATGCAAACGCTGTCCACCTGCGGCATGATTGTCTGGATCGGGATTGGCGCATCGGCCCTGGTTGGCGTGTTCAACCTGATGGGCGGTATCAAATTTGTCTCGGCCATGATCACGGGCATATCGGATGACCCGACTGTCGTGATCCTGTTTATGATGTTGATCCTGTTTGTCCTTGGCATGTTCCTGGACTGGGTTGGCATTGCCCTTTTGACCATGCCTATCTTTGTTCCCATCGTCAAAGACCTTGGCTTTGACCCGGTATGGTTCGGCGTTCTGTTCGCCATGAACATGCAGGTCAGCTTCCTGTCCCCGCCCTTTGGCCCGGCGGCCTTTTACCTTAAATCAGTGGCCCCGCCCGACATCACACTTGGTACCATTTTCCGATCGCTGGCACCGTTCATTTGCTTGCAGGTGCTTGCCGTTGCTATCCTGATTATCTTCCCCGGCATTACCGGGCGATAATCAAAAAACAACCAAACGTGCATGAATAATGCCACATCAAACGGGCGGGATTGCAAATGCATCCCGCCCGTTTATTATGACGGAACGTAACCAAGGTGATGCGTGAGAACAATCTTGTTCCCTCCGTCAATAAATTCGCGACGGTTGCCTCTCATTACGGTTCTCAGAGCCTGCCAAATCGGCGAGCATGCGTGCTGAAATGGATGGAGATCGGCGATGAAGATTGCAGCAGCCCAAACCGTTATCTCGCGCGATATGGCATCTAATGGTGAAGCCATACGTCAATTGCTGGTGGATGCCGCTGCGGATGGGGTGAGACTGGTCACCTTTTGCGAAGGGGCATTGTCTGGATATTGCAAGGCGCAAATCGCTAATCCTGAAGACTGGCAGAATTTTGATTGGGAGACGCATGAGACCGAATTGCGCCGCATTGCTGCGCTTTGCGCCAGGCTCAACATTTTTGCCGTCGTCGGCGGGGCACACAGGCTTTCTCAAACGGACCGGCCACATAACAGCCTTTATATCATCTCGTCAGAAGGTGAGATACTAACGCGGTATGACAAGCGTTACCTTTCCAACACCGAGGTCAATGACTGGTACACACCTGGCACTGCCCCCATCGTCTTTAGTGTCGACACATGCCGTTTTGGCTGCGCGATCTGTATCGAGTCTCAGTTTCCTGAAGTTTTTATGGAATATGAACGTCTCGGCGTCGATGCCGTACTGTTTTCATCCTATGGAATTCCCGAACATTTCCAGATCGCGCTTCGCGCGCATGCAGGTCTGAACTGCCTGTGGATCGCGGCTTCAACACCAGCGCAAGAGGCACAAAAAGGACCAGCAGGAATCATTGGCCCGGACGGAAAATGGGGCAACCTGTGTCCAGCTTCAGCAAGTTCAGGTTACGCCACCTCAATACTGGATCGCAACGATCTGGCATACGACATCCCCCTTAAAAAGGCGCGCCCGTGGCGACGCAAGGCACGACAAGGGGACATTTATCGGGAAAAGATGGTGATCCGTTCGTGAAGCCTGAACAAAAACGACTATTGAAGCACGACAGGCAAAACGCACAATCAATCCGCGGCACTGTCATTCTTGGGCGCAACGACAAAGCCTTGTCATGGCCAGCTTCCAATTCTGCCCCGTTTAATACTTTTCAAAAAAATCGCGAAAATGGGTTGCTACTTGGTCGGGCAGTTCCTCGGCCAGATAATGCCCGCCGGGAAGAGAAAAACCACTCACATTTTCGGCCCGTTCGCGCCACAGTGCCAGTGCATCAAAACACCGTTCAATCACCCCGCGTTTGCCCCACATTACCAAAAGCGGCATGGCTAATTTCCCCATCCCGTTTTCATCATCGGCATCATCATGGGCAATGTCGATGCTGGCTGCTGCGCGGTAATCCTCGCAACTGGCATGAATAACATCGGGGTTGCGAAACATCGTCAAATATTCATCCAGTGCTTCGGGGGCAAAGGGCGATGCCCCGGCATTCTGCGCCTTGCATTTAAATTTCCAATAGGCATCGGGGTTGCTGCCAATCATGGTTTCGGGCAAAGGGGCAGGCAAGATCAGGTAAAACCAGTGCCAATAAGCCCGGGCAAAGGCATCGTCGGTTTTGCGGTACATTTCGCGCGTGGGCGCAATATCAAGCATCGCAATCGCCTTAACAGCCCCGGCATGGTCCAGGCCCAGACGATGTGCCACCCGTGCGCCCCGGTCGTGCGCCCCCACATAAAAACGGTCATGGCCCAAATGCGCCATCACTTTTACCATATCGGCCGCCATCGCCCGTTTGGAATAGGGGCTGTGTTGCGCATCGGTTTGCGGCTTGGATGACCGCCCATAGCCACGTAAATCGGCACAAACCACATGGTATTTATCGGCCAGTTGCGGGGCCACCTTGTGCCACATCGCCGATGTTTGCGGATATCCATGCAACAGCAACAAACCCGGCCCGTCGGCCTTGCCGCCATGACGCACAAAAATGTCGGCCCCCGCACCGGGGATCATTTCTTCGCGAAAACCTTCAAACATCACCTGCCTCCTGATATGCGGATCGCGTCACCTTGTCATAGCAACCCTTTCCCCCAGTATAGCGAATGTCAACGATGCCATTATGCGGCAATATTGATCAATAATTTCTATCAATATTGCCTATCAATAGGCCAAGGTGGGTTATCGTCGATCAGGTCATCATCCCCGGCTGTTACTGGCCGTTCTGATCCAACGTTAACGAAGCCTGTTTCACAAGGCCCTGCTGCGGTGCTGTTTTGCGAATGGTGATATGGCGATGGCGGGCAACTGCGTTTTTATCGAGCACGGTAATATCGTAAAAACCCGGTTCGGTTGGCGTCCAGATGGCCGATCTTTTCCAGCGATCTGTTGCCAGCGGCACA
>TARA_R110002033_G_scaffold171081_1_pt1 | contig 48202 bp, 31 predicted proteins | sample TARA_R110002033 | Tara Oceans TARA_R110002033 (sample SAMEA4397051) | marine metagenome | biome: Polar Biome; feature: [SRF] surface water layer (ENVO:00010504); material: water (ENVO:00002006), including particulate matter (ENVO:01000060) such as... | depth 5 m
GGGGTGGCAAGACTCGAACTCGCAACCATCGGTTTTGGAGACCGCAACAAGACCAAACAAGGTAAAATGAGCTTAATCGGCATCAGCTGCCGCAAATCTAATTATCATTACATAACAATATGTTAAACAAAAAAACAACACTTATCGATTAGTGTCATTCAAACTCATTTGCTTGCATTTTGAACGTCACCTCTGAAATTTTGGTCACAAGAATTTGTGTACTTTTTCACTATTTCATCGAGAGGAAGCTTTATATATCAAAAAATATGAAAACCATGAATAAAGTCGATTTCACACAGAATTTCATCATCAAAATACTGCCTAAAAACAACTTTAAAAATGTGAATACATTAATCAAAGAGGTCTTTTTTGTTACATCTAGTCAGATAAATTCATCCGATTCTTAAGTTTGACAAGTGAACGTTGATAAATTTATAGCACATAGCTAAAACCAGCACGCTATCACCAAATACGCACATTGAAGTAAAGTTATAGAAAATGATATTGGGCGACTCAAACATTGAGATACGCAGACAAACTAGACAATGCAGAATGATTCCCACTTAAACTTGTGTAACTTTTATACAAAAACGAGTGACTATTACAGTAAAAAATGGCTGATGGTTAGATTTAAGCGATGTAATAAAAGTATAAACGTACAAAATGATATTTACACCACATGTCATCCAAATGATTAGGAATACCAACCATAAAATACTAAATACACAATAATTACAACAAGTTATAATTAAATAGTTAAACAGCACAATTATAAAAGGCAAGAATTAATAAAAAATCATTATCACTTATTGTACACTTTTTCACGTTAATATCGATTAAAGAAAAACAAGGTTACTATATGAGCGTCGATAGACTGATACTAAGTCAGAACCTGCAAAAACAATAAAGCATTGACCAAATAACAACTAAAAATACGATTAGATGTTTGTTGCTGCAGTCAAAGTACCGCTACGGAAAAGCTTCGCATGGATTTACCATATACTAAAGACAATCTCTATGTATCGTTCACCACTTAAAAATGTGTACTTTTTATACATTTAAATTGACATACCAGTGAGCGTATATTGAGATTCCATCAATGCTCAATCTATAAGTGAACTTTTAAATAATCATGTTTCTTTGGTTTCAAAAAGCGTTATCTCATGACGTTAATTGCTAGATGACGCTGAGCATAAAGATGGTTAAGGCCATAAAATACCTTAATAACTCAGATTCTGCTGTTTTATTACATGAGGACTTACCTAGGCTCATCCACAATCATACTGGTTACGAACAAGAAAATTCAGCTAATTGGGAGCACGACGATACTGGCAGCCTAAGCAATTATTCTGGTTGTGCGGATATATTTGATAGTGCCAGCGCTACTCACGATGGCTGGACTGAAGACTATGATTACTAGATAATTCACCTATACTTACAGTAGTGGTACAATTTAAACGTACCGCTACTTTGTTAACATTCTTTTACTTTATTGACTAATTTTACATGACCACTACATAGGTAAGTTTGTTCATCCTAGTCTAATAACGGAGCACCAAAATCAATTTCTACACTTTCAACTAAACTTTCAGCACTTCTGCACATACTTGCTGAAAGCGGCTGTAGTTTGTAGGGGTGTTGTTGCATGTCATTTGCAAGAAAAGATAAAAAACTTTCCAAAATAGGATCTGCAACTAAAACAGTTTGTGCCATGTTGATCTCCAATATATTCATACACATTCGCACATCACTTTATGTGATCATAATACCGCCAAAACATAGGTGATGCGAATGAATTACCTTTTATTTTTAAAGTAACAAGCTCTTATTGATTAAAGCTGAAGGGTTAGTGTTGCAGTAAATCGGGGCCTTGTTGATCAAATCATTCTTGGGCAAACCAATCCCCAGCTCATTTTGCGGTAATAATTCACAGCCTGACGAACAGGCATACCTAGTCCTATGACTTTGTTCATGACCTTCACGCCTGCTAAAGCCTCACACCCACTTGAGCATTATAGTTTCGTAGGTTCAAATTATCACTGATGAGCTACTTATAACGGTACATGACCGTTTCTGAGAGTGAGCGTTGGTGGTAATCATTATCTTTCTTCCATTGCTTTAACGCATCATTCTTCAACGCTTTCACAGCCTCATTTCTAGGATGCTCCTCCTCTCAGTAACCCGTATTTTTCCTCGGCAGAATGGTGGGTTTACAGCCTTTTCGCTTAAACAGCTTATGGCAGTCTTTTGTAGCGTATGCGCCATCTGCAGACACTTGCGCTATCTTACGCCTGAGTGGATTTAGCAAGGTCGGTAATACTTCACTTTTGATCCATAAGAGAGTCGCGTCACTCTCTGCCATCACTAAAGCTGTGCCTAAGCAGGCATTATGCCTTTTATAAACTCAGCAAACGGCGCAACGATACAATCTATCGAGGCACTTTCCAACGCATCAAGGTGCGTTGTACGCTCAGTTATAGGAAGAATTGTCTAATTATAGCCTCCGAGTAAGAACATAAAATTCATCAAAAACCTACTCGTTCTGCCATTCCCATCTGGGAATGGATGTATGCAGCCTAATAGTTCATTGACAATAAGGTTTTTAAAAGCACCCATACAATCCATAAGCTGTTCATTCTACGGCGGCATAGTCTCGAAGTCCTGATTATGATCGGTCCCCCTGTCACGCTCATTAATGATCCCTGCTGTTACGCATGGTCTGAATAACGACATGTATATTTGCGTAAGACTGACATTAATAAGGTACGCAAAATCTAAATCGTCTGCGCCTTCATCATACGCTTCTTCAATAAGGCCAATTATACGCTCGACATCTTTTGCATTTATAGGTAGGAGTTCTTCGTAATAAGAATTTATATAGAAAATTGCACAATCTAAGCAGCGTAATTTGTGTACTATTTACACATTCAATGCCACTAAAGATTAAATATCTCCTACCTCAAACTAAGATAATCTAATACATTACAGAATTTGTCGATATGGTTGAATTTCGACCAAAAATCTACTGTAGTAGTCAACAATAATTAGCTTGGTTCAACTAGATGAGTTAAATATTAGTTTGCATAAAAATTCCTCGAGATTATTACTTATTTCCCTCGTCCCCATATCTGGTATGGCGATACTTAATACCTTATGAGAAGCATTGTCATACATATAGTAATGCCCGTCACCAATTTCGGCCAAGGGGACTAAAGAGCTTGGGAATCCCTTAAAATTACGAAAATCATTCACCGTCCGAATAATGTTCAGATGGGAACTTTCTTTTACTCCAAGACCGTAAGTCTCATGAGATTCAAAGGATATAACCCCAAATTCAAGAAGATAAGTACGATATTCTGATGTAAAAGTCATACCAAGTTGTGACTCTGCCAACTCTATTTGCGCCTCATTAGCAGGCAAAGTGTCAGCCTGGTTTTCTTCGATAAGTGCGATAAGCTTATTCATTGTTCAATCCTGAATTTTGTTCTTGTTTAATATCTTCTGCACGTGCTTTCCAGTGTTCGGCCCTTTCTTTATCAAATTCCTTGCGGTCTATTTCAGACTCTTTTTGCGTATCATGCAAAATAGAATTATTACCGTTACTCATATGCTCAGTCTTAGTTAACTCTGCCAATGGGGCATCAACGGTTTGGCCGATATGATGCAGTTCGAAAGATCTACCATCTTTATCCAATGGTGATAGACCTTTTTCCATTCGCTCTAGATTTGTATTGCCAAAGTCATCTTCACATTCAAGATCTATATCAGTGCGGACCAAAGTATCTTTTCCGTTGGTAGTTTCACACTCCAGTTTTGCTCCACTATAAATATCAGCTTCTTCCTTGCTGCCTATGGCATCTATTACAGACTCAGAGTATCCAAGTTCTTTTAATTCACCTTTATGCTCATTGGACAAAGGTTCCAACTCTTCTTTTATGCTTAGCTTATCTGTTATAGGTTTGTCTAAATCATGAATGACTTCTTTGGTTAATTCTGTTTTTTCAAAGGAATCAAAAACAACGGGATGCTGTTCTAAAACAGCCTCTTTGAATGCCGATATATCCATAACTATTAAATATCCTTAGTGATAAATCTATTCCAGGCCGCGTATAGCTGCTGATAATCGCTGCCTTTTGGTGTCATGCTTTTGACTAAACACTGTTCGACTGTTAATGCCATGGCAGTAGAAATTCTTCCCATATGATTTTTAATGAGAGCTTGAAGATCTACATGCATTTGATCGACATCTACAACATTTTGTACTAATAGAAATAGCTTTTGTTCACAACCTAAAATGGACACTACGGTATTCGCCAATCGCAGAAATTGGTTATCTTCATGAACGGGGGCGTTTGTAAAGTCGTTAAATTGTTGCAAGTATCCATTCATGACTATTTTCTTTTGAGTAGAGAGGTTACTTCTGCTTAGGTTTAGTAGCAAATCATCGTGGTTAATCATTGAGATTTCTTTGCTCCTTGGAGCAAGAAACCATTGAATTAATTGCGAGCGATAATCCGTTTCATTCCATAAATCGTCACTATCGTTTTTATAGAGATAAAAGCCTGGCTCAAAAGAGAAGTGGTTAATTTTGCTAAGAACGGCTTCCAACCATTCATTTTGATAGATAACTGCAACACCCCTGGGTAAACGTGCTAGCTCATCGATCTGTTCATTCGAAAGAGCTGCTGATTTTCCCGCTAGCAACCTATCGGCCTCATCAGGAAGTCGCATTAAAATTTTGGTGTTAGTATTGCGAATTGCACTTATATGAACCGCGGATGGTGATTGATCAGCAATAATAAAGCCTTCACCAAAAGTTCTCATTTCAGCAATGGCATTAGAAAGAATCTCGACTGATTTATCAGCAACATTACCTCCCTCTGCACCGTTATTTGTATTGCTGGCGCGAAGAATGTTGTGTGCCTCCTCTAGCACGGTAACATGTCGAAGAGGCTGGTTCATTAACGCTTGTTCTGCTCTGTATTCACTGAGTTTGATAACAAGCAAGCCCATAATTAGCGATTTGGTTTCCTGAGAGCCAATTCTGCTAAGATCGACAATGACATTACGGTCAAATAATTCACTATTACTGATTTCTTTGGAAGAAAAAATCTGCCCGTTTAGGCCGTTAACCATAGAGCGAATGCGAGTGACTAATGCACCAGTATAATTACTTTTCATTTCTTCAGAGTAAGAAGAATCTGAAATTACTTGTTGTAATTGAAACAACAGATCGGCAAAAGTAGGAAAGAAAACCGTTGAGTTATTCTGTGTTGAGTCGAGCAAGTCCCACCCGCACGCCTCGTAACTACGCAATACAGCGTCTTTTAGGATTGCAGGCATAGCTGCATACATAGGCCAGCAGACATTGAACATTTCGATTAAACGATCAGCATGTTCCAGCACGTGAGTTTCGGCGGGAAATGAAAATGGATTGATTTTAAGCAATTCAGTGAATTTGCTGTTAGTACCAAGAACTCTAACATTCTCCCTGTTGCCGAAAATATGCTTGTACTCACCCTTGGCTGGTTCGATAACTAGGAAGGGAATATCCTGCTTTTGTAATTGGTCTAAAAGTTCGTATACAGTATTACTTTTACCTGAACCCGTTGACCCCGTGATAAACGTATGACCAGTGAGATGTTCTAGGTTCAATTGAATTTTTTGTGGTAGATCTGTCCACAAATGGCGTATATGACCGATCTCTAGAGTCCGGTTTGGCGAAAAGTCCATTACAATACTGTTCAGAGACTGTATCTTTCGGCCAAAGGCTGCAGTTTCTTGAACTACAACAGTTGAAGTAGAACGACGCGGAAGACTCAGCTGAATAGCCATCTCTTTACTGGACACCAACGTCGCGGGTGTCAGATGGGGAATTCTGGCATTGCCTGCAAAGGTTGGTTTTAATCTTGGGTGCATAAGCTGACCAAGCCACTGACTGACATCGACACCTTTTGCTCCTTTCCATGTCGTTAACGCAAAATCTTCTGTAGAGGATTGAGTGCCTCTGGTTAGGCCAAGAAATATACTTGCAAGCGCCTCGGATGCAGCGGGACTATCACTGATGAAATACGCAGTGCTCAACCAACCGCCATGACTTTTTGCTTCGTTGATACGTGCTAAGTGTTGGTCGATTTTATCAAGCATACCCAGGATACCTTTATCCATAGTTTCAAAGCTGATTTGTTTAGTTTCCCCCCGAGTCAGGTTAATGCCTTGGGTGTTAGTCTTGCTGCGAGTATCTGTTTGACTAGTTGTCTTACTTTTGGCTGTAGATTTATTGCTGGATTGAGTTGAACTTTCACCAGTTGAGGTGGAATCTGACGTTCCTTTTGTATTTGTTTTTTGAAAAAAACTGCCAATTTGACCTCCAGCTATCGCGCCTAAGGGCCCCCCCACCGCTGAACCTAGAGCCATTGCTCCCAGCCCTATAATTTTACCTATGGCATCTGGAGATGTTGAGCTTTTATTTGTTGTGTGAGTTTGGTTAGTCGATGTTGAAGTGCTTTCGCTAGTACCTTTAGTCTCGGTTAACCCCAAGCTTTCACCAAGAGATTGACTTAATCCATCACTGATACTCTGACTCACAGCTTCGCTATCTTGAACACCATATGAATACTGGCGTTTGGCTAAAGAGGAAAGCTGTGTAGCAACTTGCTCATAGCCAGTGCGAATAGTATTAAGATCTTGCATCGACACGGGTTCAGCCAGAATTAGCCCTTCATAAACCCGACTTTCTGCAGCATCAATAAATCGCTCCAGCCCCTGCATAAAGTGTTCCTGATCCGTCGTAGATAAGGATGGCACACTACTAACAGCAGTAACTGTGGAACCGGAACTGGGGTCTATCAGACCATCCAGAAGACTATCAACCTCAGTGCCATTTAGAGATTGAAGTAGGCTTCCGGGGAAGTGGCCTTTGAATGTTTCCTGCAAAAGATCTCCAGAATTCTGACCTAACATCTTTCCTGGTTCGCCACGGGTACCTATATAGAGTAGGGTTTCCTTGCCGTCAGATTTCAAAAATATAAATACAGAGTATCCTGCTGCGCCTAGAGCTGTATATGCTGCAGTAATACTTTCTAAAACTGACTGCTTGTTTTCTTGTACTAAGCGCTCAACTCGAAATATTCGAACATCACCACCACGATTAAGTAAAATCAATTGCTGATTATTAACAGGCAGCACTTCGTAATGCTTGAGTTCGGCTAAGTAGCTTTTATTAATCAGATCGTGGGCTGTATTAAGTGTATTGAGTGCGTCCTTTTGTTGAACTTGCTGTATTCGCTGCAGAGCAGTTAAGTCACTAACTTTGTATGTAGGGTTACTCATAAGATGACTCACTAAACAATGATAGATAAAATGACAGCCGCTATTACGGCAATTGCACCGCCAATCAGAAGCAGAGATGTGAGTAAGCTATTTTGCGATGAAGCTCCCTGAGTTTGGCTTTGTTGCTGAGATTCAGCATTACTAGATTGACCTTGGTTTCTTGTTTGACGCATTTTGGGCTCCAGTACTGAGTCTACTTTACTGGCAGAGTTACTAGCTGAGGTCTCCTGTATATTAAAGATAAAGACATGCTCCCGCACGGCTAGCATATGACTAAGTCGTTTTTCTGAGAAGTTGGAAGTTGTATAGACTTCCTGTATCCCATAATAGCTGCTATCCCATAGGGATGTATCTTGGCAGATACTCTGTGAGTAGACACTTTCCTCGTAAGGTACAAACAGATTAGGATGCCGACTTAGGGTCCAGGCCAGAGCTTGACGTATGGAAGTTGTTGACAGCCTCTTATCGTTCATCTCCATAAACAATGCCATACGAATAGCGGAAAGGTCATCCCTATTGACGCTATTAGCAAGGGACTTAGATGGTTGGTAACCAGTTAGGTTGACAGAGGCAAGCTCTCCCATGGCACTATCCTTTAATTTATTTGTTGTACTCTGCTTAGGAATAACGCTTGCTTCCGCTTTAGAAAATCCTGCAATTTTATGTTGTATCAAGTGACTTTTTACCATAATCAAATGTTCAATTCTTTTTTGACAGAAATTCAGCTCAGCAAAATGGGTTTGTCTAAAAAAATAAGAAGGTCTTAACCATTCCTGTTGATCCTCTTCAATCGCTTCCGTTGCGGTATCAACTCTGTACTCTTCAAGGAGAACACGCTTATTTTCTGGCAATGCGGAGAGCAGTTGACGTAAAAGCTCTGGCCTAAAATCCGGATGTTGAATATATTCAACAAATTGTTTTTTAAATGCAGAAGATGTCATTTCTTTGGTGGGTAACCCCATATCTTCGATCATTTTCAATAATCCTGAAATAATCCACCTACATTAATAGTCGATGGGTGAATGTAGGTTTAGAGCTGCAGGATTGCTGCTAGTTCTTGCTTTAGTTCGTCGATCTCAGCGAGATCTATCTTGGCCTGAGCAATGGCTTGCTCTCGTTCATCTTTATTAGTAACTTTAATATTCAGATCTTCTAGCAAAGCATCAAATTTGGTCTTGAACTCTTTTTCGATAAAAGCTAAGTAGTTGTCAATTAATTTATTTTTATCATCAACTATACGTTTGATAGCGCCTATTTTGGTTTCATTGAAGCTGGTACGAATGGCTATTACTCGCTCTTTCCAGAGTTCTTGTAGATCAACAAACTCCTTATCACCGTACTCTGCAATATTTTTGGTATTGCCCCAGGTAAAAGGATTATACCAACTGGAGTCACTAACAGTTCTATACCCGACGATCTCTCGTTTTGACTTAACTTCATCGTCTTTAAGCTCAATATCAAGTGAGATATTGCTAATAGAATCCTTCAGACTTTTGAATACTGGAAGCTCTAAGGTGCGACTGTCGGGAAAAAGAGAGGCAATATGGTTTAGGTACTCTTTATGAAGTTGAACTTTGATCGCCTCCTGAGAGTTTTGAAAAGCCTGTTCATACTCATTAATAGTTTTATTAAAGGCAAACTCAATATCCTTGGATGCTACTGCTAACAGCTCTTCAGCACCACTGGTCGTTGTTTCACCATCAAAACCATCTCCCAATAAATTGATATGGGTAAGGATCTTTGCCTCCATGCCATTCAGGTCATTTTGGATGGCTAAAGGCAGGTCGTGGCCTTCTAGTTTTATCTTTTCCTTATAAGCTTGGGTATTAAACCCAACCTCACGTCGCTGCTTAAGGTTTTCAATTTCAACCAACAACTGGTCAAGTTCCTGCTCATTAGTTTCTAATTGGCTGAACAATTCAGCTTCCATCATGCCGCGTTCTATAGCGGTCGTGAACGCTAAATAGGCTCTATTAAGTCGCATAGGAAAGCTATACTTATTGATGTATTCGTCAATTACAGCTTCAACAGCTGGCAAACCACTGTTACGTAGCGCATTCGACGATGACTTTGCTTCCATAGCTTTAGTGACTTTAGGACTCAGAAGCATATATTGAGGGAAAGCCATGCTGGGTTCTTCGAGGAGAAGCTCCTCTATATTATGCTTATCGTTGCGCTCCGTACGTGTAAGCTCCCCTTGTTTACGTAGTAGATATGCCATACGAGCAGATACAGGATAAATATTAGGATCGTGAATGCCGTTTTCCTGTAAGTAACCTTTGACTCGGCCAATAGCTTCTTTAATATTTTCCCCTCTTTCAGGATCGAACATATCCATCTTATTAACCACAAATAAGAAGCGGTCTTTACTCTGTTTACCACCTTTGCTCATGATATCTGCAACCAACCTTAATAGGTTTCGGTCATCATTTGTGCCAAGTTGAGTCGCGTTTAGCACATAAACAATGAGTGGGTTACGGCGAGAATCTTGGATAAAGCTGAGCGTGGTGCGTTCATGATCCCTATCTTGGCTGTTATTAGGTCCAGGTGTATCAGTCAGTACTAGTCGAACATTATCATTCTGCTCTACCGCGCGAATATCACCACAAAGCTCAATTGTCTTTGTTTCTAAATCTTTATTCCATGTTTGCATAATAGCTAGATTTACGGATTCACAGGTATCAAGAACTTCATCATTGCAATTTAAGCGTTTTCCCGAAAAATAAGAGCCCTTCGATTTATCATCAAAAATGTGTGCAATTGTTGCCGTTGTAGCTTCATTGGCTGCTGGAAGTAAATCCTGACCTAACATGGCATTGATAAACGTAGATTTACCTGACGACATAGTTGCCACAACATACACATCAAAATCATTGTTAAGTGCTTCGTCAAAATCTCGCAGCGCTTCACTACCGCTATTTGATAAGTATTCAGCAAATTTAGAGGAGTTCCCCATTTTCAACATTAGTTGCTTTATTTGGCTGAGTCGACTTTCTGTCGGCTCGACACGATTCCATTTAAGTTCGATAGTCATTCCTAAATTGTTGGCATTTATCGCCGCCTCTTGAATATCGAAAAAATCAGACTCTACACCAGTAAACTCAAATAGAAAGTTATCGCTACCATTAAAAAAATTACGTAAATCAAAAAATATCTGTTCGACCCAAAGCTGCAATCGTTTCTCGCTGTACCCTGCAATACTGGAGCTTTCTGAAGGAGCCTGTCCATTTATTTTGAAAATGGTTTCGACTAAAAAAGGGTTATGCTTAATAACGATATGATTCATGTAATGATCTTCTTATCTAGATAATAATTTAATAATTTAATAATTAAGTGACACTTGTATAGCTTAATAGAGCAGTGACTTGAGTGTTCTCAGACCAGTATAATCAACAAACATTTTCAATTCTTTTTCGCTCATGTGAATGTGTTTCTTATTATTTATTTTGCGCAGTCTCCAGCCAAGATTACGCTTGAGTCGATAAGGAATAGCTGCTGCGTGATTTAAATACTGAGGGGCATTACGAAAACGGCTAAGCTCATTATTTAGGATGTTTCTTTCTCTTCGACCAATATCGACCTGAGCCAGTGATTTTTTTGCAATGAGTGCTGGTAGTGCCATGAGAGGAACAATCATAGGCCTGTTAAATCCAAGTTCACACAAGTATTGTCTTGCTATACTGACATGATGCTTAATGCTTTCCCCACGCTCTTCATCTAGTTCATCGACTTTATTAAGCGCAAAAATCACTTTTTGAGATGGATTGAGGTTATAAATAGTTTTGAGCATTTCTGCATCATCAGTAGTGCCTTGTTGAGTGGCATTGAGCACGTACAGGAGGGTACTGTTAGAGTATGATTTTATTACTTCAAGAAAGACTTCTCGGTGTCGGCTATCCATACTGTTATTAGCACCAGGAGTATCAATCAAAGTATAACCTGCCAGTTTTGTACTCGACTTACTTTCAGAATATGGGAAGTCAATATCAATAGAGGAAATAACCTCGGACTTGTTCCACTCTCTGAGTTGATTAGCACAAAGATGACTGTTCGAATCCGTAATATCCCCAGAATAATTGTATGCTGTTGCTTTTGGATGGCCTTTCTCGGTTATGGTGATTCTAGTCATCTTTGATGTTGTAGCTTCATTGGCGGAATACAGTAATTCTTTGCCGAGAAGAGCATTAATGAGAGATGACTTACCTGCACTCATCGTCGCAACAATAAGGATTGTTTTCGATGATTTACTCATAAACATGTGCTTTCATTATTTCAGCTGAGCCCTTGAGCAGGACATATTGTTTAGTGTATGCCATGGAAATAGTATCAGCTAGGCGGTTGGCAATAATGGTACTTGTCATAAATTCCTTTTTATATCAGGTTATTCTTACTATGCGCATTAATATACAATAGAAAGCAGACTGGTTCTGTCAATATAGATCATGTTTTTGATAAGTCTCAAACTTAATAGCCACATATAATTATCTTTTTAGATCTGTTTCGGTTCCAGTTCGTGATATGAAAGTAAATATTGGGCGATTTCCAGACTAATATATTGGAGTCAGATAAATGAAATCGGCAATACAAATGAGATTCACTCTAATATGCACATTTATGATTGCTTGTATTCAATAAAGCTAAATAAATACTAATGGATAATTAGCATCGCCCCATAGCTCATCCGAGTTATCCATCATGATGTTAATGATCGCAGGTATAAGTTTAGATAAAAATGCCACACCATCACGAATTTGATCTCGATTTGCAGAGCTATTCCAGGTTGCCCCGCCATGAATCAATTGATTTCTGAGAGTATATAAACGCTGTAAGACAATCGTATTGAGCAAGTCTGTTCGCTTAGTTGAAAGTGCGACATTCACACTAGCTTTTGAATTAGTAAAACGCTTAGTCCACTCTTCTTCTGTTAGCTTACCATTATGAAAATCCCAGAAGGGTTGATAAACATATTTATTGTCCAATAACACTCTAATAGAGGAAGAAAACTCTGCCCAAACAAGTGAGTAAAGCTGATTATCTTTGTCTAAATCAACGAGCTTTGACATAAACTTAGAAAAAGCTTCTGATTCAGTGTGCCTTAAGACCTCAGTATCCTGAGCATAAGCAGCATTGAATGCTATCCATAGAAAGATGAACTGGCTATCTTTGTCATTGTCGCACAGCTCAGATTTAGCCAACCAACTCAACGAACGATGAATACGCAACGCTAAGCCTTCAGGAAAGCTAGACCTAATCTCACGCTGTTTCGCTTTTAAAGAAATAAAATCCATTTTCACCCCACATTCCCAATGTTCTATAAGATGTGTCATTAACTATAAACAACTTCAATAACATAGCATTAATTTCAATATTTAAAACAGATTTGTCGTCGCATATTACTTTTTTAGATTTTGAATGGGCTTGTTGATCAAATCAGTCTCGGGAAAGCAAGTACCATCTCGTTTTCCGGTACTAATTAACTACCTGACGAACAGGTTGCTAATCCTATGAATTTATCATGGTCTTCTCGCCAGCAAAGGCCTTACCCACTTGAGCATTATCGATTCTAGAATTATCATTATCCTAATAACTAGCATTTTGCCTCAGATACAATCTTTTCGTTTGAGCAGCTTATGACTGTCTTTTGTATTGCAGGCTCCATTCGCTGAAACTTTCCCTATTTACATCTTAGAGGATTTTGCAAGGTCGGTAACGCTTCATTATCTACAGCATTGGCATGGTCAATATTGCTGCAATCTAGTGAGGTGGCAAACCTAAGACTAGAAATAGCTTACGCCAACTTTAGCATTTCCCTTGACTTTAAACTTTTAGATTAGTGGTTTCGACAACCAAGTGAGGCTAGATCTTCGTCGAGGAGCTCGATTTCTATGGAGCGGTCACAGGCTTTGCCCATAGGGCGAGATCGTGAACGTTTTTCATACAGATTAAGTATGTTTTTAGAACTATATTTGTTAAGTACGTTATCTCTTCATGAATGATTGGAAGTGATTTAGTATTGAAATTATTCATAGTGTTCAAAAAACACACACTCATGCGGTTGCCCTGGCTTTGACCACAACCAGAATAAAATATTACTTATTTAGGCACCATACTAATTACATGAAAAACTATAATTAAAAAGAAATATTTAATCATCAACAGCTACCCACAAAAAACATATCAAATAAAACAAACAAACAAACAAACAAACAAACAAACCATAAAAATATATCAAATAAAATAACTCAAGGAAAAAAACAAACAAAAAACAAAACAAATAAAACCTCCATATAAAACATCAAAAAAATAAAATCACACAACTCAAAAGTAAACGACAAATATATATCAAATAAAACAAATACACAAAAACAATGACTTATAACAAAATAAACAAGTAAAAAATTATTTATAAAAAACATAAAAATATTTATTGAACTTACATAATTATCGGTGTAAAACGTATTCCAAGGATTAGGATTGGAATATGAAGAAAATACTAAACAGACTGAATTTTAAAAATATAGATTTAATAATCCACCCAGCAGCTATGCCTGCATTTGATTTTTATAATAGAACAAAGCTCTTATTTAGATCTGGATTCAACAAAGAAATATTTAACAAATCATTATTTGAAAGCGATTTAATATTTAATGTCACTTCCTCTAATAAGCAAATTAAAATAATCACGGGTTTTGATTTCCCATATTTTGATATTGAAAAAATTGATTTAAGTAATCATACAATCATAAGCTTTGATGAAAGTTTATCTGATATCGAAATAGAGTGTTTTTCTTGGAAGTCATTACTGACAAATATATTAAAAAGCTCAATAGACAGTAAGAGTCTCAGTGAATTAAGAACATTATCAAATAGTTATATTCCTAAACATGTATTGTCGGACGTTTTAGGGAAAAAGTGTCTAACTCAAGAGGATATTGCAATTATCACATCAAGATCTAGAACAACAATTGCAAAACAAGACCAAAAAATAAAAACCAGTAATGACTTTCTAGTGAGATAAATTATGCGTAATCATGATAAGCAAAACGTCGAACAAGTATTAGATAATCAAATATTCAAAAGTGACTTCTTGAGTTTTCATGCTGTTTTTGCAAATGAAATAGGACATCTAATATCAATATTACCCTCAGATATTACCAATGCAGGTACAGTTATTAACGATGTAAAAACACGTATAAAACAGATTAATAATGAGGAATCCCCTCAAAAATTATCATATGCGTATGAATACATGAAAAAAAATGAGATTTTAAACGACAATTTTTTCTGCGCATTTCTATGTGTGAATCTAGCACCTGAACATCGACATTATAAAAAATTCATATTATACAAGGCGTTAATTTTTTTTGTATCGCTTGAGTTATACAGAATGGGGCGGCATGAATCTGCAACCATCGCTGTTTGCAATGAAATCAGACAATGGGGACTCGAAAAAAGACCAGAACTAGGGTTTGAATTACCAGAAATCATTGAAAATACTATAGAAAAGATTGTTGATGAGTTAGATGCAAAATATGTCGATTTATCAAATGCCAAAAATAATAAAATTAGTAATCAAATTTATAGAATTTTCATCCCAATTCGAGATTTTCTTGAGGAGAAAACAGGCATAGTTAGAGGAGTAAGTTCTGCCGATTTCAAACACTCCCCCCCCACCAAACTCAACAAGCCAGATGCTGAAAAGTTCATATCAAAATTTAATATCACTAAATCAGAGATTGATTATGAAGACGCCTACATTTATGAAATTAGTGATTATGATACGACTCATGATCAAACCGATCCAGATCTCGAATTAGCTAGTAATAAAATACTTCAAGTAAGGATTGAAACTGCATCGTCAAATGGATATGAAGTTGGTTCATTACGACTTAAAGCAATTAAAAATCAATACGTTAAAAACTCAAAACACTTGAGCTGTAATATTCATCAGGCTAGTGAACATGAACTGAAAGTTTTAATCAATGAACTTTTTAAACTAGGTGACGATAAATCATTCATACGCTCATGGGTTTTAACATCGCTAATTTTAGGTCAATCAATCAAAAATCTAAAAACTCAATTATTTGATGTCGCAACTAATACAATGAAACGAGAACATGTACTCCCGTCACAAAATCAACCAGAATATCTAAAACCGTACATAAAAGATGTAGCGACATCATTTCAAATTCACATACCGCTAGAAATTAACGTCGGACATTTAATCGTACTTGATGATAAATCTGAAAATAAAATTCAGGAATGGTTAAAAAAATTCAATAAATCGAATAATTGTCATCTTACTGAACGTAAAACATTCACTTTTTTTGGCCAGTTTGCAAAACAGAACGGTATCAATCCAGCGATCAGCGCATTGATCCAAGCAAAACCACTAGATACAACACCAGAGCTGTTTTATACACAAATGCATGTAAGTGACATAAATAAGACTGTGCAGTGTTATCTAAGATATTTATCTGGAATTAGTGGGAACAATTTCAACCTACAAAAATCAAATGAGCACGATGACATTATAGGTACACCGCTGAAAGTGGAGCCTCAGATCATCAAAAATTTACTCGATAATTTACACGATAGAATCAAAATAAAACGTCATCATTTCGATGAGAATCGACATAATGACGTTTGTTATCATGCGCAGATAATTCTTGCAATATCATCAGGGTACAGGAACGTAACAGGCCGATTCGGTAAACTATCTCACATCGACCTAGAGCATAAAAGATTTTGGATATCAGACAAAGAAATTAGCAAAATAACGAATGGACGAATTATTACGTTGCCCGATTTGTGCAATGACATTTTAAATAATTACATCAAGTACCTAAAAGAAGCCGCAAACGTATTTAGACACAGTAACCCAACCGTTTCAGAGCGTTATTTAAAATCATTAGATAGTCGAGAACACCTATTTTTCTATCGTAGAAATAATGAAATAGAGGAAATAACCCCGACGACAATGAAAAATCACTTTGAAGACATTTTTCCATTGCCATTGAACTGGAACAGACATTATGTGCGCTCACATCTAACTGAAAAAAACATAGATCCCGAGATTATTGGGGCCTGGATGGGGCACGCAGAAGAAAATCAGCCAGCATTCACTAAATTTAGTTCAATGTCTGTTAGGGATCTGAACGTAATAAGCAACTGTATCAATGAATTATTCATTTCTCTTGGGCTGAAGGCATTCAATTATGCGTAACAAAATCGGTGTACAAAGCAGAGAGAACAATCGAACAAAAAACAAACAAAACATACCCGCAGATGTGACTAAAAGATTGATTGCTGATTTTGCAAACGAAATATTGTTTAAGGACAAAATTTTGTTCGAAGAAGCATGGAATAATTTTGATAAATATCTAATAAAACAGGCTACGTCATCAGCTCATTATGCAGAATTATTTGAACTGTGTGCATCAAAACTAAATGAAAAAGTAACTATGCTAGGCTTCGTCTTTCAGCTATCAACATATATGCTGCCAATGACAATCGACAAAACAATTAGAAATGAGTCGTTAATAGAGATGAATAGTGGTTGCTGCGATTTCTATAACGATTGGTTTACAGATACGCTCTCAGGCCATACTAATAACATTGAGGATGCATTTCGCAATGTCATAATGTCGCTCATTTATCACTCAGGTTGTTGCAAATCAAACTACGTTATGGCGTTCAGCAAACAACTCAACGAATCAATCGACATAAAACAAATTAATGAACTAGCTTATTTACCATTATTTATAGATGACAAAAAATACAACACAAACATCACACGACATGGTATACAATTGACGAAACAAATTGTGTATTTATCTACGCTTACACTTTCATTTATTGCGCATTTTCAACATTTAAGATCATTAAAAAACAATCATGATTGGACGACTCCATTATCTGAAAGACAAATCTATGCTCGACTAACTAGCGGGCGGAAGAACTCCAGTTCTAACACTAACTTTCCGACTTCACTAACACGTTTATTAAAAGCAGCTCTGATGATTGTAGAGCAACATGCAGGTGTTGAATTGAATCAAGCCATGATTGAATTTTCTCTCGGCAACATTAAAGCCTACTCCTTGTCAGAAGATAATCTATCAAGAATAGCACCTTCATCACCACTAGCTATATGCGATCTGAGGAGTTTTCATCACCAGGTATCGAATTCCAATAGCACATCTGGTTCGACACTAAAGCTTTACAGCCAAAAGCCATCTGGCCTGCTGTTTGCAAAAATATCAAAAATAGTAAATGCCAAAAACGAAACCAAAATTAATAAAAAATTATTTGTAGAAAAACTAGAAGCGATAAAAATTGATTTAGAGCTATCACAAGCTGAAATAATTCTGTTGGAATGGCTAATAGCCAAATTTGAAACTTGCGTACAATCTACAATTATTCGTTATCATTCAACAGTATCAAAAGCGTGGTTATATCATTTTGAGGCTCTCTGTGTAGATGATTTTGATGAATCGAATTATCATGAGCGATATACAGAAATGCTCGAGCAAACATCAAGCGGAAAACAGAAATACAAACTAGGTGCAAGATTACGAGATATCCATACATTTGGGATAAATCACTATAACTTCCCACATCTAACTGAAAAGATTTTTGACGGTTCTGATTTTCAGGCCCACACAAATGCGGGATTCATAGATGAAACGCTCTTTAATGCGCTACTTTTATCTGTAAACAATTTATTAGACTTATCAGATCGAGATCAAAACACGTTAAAGACAATCTTAATCATTAGTTATCGATGTAATTTGAGAATTAGTGAAATACTAAAACTGCAAATGAGAGATATAGAGTGTTCAGAAATCGGCTGGATTAGTGTTCGTCCGAACAAATTTGCCAACAATAAAAGCCACTCATCAACGAGAAAAGTCCCTCTATACCCAATGTTACTAGAACATGAATACACTATCGTGTTTGAAACATTAAGGCTTGCAAGCGAGCTGAACTATAATTCAGGTTCTAACCTGATTTTTACGTTTGGCATAAATAATACAGTTAGAATTAATCAAAACCTCGTTTCAAATTTTACTCAGAACTCATTACGAGTTATGTCTGGTATTGATAATTTTGTGTTTCATCATTTGCGACATAGTGCAATATCGCGTATGCAGGTAATGGTAGAGATTAGCAATGTTAATCAGTATTATCCCGAAATTGTGCCCTACCCTGATGAGCAGCAAAAGCGGATCATTAAATTGATATGCGCAGAGACGGTATCGAATAAATACTATGCTATTGCTAATTTCGATGGCCATGCAACTCCCGAAACATGTTTTTCAAACTATTTTCATTTTAGTGATTTAATTTTGCAACATAAACTATCTCTGATGCTGTTACAAATGACTCAGAAGCAAATTGTTGATTTAGGTATTTGCTCAAGAATTCAGCTGAGAAAAATTAACAACGCTGTAACTAAAAAAACAACATTTACAGCACAGCAATTATTACCGTTGATATTACAAAACATGGATATTAAAAAGTTATTTTTCCAGATTGATAATGCTCAGGTACATACAATAAAATCGACTGAGGCTGTAAGAAATGGACGAATTGAAATGGCTATTTGTCAAAGAGTACTACAAAATATTGATGAAGGCATGGCACCAGAACAACTTGCACACAACTTCAGAATACCTGCTGAAACCATTAACAAATGGCATAAAAACAGCATCGAATTATCTTTACAGCAAACAACATATCATCAACCTCGACACCGTAAAAAAGATCACTTTGAAATCGCACCTACTCTCCCAAACACAAGTGCAGAAAAAGATCTTGTTTCAAAAATAATCAACAGAATCCGTGATCAATATTCACAAGATAAAACCAATGTTTTATTAGCGTGCGAATACGCACTAGCTCATAAAAGCAACAGTAAATCCGGGGTGTATTTCAACACACCAGAAGAACTAGAACATTTTTTAAACACATTTTCATTTTGTATAGCGAAAAGTCAATGGCGAATTCTGACATGTTCACTCCAACATTCAACTAATAACAATCGATGGGACGAAGCCTGCAAAGGAATTGACTCTCACATACTAAAAGTTTCTTCAGCTGAAGGGAGAAGCGGTAAAGGCACTGCATGGTTAGAATTAAAACACCCAAAGGAAAATGAGATCATAGCTAACACTCAACTAAAAAAGTACTCATCATCCTGTTTGATGTATTTTATAAAAATGCTTTACATCATGACTCACAACCCTCACAAAATGGCTAACAACCATCTGATAAATGAGGATTGTTAACACCCTCAACTCACTAATTCCTTACAACGCTAATAAACAAAACACACCTATCATAAATGAAGGTGTGTTTTGGTTATTAGCGTCAAGAGATTATGTTTATATTCACTAAAAATGATCGAACTCAGTCTGTTTTTGAAATCGATTCTCCCACCAATTTAAATCTTTTATACCATCTTCTGAATCAGCTGCTTTGATCCATTGAATTAAAGCCGCAAGGTTATTTTTTGCCTTAGCAAAGCCTAAGATACAGCTAAGCTCTCTGCCGTTTGGATGGCAGTAAAAACGCTGACATAAGTAATAAGCAAGGTTTAAACTAGTTTCATAGTTCATGATTATTCGCCTTTAAGTTTCTGATTTAAAAATGCTTCAAAAGCACTGCCATCTCGACGGGTTAAATTGGGTACATAACGCGAATAAACAGTAAAAAGCATGTTTGTATTCGCATGTCCCATTTGTTTAGCTATCCACTCAGGAGACTCACCTGATGCTAGCCATAAGGTGGCTGCAGTATGTCTAGTTTGATATGGGTTACGTCTTGGTATTTTTAAGATATCCAATGTGGGATACCAAACACGATAAGACATGTTTTTGTTGTTCATTGGATGGCCCCCAGATGTTTGAAAGACAAAACCACGGCCATTCGATAGTTTGAAATGCTGAGTTAACGCCTCATAAACAAGGTCATTCATATCAATTTCACGCAATGACGTTTTTGTCTTCACTGGGCCCAGTTTATTTCGTACCCAAGACTGACGAACAAGGATTTGACGTCGTTCGAAATCCACATTTTCCCATTGCAAACCATCAATTTCACCAGTACGTAACCCACTAAAAAATCTAACTAAAAAATAGCAACGGAAGTCCTTACGAACAAAACTCAATATTTTAAGCACTTCATCTAGCGTAAATGGATGTACAGGTTGACGATTAACAGGCAAAGGTTTGATCGACTTCCAAGGGCTGACAAATTCATATCGTTCCGAGGCATCATTTAACACCACACGTAAAGGTGACAATATTTGATTGATGCGAGAAGCAGATAAATCCTTTGCAAAAGCTTTGCCCTCCACTAGATCTGCTCTAAAAGTCATAACGTCCGATTTAGTGATCAAGCTAATTTGCATTTCACCAAATCGGGGCAAAATATAAAGATTCAAAATATCTTCAATGGTTCGAAGTTGAGAAGGACGCCATTCAGCTTTTTTCTCAGTTAGCCATTGCTCAACAAACTCATCGACCTTCAAAGACTCAGTAGACTCTTTTAACATTGTCATCCGATCGTATTCAGCAAACTTTTTAATATTATTACTGTTAGGAAAATGCTTAGCATATTCGAATTGATTTAGATGGATTTCAGCCTCAATTCGCTTCAACACGGCACCTGCTCTCTTCCGATTAGCAATGCTATCTTCCAACATTGTCATTTCACGACAGCGAATCCCTTTATACCGAAAATCGAGTAACAACTTATTATTACGGACATTTACACTACCCATAAACCAGCCCTCCTTTATTTTGTCGGTAAAATATCTGAGTAACCAAATAGCATTAACTGCTCGACACTTTCCCAAATAAATAAGATTTTGCGGCCACCAAAAGGTCTTATGTAATGCACCCCTTCAAGCAAAATTGCATCTTTTAGCTGATCACGAATCGTTCTTGCATCATATTTAATGCGCACAGAAAGCTCTTCTGCTGTTAAATAAGTATTAGACATAATATACTCTCCGATAGGTTATTTGATTCCACAGGAAGTCCTTTTAATCTCCTGCAGAACAAATTTATGCTCATTCATTATCTTTTGCAAGCTAATTTTACCTGCAGGAGATCATTTCGCGCAATTGGAGCACATTTTGAAGTGTAATCTTTCAAGAATTCTCGGAGAGAAGCGACTAAAAGTCTCGGACGTCGCAAGAGATACAGACATCAATAGAGGCACAATAACTCGTCTCTACAATGAAACAGCAACAAGAGTTGAACTCGATGTTATTGAAACCTTATGTCATTATTTAAATATTGAGATTGATGAATTACTAGAACTAGAACTAGAAGAAAAAAAGCCTATTTGAATTCAAGCGGGTTTGACACCTCTTCCACAAACAAGTGTTTATTAATAAAAATTGATGAATAGGAGCACAATATATGACTGGCAAAGAATATGTTTATCAAGAAGATGGCAGAACAGTGCTATATCAGGAAGCCACATCAAACAAAAATAATGATAATCCTGCAATTATTCAGATAACAAATCCGGCTGATTTCAGCATAAGTTGTGAATCTAATGCTGAAGGAGAATCGTTAAAAAAGCTGATAGCAGAAATCCCTGCCGATGTATTTGATAAAATTGCGATTGCTTGGTGTAAAAAGAGGAAGCTTCATGGAGCATTAGGGGGCCCTGTTGGTATGGAATTTGGAAGCCCCGATTGCGATTGGGATTAAGGTCACATTGTAGATATTAAAATACCTGAGGGTGTAACAGATTCATTAAGCCACAATATCTTTGATTCTTGCTCAGCGCAATCAAACACGCTGAGCGATTTATCAAATTACAATATTTTGAGCCACTCTTCTGAACCCGTTCCCTTTGTGATACCAATAATCATAATATCAACTTCAGCCTTATCAATATGTTGCCGACTACCGATACTAAAACGGTCATTAAAATAATCTATTCCAATGTCTGTTAACTGGTATCCACCAGCAACTTTAGCAATACGACCATTATCTGTGTGAGTTTTAAAGTTTCCTAAGAACTTTTTCAATGGAAAAGCTTTGCCTTTATCCATCTCTGTAACATGAAGAATTGCTGCCATATATGTCCACAATCCTCGGCCACTTGGAGTCTTTTTAAGCTTGTAAAGTTCTACTGGCATCATAAACATTCCTTATCCTAAACAACTGAGTAAATAAACATGACAGATGTTAATGCCACGATGAACATACATATTCATACTGTACATTTATATGTTAATTCACACCAAGAGCCTTATAAACGGCATCAATTGGATCACTATAAAAGCTGACTTGAAATTTTGTAAATGTTTCTGAAGGCACCGTGGGGATATCACTAGCTGAAGACATCGGCAACAATATCTTTGTTGCACCCGCTTCATGAGCAACTTGCATTGAACCGGCTAAATCTCTGACAGGATTGATGACACCGCCCAATGACATATCACCTAATACAACCATTTGCTCTTGGATTGGCTTACCTAATAAGATTGAACAAAAGGCAATAAGCGAAGCAAGACTTGCTGATTGAGTACAACCTGCACTTTGTAAATCAACACTATGAAGGTTAAATTCAAAATCAGAGAATTTAGATGACGCACTAATGCGGCTTAAATTACCTCGAAAGTAATCAAACCCGACTCTCACCTGTTCTTTCGCATGAGTATCTCTTCCAAATCCAGTCGCACTATGTCTGCCTGTCCCTGCTGTTTTTTGTGTTTCTAGGCGAAAAACGCCAAGCTTACCTGTTGCTCCAAAACTGACAAAGTGAACAACGCCCGCATTTTGTGCACCCGCGGGGATTAAATTAGAACCGCCTTGTTCAGGAACATTCACAAAAAACTCTTCTAAGGTGTCATTGTCAATATAAGAGAAATTGACATCAAAAAACTCCATGCCACCAATTTTTTTAAGCTGCTCTTTAACACGTCGACGAGCTTCCATCGCATAAGTTAAACAGACTCGCACGTCTTCTTTACTGTACTCGGCATCTGGGCATAACAGCTTAAGGAGTCCTGATGTTGTGCGTTTAACACCAATAACATCACGTTGATTTAAATTACTCCCAAATTTGAAATATTTATAAATCGCATCTGAAAAAGTTTGTTTACGCATATCTCGCATATATTCTGCAAGATAATCGGTAATCAATCCAAAGCGATCAGTAAAAAATTCAGGGCGCATTTTAGGTACTTCCCAGCCAGGAATATAGGCATGGAAACGGTCAAAAAATGCTGCATCAATCATTTCCTGCGGGAAAGGCGCCAACAAATGACTCGTCTTAACCAATGTTTCAACACTTTGATCGATATTACCCACAAACACCATTGAAGCTTTAGCTTCAATGGAATCACGGCCACGACTAAATGAACCAGAAGCCATATAGTCTTTCATAATTTGAATGCCGTCTTTATCTTTAAAGTTAATGCCAGCCACTTCATCAAAAGCTACAACATCCCACATCCCAACCAAACCAACTTGACGAGATGACATGTTATAAAACAAGTTAGCTACGGTCGTTTGACCACCAGAAACCAATAACGAATTCGGAGAACATTCTTTATAGACATGTGACTTACCAGTACCACGAGGCCCTAATTCACATACGTTATAGTTATTCTCAACAAACGGTATCATACGAGCAAGTAAGTGCCACTTTGCTCGTTGCTTGAGGTTTGCTGGCTCCATGCCGATAGAACGAAGTAACAGATCAAGCCACTGATCCATGGTAAAAGCCTTGCGAGCATCGAAGATCTCTTGCATATTCATCGATGGCATTTGGATGGCTTTTAACGAAACGACGGAGAAAGGTGATGTCTTTTGTCCTTCCTCGTAAAAATAACTCAACGTAACAATGCACCAAATTCCACCAGTAAGCAGCTTTTCGTTATCCTTAACAATATTGGCAGGAATAACGGCATCTTTAATTCCAAGATTAGAAAGGCTCGCCTCGTAAACATCCTTTTTTTGATTCAGTTTCACCGAAACTTTATCGATAACTTTATGAGTTCCTTTTTCACGGATCAGAGATTTAACCTTCTCAGCTTCATCAGGCCTGACATAGTTATCTGTCAGGATCTGCTTAACACGCACTAAACCAGCGTCAATTAAATCGTCTTCTGCTGACGAGCAATACATCCCTAGAAGATATTCCAGTACATAAACGGGAACGTTAGCACCTTCTTTTAGTTGCTTAGTTAAGTCTTTACGAACCACACGCCCTTTGAACTGCTGATTCATCAACTGATCAAGGTCAACGTCTTTCAAGCCTTGTATCTCTTTTGAAACGAGTTCTTCTTGAGATAATGGTAACTCAAAGTGTGTTTCAACACTGATATCACTCGCATTGAGGTTTTCATCATCATTGTCAAAGTGATGATAGTGATGCAATTCAACTTTACTATCGCTCACATTTGAAGTGGTCTCTTCATTATCTTTATGATCGTTCATTATCTTTCCTTAGAAGAAGTCGTCTTCAATTGCGATGTCAATAGTCACTGAATGTGATGCCAATAAAATCTGTCTGTTAGCTTGGGTGATATCGTTCATCATCAATTTATAAGATACTGTTCTATCAAAGCCAGAGCTATTTAACATGATAGTAATATTACGCTTTCTGTCCTCTTGCTTATTAGAGGTTGAATCGAATATAACTTTTTGTTTATGAGAAACAGGCTGTCCACTCGGATCAGCAATCCAAATTTCAACTTCTCTCGCCATATAATCATTACCGACAGGCGATGCTTGAAATAGCTCAATTTTGTCAGCCATAGACACTAACTTAATCGGATTGCTTAGCGGTACAACTGCCACCCGCTCTTTAGCATGTGTTGCTTTTTGCTTATCAGTTTTTAATTGGCTAACTTTAATGACTGGAACACAAATCTCTTGGGGCATAATGCCACCATGGATAAACTTAGCTCCACCAACAAAATTAAAGCGGTTGGATCCTCGAGGGACAATAAATTGAGCATTACAATCATTGGCAGTCAAGTTTGCAGTTGTGGCGATATTGCCATGCCAATAAAAATCATCATGGGGTAAGTTATCGCCGATCAAATAACGTTTTTTAGCTTCAACCGCGCCAGCTGGCTTAACAGTAAAAGCTGTTTTATCAGAATCAACGACATCGCTCGATTTAAACAAGAAGCCATGATCCGCAGTGATTAACACTCGACTACCATTTAAACGGTTTATAATCCGTTCAACTAATTGTTTAATTTCAGATATTGCATCAGCACATGCATCAAATGTTTGATTTTCGGTCGCAGCTTTATCACCAATAGCATCTATTTGATCGTGATAAATATAAATGACACGCGCATCCTGTACCTTTTGGCGTCCTTCTTCATTCGTCCAGTTAAGTACTTCAGTTGACTTAAAGGCCAAACCATTACGTTTAGCTAAAATTTTCTGACGATTTTCAAGACCATGCACACTTAAGCCATCAGCTTTATATTCAACTTTGACCCCTATATGTGCAGTAAGCTCATTATGCGGTAATAATGCAGCCATACCGAGTTGAGTATAAGAAGGAACGACTCCTAACTGCGATTTGATTTCACTAAGATAACGCTTTTCATTATTAATTTGATCACTGATGGCATGTGCCACTTCATACCGTAATGCATCAGAGATGATAACAAACACTTTCTTAACCTGGCTGGACTGAAAAACGCCCTCCACTTGTCGTTGATAAAAGTCATATTGATTTGGAACGCCATCCAACTTCCATCGTTCTAGCAGCTTTTCGCTATCAATATGTTTACCCCATGCAATCGATAAATCATGCAAATACCAGTCAACATATAAACTTTCAACATCGGCCACTAAGTTTGTTCTTTTAAGAATATCCGAGCCGTTATGCGCTACGTTAATCGCATTTTCGCAAAACTCTCGATATGCCAGGTCAAATTGATACAGCTCCTGCTCATAAGCTTTATACATCTCCTTAGCAGACCCATAATTAAAACCATCAATATATTTATGCTTTAGCGTATAAAACTGTTTAGCTGCTTTAATAGCACTCAAAATAGACGCGTAATTTGGCTGGCTGTGCGCCCAATGAGTGGTTAAACGATGAGAGACTAAATTATCGATATCAACTTGGCTTAATTCATTAATTTGATGAGCAAGTAACACGATAAGTTGCTGTTCTGCATATTCAAACGTTTCAACACTGTGCAGTAATCGAGGCTCTTTCACGAGAGATAAGATTTGTTTTAGTTCAAACTGACGCTCAATAATGGCAGCAATATCATTATATGCCTTAGCCATTGAGCGGCTTTCTCGTAAGCTCTTAACAATATTAACAACCATGGCACGTTTAGATGAATTTAGCCCCATATTGCTGCTACTGGTCACTTTACGTTTACCATTTTCATCCAATGCTATTGGTAATAAATGCTGTGTAAAACGTTCTAACATTGGATGCTGACTACTTACACCACTGTTTTGTAGTGCTTGGTAGCACTCAGTAAACAGTAGTTTTACCACTAAATCTTGCAATTGGGGTTTAAGTTGCTCATCTGCTTCTTTGCTTCTGTCTTGCTCAACAACGTAACCCAATTCATCTTTTACAACCTGCCAAAATGCACCAACAAGATTGTACTTGTCCAATTCTGCTAATAGTTGTTCTGAATGGAAGTCACTAGCTAATGCCACAATGAGGTGCTGTAGAATACTCACTAATGTCGGCGATTCAACTTTCAAACAAGCAGCAATTAAAGCCAGTTCTAATTCTTCTTTATTGGCATTACTGGGTAATAGCTTTTTTAAGCGTTCCATACGTTTTTGGCTGGTAAAAAAACCACGGTATTGTGCTACAACGGAGCGAAACTCCATGCGCATACCAAGCTCATTAAGGGTCATAGAGCTTGAGTCTGCATAAAAATGTTCTGCATAAAGTCTAATGTCGTATAACCAATCACGCTCTGGTTGATTAGGCTTTACAGTGCTATATAACAAAAAAGAAATCTCAGGCTGTAATAGCTCAATCCGCTCCTTCACCTCAAAATGAGATAATTCATCTAAATGAATAACGTCAATTTGGGCCTCGCTAAGAAAGCTGTCTTTCAATTGAGTAATTTGTTCAATGTACTCTCGGTCAGAATCTTGCCAAAAGACCAAACGACATTGTTCGAATTTGGCTAAAAGCCCTTGGGAAATTTGTTCAATATTCATTATTTATTCTATTTTGACTCTAATAACTTGAGTTAATTCTTGCTCAATTAAGAAAACATTATGGCGCTTATCGTCTATCATTTCTCTGCTTTGGATATCAATTAATAAATCCAGTGTATTGACGCGTCTACATAATATGACTAAAAGATGATCTTACAGCAGGTCTGAGCAAAGAAGCATAAAATCATTGTTCTTTTGTTTTACTTTCTTGAATGGATTTTTCTATTTTTTCATCCATTTTATCAAAAAAATATAATACTGTTCGGCTAACAGCCCTTCCAACAGCTCTGCTTGGTCTAGAAGACACGACTTTATACGCCATCTCGCTTGCATCAACAATGGTCTTTGCGGTTCCTTCCACAGCAACACCAAGTCCTTGTAGAATAGCTTCTTCGGCAGGTGTACCTGCATCATATCTAGCACCAGCATGATTAATGCCATTGATCGTGGCAAAAAAACCAAGCCCACCCAACCCAGCTAAAATACCATCAGCCATCGCATCCCCCACATCAACACCTATGCCATCAATTGCGGTATCAACATCTGCGCTCAATTCAAAATTTGTAAAGCCACTGTCAATTGCATCAGTTTGCTCAGCGACTTCACTTGTTGCAATAACAGGAATGTCGGCATCAACACTATTAATATAACTCACACTGTCTGTCGCTTTTAGCTGAAAAGCCACGCCGTCGATAATAATATCGGTATCAGGATGGTTAAAATGTTCAAACAATTCCCCCTGAGTATCCATTGCAACAAGCTGCTCAAAGTAAGCTCCTTTAACTAAGCTCGTTAAGCCGACAAGGCTATCATGCGACATCCACAAGGTTTCAAACCAAATATCACTGTCACTCATCCCTTCAAAATTACCATTTACGCTGCGTAAAGCATCATAAACAGCATGTGTTGTCATAAAATCATCCCAGATAGAATAAGACAACCCAAATGCACCAGCCCAACCACCAGCAATTAATAAATCTCTTTCCTTAATGTCCGGAGCTTTTTTTGATATTGAATAGAATTCGTCAACATAGGCATCTGCAATACTAAACTGGTGTGCAAGTCGCTTTAACGCTGTATCACTTTGAACTTGATATGCCTCAATGACTCGGCTTAAATCTGCCCCATGCTTTTCGTTAAATGACTTTGTTAACGTTGTCAGCCTTACAATATGCTCATCCAACTCAGAAAGGTCTGCACTATCTCCGTATTTAAGTTTGTTCCACCAAGAAAAGCCGTTATATATTTCATCCCACTTTGCTTGTAATTCTTTACGACGCCGAGTGAGCTTTGCTAGTGCTAAATCAAGATCGGCTTTTACTCTACTTAATGGATGATTATCAGTGAGTTCCCAATGCTGAACTTCCAGCGATTGCTTAGCAAACTTGTATGAAAAAGCTAATCTGTCTTTGTAGTGTTGAAACTCAAGTTGTCTGACGTAACGCTCAAGCTCTGGCAATATTTTTACGGCATAAAGCGACCGTAAATCATCAGCAGGTTCTTGTGCCACTATTTGGTGTAATTTGTGATAAAACTCTGTCGCGACATCTAAGTCTGATGAGCAAAAGCAAGCGTTGAATTGTGCAGATAATAATTGGAAAGCAGCAAGCTTTTGTTTGAATATTAGTTGCTTAGAAAACTCAATATGCGCCCATATTGAAATCGTAATGAATACACTGAACGTCAATAATAAAGGCAATACTAAAGCAACACTTGTTAATATATAAAATAACACAAAACAAGTCACCGCTAAGAAACAGAAACGAATGTGGTGCTTTTTAGCGGTATGAGTAATCAGTTGATGTTGAGTATTTATCGTCTCATCAACCGATTCAAGGCAAGTGATGCCAACATTATGGTTTGTGTTATCTGCAATCATAGTATTCTCATTACCACTTCACCATTGCTATAGATAACGGCCATCTATAGCCACCACCCCAGCGGTTCTAAACGTTGAGTAAATAGAGCTAACTATCCAATTATTGCATAGCTAGCACGCTAAAAATTGATCACATAATGACATTATCTATTCAATATTAGGTGCTAACTAAGCTAGTGTGTTCTTAGTCTTATTCGCTGTTCAAAAAGTCCAAATGAAGTAGCTTGGTTTTAAACGGTTCATCGCCTAAGTTTATCACCCAGCGTTGCTCCATAAAGTTAAGTAAACTTAAGCCTCTTGCTAATACTGTCTCTGGATCCCACTCGCTAAATTGAGCAATCTCATTTTCAGACGCTGAACCGTTATAATAGCCCACACCCGTACCATTATTCTTTTTGTCATCAAAGCCATCATTTTGCAAGCTGGAGTTTTTAGCACGGCTTAAAGGCACTAAATTACCTAATGAGTTTGCCAGTAATATCGTTTGCTCTTTATCTAAATGTTCAAAACGTTGCAACCAATAAGTGTTATCAGGTGTTTGAGGGAAAATATGCTCAATCGTTATATTATCGCTTTTGCTTGATTTAAGATCTGACCAAGCTAATTTGTGGGTTGATTGCTTACCACGAGCCGTTAACCATTGGTCATACTCATACAAGAAATAACGCAAGCCATCCCATTTAAAAAAGCCGCCAAGCCCAAATTCGAACTTTTCAACAATGTGTGCCATAAATCGTTGCGGGTCATAATAACTGTTAATCCAGCTATCGATAGTCGCAATAACCGAGTGCATGCTCATATTGTTAGTCACTAGATCTCTGGCCATTGAGAAAAACTCTGAGTCGCCAGTATTCGCTCTACGACGACTTAAAGAAAACAAGGTAAAATTATAACGCTCTGCAGCAATCAGTAGCTTATTGATATCTTCAATTGGTTGCTTGGAGACAAACGCCGCAAGCAATAACGGTCTAAACGCTCTAAAGCTTAATCGTTGTAAGCGGTCTAACAATAATTTGTTTTGCTCATCTTTATAATCTGTTAACGAAAAAAATGGATTATGGATATAAAACCAGTGACGAATTGACTCTTGCAAGCTCGTCACATATTCGCTGATTTCATCAACAGTCACTCTGTCTTCAGCTTTTTTAGGGTGAGTGACATTTCTAGCGGTAAACTTTTCGTTAAGTAAATAAACGATATAATCATCGCCTTTATTGCGGCTGTACTTAAAGTACATCGTCCAATGATTACGCAAGAACAAGTCTTCAGGTAAAGGCGCCTCAGGGTTTTTACCAAGGTATTCGTACATGGTCTTCCATGCACTATTGACCTTGTTACGAAGCACTTCGTGTCCTTCATGATCATGATACAAAGTCGACAGATAAATTAAGCGGTTTTTAAGCAGCTCTAAACTGGTTAGCTGCTTACCTCGGTTATTCATTGTCTCAAATGTCACAAACACATCGATCTCTTCCTCAATTTCATACAAATTGTATTTCAATTTTTGCGTCAACTTTTTAAATATCAACGCAATATCATCCGGACCAAGCTTAGAAAGTTGCTTTTTAAAATAGTCTTTCGCTACCAGCAAATTTTGAGTATATAAGGTTTCTTGATGTAAATTACTGTGCGAATGCTCGCCAAAGATGACTGTTTTTAGGTACTCATCGCTTGGGTTATCTTTTTCATAGCCAAAGATAAAACTCTCACGCTGTCCGTCATCGGCTTTGAATAATATGTACTGCTTACGAATTGTGTCGAGTGACTGATAATTTAATTGAACGTTTTCGTCAACAGACTCAAGAATAGCCTGAACGAGGATCATCGATGTAGTTAAACGCTGTTGACCATCAACAACATAAAAAGGCTTAAATCCAACGCCCTCTATAATCCACTCATCTTGTTGCCATTTTTGCCACAGCTTAGCCTTGACCGGTTCTAGCGTAATAACACCGGTATAATGTACTCGAGTGGGGTCGAGTTGAATGATGTCTTCCCAAAAATCAGTCAACTGTTGTGCAGACCACGCATAACCCCGCTGATAATCGGGAATACGTAAAATACGGCGCTCAAATATATCGTTTAAACTTTGTAATCTCATTTGATTTATCCTTCATCCCTAAAAAATGAGCAGCTATCAAGCTGCTCAAGTCATCCTTTAATATTTATTTTATTTGCTCAGGTTTTTGGCCATGAATATCTTTAACATCTGCCAATAAATTGCCAAATTTACCGTAGTTAACTTTTACGCCATCATCTAAATCTAAGCTGATTTTCATTTCGGCAAAGTGTTTTAACTCTTCATCAAACGCCCGTAACTCAGTTTGTTTTTTCTCGAGCGATTTTAGCTCTTTGGTGAGACGGTTTTTCTCGGCAGTCGACTCTGCGTTAGCAATCGATTCGGATCGTAGCGCAATTTGGGTTTCAATTTTACCCATTAACGGGGTGACATATTCGGTACGCATTCTGGCAAGCGTACCTTCATTGTATCTGTGTAAATAAACTAAGCATTCAAAGGCTTTTTCTTTACCACTGCTAAACAACCAATAAATTGGGCGTTTTTTATAGGTTTTAAGATGGTCTTTATAAAACTGAGTCGAAAAGTAGCGACGAATAGTATCCATCGCGCCTTCGCCCCCACTATTTTTGGTAGATAGTGGCTTAATGGCATCTAGGCATAGGCTTTCGGCGACAAAATCAAGATTCTCGGTTAACTGCTCTGCGCCCCAGATAGTTTTAACAAACTCTTTAAAGCGAACTGTGGCATCATCTTCAAAAAGCCACTCTTCAGCTGCTAGTGGAATAATACCGTCGTCATCGGCAGGGAAGCTTTTATATGCACCTTCAGTGACGAGATCTTTGAAGCCGTTATTGCCAGAATGAGCATAGACTAAACCTTCGCGATCAAGGGAGTATCGACCCATCATGCAGCCAACAACATAGCTAGCCATCTGATTTGTGAAGTATACTCTATAGAATTGAGTGTTATTTAGACTCGACGATGAAGAATATGCTGGGTTACCGTAAAGACTTATTTCTTCAAGTTTTACATTAGAAGAGATGTTATTTTCTAAATTTAGTTTATCTATAAAAGACTCATTTATAGCTACTTCGATTTCTCTTAAACGACTAGTTTTTGATTGCAGGTAAGCACCTGTTTTCCCCCAATCTTCTTGTATTGACGTTGAAATATTATCGAGGAAAATTAGCCGTTCGAAATCAAATGATGTTTCAGAGCTATTCCAATCGAGCTTAGAAAGTTGTTGTGCTTCTCTAGACAACTCCTCTACAAGATTTCTATCATTTAGTCCTAATAGAGGTAACTCTCGAATATTTTTAACCTGAAAATTTAGAGTTGGATTCCCAATTTTAAGAGCTTGCAGTGCTACTGATGAATTACACAACGCTAAGATATAATCGATATCGTTATCGTCTTTGAAAAAGATAGATGAACCTCCAACATCAAATGTTGCATGCTCAGGAAGTAAACGAAAAGTAGGTTTAGAGGATGTGATAAGTCCCCACGTTATACCTTTTTTTTCCCATAAGTACTCTGGTATAATTCGGCAAATTTTATTTTTCTTATAATGACTTTTGGCTTCATCAGACCAATTGATTACATCAGTAAGATTACCATACCATCTACGAAAGCCGCCTCCTTTAGCATAAAAAAACCATTTTTTCCCAATTCCGACCGTGAGTTGGGAAACCTCCCAATGTAAACGTAAGTACTTATCATTATTTCCAGTTTTGTTTTGTCCATCTGAAATAGTTATTGTTTCTAATGCAGGGGCATCATAGATATTTTTGAAATCATCAGCAACCCAATAAGCAATCGGGCTTCCTGGAATTTTTTTGAAATCGTTTTGTTTTATTTTGTTGAATAAGTTTTGCTTTGCTAGAAGTGTTCGTTTTTTTTCTTCTTCATTACCATCAATCAAACGAAGGAACGATGGTTGAAAACTATCAACATGTTTTTTGTTTAGTACCCAAGCAGCTGTTTGTACCACTTCACCTGATATTTGCCCAAAGGCCCGAGCTCCAAGATGCGCCATGGTGATAAACGTTTTGGTCTCTAAGAGTGATTGACGCATTTTTTCATAGCTTGAAAGGAACATCCATGACTGCATATTCACTTGTGCATTATAGCCCGTGTCATTGAGGAAGCTAAAAACACGCTCCATGAAAATCGCAAATAAATCAGACTTCGAGTTAGGGTACGATTTTTTAGCAAACTCTTTTAAGGCTGAATTCATTCCCTTAGAGCCCATATAGGGTGGGTTTGCTACTGCAATATCGTACTTTGCCGCCAATACCATTGCTTGTTCAACAATAGGTAATAATAGTTCAACCGCTCGCCGGATCGGTTGGTGACTGCTGTGAGCTTTTCCGAGTAGTTTATTTTTTAGTTCTTTTAACGAATTCTGGTATTGGCTATCAACATCAATCAACGAACCTAAGTTTTTTGCATCGATAAACTGCGCTTTAAGATAGTGAAGTAGATTTAGGTACGTTTGGTTATCTTGGCTATCTTGGCTATCTTGGCTATCTTGGCTATCAGTATCTAGTGAATCTGTACTTTCAAGCTTAGGGTCAACAAATAGATCAACCATAAAACCAGATTTTGGCTTACCGTTAAACTCTAAATCTGCCCATAACTTATCAACGTCTAGGTTTTCGGTAGATTGTAGCGAGTAAATATTAAGCTTAATTTCATTGTCGCTACCAATGGAATCGGCAATGCGGCTAAAGATACGTTTATCATCTTCGCGGGCTTTCATTAGTACTGCAAAAGCCGCCATTTGTGCGGCACGATCGTCAATATCTAACCCATAGATATTTTTGGTTAAAATAAGCTCTGGGATTTCACTTAAACGATAACCGCGTTCTAAATAAATTTCACGCAGTACCTCGTACACTTCAACCAAAATATGACCAGAACCACAAGCAGGGTCGAGCACTTTGATTTGCTCAGGATCTATGCTGGTTGGAGTAATGGCCTTTAGCTGCTCTATCACATCGTCACTTTGCTCTGCAGGCGCAATATAGTAGGCCATCTTATGTTTTAACTCAGATTCAGGATACGTTGCTAACCACTGACGACCCAGTGAGTTTTGTACTAGGTATTTAACAATCCAGTTTGGGGTAAATAACTGAGTTGCGGCTGGAATGTCTTCGCGTTTAACCACTTTGCCAATTACGGTATCTTTGTGCTCTGAAATGTAAAATTGATACAACCAACCAATGACTTCAATTTTGCCTCTTTCGGTATGGGTCTCGGCATCAAGGTCGCGCCAGTTATTTTCTGGAATGTCATTAATCAGCGCTTTTAACAGTGAGTCTGTTTTGGTGAGGTTGTCTGGTAGCAGTAGCTCTGTTGCATCGTCTAACGTTTCGAACATAAACGGCATAATGCGACTCAGTTGATGGCACTGACCCAGCAGAATTTCTCTGTACAACTGTTCTTCTTTATCGCCATCTAGCATTAACTGCACAATTTGATTTTTGTCTAACCCTAAATCAACGGCTACATCTGCAGCATGAGACAAAATCTCGAATCCTTCGCCAAACTGAGCATTTTTGCTGTTGCTTAGTACTCTGTAACCATGGTCTAAAAAGCTATTGATTTCCATGTAACGAATCGCAGTAAAACGGTTAAACCAAGTGAAGGCCATTTCATTAATAAATTGATTAAAACCGTCTTTTAATTTTACTTTGCCGTCATGGGTGGCTAATGCCGTAATGCGTTTTGCTAGCTGATTACGCTGTTGCCCTTGCTTACGGCTAAAGATACGCCCCTCAATAATGGCATTATCGGCTTCAAAGTTAACCTCGCTGATACGATCTTGGTACAACCCCAGCATGGCAGCTCGCTTGGTTACTGCTTGCATAAACGCGATACGCGCTTTTGGGGCATAAGATTTTAATTTGCTGGTGTTCATTAACGAGGTTCTCTTTGTTAATAATCTATTTAAAATTAGGCTACTTGAAATTGCCTGTTTGAATTTGTTTGTTTGTATTTAGTCGTCTGCATTTGGCAGCGTTTTGTCGCTAAAAGCTGCACCTAGTCACTAGAAGTCGATAGATGCCACTAACCGCATAATCTGTTTTAAGGGGTATTTTTAATCATGTAAGGCACAGCTCTAGGTAGACGATATTCTTTTTTGCGCTCGTTAGGGCGCAGTACGAGCTCAAGCTCTTCGAAATGCTTCATGGTTTTATCTAGCGCTGACTTACCCATAATTTGAAAGTCTGGAAACTGGCTTTCAATTTGCGCTAATTTAAAGACTGGCACGCCAGATTTATCGCCTTCTTGCTGCATATAGGCATACAGTTGATGATAAAAAGACTCCAACAAAGGCGAGCTAGCTAACGGATAATGCCCTTGAGCTGGTTTATCTATTTGTTGCTGTGTGTCTGTGCTTGTATTGGCTTGTATATCAGCTGGAATATCAGCATCAACATTTGTATTCGCACTCTCATCAGTCACTACATGGTTAGCCGTTTCTGTCGCGCCACCAGCCAACGTTTGAGCCGAAAATGAAGATGGTTCAATCTGGTGCTCGCTTTGATGCGTTGTTTCATCACTAGCTTCACTTAACACTGTATTAAATTGTTGTTCATGATCTGTTAGGCCAGTTGTATTTGGTTCAATACTCACGCGCCCTTCACTTTCTAAAGTGCCAATACTATCGACCGTATCAACGGTATCAACGGTATCAGTGCAGTCTATTTCATCTTTGCTGGCATAACCGGAAATACTGACCCTTTTGCCCCCTTTGGCATTAGTGTCATTAATCTCATTCGTGATTATTGTTGCCGGAGTAGTATCAGCTGAATGGATTACTTTTGTTGAATCCATTCCCGTCGGTTCCACAACCTCTGACAGATTGAACATCGTTGTTTGGTTTTCGGCAAAGGCTTGCTTGCTTAACGAGTCACTATGGCCTTTCTTACGACTAAGCTGTTGTTGAAATAGCTCAGCGGAGTCAGTAAGTGTTATTGGTTGTGCCGCTAGCGCTGTATTAGCAAGGCCATTTAGCAATGCTTGATTACCTGGATGATTATTAATTTGATGGCTAGACACCAACAATGGTACCCATGCATGTTTTAAGTTTTCTTTTGCACCCTCCCAGGTGCCACCTTTTTCGCCTGAACACACCACACACGTAGCAGATGATAATAAGTAGATATATTTGTTGCGGGCCATTGCATTGGCTGGTGTAAATGAGGCTTCGGGATAAAAAGGCGTGATAAGCGCGAGGGTGTCATCTTTTAAGTATTGGCGCCATTGACGATTGGTGCTTGCTTTGAACAAGCTCTCGGCCATAACACCAATACTGGTATTACCGTTTTGCAGTGATGACAGCATTGCGTGGCTATCAATTCCTTTTGCTGCGCCGGATACCACTTGGTAGCCTAAATCATTAATGGTTGTAACATAGTGCGTTGTTGCGTCTAAATCTTGATGTTGGCAGTCACGTGATCCAACAAATCCGACTGACTGGCTCTGTAATAACACAGGATTACCGACACCAAACAGTACTGCTGGAGCTTGATCTTTTAGTGCTTGTTTAATTTGGCTTGGATAAAGCGCGTGACTTCTATCGAGAATCCAAATACCAGCAGAGCTCCATTTTTCTAGAGCCATACTCATACTTGCACCCCTGCCAAGTAAGGCATTAAGACGCTCAACTGTAATATCTGCAATGGTTCTGTCCAGTGACTTTAAATTCACTTTTTGCTTCACTTGGTTATGTAGTTCAGCTTGCTGCCATTGTGAACATATATCAGCTAACTTTTTTTGCTCAAGCAAGTCTGACGGCTTATAACCAAACGTAGCTAGCCATCGGGCAAAGTAACCATATCCATTAGCTGTTAATGGCTTGAATTGCCTAAACTCACTATTATTAAAGTAGCTGGTGAGTAACAAAATGGCTTTGGTATTTTCGCTTAATGCTTTGTTCATATTATTGATTCTTAGAAGTACTGGTAAGTGCAATAGGAATAACTTGCTTTACGCCATGCTTACGCAATAAAGCACCTGCTATGGTAAAAGTCCACCTAGAGTCTACAGCATCATCAATTAGCCAAACAGGATTACTGTATATTTTACCAGTATCAATCCCAAATGCACCATCGAGGTTTTTACTTTGATAAAAACTGTTTTCCATGGTCTTTTGTGGTGGCCGAATATCAGCAATGTTTAACGAATCTTGGCAAGGTACCTTAAGCGCTAACGCAAGCTTTTGGGCAAAATCGCGAACCAAGTTTGGATGTCTGGGTGATGGAATATAGGTAATCCATGCAGGACGCTCACTATATTGCATACTGTTGATCATTTTCACCATTGGGGCGATCAATTCATCGCTAAAATGCCCCTGTTTTTTACCTTTTGCAACAATATCTCCCCAGCCACCATCTTTCCATGATGATAATGCTGAGCCTACTTCACATAGCAGTTTCTTGTCGCTATACGGCAGTTTATAATGAACAAAAGCTTGACGGGCATTGTCTCCAGAGCTTGAAAAAGTAACTCTTGGCTTTATTTTGAGATAACGATTACGTAAATAGTCGTGGGCTTTTAAAATTAAGTTTTGGTCTAACGATATAGGCAATGTGCTGCCAGGGTTGCAGTTTGCGCACTTACCACAAGGTTCAATGTCTTTATCATCCAACTCTTGACCGAGATATTGCATCAAGCATGTGGTTGAATTGTGGTATTCAAGCAATCTATGCCACTCGCCTTGCTTAATCGTATTCAAGCGCTCAATTTTTTCGTGGGGTAATTTATAGTCAAATTGAGTACGATAATAGTAAGTGCCGTCTTTAATGATTGGTGAAGGATTTTCAATACTTAGAAATTTTAGAATGTCTTCTATTTTACCTTTTGGGAAATTGACTAGCGGCTCAAGTTCAGTCACTTTGATACCATCATGTTGTTCAATTACATCTAGAAGCTGATTAATTTGATCTTCTTTAGGAAAGGCATTGTCGATAAAGTATTGTTGAATATTGGCGTCATCATCACCTAGCATCAGTAAACCGACAGCATGGCTAATACCACGGCCAGCACGACCAACTTGTTGGTAATACTCTACAACGTTACCTGGTGCTTGGTAATGAATAACAAAACTGAGATCTGGCTTATCAAAGCCCATACCTAGCGCCGATGTTGCGACAAGCGCTTTTACTTGATTTCGTATTAATCCTTGTTCTAATCGGGTTTTGTCTTCATTTTTTTCTAGATTGCTGTGGTAAGCAAATGCTTTGATACCTTGTGCTTGTAAAAAACCCGCAACAACTTCGCAGTCTTTTGTTGTTTTTGCATAGATAATTCCGTGACCATCTATTTTAGGCAAGTTTTCGGCTAACCAAGCTAATCGCTCTGACTTATTAGAAATGTGCAGATTTTGAAGTTGTAATGCTTTACGAGTAAGCGGACCTCTGATAATCGTTAAGCGGTCACCTAATTGATGCTTAATATCATTTATGACTCGATCATTTGCCGTTGCTGTTGTTGCGAGTATTGGCATGTTTTTAGGCATATTTTGTAGTACGCGGACAATACGCCCATAATCAGGCCTAAAATCATGGCCCCAATCTGATATACAGTGGGCTTCGTCAACAACAAATAAACCAATATTACTGATGATACTGTTAAGAATATTTTGTGAAAAGTAATTTTGAGCTAACTGCTCAGGAGCAATAATAATCGCGTCGGCTTGTAATCCTATGATTTGTCTTTCGACTGCTGCAAGCTCATATTTGTCCAATGACGAGTTGTATGAAACGACCTTTAACCCTAGCTTTGCCGCTGCATCAATTTGGTTTCGAATAAGAGATAATAAAGGGGAAATAATTATGGTTGGTCCATAACCTTCCATACGTCTTAATTTTGTCGCGATAAAATAAACAGCACTCTTACCCCAGCCGGTACGCTGAACAACGAGCAACTGATTTTGTTTAGTCACAAGCTCATCAATTGACTCCCATTGGTCATGATGAAACTGTGCTTGTGGATTTTGGGTCATTTGCTGCAACAGCTTTAACGCTTTATCTTTCATTAACATTGCCTTTCTAATCCGTAAATGGCATTGAGTATTTTTAGCAGTGACTTACTACCTTAATTTAATAAAGTAGTAAGTGACATTGTTAAAACATTACTGAGTTTGGTCAATCGACACTGCATTTTGTTCTAGAGACTATTTTGTTCTAGAAGCTATTTAATTCTAACCTTATGGTTTGTCTCAACAAGCGAGGTTAGCTTGCTGCGTAAAGCCTCTATATATGTATCAACATCATCAATACTTTCCATATAACTACTTTTACATACGTCGTAGAATATTGCTGTTGCATCAATAGCTTGGGTAGGTTTTGCTTTTATTGCCGGCTCTGCAACCTTGCCATGCGGCACTGTAACTTCATTGCCTTTATAGCTTTCGATATTGGCAGTATTGCTAGAACCAAGATTAGACTCTTGAGCCGCTGGCTGGCTTGCCGCTTGAGTTTCTTTTGCCTTTTTGGCAGCTTCTTGTTTTAGCAAAAAAGCTTGCTGGCTAATAAACGTATTAACTAATGTTTCAGCATCTGTGAACCAATCATCGGCTTCGATGAGTTCATGTTTGATTTGTGATACTGCATGTTCGGACTTAATTCGTTTAATCGCACTTTGAAAAGGCAGTAATGCTTTGTTGCTGATATCTGCAGTTGCCCCTGCTTCTGTAATTAATGTCGTGACTTCAGCTATTCGCTTGTCTAATTTACTTGTCGTGTAAGCCCGCTCTTTTTCAACAAAGGTTTTATCGATTCCGCACACTAGTTCGATTAACGGTTTAATGTTTCGAATATCGCGGTATGGACGCGCGTTAGCATAAATAGCTTCAAGCTTGTCTATGGCCTGCTTTGCTTCACTGTTTCTTTCTAAAAATGAGCGGTTTTGGGTAAAGGTGATTTTTAAGGCACGCTCTAAGTCTTGCCACATTGTAAATTGCGTTTCATAGAAGTTTTTAAGTGACTCATATTCTTCTTCAAAATCTAGAAGCTGATTAGTAAAAGCAATAAACTGGTCAATAAACTGAAAACTACTTTTCAGTTCTGTAAGTGCTGAAATAAGTTCGATTCCATCTTCAATTTCATTTGTACCAGGGTAAGAGCCGGTAGATGACATTGACTTAAACTCTTTCAGTTTTTCAAGCCAATTTTTTAGTTTACTATCAGAGTTTTCGACTGCTACATTGAATAATTCTTTTTCACTATTTGGTGCAGTACCAAAGCCAAGATCTTTAAAGAGCTTAGCGGCTTTGTTCAAGTTGGCTTCTGATTGCTGCTTAATTTTGCGAATACGTAAATTAGCGCGCTTTTGAGTTTTGCTTAAATGTTCATACACTTGTTTGAGCTGAACTTCTTGCTGATTAGCTTGAAACACAATTTTATTGGCTAAGCCAAGACGCGCCAAAATTAAAATTATCTCGTCTGTATTCCAACCGAATGGGCGTTTAGTAAACTTTTTAATCACGTCTGCTGCGGTGACTGCATAACCATGTTCATCGCTAAGAGAGATATGAAGCTCTACTTCTGTCATGGCTTTGGGATTAACTTCTTCTGCATTGAGGTCTAAGCCAAACTGAGCAGTGTCTCCCGCAACAAGAGTCTGTTGTGTTTCTAAAATAATATTGCCTTGAAATGGCTTTATGAGCTTTAACTTACTAAAGGTATTCTCAATAATGTAACAGTAAGCTCCTTCCAGCATCGTTGCAATTGAGCCACCTTTAGCGTCGTAACTGGAACCTAAAGTATAGAAGTTAGCTAGCTTTAAAAGCTCCTCTAATTCAAGTACCAAACGTTTGCGACGATTCATGTTTTCGTTGGCTTTTTCACGACGAAGCTGTTCTTGATCGATCCCGCTAACAGATGTTTTACGTATATATTTTTCGGTTTTAATGTAGGTTCTTAACTCATCAAATAACTTAGGCTTGTCACCTAATTTAACCAAAATACAATCTGCTGAGTAATTCCCACAGGCAACGTCTGTATAATCGTTATAGCTAGCATCAATAGGAGATATCAATTTGAGTAACACATCGCTTTCGACATTACGGTCGAAAGGAATACCATTGCAAAAACGGGCAATTGGAAAGTCTTGTTTGTTTTCTGGGTAACGGTAATTGTTATTTCGGCGTAATATTTCATCAAAAATAATACGACTTAGTTCTGCTGTTTCATCAGAAGGTTCAATGTCCGTATTTTGGATTTCTTTTTCTATTTCTTTCTCATCATTCGTCAAGAAGATGTATTCATCATTCTGTCTTGCGATGAGCAGATTGCGCTCTAGTACCTCTAAGCTTTGTTCGATATCTAAACGTAATGTTCGCTTATCTTGATCCACTTCGGAAACACATAGTGTCACAAGGTTGTCGATGGTCGATTTCACTTCATCGACATAACGGATCATGAAGAGAGTTTGTAATACGCTTACGGTAAAATCATTAATTGAAGACTTTTCAGCAGCTAGATTTATGTCACGGACAATGGCGGTATCTAGAAACTTTTTGATGGATTGATAGAAGCTATAAACAGGAATAAGACGACCAACATTGTCATCAATGTATAGATTAGTCGCTATTTGAAAAGCATCAATGAGTGAGCGTTCCCCTTTACTCATATGCTGCCCAGATGCGCCCGCACGGCTAATTCCCGTAAAGATTTTTTGCACTAAGGTGTAATGATAAGGAACAAAAGGATAGCTTTTAACAAAGTTTTCTGTGCTTGAGTAATTGGCTAATTCAGCGCTGTTGCTTTGTTCAAAACTGAGCTGGCTACGAATAATATCGCCTTTAGCTTCATACAGTGCTGTAAGTTCCTTTTTAGCTTCATCAGTTTTGTCTAGCAAACGCTTTTCGATCACTTCATTGGTATTTGAACTAGACAATGAAATGCGTTCAAAACGCGCTTGAATTTTTGAAAAATCTTGGCTTTTAGATCCCTGCATTCGTCCAAGAACAGAGTCGATATCTTCTTGAGATGTAACAATTACCCATGCCTTTCCACCACAAATAGTGCCAAGGTTTTCAGTAATAGTTTGTAGTTTCAGCATCATTTGTGTGTTGTCACCAATGAACTGACCGACTTCGTCGACAAAGAACAAAATACGACGTTCTGGATTAACATCTAGGTATTCTTTGACCCATTTACAGAAGTTAGCAATATCAAGAGGGAAGTTTTCTTCAAGCTTTTCGACCCACTGACGGGTTGAATCTAGAGACTGGCCAGTAACTTGGGCTAATGCTTCAGCAATATCATCACGATAGAAATCGAATGAATCACGTTGTGCTAACCAACTCTCACCTGAAAGTGATTCAAAAGCTTGTTTAAATGCATCAAATTGACCTCGGCTATCTAAATCACGCTCTAAATGAGCTATGTGCGCATGGTCACCTGAGAAGCCTAGTTGCTCGTTAAAGACTTTAAGAAATACCTTTAAAATTGCGTCTTCTTTATCATCTGTATTGGCACGACTATCGATATTGAAAAGTATCACTTTATTTTGTTTTTGAATTGCTTTCTCAATATCACCGACCAAAAAAGGATCTTGTTTGAGCTTTTCGGTAAAGAAGTCAAATGCATTTCGACTTAAGCCGTGACTATTAACTTCAATATTTTGTAAAAGATACGAAAGAATTTTAATGAAATGAGATTTACCACTACCAAAGAATCCTGATACCCAAACACCTGACTTTCCGGTTATTGAGGCTTGATCAGGGTTATGAACTGAAGGCATGTAAAACTTAAAAAAGCTTTCTATGTGCTCTTTTAACTCGTTAGTAATAACGTATTCGTCTAGCTCAACAAATACTGTTTCGTTCTCAGTTTGGTCGGCTTTAACAACACCATTGATTGGGCGTGAAATATCTTTTTTAAAAAGTGCTTTAATGTTCATTGTTGTTCCCTAACGGATACATAAAAAGTTAAAAATCAATTCCATTTGCTTATGGCACTAGCTTAAAAGCACGGTAGTAGTTATTCGACTCGATTCGCCCAAAAGGCTTCAATGCTGCTCCATCATACTCACCAGGATAAAACATAACCGTTGGAATATTACCGACTTTAGCATGAAGCGCATTGAGCAAACCGTGACCTCTGACAATCGGCCAAACACTGCCTAAACCATGCAACATAATAAATTGGCAGTTTTTTATATCGGCCCGTTCTACAATGAATTCTGCGAATCGGTTTTGTTCTAACGGGCCTTTTAATGCTTTGAAAAGAGCTTCGTCCCCTTTTTCAAATTGCATTTGATATGCTCTATCTAATAGTTTGCGTGACTTGAGTAATTCGATAACCATTTCAAACAAGTTAATACTGACAAATCGTTTACCTGTTATTTCTGCTCGAGTACTTAATTTTTTAGCCATTAAATCTAAATGCTCTCGCACAGTTAGTTCATGCTCAGGGGCGTAGTCAAAGATATAAAAACCAATTTCACCACCAAGCTCTTTATTTGTCAGGAAGGAATCACTTTCTAACTTTTCTTGTATTTGGTCAAGACGTTGTTGCAATTGTTGTAAGGTTTGCATCACTGACTAAGGCTCCATCGCTCTAAGGATATCTTCACGCTTAAGATTTAGGAGTATTTGCCTTACATCAGGAGTGATGTAGACATTCATGAGACGCCTATTTTTAGTGTTTTCTATATAGCCAGCATCAGCGAGAACTTTAAATGCCACCTGTGAGACCTTATAAGTAGAAGAAGAAGTCATGTCTCCTAATGCTGGATACAATCTTGTTTGCCCTTCCCAAAAGTGTAACCAGTCATCCACATTTAAGGACTCTCGAAACATTCTTCTAGCGTCACTTACAATGCTACGCATAAAATCAGCAAGCAAAGTAGAGTTCATCAATGTTGCAGCAAACATTAGCTGTGTTGCTTCTTCGGTTCCGCTATATGCTAGCTTTTGCAAAAAAATTTCATCAAAACCTTCTAAGCGCTTTTTTATTGTCGCGGCATTTCGCTTAGCTGATGCTACTGAAGGTTTTTGGAGAATATTTTCATCGACAATCGCATTGTTCCACTGAGAAGCATCAGGTTTTTTTAATAATAAATCAGCAATAATCTGACTTTCTCTTATCATTAAACTGCCACCAATAAGGTCGCCTAAATATTTTTTATGATCAATCATTTGTATCAGCCTTTAAAGCGCGACTACTTTGTTTGGATTCTAATTCTGTATAACCAGAAGCAAGATGTAAATTATCAACACCATATAACGTAGCACGGTTATGTAGCCACAATTGATGTTCTGGCGAGAGCTGCGTTGCATTTTCAGAACAATCAACATTCCAGCGGCGTAGTATATAACCTGTTAATGCGGACCTAACTTCTAATTTAAGTACCCCTTGATCCATACCGTAATCACATTCGACAGCTTGAGGGAATTTTACATTTTTAGGATGTGGTACTAATTCCAAATGCACAATCCGCATCCATTGCTGATCAGATAAAATTTTTGCTCTATCTAAAATCTGTTTGTCTATCAATTTTGCGGACAATATGCGAGTAATAACAAAATCTCTAAACTGGTTACTCTTCTCATCAAAAGCTCGAATATGCCAACGTAGCCCGTTATCAACAATTGAATGAGGTATTACAATACGCTTACTAATGCCACTCTGGGGAGAGATATATTCAATTTCAATCGCTTTAATGTTGATCATCGCTTGTGTAATAGTCGCAACGATTGAGGTATTAGGAATAACTAATTGGCTCTGTTTTTCGAAGGAAAATGAAATCGCCGATGCATCATTGCCCCCATTAAGAAGTTGAGTGGCAAATTCCCTGTATGACACATCTTTATCATGATCAAATAATGGTTTGAAATTGTCTGTTATGAAGTAGCGTTTATCGGTGTTGTCATAAGTTAAATTCAGCTTGGCCAAGTCTTTATATATGTTGATATCACGAGTAGCTGAAGATAAACCTAACTTGAAGTTTTCAACAACTTCAGCACGAGTAAAATGCCCAACAAACATCAATCTAAAATCAATGTATTTGAGCCTTTGCTGCTGCGAAAAAGATAGTTTATCCATATGACCGAATTGTATACCAAAAACAAACCTCAGTATGATTCATTTTGAACCTCACTTCAATTATTTCCTTGTATTGTCATATTAAATTGATGATGACTATTTTGAACAAACCAAACTCAACCTAGCTCCAATCACTGATATATCAAATGATTTGTTACTCACTATCATGTGGCATAAAGTTGGGAATGATACTGGGTACTTTAGGCGACTAGTTATTAACACCAAAACAATACAAATTATACCATCAGCCAGAACCCAGTCCGCAAATTATGGGAACGAGTTGGTCTTCCTGCAAGCAATGAGTTTATTCTAATCCAAGAGATCGAGTATGGTTTTTCTCTAAACTTAGAGAATCAAACAGCAAAAGAGCTCGATATCCCTCAATCTTTACTGCTCGAACTAATTAGCATTAAGCCAAGTCATTTTTCTCGGCGCAAAATCAGTGACAAACGGACCAGTTTAGAGAGCGAACGCCTTGTACGTTTTATACGTGTACTCGATTCTGCAATCAAGCTAATGGGCGGTGATAGCCAAGAGGCTATCAAATGGCTTGTAGCACCAGCTTTAAATATGAACGGCCAATCACCAGCTAGCTTAATATGTACTGAAACAGGGGCGCTAGAGGTGATGCAATTGATAGGACGGACCCGCCATGGAGTATTTAGTTGATATTTATGAGACTTTGCGGCCTTTGAGCAAGTTGCTAGCTAACTACTCTTCATTACTGCAATACAATAAATCGGTTCTATTCACCACTCCATATAATTCAACGAATCTCATATCAAAGCCCAAATTAAGCAGAAAATGAATGTTCACAGCCGCAAGCAGCGGCATAGTGCTCTTGTTTTAACTGATCCACTTTACGAACAACGAAGATATGAAATGAGGATCGCGCTTAATGAAAATGACCGAACGCGGAAGACAAGCTATTTACTCTGCAGGATGGAAATCTAATTGTTACTCAGCTAAAACTTACAGCCCCCCACAGGATATAAGCGTTACAGAGCAGTTATCAACTCATATTTCAGGCGACGGTATAAATTAAATAAGAGCAAAAATGGGTAAATATAAAATTATTTAAAAATAATTATTAACAGACATCTTGAATTTATCCCCAGAGACCTGATAAATACTAAGAAGCCCACCGCTTTGGTAGGGCGAAAGTTAAAGAAGTTATCATGAAAAACTTAAACGATCTAAAAGTCATTAACGTAGAATCTAACACAGAATCCGGTTTCTTTCATGTAGAATTTAGTACAGGAAATTCGCTACAGTGCTGTTTAAAGCATTTACGTCAAAGTGAAGATGAATTTTTTGAAAACGGCCCGATATTTTTAAATCAAATTGAGCATGATAATAGCGGTTTTGATGATGGACTCTGTGCAGACTGCAATGAGTGGGCTTTCGTTGATGGCGAAAAGGAGCACATTCTCGAATTTTTAATTAATCGTGCGCGAGAAAATGGCGTGCAGATTAGCGTAAACAACATAGGCAGCACCTACGGCCTTTATTTAAAGGGGATTACTATGCCCGTCAAAAAATCAGTTCGTCTAGTCGATGACACTATTAGAACATGCAACAACTTAACACAAAGCGGCGACGTAAACTGGTCAGGTTCGCTTAACGCAATGTCCGAACAATTTAATATACTCATTGAAGAAAATACCCCTTTCTTTCGACCGGAGCAGTGGACTGTTTTTTATTGTGCGTACAACGGTCTCATCTCGCATCCAGACATTAGAGAAGAAGCCAAGCAGTTGCATTGGAATATAAGTGAGGGCTATCAATATGATGGACAAATCAGAGAATTATTGGGCGATGAGCAACAAGCGTTAGCGTTCATTGAAGTTATAAAGCTCATGTCACTGTCAGAAAGAATCGCTATAATTTACAAAGCTAAATCGTATTGGCGACAAGGCCTGGTAGCCTAAACTTCTATCTAAAAAAACGGTAAATCTGGTGCTGTTCCTAGCACCCTGTCGTCTTATTCGTCGATGTGTTCACCAATGCTGCCGATATTACTTGCAGTGGTGATGTTGCTGTCAGTTTATGATCAGTCTTGGTTGGGCTAATGATTATTGTAACGGCTTTAACATTGCCGTTCCTTAGATTATCAATTAGCCCTAAACTACGTGGTGGATCACTGTGATTGATTGGCTGATATCAATACTACCTTTACCGCTGATGGATGCCAATATTGATACCGAATCACATATACCTTTATAAACCTCAACCCCTTCAAGAACGCCTATCAACATACCAGGTGTTACTGATGATAAGTCATCCATTATCGGTAAGCTCATGTTGATTTTTAACGTGTTACCCGTGCGTTGATACCGACTATTCTTCTCTGTATCCCATTACTCCTAGTAATCACCTTATCAAGCCAAACTAAAAACTCAACAGACTATGAGTCTAGTATTACAAAGCATCAATGTTAGCGTGCATACACCTCGACTAAACTTTCTTAAACAACAATAACAACTCATACTACTTGCTCAGAATTAAGTTAACTGCAAGAGTAAGCGACAGCTAGCTTTATGCAACTTCTGCATCAGAACCTATGGATATTCATTTAGGTTAAGCTTGGTCTATCGCAATATCCGTGGTTTCAACTAACTTTTTAAAAAATATCAGGCACTTTTTCATGTCCGGACGAGTGACTAGATGAGTGGCTTGCGTGTCATTGATCGAGCGGTGA
>TARA_R110002033_G_scaffold171212_1_pt1 | contig 48090 bp, 37 predicted proteins | sample TARA_R110002033 | Tara Oceans TARA_R110002033 (sample SAMEA4397051) | marine metagenome | biome: Polar Biome; feature: [SRF] surface water layer (ENVO:00010504); material: water (ENVO:00002006), including particulate matter (ENVO:01000060) such as... | depth 5 m
TTCTGTGAGAGGCTTGGGGTGAAACTCCCCTTGTCTACTCGATCAAGAAAACCGTTGTGCTTCATTTGGGTACGTTAATGGCTAATCCTTAACTTGTGTAAATGAAGTTCTTTAACAGATATTTTAAAAGCAACCTTTGAGAGGGAATTTCATCTAATGGAAAACATAAAACATGAAGGCAAAAATTTTAGTTTTGTTAAGTGCGATTCTTACGACATTGGGTTGTGATAACGATAATGTCCAAGTAGATATTGACGGACAATATATCGGGACTTTTCAAAGAGGTGGAAATAACTCAAATGTGGAATTAACCTTGGGCAATAAAGGTTTTTCGGGGAAGAGTGATATTGTGAAATTTCCTGCTATTTGTAATGGTAATTACTCAGTTTCTGAAAGAAAAATAAAGTTTGAAAATGAATGTGTTTGGACTGCTGAATTTGACTGGAGTTTAATACTAAATGACACTTGGAATTTTAGTTTTATTAACAATACGCTAACTTTAACTAATTCAATTGGAGATACATATACCTTGACAAAACAAAATTAAAAAACCCACTACAACAAAGAACCTACAAGTAATGTGGGGTTTGGTGTTTAATCCAAGGTTAATGTAAATTTAAAGTGTCCGCAAAATCTTTAGGATTTTGCTCTGACGAAAAAAGTTTAAACAAAACAAAAAGCTTTTGCTACGCGTAGACGGAAACAAAAAAGTTTCCACGGCCTCCGCACTACTCATAGGTAAACGAAACGAACCTGTGTGCATTGACTCACTAGTAAATACAAAAATCTAGTTCTGAATACAATTGACAAATGAAAACAATCAAATTTTTAGGAATTTTAATTTCAAGCATTTTAATATATAGTTGTGCACCTCTTAAACCAGCAACAATTGTTAAAAATAGTTCGGCTGAAAATTATAAATACATATACATTTCACCGACAAATAGTTTGACTTCTAGTTCTGGAGCAACTTACGGAGGACAATACTATTCTTCAAGTAAAAGTGTTAATCCGACTGATGTAATTACTGGAATACTTACAAAAGAAGGATTTATTAGATTACCAGAATTAAAAGACGAATTAAAAGACGAAACTCTTATTGTGAACTATGGAGAAAGTGGTAGAAGGAATAGAAGTTTAGGATATACAATCGAAGTAACAATACAACTTGTTTCGGCAAAATCAAATGAACTTATTAGTTCTTGTTCAGCAGAAGGACAAGGAGAAACAGAAGCAGATGATATAAGACAAGCAATTACCCGTTGTTTGTCCGCATTACTTTCAATAGAGAATTAACTAAATAAAGAATAATGTGGAATTGAATAATAAAACGAAAAAATAAAGGACACTCTACCCACTAGCCGTTTAAAAATAATAGCTTGGTTCTCGCCTACTTGGAAAATCCTTCAGATTTTCCCCTGGTTCGTTTTTTTTATTATTTTAGTTGCTTAATCACGTAACTACTCATACGAGCTTAAACGTTGGGCAACATTTATGCGATTCCTGCAAACTCTCTATATCTCAATGCAATTGTAAAAAAACAAACACATAATCGGAATAAATCCGATTATGTGTTTGTTTTTTTACATAATTTTATTAAATTTGAATTAGTTAATCGGAAAACATCCGATTATCCTACACAATAATGACAATATGGATTTTAGAACGATGATAAAGGAATATACTGAAGTTCCTATATCTAGACATTTAATTTTAGAATTACTAAGCGATTATCAGAGTCCAAATGATAAAATTAGTGAGCTACTTAAAAGCAACGAGCTTATTTCCATTAGAAGAGGGCTGTATATAATTGGACCTAAAATAGGCTTACCGTCACCTGAACCATTTCTAATAGCGAATCACCTTAGAGGCCCAAGTTATGTGTCATTAGAGTCCGCAATGTCTTATTGGAATATGATTCCAGAGAGAGCTTATGAAATAAGTTCAGTAACCATAAAAACTTCCAAATTATACAAAACCCCAATTGGACGATTTAGTTACCAACAATTAAAGGCACCTTATTATTCCTATGGAATAAAACACATAGAATATTCACCCAAGCAAACAATATTAATTGCCTCCCGTGAAAAAGCTTTATGTGATAAAATAGTGATAACACCCCAAATTAATCTTAGAAGCATCAAACAAACACAAGAATTTTTAATGGAGGACCTTCGTATGGATAGTGAAATGTTAAGCACATTAGATACGAAAGTTATGGAATTTTGGATTAAAAATTCTCCTAAAAAAAGTAGTCTAAAAATGCTTATTAAAACACTATTAACCTTATGATAAAAGAGTGGATAGAGGAATATGATCCTCAAAATGAAGAAGAGATATTATCGGCATTACGAGAAATAATGCAAGAAATTACTTTGGCTGCTTTATCAAGAACTGATTTTTTTGAGAAATCGGCATTTTATGGAGGAACCGCTCTTCGAATTTTTTATGGTTTGGACAGATATTCGGAAGATTTGGATTTTTCTTTACTTAAACCAGATTCTAATTTTTCAATTGAGCCATATTTCAAAGCCATCTTAGATGAGTTCAAATCATTGGGACTGACTGTTAGTATAAAAGAAAAAAACAAAACAAAACAAACAGCTATTGATTCCGCTTTTCTGAAAACTGAAACAATATGGCAAGAAATTGTACTCGAAGACATCATCAAAGAAACTGGAGTGCGTTCTAATAAGACCTTAAAAATTAAGATAGAAGTTGATCGACAGCCTCCATTAAACTTCCAAACCGAAGAAAAGTTATTGCTCCGTCCATTTTCTTTTTATGTTAAGTGTTTTACTAAACCAAGTTTGTTTGCAGGTAAAATGCACGCCCTACTATTTAGAAAGTGGAAAAATAGAGTCAAAGGAAGGGATTGGTATGACATAGAATGGTATATAAAAAAAGGAATTCCCTTGGATGTAAACCATTTCTTAGCTAGGGCAAAAGATACAAATGACTGGCAAGAGGATAGCATTTCAAAGGAACAGATTATCGAACTATTGGATACAAAAATCAAATCAGTCTCTTTTAGCAGTATAAAAGAAGATGTTGTTAGGTTTATTAAAAATGATGAAGCTTTAAATATTTGGAGTCCTGAATATTTCAATGATTTAATAGAAAAAATTAAATTTGAGAATAATTAACCTTGTCAGAAGGCTAATATTGAGAATCGCCAAGTAGAAAATTAAAACGATTCCCAACAAGTGGTATATAATGCATGCCCTTCGGGATGCGCACTATAAACAGACCGTTGGTAAATATTTGGGTACGTTAAAAACACAACTTTAAGAGAAAGAAGTGAAAAATACTGAAAACAAACATTTTAGAATAAAGCCTTTTCTCATATTTCTATGTCTTCTTGCACAGGTATTAATACCTTTATACAGCGTTAATGCACAGGTAAACTTAGCACAGGAGACACTTTTTTATATAAAACTGATAGAAACTGGGGAAAAGCTAAATGGTATTTATGGGAAGGTGGAAGATGTAAAAAGTAAAACTTCATTTTTCAGAGATGCTGCTTATAAAGCAAAAAATAAGCAACCAATCAATACACTATCTGGCACTCAAATTTCTACACAAGCAGAAATGCTTATTAATCAAATTGTTGCTTATGCAGACAGCTATGATCTACCAGAATTTGAAAGTATTCCTACAGTAAGTGCACCAGTTGATAGAAGCAAGCAAGCGGCAAGTCAGTTGTTGACATCACTTACAGAAGCCTCCGTATTTTACAAAACCAAGCTAAAAGAATATGAAAGCAAGCAACAGGAGGTCATTATCCTGCTGATGAAGCTCAGAGAGTTGAAAAGAGAAAATACCCGTGCAGCCAAAATCCTAGAAGAAGTTATCAGAAGCGGAGGTTTAGCAATAGGTCGGCAAGCTTTGTTTAATGACTGGTATAATTTCAATATTATCTTCAGCAAACGCATTGGTGAAGCTATTAGTGAACTAAATCTCAGAAAGAAACGCTGGGAAACCACCCTGAAACAGAGAGAAGCAGAATATCAACGATTTAAAAGCAATACGCTTTTAGGACTCCAATTGGAAAAAAGGTCAATACAGGAAACATTTGATGAAGCAGAAAAACAGTCCAAAGCTTATGATGAAAAAATAGCAGAGCTTGAAGATCAAATACGAAAATTAGATCTTTTGAAAGATCTCTTACGCACGGTTGAATCAGATATTAATTATTACCAGCAACAAATAAAAGGACTAGAAAGTACTAATAATAGTTATAGAAGAAGCCTTAACAGCCTTAGGGATAAAAAAGATTACATACAAAGCAAAAGATATGAGTTAAACTACGGAAGATGTAATAATGGGGTATGCTCCTACGGAAAGTGCCCAAACAATCATTCATATGAAAATTGCTGTGGTAGTAACACATCAAGTAATTGTGCTCATCCTTCTCAAGGTATAAAATTTAGAAACAAAAGATCTTCAGACAGGCGGAAAGTAGAAAAGCAGATAAGTTCTTATGAAAGTAGAATATCAAATAACAATGCTAGGATCAACACCAATCGTAATACACTGTCTACCCTCAATGTAAAAAGACAACAAATAGTTGAGCAACTGGAAGAGCTTCCAAGGTTGCAGCAAGAGCTTAAAGATAAACAGGATAAAAGAGCTGAATTCATGGCTCGTCTAGATATATATTACGCTTTTGAACTCATGTTTACAAACAATCGAAACATAAACCTCATCAACAACTTATGAAAAAGCTATTCACACTTATAGTACTGTTGTACCTCTCATCTGCAGTTAACGCACAGATAGAAATAGAAATTTCCCCTGAGCTAAATAGGCAGTTGAGCAATGGTTTAGAAAGTTACTCCCCAAAATTTGTGAGGTCTCCTATGTACCCTTCCACAATTGTTAATGGTAGAAATCTGGAAAAATCACTATTCTTTATCTCAGCTAGCAGACAAGAAATTGTAGATTTTCCAACTGCTTGGCACATCACCGCAATTCCTGATTATGATCAGAACCCTTCGGGAATAACACAGCTTCTGAATACCTACTTAGAAAATGTGAAGACCATGCGTTCTGACTTATATATAGCCAAGTCTTACGTAGAAAATGGTAAAGATGTACTGGACGCAATAATGACGCTAAATACTAAAAGTAGCCAGATTGTTACACACCTTGACCGATATGCAACTTGGCCCACCCTTCCAGAAGCGAAAAATCCACCATCAATTATTACAGATATAATGCCTGCTTGTTGCAATTACTTTTCTTGGTACAACAGCTTTCTTTTTCTAGTTGGTCATACCTATAAAGTAGAAGATCCAACTTCCAATTTTGAAACAGAAGTATCATTTACAGATAGGAAAATTTATGAAGAAAAATTTAAGAGAGATTACGCACTAGTGACCGGTCTTGACTATGTAAGAGATAAATTACTTTTTAGCCGTGAAATTATAAAAGCAGACATCACTAGTCTGATAAGTCTCTTAGTTAGCTATCAAAATAAGATGCAGAATTACACTGATAAGTTACCAAGCATCGTAAATCGAAATGAGGTGATGTATCAAACTTCCGGAAGTCTTCTTGAAAAATATCTAGAAGGTGAAAAGAAAGAGGCTTCACAATGGATCCTAAATACCAATGCTATTTCCGCATCCTTGAGAGATTCCGTCAATTATTACGACAGTATGATTACCGTTCATTCACGACAATACTATGGCCTTCAGCAACAGATGAGGAATAATGATCAAGTTTTAGGGAGCTTTCAGAATCAGATGACCCAGCTGACGGACAGTTCGTTTTTGTTGATGAGTGATTTAGATAGTTTAAGAAAAATCACAGATAGACTTCTAGCAGGCTGCAATGACAATGATGCCAGTGAAAATTGCGTACAATTTCCAGATAGTCTTAAAATGGTCAATGCTCAGGTTAAAATAAAATTTGAAAAATTCACTAATATCAGTGAAAGAAAGAATGTCCTGTCCGACAGTATACTATATTTAGCAGAAATAAATGATTCCCTATCAATAGTTTCTGAAGCTGCTCACGAAAGGTTTGTAAAAACAAGAGAAAAATACGCTCCTGTAGCCACAGCATATCAGCAAAACCAGCGTGATATAAAAGAAGGCATGATTTATCATCGGGAAAAGTTCCATGTGATGAATAGTCTGTACGATAAACTACAGATCATATTAGGTAAAAAAGAAGATCCACTAATGGTAAGGATAAGAGGCTCTCTTCGTTTGGAAAGGTATAGGCCCAGAATTAGTCCAATTACGCCTCCCGATATAACAGACCCCGATAATCCATGGAATCCTGGCTGGATAGATCCTGTACGCGATGATCTGCTCAGAGAGCTAAACATCCAAGATATTAATATAGACCTAAATGGGATAGATGCCTTGAGAGGAAATTAGCTAAAACTAACCAGAACAAAGATGTATATAAAAATAACCCCAAAAGAAACAATCTTAAACCCATTATAAATTCGTGTATCGTTCCATAAGCACTTCCATATCCTCACCAATTTTTTTATCCAAAACCTTAGCATAGTGCTGTGTTGTTTTGATGGAGGTGTGTCCCAACATTTTGCTCACCGATTCTATAGGTACCCCATTGGAAAGGGTAACCGTAGTCGCAAATGTATGTCGTGCTAAATGTGTGGTGAGGTTTTTAGTAATTCCACACAACGTAGCTATCTCCTTTAAATACGCATTGGATTTTTGATTGCTTACCACGGGCAACATAATGGAAGTGTCTTTTATTAAGGGATGGGCTTCATACTTTTCTAGAATAGATTCGGCAGCTGGCAATAAGGGAATACTACTTCGTGTGTTTGTTTTCTTTCTTCTTGTTTTAATCCATCTACGTCCATCCATACCAAGTAAAATATCATCCGCTTTCAGCTTCTCCACATCGGCATAGGCCAATCCTGTATAACAGCAAAAGAGAAATATATCTTTCACTTGTTCTAAACGATCAATGGCAAAAGTCTTTTTCTCTAAGGTAATCAATTCCCTTTGTGTTAAAAATTCTCGCTCTAGACGTTTCCAATTCGCTTTCCAATGCACAAAAGGATCTTTTGAGATCCAATCATTGGCATACGCAATCCTAATAATTTTCTTGAAATTAATGATGTACTTCGTAGCTGTATTATGACTACATTTTTTTTGGGTTTTCAAATAATATTCAAATCCTGAAATAAATTTATGATCAACATCCTTGACAGGAATATCAATTCGCTTATAGTCTTTACTAAGGTAGTTTTCAATATGCGCTTTACACGTTTTGTATCGTTGTAATGTCCCTGCTGAATATTCCGTCCCTACCAATCGAGAAAGTTCATCATTGTGTTCTTGGAATAGCTCAACTAGCATTTTTACCTTTTCATCTCTCCCTGTATAAACATCTCGGATATCTTTAGCTGTAAAGAAAACATCCTTTTCAATAAATCTACTGTGTATTTTATAAAGGTTACTCCGAATACCATCCATATACCTATTTAGTTCCCGCATGTTTGAAGTAGCTCCAAATGCCTTTCCAGCTTTGGAATTCCAATTGGAGGGTTCAATACGTCTTTGGATATAACTTTCACTTCTTTTTCCTGCAACAGAAATTCGAACATATAGGGGTATTTTCCCTTGTTTGTCAATATCGTTTCTTTTCGGATAAAATAGTACTGAAAATGGATTTAGCATAATTACTCACCTTTAAATCTTCTTAAAGGTATACAAATTATGCAGGAAAAAAAATTGCAACACCATCAATAACAGGCATTTAAGTCGATCTGGTGAGTAACTTTTTTAAAAAAATTTACTCACCGCATTACTCACCGCGATGGTCATTTTATTTGGTATTAAATGGTGTTATTTGAAATTAAAAAAGCCCACAAACATAGTGTTTGTGGGCTTTTGCTAAAATTTGGTAAAATTTTAGCGGTCCGGACGGGACTCGAACCCGCGACCCCCTGCGTGACAGGCAGGTATTCTAACCAACTGAACTACCGAACCGTTGCTTTTAGCGGTTGCAAATATACATACCTTATTTAATTGCGCAAACAATTTTCATTAAAAAAATACTTTTTGGTAGAAAAAAAATTCATTTTGAATTACCATTCATTATTACACCTGACAATCAACCATTTACAATTATACTTAAACATTAAACTTTTATACCATTTATATCCTTTAAGAACAGAACATGCTGTTTATTATTAAATACAATAAAATCAGGAACACTATCGTGAGATAGATAAGAAACAAAAAAATGTTCTGGGGTATGATTTCTCCATAACAATACCCATGCAATACCAGTACCTGATACAACTTCATCTAACACCGAAGTCCACCATTTTGCAATTGGAATTTTATCCACTCCTACTTCAGTCAACGCGTAAGGTTTATTTTTATGGGTGGCAATGTCTTTGAGAATTTGAAGATTTAGGCGAAGTGCATTCTTAAATTCTACCACACTCCCATGCTGATACAAATCTATACCTAGCATGTCTACATAGTTATCCCCTGGATAATTCAACACGTATTCGTCTGAATTTTGTATCAAGTTTGGTGAATACACATAAACTAGGTTATGAACCTCTAATTCGTCGGATAGTATGGCTAGTGTTTGCCTCCATAATTGTTGATAATCCTCCGGAGCGCAATTTGGATTACCCCACCAAAACCAAGAACCATTCATTTCATGAAAAGGCCTAAACGCAACCGGTATTAAAGCTCCAAAATCGTCTTTTAAACTTTTTAAAAAAGCAGCGACTCTTCCTAGCCACCCTCTATAAACATCGTGGGCAACTCCGCCTTTAAGGATATAACTCACCGCTTTTGTGGTATCCCAACTATCTTTATTAGAAATAGGATTATCAGCATGCCAACTTATGGTAATAATACCACCATCAAGATTTGCCCTTTTAATAAGATCTCTCATGTCATCAAAGGGAACATCATCTAAATTTTTAAGATGACCATGCTCTATTTGACCAATATCAAAACCATAAACCACAGGATAATCACCAACAACATCATAAATATCACTACGATATACAACACCATTGTTTTTCCAGCCAATACCATAAGAAGTAGTATCTTGATGCCCGAAAGCATAGCCTAATTGGGCAAGTCTCTCTATTTTTTCTACTAATGATTTTACTTGAGGTAGCGCGTTTTTATCAGCAAACATCCTATTTTTATTTATCTAAATAATGGCTAAAGAAATTTTTGCCGTTCCGTCATATAGGTATTCAAGACCTTAGAAAAATTAGCCCTCACATCAACATCGACATACTTAATTTTATACTGACTACATTTTAGTTTTAATGTCTCTTTATAGGCATGAATGCCTTCTTGGTAAGCTTCTTTGATGGTATCCGCATATAGGTTAATATGTGCACCCGTTTCCACATCCAAAAAGCGTTTCGGGGTATTGTCAAAATCAAAATCAACTTCTTTCTCATTATCCAATAAATGAAATAATACGACTTCATGTTTGTTGTATTTTAAATGCCTTAAAGCATCAAATAACTGTTCATCTTCTGTTTCTGTTTGAAACATATCGGTAAATAAAAAGATTAGGCTTCTACGTTTTATTTTTTCAGCGATTAAATGAAGGTACGTATAGGTTTCTGTTTTAGTTTGTGGTGTACCATCAATACTAACTTCATTCAACTTAGCCAATAACATTTGATGATGGCGCTCACTACCTTTTTCGGAAGTATAAAAATTATAATTATCGGAATAAATACTTAAACCAACAGCATCTCTTTGCCTCTTTAAAATATTCATTAATGCTGCTATTGCTAGAACTCCGAACCCTATTTTATTTAAATCATCAATTTTCAGATTTTTAACTTCGGGATAGTACATTGAAGCGGAATTATCCAATATCATATGGCAGCGGAGATTTGTTTCCTCATCATAGCGCTTGGTATAAAGCTTATCTGTCTTCGCAAATAATTTCCAATCTATATGTTTAGTACTCTCTCCGTTGTTATAAATTTTATGTTCTGCAAACTCCGCAGAAAATCCATGAAACGGACTTTTATGAATACCACTAATAAAACCTTCAACCACTTGATTGGCTAATAATTCTAAATTATGGAATAATGAAGATTTATGTAACTCCGACTGTAAATTCATTTTACTAAGATAAATTAAATAAATATTGAGACAAGACACCTAACAATAATTAAAAAACTACACCTTTTTTTTTAAAGTACTAGGCAGGTAATTATGCATTCTTTTAAATGCCGCCGTAAAATGCTGAGGGTTTTTATAGCCAATTTCATAAGCCGCTTCAGCTATTGTATATCCTTGATCTACAATCATTTTTTTTGCTTTTTCCATTCTCATTTCTGTCAAATAAGAAAAAATAGGCTTACCAAAAATTAGTTTGAAATTTTTCTTGAGTTTAAATTGATTAATTCCCGAAATAATAGCTAATTGAGAAATAGTTAGTGGATTTTTAAAATTTTTCTTTACAATAGTTTCTGCATGTAAAATTTTCAAATAATCTTCTTCACTTAGCTTTTCATTAATACTTGCTCTATTTCTTTTTTTCTTCAAATCATTAAAAAAAATAGTAAGGATTTCTGTAATTTTAGATTCTAAATAGACTTTTTTTAATCCTACATCAAATTTACAATTGATTATTTCATTAATAATAGCTCGTAATTGTGTGGTAATTGGCCTGCTCTGTTTCCACATTAAAAAAGGCTCATTATTCTCAAGAGCATCCCCAAACTCTGAGCACTCCTCTTTAAATGATTTTCCGAAAATACGTTTTAGGTAATCTTTGGTAAAAAGAATCTCTAACGTTTTTCTTGTTGGATTATCATACCTTAAAGTCCCTTTTACTTCTGGTAAGAAAAAAAAATTATAATGCCCCCCAGGAATTATTACCGCTATACTTTTCTCATTTTTTGGGGTATACTTGCTACTCCCTTCAATTTCAAAATGAATTTTTAAAAATGGAAAATCGTGTTCTACATCAATTATAAAAGGAGGATTTAGTTTTCCATTCCGAATACTTATTTTAATTCCGTCTAAAAACACTTCTCTAGTTTTTCCGTCAATCAAAGGGTTATTCACAACAACTACTTCTTCCTGTAGTACCTTTGTTTTAAAGTCTTTAGCATATTTTTTTGTAAATATTTTATTAGGAAAATAATGATTCTTATAAATAGATTTCATAAACTACTTTTTACGGCTTTAATAATGCCTATCGCGTTATCTTCTTAATCTTGCATTAGAATACATTTGCTATTATTATTTAAACTAAATATAAATAACGAAAATAGTAGATTATTATGACTTTATCAAAAATGCTAGTAACAATTACCTTATTGCTCTTTGCTACTACACTTAATGCGCAACAAAAAGCGACAAAAATATTTGGAAAAGTATTAACATCTGATAACAATCCTGCCAGATATATTAATGTAATTATTACATCTATAAATACTGGAGTCATTACAGATGCTAATGGAAACTATGAATTTAAAAATATCCCTTATGGGAATTACTCCTTAGAGTTTTCCTTGATTGGAATGGAAACAAAAACTATTACTATTGAGGCAAATACTTCTGAAATCAACGTTAAAACTATACTATTGAATGAAAGCAGTGAAAAACTAGATGAAGTTGTAGTCGTTTCACAACGTTTAAATCAGTTTGCACATAAAGAATCTGAATATGTTTCTAGAGTACCATTAAAAAACATCAATAACCCCCAATCCTATTCTGTTGTTACAGGGGCATTACTAAAAGAGCAAGTAACTACCGATTTTCCTTCTGCTTTTAAAAGCATCACAGGCGGAGGGTATGTACAATCTAATGATGGAAACGTGAGTGTCTACTTAAGAGGTTTTAGATCGGATGTACATTTAAGAAATGGAGGTATCTCTTGGATAAAAGGACCATTAGACCCTCAAAATATAGAAAGAATCGAAATTGCGAAAGGCCCTGCGGCTTTACTATATGGAGCCAATGTTAATAACGTAGCAAATTTTGGAGGCACAGTAAACAAAGTAACGAAAGAAGCTTTTAATGGACAATTATTAGACATTGGATATATTACAGGACGTTGGGAACAAAATAGATCTACTTTAGATTTAAACACTGTACTTGATAAGGATCATAAAGTTTTTTTCAGAATAAATGGTGCATATACAAGTGAAAATAGTTTTCAAGATCAAGGCATTATTAGAGAATTTATGGTTGCCCCAACCGTAACTATTGAAGTTAATGATAGACTTACAGTTAAAGCTAATTTTGAATATAATAAAAGTAAAAGAAACCTGTTTTTTGCCCGAGGCGTCTCTGGCGGTTTAATTACTGATGAGGTAAATAGTTGGGATGATTTGAATTGGGATTACCATACCAGTTATAGTAGTAATGAGCTTGCAGGAACATTTTCATCTACCGTTTTTCAAACGTTATTATATTATAAAATTTCGGATCATTGGACTTCTAAATCCACTTTTACTTCAGCCAATTTATTTACCGATGCTAATTACTTAAGAGTTTTAATGATGGACGAAAATACCGTAGTTAGAAGAATTCTTCAATTAGATCCCAGAGAATCTGGAAACACCCATATTCAACAAGATTTTTTAGGCCTTCATAAAGGTGAGAACATCGACAATAAGTTTGTGGCTGGCATTAGTTATTTAAATAATTATGACGACACACAACGAACAGGTGTTTGGAATGTTATTGACGATGTAGCAATTAACAACCCGGTATATACTGGACTAACTAACCTTCAATTTGAAGCTTCTATAGCCGATCAACCAAAAAACAAAACCATAACAAAATTTAGCACTCTAGGTTTTTATTTATTTGATGCCATTACTATAAAAGAGCAACTTACGTTAACTGCGGGAGTACGTTTTGATAGGTTTATGAGTAATAATATGATAGCCAATGGTATTGAAGACAGTAGTGGATATAACCAAAATGCGGTTAGTCCTAAATTAGGAATCGCTTACAACCCATTTAACGATCAAGCCTCATTTTTTGCTAGTTATATGGACGGTTTAAGTAATAATGCACCATCAGACAATGGTAGCGGAGAAATTATAATATGGAATCCAGAACGTGCCAATCAGTGGGAAATAGGATCTAAATTAAATTTTTTCCATGGAAAACTAAAAAGTACTATTAGCTACTATCATATAGCTATTGATAATGATATTATTGTCGATGAAAACGGTATTAGCACTCAAGAAGGAGAAACATTAAGTAAAGGTTTTGAAATGGATTTAATTGCTAATCCTTTTCCTGGTTTTAATATAGTAGGTGGTTATACGCAAAACAATGCTACCTTAGAAAAGGTAAATGCAGGAAGTGAAAACACCGTAGGTAATAGTTTATCATACACGCCTGAAACTGTATGGAATTTTTGGTTAAGCTACCAAGTATTAAAAGGAAAAGCAAATGGATTAGGTTTTGGATTAGGAGCTAATCATATGAGTGAAATTTATAATAGCACTGCTAATAACTTTGGCTCTGACGTATTTACAACCTTAGATGCTACTATTTTTTATAAAAAAGATGCTTATAAAGTTAGTCTCAAAGCAGATAATCTTTTTGATAAAGAATACTATAATGGCTATGGAATTCCTCAAAAGCCTTTTAACTTTAGAGTAGGTATCACCTACAGCGTATTTTAAAAAAAATAATAGGCATTATTTTAAAATGATGCCCTATTTATATTAAGAACATATGACTAAAAAATTACTTTTATTTTCCTTACTTTTCATGAGCTATTTTTTGTATTCTCAAAAAATAGAGATTGGAGAAATAAAAACACTTCAATCTTCCTATTTAAAAGAAACAAGAGAGTATTGGGTATCCTTGCCTAAACATTATGAAGATCCTAATTATCCCGATCAAGATTACCCCGTACTTTACCTTTTAGATGGAGAAAAATTTTTCAATGTAGTTTCGGGTATAGCTCAAAATTTGGCCAATGATTATTATCCGAATATGCCAGAGGCCATTGTAGTAGGGATAGTTAACACTAATAGATCCAGAGACCTTACTCCCACGCATGACGCTACTTTACAATACGATTCTGGCGGTGGGGCTACTTTTCGTGAGTTTATTGGTAATGAATTAATTCCTAAAATAAATGCCGATTACAGAGTAACCCCCCTAAAAATATTAATAGGTCATTCTTTTGGAGGTCTCTTCATAATGAATACTATTTATAAAACACCCGAACTTTTTAATGGATATATTGCTATAGACCCAAGTACTTGGTGGGATAATATGCTGATTGTAAAACAAACAGATAGCATATTAAATAACACTAATTACTCCTCAAAATACCTTTATGTTGCAGATGCAGAACCAGAGGTAAGTAGCAAAGAATTAGGACAACAATTTAATAAACATGAAGAAGCTTTACACCTTTTTGCTGAAGAAATTAAGAATAAAGAAATAAAAGGACTTCATATAAAATATGAGCCCTACCCCAATGAAGATCATGGAAGCGTTGTTTTACCTGCTTTAATTGATGGATTAAAACTAATTTTTAATGGCTATAAAATTAACGCCAAAGAAGTTGTGAAAGATCCTTTAATAATGGAAGAACGGTATGCTAAACTTTCAAAGAAATTTGATATTCCAATAATTCCTCAAAGTTTTTACATTAGTAACTTAATTGATTTTGCCTTAAAAACTGGAGATAAAGAAAATGCAAAAATATTATATAAGGTAATTGCTGATCATTACTCAAAGAATACATTTATAAAAACCAAGTTTTAATAGGAAGCTAAAAATGAAAAAATACAACTTCAGAAAATTAATTAACGATTTACATTTATGGTTAGGATTAGCAAGTGGAATAATATTATTTATAGTTTGCTTAACAGGTACTATTCTGGCGTTTGAAACAGAATTAACACTAACCCTAGATAGGGAAGATCATTATTCTGAAGAAAACACAAACCCAATACCTTTTGATAGAATCATAGAAAACCTTCAGAAACAAGATTATTGTGTGAAAGAATTCATCTTTTATGGAAAATCTAATCGAAATTATCAGTTTACCGTACTTACGAAAGAACAAGTGACACAAAGTAACGGAAAACCCATTAGAGGTAAATCTATAATCATAAACCCTTATACAGGTCAACAAGTAAAGGCTAAAGGCAGCTTTAAAGTCTTTATGCATACTGTAGAGCAGTTGCATAGGTACCTGCTATTAGACCCCAGTATAGGAAGACCTATTGTGGGTGTTTCTACTATAATTTTTATTTTCATGTGCCTCTCTGGCCTTATTCTTTGGCTTCCTAAAAAGCTTAAAAAATTTAAAATATGGAATGCTTGGAAACAAGGGTTTACTCTTAAAACCAAAGCTAATTGGAAAAGAATAAATTATGATGTGCATAACACTTTTGGTTTTTATGCCTTATTTCCGCTACTATTAATGGGGTTAACAGGTTTACTTTGGTCTTTTACATGGTATTATGAAGGATTAGAAGTAGTATTAGGTGATAAATTAGGGAAATCTAGATTTGAAAAAACAATACCTTTACCTGACAATCAAAATAGCAGTGTGGCAGCTATTGATTACACTACCCTCATTAAAAAAACCGATAGTATTCTCCCTTATTCCAATTTTGGAACACGTATTATGCTTCCTTCTGACCCTACACAGAGTGTTATGATACGCAAAATAAGTAGTGATTTTCTCGCCTACAATGCTTCTGACAAACTACAGTTTAATCCCTACACCAATGAATTAATTACAAAAACACTCTTTAAAGACTATAATTTCGGAGCGAAAATAGCCGGCTTAATAAGAGGTATACATGTGGGAAATTTTGCTGGCATGCTCACAAAAATCATTTATTTCTTATGTTGTCTCATAGCAACAACTTTACCCATTACTGGCACCTTAATTTGGATTAACAAAATGAAAAAAAGCAAGGGATCGTAATGATAAAATCATCCCTAATACTTAAAGAATATCATGCGATAACTCCAAAAAAAAAAATTAAAATAAATGTAAAACGGACTTTTATGAATGCCACTGATAAACCCTTCCACCACTTGATTGGCTAATAATTCTAAATTCTGGAATAAAGAAGATGTATTTAACTCAGATTGTAAATTCATCCTACTACGGTAAATTAAAAGGCATATTTAAATGAAAAATTTGGTGTTAATCCTAATGAAAAATTTTCTATTTGGATGGCTTCATTTTCATTTTCAGCAGAAACTTCATAATACCGATTGATCACATTTTTTTTATTCAACAAATTTAAAATTCCAAAACTAACAGAAAAGCTCTGGGTTGCATTCAATTTTAAATTATATGATGTACTTGCATCAACACGCAGGTAACTTGGAAGATGGTCTTTATTTAAAGCACCATAATTTACTCTTCTGAAATTACTATCTTGATATGTTTCATTACCCTCAACAGGTTGGGTAAAAGGCCTCCCGGTTCTATATTGCACCCCTAAAGCTATTTTCCAATCCCCCAAAATTGTTACACTACTAGCAATATGAACTGCATGGGTAACATCAAAATTAGAGGGGAACTTCTCACTTGAAATATCTTCAAATAAATATTGTTGATTTCCGTAAGTGTAACTCATCCAAAAGTTTGAAGAATTTATGCTTTTGTTTATTAAAAACTCAAGTCCTAAAGAGGTAGACGAGCCTATAAAACCATCATACTGGTTTTGCGCTACAAAACCCTGACTCTCTGTAATGATACCCGTAACTTCTTTGTAATACGGATTCAGCTCTACATACCAACCCTTATTTTTATAATCTAGCCCTAGCGAAACTTGTTTACTTTTTACAATAGGAATGACCACACCATCACTAACAATCCACCTTCTATTTTCAACTCCCAAAAAATCCTCATTTAAATCTACAAACTGCGTAACAGTTTGGTTTTTAAATTCCCCTTGCAGTTTTATAGAAAAAGCCTTAGTCAACTTTTGATTTATATTTAATCGGGGTTCCACTAAAAAAGTACCAAGGCGCTCAAAATAATTCAGCCTTGCTCCCGCCCTTACAAATAAACCCTTATCGGCATAGGTAAGTTCAGAGAACAATCCATGATTCCGTTGAACTCTTTTCTTTATAATTTGATAGGTCGGATTTCTTATATCACTTGCATTTTGCGTTCCTGTTTCGGTATAATTATATCCATTTGACCAACCCAATTCTTTTGAAACTTTAGTAGTTGTATTTAGCTTTATACCTGTCTCTATAACTTCATTTAGTTGTAGCATACTTTGATCTGTGGCTATTGTAAAATCAAATGCTTCCAAATCATAATTCGTGTAATAGCCTTGAAGGTCCGTACTGAAAATCGTATTCCAATCACTGTGAAGTGTAGCACCTAAAGCAAAATTATCTTGACGCAAGGTGCTTTTTCTTGACGCTGTATTATCTTCACCAGTATTAACTTCTGAGTATGCCAATTGATTATGCACAGTTAGCATGCTTACCCTTAGCTTATGCTGATCACTTAAATCATAAAGCAATTTTCCATTAAAATCATAAAAATAAAAATCTGATTCTGAGTTTACAAGCTGATTGGATTGCGTTGCTATTTGAGAATCCTGAAAACTACGCTCAAAGTATTGATTGTAAGTTGGTGAATTATAAAAATCTGTAAACGCCCTTCTACCTGAAACATGTAATGCCACTTTTTTGCTTAGCGGAACTCGAAATACAGCATTTGTACTTAACAAATTGCTCGAAACAGAGCCATTAAATTTAGCATCCACAACATCGTTAGAATTCATAATAATAGTTCCAGAAACGCCATCGGTATAGGCTGCACTAGTCCCATTTTTTATTACTTTTACCTGATTGGTAATTTCTGGATTAAATGCTGATATTAATCCAAAAAAATGACCTGAATGATACATCTTAATAGCATCCCAAAGTATCAAATTCTGATCATGACTGCCACCACGTACATTAATATCGGCAATAGATTCATTCACACTTTGAACACCTGGCAAAACCTGTATCATTTGAAGTACATCACCATCTACCAAACCTGGTAAAATACCGTAATTGTTTGTAGAAAAATCAATACGACCATCTAATCTTTGATTTAAACCTGTGGTGAATAAATTACTTACGACAACTTCGTTTAATTGATACTGCTCAGGCACAAGCCCTATAATTGGACAAAATTCTGCTAAAGACATATATTCCGAGACAGTATATTTTTGGGTTTCATAACCTAAAAAGCTAATCACTAGCTGATCACTACTTTTTAACCCTAAAAGATTAAAAGTGCCATTTTCGTCAGCTATAGTGCCTTTTAAACCAATAACGAAAACAGAGGCTCCTATGAGAATCTCTTTTGTTTGAGCATCAACTATTCTTCCACAAATTGTCAAATCTTTGCTGTTAACAGCTACGGCAATTCTGTCAACGCTTACTTTCTTAAAAGATAATAAAGGATGTTTTTCTAATAAAATTAGCGCCTCATCAAGTGATAAAACAGCTGAAGGAATCGCAATTTGTATATGTGCCACCTCTTTTTCAATAAATGAAAATGTAACTGCATACCGTTCTTTCAAAACTTCAAAAGCTTCCCTTGCAGGAAGCTTATCTTGAGCAATACTAGTTACCACAACTCCGAAGAATACTAAAAATAGCAGTAAAAAATTTCCTTGCTGCCTATTCATAGAGTTCAATCAAATTTTTGTCTTTGATATCAAACTTTAAATTCATTGGGAAAGCAATAGACATTATGGCTTCTTTTAAACTTTCATGACTAAACCCTCCAGTAAACTGTTTGTTAGAAAGTGATTTATCATAGACAACCTTCACATTAAACTGTCTTTCTAATTCTTTCACAACTACATCAAACGGGACATTTTCAAAATTGCTTTGCTTATTCATCCAATCAGGCACTTCAGTATTAAAATCCATAACTTCACTTAATTCTCCAGCAACTAATTTTATGGTTTTTCCTGGTCTAAGCATAAACATTTGATTGTTAAGGCTAACTTTTACTTTACCCTCATAACATTGAACCTCAAAATACCCTTCTCTTTCATTTACATTAAATTGAGTTCCTACAACAGTAACAATGCCCTGATTAGTAATCACATCAAAGATTTTACCCTTACTTACCTTAAAAAAAGCTTCCCCGCTTAAGGTAAGTTCTCTTTTTTTATTCCATTCTTTTTTTGAATAAACAACCTTAGAACCACTATTCATAAGTACTTCAGATGCATCAGGCAATATAAAAGCGGCTGTTTCAGCATAGGGAGTACTCACTGTAATATTGGAGTTTGAAAAAACAAAATAAAGTGATGCCAGCACTAATATTGAGGCCGCAATTGCTCCATATTTTTTCCAAGCGCCAAAAGAAACCACTTTTGCCTTGGGTTGTTTTAACCTATTAAAACCTGCTAAAGCTTGCTCCACATCAAAAGATGGTTTCTTAAAATTAGCGGTGTTTTTTATAATCGGTTCAAGAGATGCATATTCAGGAGTTTTACGTAATTCAGTTAATTCTGAATCGGTAATTGTCCCATCTATCCATTTTAATATTTCTTTTTCGTGTTGCATATATCCTGCATTATACTTTTAAGACACTCAAGTCTATGATTCCCCTACTCTTACTTCTTAAAATATTCAAACTCTTCTCTTAAGGCACTCAATGCACCCATCATTCTTTTTTCTACTGCTTTTACAGAAAGATCTAACAGCTCCGCTATTTCTGCATATTTTTTCTCTTCTATTCTACTTAATAAGAAAACCTCTCGTTGCCCATGGGTTAAATTGGCAATGGCTTTTTGAAGTTTTTCCATATACTCCTTTTCTTCCAATATATAATCTGGACTCTCATTCGTTGTTTCAGAAATAGGTTTGATTTTAGCATATTCTAAAACCACCTTATCATGACGTACTTCATTTAAGAATAAATTATTTGCTGCTGAAAAAAGATAGCTTTTTGCTTTTTCAAAAGTTACATCACTACATTTATTCCAAATTTTCATGAAAGCCTCTTGAACCAAATCTAAAGAGCGGTCTTTATTACCACAGCGGTAATACATAAAGCGATATAAAGCATCTGAATGCTCTTTATAAAAAGAATTAAAAACACGGTCTTTGCAAAGTTCTGCTTGGGGGTCTGACATTTAAAATGTATTTCTTTGTAATGTAAAAGTAAAAAAAATAGTATGTTAGGTAGGGTATATCTTTTCCGATGTGTCTAACCTTTGAAGGACGGCATCTTTTTTTAATTAATTACAAAAAATCTATTTTTCAAAAATTAAAAGTAGGGTAAAAAAGAACAAGCGTGTCTAATAAGTGAAAACCAAAATTATGAGAGCAATGTCAACCTTTATAAGTTTTTTACTAATTATAGTATCCATAAGCAGTTGTCAAGATGATATAAATATTGACACTTCTAATAGTGATACAAATAATAGTGATTCGGTATTTACGTCTAAAGTTAAAAGAACATCCATGTTTAATGGTGCTTTTGATGATGTGTTAGACAATTCACCTTGTTTTGCTATCCAGTACCCTATTACTGTTCGGCTTAATACCATTGCTGTAAACTTCAACTCTGCAGCCGATTTAAATCTCATAGCTCCTACTGACATCATTGAAATTTCTTTTCCAATTGTAATAACAAGTTATGATTATACTGAAACTACAATTACTAACCAACAAGAATTTGACACTATTATAAGTGCTTGTGAAGAATTAGTATCTAATCAAGGTGGCCCTATTAACTGCATTAATTTTAATTATCCTCTAAATATTTTTACTGTGACCAACGGTCAAACTCAAAATATTTTTGAAATAGAAAGCAATGAAGAACTCTATTTCTTTATTGATAATTTGGATAACAATACATTTTACAGTTTTAGATTTCCCCTTCAAATAACTGAACCCAATAGTGGTAACATCTCGGTCGAAAATAATACAGCTCTCGACACTTATTTAGGAATATGCCTCTAATAACTGGCATAAAACAATACTAAAAAACATACTAACAATTAAATACTTAGTGGGTGGCGACTCACTAAGCAGGGACAACTCACGCAAAATTTAAACATAAATATAGAACTAAAATTAAATTTAAAATTATGAAAAATTCAATCTTTAAAATCGGAATATTAGCAATGATTACAGCTTTTGGATCTTGTGAAAAAGAAAATGACAGCTACAATGAAAATGCTGAAAAACAAAACACTGAAGTATCTATAACCGATGCTCCTATTGATAATGCCAATGTTTCTGGTGCTTTTGTCACTATAACTGATGTAAAAATTGACGGTATTTCCATAGAAGGATTTTCAACTACCACAGTGGATTTATTAAAGCTTCAAAATGGAAAAAAATTAGCATTAGGTAATATTGATTTAAATGTAGGAGCCGTTTCTAATGTTGTTTTGGTATTAGATTATGCCCAAGACCAGAATGGCAATGCTCCTGGTTGTTATATTGCAACTGCAAATGGCCTAAAGCATGAGTTAAAATCATCGGTAAATGAAATTAAAATAAATGATCAAACCGAGATCATCACCTCTACAGCCAACGAAATTGTAATTGATTTTGATTTAAGAAAAACTATCATTGAAAACAATAGCACTTCTACTAATCAATTTGATTTTGTTTCTTCTACAGAATTGTCTTCTGGTTTAAGACTTATAAATAATGTTGAAGCAGGCAGTATCTCAGGAACGGTTAGCGATAATGAAAACACTTCAGAAAGAATAGTGGTTTATGCCTATGAAAAAGGTACGTATAGCTCTTCCGAGGCTGAAGCCAAAGGAACTAGTGGTGTAACATTTGCAAATGCAGTAACCAGTACAATGGTAAACTCTTTCTCAGGAGCTTACAAGGTTAACTTTTTAAAAGAAGGTGATTATGAATTCCATTTTGCTTCCTATTCTGATACAGATGGTGACGGAAAATTAGAATTCAATAGCATGTTGCGTGTTGAATCATTAACTGACATACAATTGAACACCATAACAATAAGCTCAAAAATAAACTTAAGCCTTAATGTGAACGTTACCGGCAGATTATAAGTAAGCCACAAAATTTTTAATTCTTTTATTCCTAAAAAAGCCTTCAACCATAATCGTTGAAGGCTTTTTTAATAGTATTGGATCATCCTTAAATAATAAATTAGTTCTCCCTATTTAAAATTTTACTGATTTATTCTTAAAAAAGAAAATAATTTTATATCAAAATCACACATATTTACATACAAAATTGTCATTTTCATTTAATATTTCACCAGTTTTCACAAATTGTTTTTACATTCATCTTTAATAAAATACCTTGTTGTCAATTACATTCTAACCTTAAAAGAAGTTTGAGATATTATGGAATATTTTAAAAGTAAATTTATAATAGTCGCATATGTTTTATGCACCACTTTTAGTTTTGCCCAAAACAAATTGGACCGAATAACGGTTCAAAAAAACAATTTTATCACTCCTGATGAAAAAACCATTGTTTTCAGAGGTCTGAACTCAAGTGATCCAGATAAGTTATCAACCCAAGGCTATTGGAATAAAGATTATTTTAAAGAAATAAAAAAATGGGGGGCGAATATTGTTCGATTTCCTGTACACCCTACGGCATGGGAAAAAAGAGGAGAAAAAGATTATTTAAAGCTCATAGATGATGGTGTTAAATGGGCGACAGAACTAAACCTATATGTAATTATAGATTGGCATAGCATTGGTAATTTACAGACAGAAATGTACCAACACGATATGTACGATACGACTTTAAAACAAACCTATGATTTCTGGAGAACCATTGCTGAAACCTATGGCAAAAATTCTACCGTAGCTTTTTACGAATTATTTAATGAACCAACTACCTACAACAACACCTTAGGTACTGCAACTTGGGAAGAATGGAAAAAACTCAATGAGGAAATGATTACGATTATCCGGGCAAATGGCGGAGAAGGAATTCCTATGGTCGCCGGTTTTAATTGGGCCTATGACCTTACTCCAATTATTGAAAACCCTATAAATGCGGAGGGTATTGCCTATGTAAGTCATCCATACCCACAAAAAAGAGAAAAACCGTGGGAAGCCCAATGGACTGCTGATTGGGGTTTTGTAAAAGAAAAATACCCTTTAATCCTTACGGAAATTGGATTTTCTGGACCAGAGGATCCAGGAGCTCATATTCCTGTTATAAGCGACGAATCATACGGAGATGCTATAACCAATTATGCTGATGATAACGAAATATCATATGTAGTCTGGGTTTTTGATCCTGAATGGGCACCGAGATTATTTACGAACTGGAATTATACGCCATCACGACATGGGAAATACTTTAAGAAAAAACTTCAAAGCTATTCTTACAAGTAAAAACTATTTTATCTGTGCTTAAAAAATGCCACCAATGAAAATCTATCTTATTCCATTATTCATTCTTTCAATAGTAGCTAACTGCAATAAAGCTATTCCAAAAACATACAATTTTGATAATGAAAATTTTCAGTTTAGTGGCAGATATGAATTTCAAGAAAACAATGCTGCTTTAATATCACCAGGAGCTTCTATAGCTATTAATTTTTCGGGCAATCTCTGTAAAGTAAATTTAAAAGCTGAAAAACTGCCTTATAATTATGTCTCATTTGAATTAGACGGAGAATACCTAGGGAGAATAAAAATAGAAAGTGATACCATAAAAGAATATGTAATTAATGTTGCTACAAAAGAAAAGGAGCATTCTTTAAAAATCATCAAAGAAACTGAAGCCAGTAATGGTGCTATTTTATTCAGTGGTATTACTGTAGAAAAAGTAGTAAGCAATCAGCAACCAACTATACACTATATTGAATTTATTGGTGATTCTGTAACCTGTGGAGCCGCAGCAGATGGCAGTACTACACCTTGCAATATTGGTGAATACTTTGACCAAGAAAACGTTTATTTTTCTTATGGTGCTACAACAGCAAGAGCACTAAACACCGATTTCACATTAAGCTCTGTATCAGGTATTGGAATGTACCGAAACTGGAATGACGAACATATTGAAGAGCCTATAATGCCAGAGGTATATGAAAATTTATACCTCAATACAAACACTTCAGTACAAAACAATTTTGAGCACGTCCCAGACATTGTAAGTATCTGTCTTGGTACAAACGATTTGTCAAATGGAGATGGGAAGAAATCTCGTTTACCATTTAATAGAGAAAAGTATATCGCCAACTATATCGGTTTTATTAAAAAGGTATACACCTATTATCCTGAAACACAATTGGTATTATTAAATAGCCCCATGATTCAAGGAGAGACAAATACCCTCTTGGTTTCTTGTTTAAAAGAAATACAATCCAACTTTCCAGCAAATACTAATAAACCCATTTTAGTATATGAGTTTGATAAGGCATATAACAAGGGTTGCTCGTGGCACCCAAGTGTTAATGAGCACAAAGAAATAGCCCAAAAACTAACCCCTTTTTTTAAAGAAATACTTAACAAATCATGAGATTCTTAATAGTTATATTTTTTTTATTGGTAGCGAAAGTAGCGTTTGCAAATGTGCTTTTACCTGCTGTATTCTCGGACCACATGGTTTTACAACAAGAAGACGAAGTGCGATTTTGGGGCTGGGCAGATCCAAATGAAGAGGTAACTATTTCTCCATCTTGGACCACTGAAAATTATAAAACAAAGGCAACCAATCATGCGTTTTGGGAATTAAAAATAAAAACTCCCAAATTTGGAGGCCCCTTTACGATTACCATTAGAGGTTATAATGAAATTGTCTTAAAAGATATCCTCATTGGTGAAGTATGGTTATGTTCTGGGCAATCGAATATGGAAATGTCTGCGAATTGGGGCATTGACAATGGGGAAGATGAAGTAGCGCAAGCAAGTACTCCTAGCATCAGGTTTTTTACTGTTCCCAAAATTTCTGCACAAACTCCACAAAATAATCTAGCCGCAAATTGGGAAATATGTACTCCAGAAACCATGAAAAAATCAAGCGCTATAGCTTATTTTTTTGCCAAAAGAATACAAGAAAATTTAAAAAATGTTCCTATTGGATTATTAGTGTCTGCATGGGGAGGTACTCCCGCAGAAATATGGATACCAGAAGAAGTCATCACTAGAGACTCGATACTAACTAATGCTGCAAAAAAATTAACTGCTGTTGAATGGGGTCCGACAGAACCCGCAAGAGCATATAATGCCATGATTCACCCTTTAAAAGGCTATACTATAGCAGGAGCATTATGGTATCAGGGAGAATCGAATGTTGGTTCTTCTGTATATGACAAAACGCTGGCAGCCTTGATTAAATCTTGGAGAGAACTATGGAATAAAAACTTTCCTTTTTATTTTGTACAAATAGCCCCCTACAATTATGGGGAAAATCATTTTGGAGGGGTAGTAATTAGAGATGCCCAACGCAAGGTTATAAATCAAGTACCTAATACAGAAATGGTCGTTATTAGCGATGTATCTCCAACAGACGACATTCACCCAAAAGACAAAAAATCGGTAGGCAATAGGCTAGCAAATTTAGCCCTGAAAAAACAGTATCATATTATTGATGATTTAGTAGAAAGTCCTAATTTTTCTAATGCAGTCTTTAAAAAAAATAAAGTCATTCTATCCTTTAAAAATGCCAAGGGTCTTTATTTAAAAGACAAACAATCATTGTTTGAGGTGGCAAGTGATGACCAGCAATTTTATCCAGCAAACATGAAATTGAAAAATGAAACTATCATGGTATCATCAAAGAAAGTTAAAGCACCAAAGTATGTACGATTTGCGTGGAACAATACTTCTATATCTAACCTATTTAATGAAGCAGATTTACCGTTGTCAAGTTTTACAACTAAAAATTAAAAACAAAATAAATACTATTTCAGTATGATTAAATTTTCGAACGATTTTATATGGGGCACAGCGACTTCTGCTTACCAAATTGAGGGAGCCTACGATACGGACGGAAAAGGACCATCTATCTGGGATTCATTTTGTACCATTCCTAATCGAATTAAAAATGGGGCAAATGGAAATAGCGCTATAAACCATTACCACCAGTACAAGGAAGATGTCGCATTGTTAAAATCACAAGGTTTTAAAGCATATCGATTTTCAATTTCTTGGGCTAGAATACTACCAGAAGGTAAGGGTGAAGTTAACGAAAAAGGGCTGCAATTTTATTCAAATCTGATAGACGAGTTACTAGAAAATGATATTGTTCCATGGGTAACGCTATACCATTGGGATTTACCGCTCGCTTTGCAAACAGAAGAAGATGGTTGGTTAAATCCTAAAATAGCCGATTATTTTGAAGACTATGCTAAGCTATGTTTTGAAAGATTTGGAGATCGTGTGAAAAACTGGATTACCTTAAACGAACCTTGGGTTGTAGCGATTTTAGGTTACGGGCAGGGTGTTTTTGCACCAGGAAGAATATCTAATTCAGAACCCTATTTAGCGGCACATCATTTAATATTGGCGCACGCTCAAGCTGTAAAGCTTTATAAAACAAGTTTTAGAAATCAAAAAGGCGCTATTGGAATAACAAATAATTGTGATTGGAGAGAACCACTTACTGACAAATCTTCTGATATTGAAGCGGCCGAACGTGCTTTATTATTTTTCTTAGGATGGTTTGCCGATCCCATATATTTTGGCGATTACCCAAAAGTAATGAAAGATAGGCTTGGAAATCGATTGCCAAAATTTACAGAAGGTCAAAAAGAATTAATTAAAAACTCTTCTGATTTTTTCGGTCTTAATCATTATACGACCATGTATGCTGCCGAAGATGATCATACAGGAAAAAAGAGCAGTGTTTATGGCAATGGAGGTATTTCCGAAGATCAAGATGTGATTTTATCACTAGATAAAAAATGGACTTTTACAGCATTTAATTGGGCCGTTGTGCCTTGGGGTTGTTACAACCTACTCGAGTGGATTAGCAACCGATATAATCATCCTACTATTTATATTACCGAAAACGGCTTTGCTTGTAATGATAAATTAGATAAGGGAAAAGTTAATGATTTAGACCGATTAGATTATCACAAACAATACCTTGAGGCTTGCCATAAAGCAATTGCTAATGGAATAAAATTGAAAGGCTATTTTGCATGGAGTCTCTTTGATAATTTTGAATGGGCCTCTGGTTATTCCGTCCGATTTGGCATAAACTATATCGATTATAAAACACTTAAAAGAATTCCAAAAGCTTCGGCTTTATGGTTTAAAAAAATCATTACAAATAATGGCTGGTGATGTTTTAAACCACGCACTTGAATAACTAACATAAAAAAAGAGCCCATGAAAATAGGAATTATCATTAGTATACTTGTATTAAGTCTTATTAACGGACATGGCGCTAAAGAAAAAAATACAACAATGAATAAGGATCAACATATTGGGGTTTTTGAAAACAGCGCCGATATTGGTGAGCCAAGCAAAAGCGGGAGTGTTGATTATGATACTGAGAATCAAGAATACACACTAACGGGTTCTGGCATTAATGTATGGGCAGAAGCTGATCAATTTCAATATCTTTTCAAATCAATTCAAGGAGATTTTATTTTAAGAACCCATTTAAAATTTGTTGGTAAAGGTGTTGATCCTCATCGTAAAATAGGATGGCTGATACGAAATAATTTAAGTGGCAATTCACCGCATGTTAACGCCTCTATTCATGGAGATGGTCTAACATCGTTACAATATAGAAAACAGACAGGAGGTGCCACTGAAGAAGCTACCTCAACAGACAAAGCTCCTGATGTGGTTCAATTAGAACGAAGAGGCAGTACTTATTATATGTCTACCGCAAAATTCGGCAAACCCTTTACAACAGTACAGGTTGATGATGTGAATTTAAATAATGAAGTTTTTGTTGGTTTATACATCTGCTCTCACAACCCTGAGGTTATTGAGACCGCCAAATTTACAAATGTCAGAATTATTAAGCCTGCCGCTCCAGATTTTAGACCTTACCAGGATTATATTGGTAGCCGTATGGAAATATTAAATATTGAAACAGGTCATCGTAAAGTTTTATTTGAATCAGCACATTCTATTCAAGCTCCGAATTGGGTTAACAATGATAAAGAATTAGTATATAACTCTAATGGCTTACTATACAGATATCAATTTGATTCAGGAAAAATTTCCCAAATAAATACTGGATTTGCAGACCATAATAACAATGACCATATTTTTTCTTTTGACGAAACCATTCTAGGCATAAGCCACCACAATCAAGATGATAATGGAACCTCATCTATATACATTATGGATCCAAAAGGAGATTCCATACCCGAAAAAATGACTAAAGACGGTATTGGCGCTTCCTACCTACATGGTATTTCACCAGATAACAAAACCCTTATTTATACCGCTTTTCGGAAAGAAAAATATGACATTTATGGTTTAGATATTCAAACAAAAAAAGAATTTCAATTAACAGATACGAAAGATTTAGATGATGGTTCTGAATTTTCACCCGATGGAAAGCATATTTATTTCAACTCTAACAGAACTGGCAATATGCAATTATGGAAAATGAATTCAGATGGCAGCAATCCAAAGCAATTAACTTTCGACACTAAGTACAAAGATTGGTTTCCACATGTGTCACCAGATGGTAAATGGCTCGCATTCATTTCTTTCCCGCCAGACATTAGTTTTGGAGATCACCCGTTTTACAAACCATGCGTTTTACGTTTAATTTCAACAACTGGAGAAAGTAATAAAGAAGTGAAAATTATAGCCTATGTATATGGCGGCCAGGGTTCTATCAATGTCCCAAGTTGGTCAAAAGACAGTAAGCATATCGCTTTTGTTTCCAATAGCGATTAATACTGCTGTCGATATTTAAAATCTTAGTCTGTATCCTAAATTTATATTTGATGCTTACTCCTCAGCTAAAATAGTATTCGCCCTTTTAATAAGCTCTAATGTAGAAATATCAGATGCAAAAACCGAGTTCAGGCCTTGAGGCTCCTGTGGTGGATCGGCACTAAAATCATCCCCATGCTGCCATTTTCCATTAGCAGGATTTGTTTTAGCATAGCCAGCAAATCCCCAAAAGTTTAATCCTGCAAGAATACTTTGATTCTTAGAACTTTCTGTAATTCTATTAAAGATAGCGTTATAAAAGGTGTTTCTGTTTTCTACAGAAGCCTCCGTTGATAAGCTTTCTTTCTCACGTGGAAATCCAAACTCAGACATCACAATAGGCTTTTTTAGCTTTTTAGCGATTACAATATGTTCATTCATATATTCAAAAGCTTTTGTAATGGATTGTTCCGTGGTTTCCTTTTCATTATTAATGTCATACCATCCCCAATTTTTTGGCCACATATGCATTGCTAAATAATCAATATTCTTATTCTCATGTAACCGTTTGTACATATCAATATCTTGCAAAAAACCATGTTTTCCTTCGGTACCTGTTGATACTAAATGATTGGGGTCTAATTTTTTGATTAAATCTACGGTTTCATTCAACCAGCCTGCAAAAGCTTTTTCATGCTCTGGAGAAATTAAAACTCTAGGTTCGTTTGCGACTTGCCAAGACATTACGGTATGATCCGCCGTATATTTTATCCCAGAATAGGCATTGGTTCTTCCAATAATAAACTTAAGATGGTTATAATAGGCTTCTTTACATGGTGTACAACTATGAAATTGCTTTGTGTAATTCATATACTCATCCCAAGAATATTGCGCTAAAAAAGGATTGGGTACTTCGCCATAGCCATTCCATTTTAAATATTCAGACATACCCCCAGACCAGATCCAATTGTTATTTAAATACAAAACAGCATACATGTTTCTTTTGCGCATTTCCGCCATTAAAAAATCCAAGCCATCCAATAAATCCTTATTATAAACACCTTGCTCTGGCTGTAAAGCAGGATACACTTTTGAATCTCCTCCATCTCCTTCAGCACCTACTAAAATGCGCAAATTATCAATACCGACAGATTTCATCAAGTCTAGCTCTTTTACTAAACGCGCTCTATCTCCTGTATTTTTAGCAGCAATTAAAGGTCCATACCAGTAATTAGCGCCAATAAAATAATAAGGTTTGTCCCCTTTAAAAAATTGAGCATCTTTAACTGTTATTTGCGCAATGGCTACGCTTGTAATAGACTTTTTATACTTAGCAGTTTTACAAGCTGTAAAAAACAAAATAGACGCTACAATCAATATTGATTTGTTAATTTTCATTTTAGTTTGGTAAGGCATACATATTTGGTAATTCATTTTGAAATACAGTTTTTGGTTTATCGGCAAATGCAATAAAATCTGCCGTACTAGACAAGCCTGGCACTGGGGTACAGTAAGTATCCTTAGAATTTATCCAAAACATCATATATCCTATTTCAACATTATTGTTCGTCATCGCATTATAGAGATTGTTAGCATAAAATTCCGGAATAGGGTTGTTCTCTCCTGGAGTCACAAAGTAACCTGTTTCAGTTAATGCCGCTATTTTAACTTTATCAATGGCCAACTCTGAAAGTATTTGAAGTTTTCTATTGGCATTATCCAATCCTGTTTGCCCCTGATTATTAAAATCTCCGTAGTTATCCATTCCTAATACATCTACATAATCATCTCCTGGATATCTATTCAAGTAATCGGTCTTCGAATTAAAACTGTTATCAGGAGAAAAAGCAAAAAGCATATTATTTACATGTAAAGTATCTCTTAGATATTCAACGGTAAAACGCCAAACTATTTTATATTCATCAGGAGTGCAATACGCTGCTCCCCACCAAAACCAATTGCCATCAAATTCATGGAAGGGTCTAAAGACAAAAGGCACCAATGCCCCGTCATTACCTACCATGCTATTAGCAACTTCAGCAACTTTTTCTAGTTTTTGTTTATAATACTCATGATTCTCTCCACCAGGTAGAATACTTTTAAAAGCATTCTTTTTCTCAAAATCGGACATATTAGATGTATAAAACTCTTCTCCTTTATACGGCTCTCTTAAATGCCAAGAAAAAACAGTTACCATACCTTTATTATAGGCTTCAATAGCATCTGATTTGATTATTTGTTCTTGCTGGTAGAACCAATTTGTGGGCGTTTCATCATTTAAATCATCTGTAATAAACATAAAGTCCTCTCCCAATAATCCAGGATCAGTACCTGTTGTTTTTTTGATATCAGACGCTCCATCATTATCATTATAAAAACTGTTGAATGCATTCTCCTGTCCGACTAGGAACTTTGTTTGCGATAAAATTTTTAGGTTATAAAACAATGCTATTGTTTCGGGTGTAGCATTAGGGTTCACCATAAAAGAGGAGGTCTCTTCTGGTTTTAAAACAAAAACATCCGAACCATCTAAGATTGATATTGTGGCCACTTTCTGTGAACCCACAGTAACATTTTTGTTGGTTGTATTAACTAATGCTATAATGATTGTTTCTTTTTCTTCTACCGAATTATCATCTAAAATAATTAATGGGATGGGTACTGACAGCGTATTCGCAGGGATTACTATACTCCTATTAATTTTCTCATAATCTACACCATTGATTGCAGTTCCAGTAATTGTGTAATTTACCGTGGTGGCTTCATAAACTTCATTACTAAGTGTTAGCATAAATGAACCACTTTTAGAAGATTCTGAGATTATGGTGTTAACCGCCGTAATTGTAACCGTTGCTTTGGCTGCATCTATACGTATAGGCTCATCTTTTGAACAACTATACATAAAAATTACCATGCAAAAAATGTAAGAAGCTTTATTTAAATATCTCATAGTATTTTTATTCCGAGATTGGAGTTACTTGAATATTATCGGCCATTAAGGTTCCAATGCAATTACTCAAAGCCAGTATGATGCGATATTTTTTAGTTCCTTCAGGTACTACAAGTGTTTTCTCAAATAAGGTCCAGTCAGTGGTACCCGCAATGTTAGCTAACACTTGATCCTCTGTAGTTTTATTTATTCCGTCTTTAGTAAATTCAACTATAAATAGCCCGTTGTTCCAGGATTCTGCCCCTTGCTCAATAGCTTTAGCTTTAAGCCATCCTGAGAATTTTATTTTTTTCACTCCTTTTATTACATCGGCTGTTTGATCTATATGGACCCATATCTGCTCCGTTGCGTTAATTAAAGCACTTGCACTACCCTCTTGCTTCTCATTTGATATACTTTTTCCAGTACCTGTCCAATGGTTTAGTCCATTTTCAAAATTCCCATTTAGCAAAAACCTAGGCTCAATACGTTCACTAATCTGAAAAGGTTTATTTTCTTGAACCACATCTTTTCTGCTATTTTCTAAATAGGTACTTTCAGAAATACCAATCATATTTATTTGATCAAAAAGAATAACCCCATTGGTTTGTGCTAAGGCTAATAGTATTCTGACTTTTTTTGCGTTTTCAGGAACAATAAGCTGTTTCTTAAATAAAGTCCATGGGTTAGAACCTACCAATTGAGCAATGTTTTCATAACTTATATTAGTTTCACCGGCATTCATGAACTCCAACGTTGCTATTCCTGCATTGTATGATTCCTTACCCCCTTCAATAGCATCGGTTTTAATCCAAGCACTAAATGCTATAGCATAAGTGTTTTTAGGGATACTGATAATTTGATCAATTCCTTTCCACTCAGCACCTACATATTGACTTATCAAACAGCTTTTTTGGCCTGTCTTTTTTTCATAAGGACTTATAGTTCCCGCATCCCCTCTCCAATTCGCCAATCCGATTTCAAAATCACCATTTTTAACAAGATTTTTTTGAGCCGATATTAAACAAGTACTGAGAAGTACTAGGAGTACACTAAATTTACGCATTGATTTTGATGTTTTAATGGTTCAATAGGATGCAAGCTCTTGTGGTATGGTATGGAGCTTTCCACATACTCACTTTATCTTCTTCTGTATAAACAGTACCATCTTTAGCTACTCTAAAAAACCATTCGCCATTTTTATGGTCTATAAGGTGTGTTTTTGTGTACTCCCATATTTTAAGAGAAGCTTTTATATAGTTTTTATCATTATTTAAGCGATAAGCATAGTCTAAACCTATTAATGCTTCAACTTGTGGCCACCAATGCCTATCTGTATCAATATACTTTGTTATTGTATTTTTTTCATTTAATACTGCACCCTCTTCATCTATCGCTTCTTTTAAGAAAGTATCAGCTACTCTTAGGGCTATTTTATTTGCTTTTTGCAATAACACTTCATCGTTCAGCATTATGGCTGCATCAATGACCAACCAAGCAGCTTCTATATCATGACCATAAGAAACGGTGTTACTTAACAAATTCCATTCGTCGTCAAAAAATAATTCATAATGATTTCTATCATTTAAGAATTTTTCAAAAAACACTTCAACTAACATTTTTAATGAAGCCCTTAATCGTTGAATATCATAAATTTTAAGCAATGATGTATAGGCTTCTAATATATGAAGATGGGTATTCATCGTTTTAGAAGCATTCATATCTTTTTCACTTAAACGCATATCTTCAATAGGACTCCAATCTTCATTAAAGGCTTCAAAATAGCCTAAATGAACCTCATCTTTTGCAAACTTTTCTAGAAGTTCAAATAGTTCTATTGCCCAATTTTTGGCAGCTTCATTTTTTGTAAGCAAGTAATATTCAGACAAGGCATAAATAGTAAATGCCTGTGCATATACTTGTTTTCTTTTGTTTAAAAGTTTTCCATCATAATCAACTTCCCAAAATACACCCTTGTTGTTCTCATCATTAAAAAAAGTTTTTAAATAACTGAAAGCTCTAGTACAAATAGCTACATATTCATTAGTTTTTAAGTGATTAGAAGTCGCTGAAAATGACCAAAGGATACGGGTATTTAAAATTACGCCCTTTGATGCTTTTGGAATTATTTTATTATCGTGATCAATTCTACCTACAAACCCACCATATTTTTGGTCTAAAGTATTCTTAGTCCAATAACTTAATATATTTTTAAGTTCAGAATTTAATTCTGATTTAAGTTGCTTATAGGCATCATCCATCATTAATATAGACCTTTGTTTTTTTCAATAAGATTGAGAATAGTTTGCACCGAACCTGCAGAAGTAAACTTATCTTCAGGTGAGTTGACACAGTAATCAATTAATTTTTCTATTGTTGATGTTGCTACGTGCATTCTTGTATCAGAAGAAGCATAATAAATATATACAGTACCATCTTTATCAGCTATCCAACCATTTACAAATAACACATTTGACACATCTCCTATTCTCTCCTCATTTTCAGGGGCCATAAAATAACCCGCTGGCTGATGAATAACTTTTGATATATCATTCAAGTCGGTCATAAACATATACAAAGTATATCGCAATCCTGCCGCTGTATTTCTAACACCATGAGCAAGATGCAACCAACCTTTATCTGTTTTTATTGGCGCAGGACCTAAACCATTTTTAAGTTCATAAACGGTATGGTATACTTTATTATTTATTATTTTCTCGTTTTCGACAATTGGGTTTGTCATATCATCTATATACCCTAACCCTATTCCTCCTCCATTACCTACACTAATAAATCCATCTTGGGGTCTTGTATATACAGCGTATTTTCCGTTTACAAATTCAGGATGAAGCACCACATTACGTTGCTGCCCAGAGTATGAAACCAAATCTGGAAGTCTTTCCCAATTCATTAAATCTTTTGTTCTTACAATTCCAGCATTGGCAATTGCAGAACTTGTATCTTCTGCCGGAGCATTTGGATCTTTACGTTCTGTACAATATATCCCATAAATCCAACCATCTTCATGTGCTATCAAACGCATATCATAAGCGTTCGTATCTGGATTTCCTTCTATTTGAGGTATAACACATGGTTTATCCCAAAATTTAAAGTTATCGATCCCATTGGGACTTTCAGCAATCCCAAAAAATGATTTTCTATCATTACCTTCTACTCGCAAACATAAAAGATAAACATCGTTCCATTTTATTGCCCCAGCATTAAAAGCAGCATTAAACCCTATACGCTCCATCACATATGGGTTTGTTTCAGGATTTAAATCATACCTCCAATGTATGGGAACATGTTCGGCGGTAACAACAGGATATTTATATCTATTATAAATTCCGTTAGACTTGGAAATTAGTTTATTCTTTTTATTAATCAACTTGCAGTGTTGTTCCTTTACTTTGTCTATATGACTAACTATTGTATACAAATGATTCTATTTTAAATTAATTTTTCATTCAATTTATTCCACCAGTATTTTTTTAATAAAAATAAACTAACTACCAAAATAGCAAGTGAAATATACAGTGGTGTACTTTGTCTAAAAACCATATACATAGGTATGATTACCAAAGTAGTTTGAGCAATGATCCCTAAGGCAACATTGAACATATCTTTTCCAAAATCTGAGTTTTTATTAAAATTCTCATCTTCAAATTCTAATTTTTCACGAATAGGCTTCCAAAACCCCCAAGGCCTCACATTCTTATAAAAATCTTTTAATACAGCTTCTTCTGTTGGTGGTGCAGAATAGGTTCCTAGAATAGAACCTATGAGTGATATCACAAGTAAAATTGGAAATAAATATAACCCTAGAACCTCCGGAAATAACTCAGGTACGATAGCTGCAGCTAATAGTCCTGATGTCATTCCCCAAAAGAAACCTTCCCCATTGAAACGCCACCAGTGCCATTTTAAAATATTAGCACCTACATAACTACCATATAATACAGAAACAATCCATTGCAATACAGAGTTAACATCTTTTGCAAATAACCCTAAAATAATACTAATGATAACCACCACAATTCCTGTCAAATAGTTCATTCGTTTTATTTGGTTTGCACTTGCATAAGGGTTCTTATATTTTAAGTAAATATCATTTACCAAATACGCTTGTGCAGCATTTAGAGTCCCTGCAAAAGTCGACATAAAAGCAGCTATTAAGCCGGCCAATAAAAGCCCCAATAAACCTACAGGAACAAATTGCTTTATCGCTGCAGGGAGAATCAATTCAAAATCAATTTCTCCGGAAACGGTAAGCAAGTTTAGCTCTTCATAATACACTAGGGCTAACGCAGCAAAACCTGCAATCATTAAATACCTAATTGGCATTAAAACAACGGAAACAAAACCACTCATTTTTGATGCTTCAGCTGGTGACTTTGTCGAAAGAATTTTTTGCATATCATAATTAGGTGCAGGACCAGCTACACTAACCAAAATCCCTTTAAAAACCATCATCATAAAGAAAACTGTAAACAAACTAAAGCCATCCTCTTTAATTTTTTGGTTCACTTCTGGAATAATTGAGCTCCAGTCCATATTTAGTTCCCATCCAAAGAAAGGATTCATCCAACCATCTGGAACATTAAGTGTATTCTCTCCAATAGCCACAAAACCTAAATAGCCTATAACGAAAGCGGCTACAGTCATTATTGCAAATTGCACGACATCTGCCCAAACAATACCCGACATACCTCCTAAAAGGGAATAAAAAACCGCAAAAAGTGTGAAAATAATACCATAAAAATGTGGAACAAATTCGGGCGAAACAGCAAATGGAATATAATTACTTACTACTTCCCAAGGAATAAATATTTCAACAAATTTCCCTAAGCCAATAAAGCCATAAGCCAAATACCCCAAGCACATAATCAATGCAAAGACAACGACAATTATATGTGAAAGTTTGGCTCCTCTTTTAAAACCAAACCGGGTTCCAATCCATTCTGCCCCAGTAGTAGCGTTAGAACGCCTTAACCATTTAGACAGGTAAACCATTAAAAATATTTGATTAAATACAGGCCATAACCAAGGAATCCAAGCACTTTTAATCCCATAAACAAACATGATCGTTACTAACCAAATAGTACCAGAAATATCAAACATTCCAGAGGCATTAGATAAACCTAGCATATACCAAGGAATAGTTTTACCTCCTAACAAGTAATCATCCTTACTTTTTTGGGCTTTTTTTCGAAGCACCAATCCAATTACGACAATGGTTATGAGGTATAAAGCTATTATTGATATATCAAGAGTGTGAAGTAATTCCATAAAACTTTATATTTAGAATTTTAAATTATTAACATCTTTTAAAAACAAAGTTTTTGGAAGCTTTTCAAATGCTTTGAAATCTACTTCACTCATATGCTCTTTATAGGGAACGTAATGATGGACTTCGGTGAAATTTCTCCAAAATAAAATCCACGCAATTCCTGAATTTTCTATATTAGGATATAAAACTTTCGTAAACCATTCATCAGTAGGTATTGCTTCTAATCCTGTTTCTGTAAATGCATACAATTTATTTTTTTCGGTGGCAATTTCTTTTACAATCTTTAAATCATTTACAACAGATGACATATATTCATCAGCGTCTTTAAAATCATAAATATCAATTCCAAATATATCCACAAAATTATCTCCAGGATAATACTCCATATAATTATCTTCAGGACGTAGCTTATTAGGAGAATACACATACATTAAATTATGCAAATCATAATCATCTCTTAATGAATAAACCGTATTACGCCATAACTGAATATATTCAATTGATGTGCAATTTGGATTACCCCACCAAAACCATTCTCCATTCATTTCATGAAAAGGTCTAAAAATTATAGGTATTAACTTTCCCTTATATTTTAAGGTTTTTAAATACGCGGCTACTTTCTCCAACCATAAATCATATTTTTCAACATATTTTCCATTTCCTATAATATCTTGTACTGCTGGGGTTTTATCCCATGAATCGCCATCAGAAAATGGATTATCCGTATGCCAACTAATGGTTATAATCCCACCTTTACTATAGGCGTCAATTATTAAAGATCGCATGGTATCAAAAGGAACACCATCAATATTATCACTATTTCCAAGTTCTATTCTACTGATATCAAAGCCATAGACCGCCGGAAAATCATTAATCACATCATAAATATCGCTTTTGATACTATTTGGATTGTCTGCCTGCTTCCAGCCTATCCCATAAGAAGTATCATCTTGATGACCTATAGCAAATCCTTCCTTCGCTATATAGAATAAATTTTTATGGAGTTTTTTTACTCTTTTGGAGGGCTTTGCATCGACCAATTGTGGCTTTTTGTATTCTTCATTATATAAAGACTTACAAGAGTTAAAAACAACAAAAACAACAACAAGTACGATCTTCAACAAATAGTTACTTAAATGCAACTTTTTTTCTCTTTTATACATTCATATGTTATTAATTGATAATTTTATATCATTAAAAATGTAAAAAATATAATTTTACATGAACTAATTTTAGGAAACTCAAAAATAACTATTAAGTTGAGCATGTTGATGATATTATTTTATCAATATGTTAAAAGATTATTACACTTATATGAGTATATTGAATAAAGTACACCGAGAAATAACCCCATTATCTCCAGAAGACAGTTTTTTGGTTTTCGATAGAGTTAAGGAAGAATTTGATTTTCCAATTCATTTTCATCCTGAATATGAACTAAATTTCATAAGCAATGGCAAAGGCGTCAAAAGAGTAGTTGGCGATAGTGTTGAAGAAATTGATAATATTGAATTAGTATTGGTTGGCCCCAATCTACACCATGGATGGTTAAACAATAATTGCAAAAGTCGAGAGATTCGTGAAATCACTATTCAATTTCATGAAACCCTATTTAATAGCGAGCTTTTATCTAAAAAAATAATGAAACCAATTAAGAACATGTTTGATAGATCTATACATGGTATTTTGTTTTCAAAAAAAGTGAGTTCCGATATTTTTGAGCGAATCTCCCAAGTATCAAAACTAGATAGCATGGACTACTTTCTAGAGTTCATTTCAATATTGCATGATTTAGCAAACTCAAGAAATCAAAGGCTTTTATCTACATATACTACCAATAGAGATAGCTTTGAAAACAGCGACAAAATCAAAAAGATTTACGAATATGTGCAGGAGAACTTTGACAAAAAAATAACCCTAGCAGAGGCTTCAGAGTTAATTAATATGAGTCAAGTATCTTTCAATAGATTCATGAAAAAAAGAACAGGAAAAACCTTTGTAGATTACGTCAATGATGTTCGAATTGGCTATGCTGCTATTCGACTAGTTGAAAAAGACATCAGCATCTCCGAAATTGCATTTAATTGTGGGTTTAACAATATAGCAAATTTCAATAGAGTCTTTAAAAAATCAAAAAAATGCACTCCAAGTCAATATAAAAATGACTTTTCTGGCATTAAAAGAATACTATAACACCAATACTATATATCAACTTTTCTTCAACTAAAAAGTCGTTAAACCTCAACATAATTCTTTGTTGAGGTTTAACGACTTTTTCTACTTAAGGTTATTTTCATATAAATATGTATGTACAAATATGCTAAAGCTTCATCTATCGAAAAAATTTTATTGGTAATTGACAAAATAATATTAACACCAGCTTAACTATTACTTTAATTTTGAATTTACTAAAAATTAATGCTAATAATTGCATATGTCACAAAATAATTAACCACTAATTAACAATTAAATGCTACTAACACTCAAAGACATGCTAAAAACAATTTTTAAAAATATTTATGGTGGTCCAAAATATCGCTTCCCACTTTTCTTATTTTTCCTAATTAGTCAATTTGCTTTAGCTCAAATCAACATTAAAGGAATTGTAAACGACGCAGACGGAATACCCCTTTTAGGAGTAGGCGTAGTTGAAAAAGGAACAAACAATGGGGTCATCACAGACTTTGACGGGAATTACACAATTTCAGTTAAAAACAATGCCACGCTGGTATTTAGTTATTTGGGTTTTGAAACCCAAGAAATTAAACCAGGTAGCAAAACTCAAATTAATGTCATTCTGCAAGAAGGGCTTGAAAGTTTAGATGAAGTAGTTGTCATTGGTTATGGAACACAGAAAAGAAGTGATGTTAACAGTGCCATATCATCTGTGAAATCTGAAGATTTGGCAGATTTAAAGCAGGTATCTTTAGATCAAATGTTACAAGGTAAGGCAGCAGGTGTTAGTGTTACTAACAACTCTGGATCACCAGGAGGAGCTGCCTCGATACGCATTAGAGGTACAACTTCATTAACAGGAACCAATGAACCGTTATATATTATTGATGGAGTTCCAATTTCGGGTGATGCAACAGGAAGATCAACAAGTGGTCAACCCCTAGTTGGTAAAGATGGATTTTCATCTACAGGAGGAAATGGAAACAATGCTGTTAGTCCATTATCTATGATTAACCCTAATGATATTGAAACAATAGATATCTTAAAAGATGCTTCGGCCACTGCCATATATGGATCAAGAGGAGCTAATGGTGTCATTATCATTACTACAAAAACAGGTAGAAAAAGCACTGGAAAAGTTAATTACGAAGGATACACTTCTATCATAAGTAATTACAATAGTCTTGATGTTATGAATTTGCAGCAGTTTGCTACCAACAAAACAGATTTAGCAAATCTTTACGGGTTTCAAACACGTCAGGAATTTTCTCATCCAGAATTATTAGGAAAAGGAACAGATTGGCAAAATGAGGTTTATAGAACTGCTATCGCAAAAAACCACCAAATATCTTTTTCAGGAGCAAAAGAAGGCATCAACTACTATTTATCAGGAGGATATTTAAATCAAGAAGGTACAATTATAGGTTCAGGACTTAAAAGATATACCATCAGATTAAATGCAGACTCTAACGTAAAAAAATGGTTGAAAGTTGGCGCAAATCTAACTTCGGGGATAACAGACGAAAAGGTTACAGTGAATCAAAGTTTCACTGGGTTAATTAGCAATACTTTACTTCAATCACCAGACATTCCTGTACGAAATGTTGACGGCACATTTGCAGGGCCACCAAGCTCAGACCAAAGTGTCACCTATTACAATCCTGTTGCGGAAGCATTAACAAGAGAGAACACCTTAACAAGAAAAAACTTTTTAGGTAATGTTTATGCTGAGCTTTCTATTATAGATGGTTTAAAATACCGAGTAGAAGTTTCTGCTAATACCGAATTTTCAGAAAACGAAGATTTCAGACCTTCCTACAAATGGGGATCACAAGTAAATATTACAGCAGATTTAGATACTAGAACTCAAAATTGGTATTCGACAAACGTAAAAAACTTACTAACCTACGATAAATCATTAGGCAAACATAATTTTACTGTTTTGGTGGGTCAAGAAGCAAATGATAGTCATTGGAAAGGAATTATCACCTCTTCAAATGATTTTCAGACCAATGAAAATCATACCATAAACTTAGCCAATGTAGATAATAATACAGTAACTGGTTATCAAGGCAGCGCATCACTCTCTTCATATTTTAGTCGTTTAATTTACAATTTCGACAACAAATACAGCCTAACAGCTTCAATAAGAGCAGATACTTCTTCTAAGTTCGATCCAACAACAGATAATCAAACAGGAGTTTTTAAAGCCATTTCTGGTTCTTGGAAATTATCTAACGAACCCTTCATGGAAGGAACTAAGGATTATATTGATAATATCAAATTCAGAATTGGATATGGAGAGACTGGAAATCAACAAATAGAAAACAACAGGTATACCGCTTTGCTCGGGGCTCAGAATTCAGGGTTAGGAAGCGGGTTCTTAGTATCGAACTCCCCAAATCCAAATTTAACTTGGGAATCCTTAAATCAAACGAATGCTGGAATAGATTTTACGCTTTTTAATTCAAACCTTAGTGCAAGTTTTGATATCTATGATAAAGTTTCAGAAGGATTTCTATTTCAAGTACCATTGCCAGATTACTTAACTGGAGGTGGTGGCCAATATGGTGGAATTTCAGCACCATATTCAAACCTAGGTACGATGCAAAACAAAGGGTATGAAGCTACTCTAGGGTACAATTTGAGTACCGAAAACTTTAGTTGGAACACCTCATTAAATTTCTCTCATTACACAAATGAGTTAGTTAAAATTCAAGATGGTATTATTTTAACACAGCAAGTAAACACAAATGGATATCAACCAGTAGTAGTTACCAACACCATTGTTGGCAAACCCATAGGAATGTTTTACGGCTATATTTCCGAAGGCCTTTTCAATGATTTAACCGTATTAAATGATGCTCCTTTACAATTCGGTCAACCTGTTGGAACGGGAGCTGGAGAAACTGATTTAGGGGATGTGAAATATAAGGACATCAGTGGCCCAGATGGCGTTCCTGACGGTGTAATTGATGCAGCTGACAAAACCTTAATTGGAAGCCCTCATCCAGATTTTACCTTTGGCTTCACTAATAACTTTAAATACAAAAATTTTGATTTATCAGTATTCTTACAAGGTTCATATGGTAATGACATCATGAATTTAACGAGAAGAGCTGGTACTACCAATGCCTCTTTATATGAAAATCAATTAGTGGAAGCAATGAACTATTGGACTCCAACCAACACAAATACAGACATCCCTAGACCAATTGCCAATACAGCCAACAGCAATTTATTAATATCATCTCGTTATCTTGAAGATGGTTCCTATTTAAGAGTACAGAATTTAACGTTCGGATTTTCTATGCCACAAGACATTTTAGAAAAACTAAAAATGTCTAGACTAAGAATATACGGTTCAGCACAAAACCTTTACACTTTTACTAATTATTCTGGCTATGACCCTGAAATTGGCTCGTTCAATCAAAGTCCCCTGCTTACAGGTATAGACAATGGAAGATACCCATCTCCAAGAACTTTTTCAATTGGTATTAACGTAGAATTTTAAAAATAAAAAGATGAAATATAAAACTTTCTTTAATGCCTATAAATTGCTTAGTGTAGCAATTATATCTTTAGTTTTCGGATCATGTACTAAAGATTTTACAGATAGACCACCCGAAGATGCGATTAGCTTAGATGCGTATTACAATAACAACGACCAAGTAATCTCTGCAACAAATGGAATGTACAGTAGAACCTGGTTCCAACTTTGCAACAAGTTCTTCTGGTCATTAGAAGTTGGCTCTGGAAATATGTACTCTGGATCACCTGATGTAAGTGGACTAAGAACATTTGCCTTAAATGGAAGTGACCCAGAACTAGCAAATGGTTGGGCAGCATTATGGGCGAATATCGCTCAAGCAAATGCTATCATCAATTTCTTAGAATCTAGAGTTGGTGAAGATGTAGATCAAGCAATTGTAGACAACACTATAGGAGAAGCCTATTTTATGAGAGCAACCGCGTATTTCTATTTAGTACGTTTGTGGGGGCCAGTTCCAATTATTGAGAACAATTTAGATTATTCTAATGACCCATACATCAATACAAACCCAGTGGCTGACATTTACCAATTAATTGTAAGTGATTATCAAGTTGCAATAGATAAATTAGTGAGCAAGAATAGAGGTGCAAATTATGGCACTAATGGACATGTTTCAAAAGGATCTGCAAAAGCATTGCTTGCAAAGGTGTATCTATATCAGAAAGATTACCCAAATGCAAAAAAGATGTCGGAAGAAGTTATTCTTAGTGGTGAGTTTAAATTATTAGGCGGAAGTAATTTACCTTCAAAATCATTCGCTGATTTATTTACATATGCGAACAACAATAATGAAGAATCAATATTCGCTATACAATGGAAGGGTGATGGAAGCTATGGCTCTGCCAATAACTCTAATACACAATTTGGCATAAGTTCTTCAACTGTTTCTACATCGAATGCCTCTTATGGAGGGGTATTTGGGCCTTCTCAAGAAGTAATGTCTTTATATGCAGCAAGTGATTTAAGAAGACATGAAACAGTAATGATTCCTGGTGATATCTATCCTAATATGACTACCACTACCGGAATTGGTTTTACAGTACCCGATGAAGACAATGCGCAAGCATCAGGTGGAGGTATTAAAAAATATTGTTTAGGAGTAAAATCAGAAGCAACTGGGCCTGTTGATGCATGGGCTATGATGGATAACAATACATATATCATGCGTTATGCAGAATTATTATTAATTCATGCTGAAGCTATTTTAGCTGGTGCTGGTAGTACTTCAGATGGTAATGCACTTAACTCTTTCAACGCGGTAAGAAACAGAGCCGGTTTATCAAGTTTGACTTCAATTACTTTTGAAGATATTTTTAACGAACGAAGACTAGAGCTGTGTTTTGAAGGTGACTATTGGTTTGATTTAGGAAGAATTGACAAATCGGACGCTATTGCAATCATGTCTGCCCAAAATAGAGGAAACGTATATGGTGAAGAATATTTTACGCCCGTATATTCTGAAGATCATGCAGCCAATGATTTTTATATGGATTATCCAGATAATGACGTTGCAAAAAATCCAAAATTATTAGATGAACCAGTACCTTATAATTTTAATTAATAAAAAATAAATCACTATGAAAAATTTAAACATAAAATACGTATTGAGCCTATTTATATTGGCATCAATGTTTGTTGGTTTTTTATCGTCTTGTTCAGAAGACGATAGCTCAAGTGAATCTTTTGGTCCCCCTCCAGTAGTAAGCTCTGTGAGTATTGCAGAAGCAGGAGATTTAATTGCTACAAATATTGGCTATGCTAATAACATGTATATCATTAAAGGATCTGGATTTACATTGCTAGAAAAAATCTATTTCAATGATACGGACACTTATTTCAATCCAACCTTGGTCACAGATTCAAATGTTTTTGTAACCATAGATCAAAATACACCTTATGAGAATGCCTCCAATGAATTAAAATTGGTCACTAAATCAGGTACGGTAAGCTATCCATTTGTTGTAGCTCCGCCAGCACCTCAACTATTGAGAGGTTTTAATCCTGTAAATGCAAATGAAGGTGATGAAATTACCATTTATGGAAATTTCTTTTTAGACCCTGTAGTTACTTTTGGCTCTATTGAAGCTGAAGTAATCTCAAGTTCTTTAACAGAAGTTGTTGTAAAAGCCCCTGCTGGTTCTGATAAGCAATATGTTACTGTAACTACCATCTCTGGCGCAGTAACCTCTTCTTACGCAGTAGGTACTGCCCTTTATGATGATATATGGTATGGTGGATTTGCACCCCCAGAATGGAATAATCATGTTTATGAAACTAATAGCACTGCCGATCAAGGCACCACCTATTTCAAAAAGAATATGGGTGGTTGGGATAATGTTCAAGGCGAATGGGCTTGGGATGACCAAATAGCAGATTATTCCGGTATCAGAATGTCTTTAAAAGGCCCAGATGGTTCAAAAATAAAATTAGTTTTTAACGGAAATTGGAGTGATGATACTGCCCCTGTTATCACCCTTACATCTGAATGGCAAGAATATTATTTTACGTGGGCAGAATTATTAAATGCCGATCATGTACAAAATATATCATTCCAAGAATTTACAGGAGATGGTGGTGAATATTATTTTGACAATTTTGGATATATATTAAAATAGTATTTATATTTTGTTTGAGTTAGTTAATCAGAACCCTATATAATCACTGTATAGGGTTCTTTTATTATATCTCTTTTATGATGAAGAAAATCTTTTTTACAGTATTATTATGTATAGCAGTATATGCTAACGCACAGAAGTTTGATGGATTAGCAAAAACACCTCCTTTGGGTTGGAATAGCTGGAATACCTTTGGCACAGCTATTAATGAACAATTAGTTAAAGACATTGCGGATAAATTCATTGAACTAGGCTTAAAGGATGCCGGCTATGAATATATTGTTCTAGATGATGGCTGGATGGCTAAAGAACGAGATGCCGATGGAAATTTAATAGCCGACCCAATTAAATTCCCTAACGGTATGAAAGCTTTAGCGGAATACATTCATTTGAAAGGTTTAAAATTTGGACTCTACAATTGTGCTGGATCAAAAACCTGTGCTGGATACCCAGGTAGTCGTGGTTACGAATATCAAGATGCCCGTTCCTACGCCGCTTGGAATGTAGATTATTTAAAATACGACTGGTGTAATACTGATAAATTAAATGCTGTAGGTGCTTATATAACCATGAGAGATGCTTTAAAAGCTGCAAACAGGCCTATTGTCTTCAGTATTTGCGAATGGGGAGATAATGAGCCTTGGAAATGGGCGAAAGATGTCGGGCATTTATGGCGCGTAAGTGGTGATATCATTAATTGTTGGGATTGCGAAGTTGGTCATGGTTCTTGGTCCTCTTGGGGAGTATGGAAAATTATTAATATGCGTAAAGACATTCGGAAAGCTGCTGGTCCCGATCATTGGAATGATTTGGACATGATGGAAATAGGTAATGGCATGACAGATGCTGAAGATCGCAGTCACTTTGCTATGTGGAGCATGCTAGCTTCACCATTAATCATGGGAAATGACTTGAGAAGCGCATCTAAAGAAACCATCAAAACACTTGCGAATAAAGAAGTGATTGCCATAAATCAGGATAAATTAGGCATTCAAGGATTTCGATTTACAAATGAAAACAATATTGAGGTTTGGCTAAAACCACTGGAGAATAATGCTTGGGCAATGGTGTTTGTAAATATGGGTGAAAGTCCAACAAACTATAAATTTCAATGGAAAAAACATGATATAGGTGATGATGTAAATAGTCGAAGTATGAATTTAGAGAACAACACCTACACTATTAGAGATGTATTTAATCATGTCAATCTTGGTGATACGACCAAGGATCTAACTGCAAGAATTGGGTCTCATGATGTATTAATGATTATACTCCAAAAGAAATGATTTTTATTGCACTTCTTAAACAATATAACATTTTTAATATAGGACATAATTGAGCTTCCCTCTAAAATTAAAAATACGTTAACCCTAATTCTAAATTTTTAGTCCCTTATAGAAAGAGACAATGCTACTAATCCAATGATATACTATTTGAAAAAAATAATTAGAAAACTGTACTAATTAAGCATTAGATAGACATGCTTTTAAATTTGGTCTTCACATAAGCGCCATTCATCGAAGGTAAATTGCCATTAATATTTTATGTAAGATTTTTCTTTCAATTAATTTTAATTTTGATCTCACAAATAGCTAATGCTGTTATTAATCATGACTAATATCAATAGTAAAATATCTAATAATGAAACGCATTCAAAATAGACTATATCACCCTTTATTCGTAGTACCCTCCTCAGTTTTTTTATCACTTACAGCATATATAATTGCCCATTATATTATTCATTGGGAACATTTCTGGGTGGGGTTTTTCTTGAGTGTTCTCATCCCTTTAATGGTATCACTTCCTATTGCTCTTCTAATGGATGGATACTTTAAAAAAATAAACAAGCAAAAAATAGAATTAGAGCGATTGGATTCTGCCAATAAAAAGCTTTTTGCACTAATATCACACGACGTCAGAGCACCACTTGACTCTTTAAAAGGCATGATCGAGCTTGTTGTTAATGAAACTATAGATTTAGAAGAATCTAAATTATATTTTGATAAACTCTCAAACAAGTTGGAACATTTAAATATTTTTTTAGATGGTTTATTAGATTGGTCCAAAAGACAAACTCAAAATAAACCGTTAGAATTTTCTTCATTCGATAGCAATGAAGTTATTAAACCTATAATTGATTTACTGGAGCCTCTTGCCCAGGACAAAGACATAACAATTATCACAAAAAACACCAAAAATAAAATCCATTCAGATTTGGAAAGTTATTCCTTTGTATTTAGAAATATTTTACATAATGCCATAAAATTCACTCCAAAATCGGGCGCTATCCAAATTCAGACAATTACTAAAAATGGTAAAACACACACCTCTATAAAAGATTCTGGTGTGGGGATTTCTAAAAAAGAAATCAATAAAATTTTAGAAGGTGATAATTGGTATACTACAAAAGGAACATCAGAAGAAAATGGCACAGGTTTTGGTCTTAGAACCTGTATTTACTACCTAGAAAAGAACAATGGAGAACTTTTGATTGAAAGCGAAGAGGGCAATGGGACAGCAATGACAATTATTTTACCTCAGGGGAAAGTTTGAGTTTTATTCTAAAAAGAATACCCCAAAAATGTTTGGTTTAAAATTAAAAAAACCTCTAAAATCAATAGATTAAAGAGGCTTTTGTACTCGAGGCGGGAATCGAACCCGCACTCCAGAGGAACTGGATTTTGAATCCAGCGTATTTACTACTAAATTTCCATAAGT
>TARA_R110002033_G_scaffold13325_3_pt1 | contig 48016 bp, 56 predicted proteins | sample TARA_R110002033 | Tara Oceans TARA_R110002033 (sample SAMEA4397051) | marine metagenome | biome: Polar Biome; feature: [SRF] surface water layer (ENVO:00010504); material: water (ENVO:00002006), including particulate matter (ENVO:01000060) such as... | depth 5 m
GCATAAAGATTGGAAACCAATGGTTTTTGATTTGCTGGGATTTGATGGTAATCTAATCCATAAAAAATTGGATTTAGAAGAGAAGTTTGAAGAACAAAGCTTATTATTAAAAACTTTAGAAATGGAAAATAAGATTTCTAGTGAAGACGAAGATAAAGTTCTAGGAATAATTGAAATAAAGAAAAGTGAATTTGAATCTTTATCTTATGAAGTAGATAGATTTAATTTTTATAAAAAAGACAATGATGAAAAAGAAAAGTTAATAAATGAAATAGAAGTAAAAATTAAATTTGCAAATACTGAACATTATAATATTAAATATGAAATAGATAAAATCGAAAAGTCAATTGGTACAGATATCGATTTTATTGATGTTACTGATATAAAAGAACTTTATGAAGAAGTACAAATATTTTTTCCAGATACATTACTTAATGAGTATGAAAAAGTAGTGGATTTTAATAAAAAAATTACAAGTGAAAGAAATCAATATTTATTAGAAAATTTACAATCATTAAAACAAGAATTATCTGCAGTTGAAAGTTTATTGAAAAAATTAGAAAATGAAAAATCGATTATAATTTTTGATATTACTGAAAAAACAACATATGAAAAATTTAAAAAATATCAAAAAGAGTTAGCAAAAGCAGAAGCTGATATTATTATTCTTGAAAATAAATTGGTAAATATTAATAAAATGACTATATTACAAGAAAAGATAAATGATATAGATGAAGAAATAAAAACTAAAGTAAATGAATTAAAGAAAGAAATTTTAAAACAAAGTCATAAAGAGATTAGAAAACTTTTTAATGAATTTACAATGAAAGTATTAAATACTTCAGCTATTTTATCTGTAAAAACAAATAAGAGTAATAATATTGACTTTGAAGCAGATTATCAGAATCCAGAAGAACTGGTTACTATTGATTTAGCAAGGGGAAATACTTATAAAAAGATTTTATGTGCAGCTTTTGATAGTGCAATATTACAATTTTATAGTAAAAAGTCTTTTTATAGATTTGTTTATCATGATGGAGTTTTAGATAGTTTAGATATTAGGAAAAAAGAAAAATATATAGAATACATAAGAAATATGTCAAATGAAAATAATTTACAGTACATATTGACGGTGATTGAATCAGAAACTTATGATTTAAAAGATGAATTTAAATTTACAGAAGATGAGGTGTGTTTAATTTTATCAGATGAATCTTGTGAAGAAAAGTTATTTGAGAATTGTTTTTAAATTATTGATATATATTAGAGGTTAATATTTTTGTTCTAATCAAGGAAGAGGGACATTTTAAGCAAAGGAGCATAGGCTCCTATGTGAGTGCTTAAAATGTTTTTCTGACGCAGAGTAGGGCAAAAAGATTATCCTCTAAACTCTTGCTTCTTCTCTTTTTTGCAGATACTCCCATTTGGCATCTACTCTTTTTTGCCATTCTTCTATGATATACTCATTTTCTGGTTTAAACAGATGTTTAAATCTTGGTTGGAAACCTAAATAATCTCTTACTGGCACTATATTTTTTGGTCTGTATGTTATATTTAATTCTGTTCCATCTATGATTTCATATAGTGGGAAAACTAGCGAATCAACTGCTAAATCTGAGGCTTCTATTGTCTCGTGTGGTTGGAACTTCCACTCTGTTGTACAGGCGCTCATTGCATTTATAAATACAGGTCCTTTTGTATCAAATCCTGTTTGGATTTTTTTAACCATATCTTTCCATTTATTTGGTGCTACTTGTGCCACATATGGTGAACCGTGTGCTGCCATGATTGCTAGCATATCTTTTTTATTTCTTTTTTCACCATAAGAAGTACTTCCTGCTGGTGCTGTTGTTGTAGATGAACCAATAGGAGTAGAAGATGATCTTTGACCTCCTGTATTTGCATAAACTTCATTGTCTAAACAAACATACATAAAGTCATGTCCTCTTTCAAAACATCCAGAAATCCATTGGAAACCAATATCATAAGTTGCTCCATCTCCACCAAATGTTACAAACTTTGGTTCAGGAGTTGATGGGTCGATTCTTCCTTTTTTTCTTAGAACTTTATTCATAGTCTCAGCACCTGCGATTGCAGTTGAGGCATTTTCAAATCCTATATGAATCCAAGAACAGTCCCATGAAGTATGTGGATAAATAGCTGTACAAACTTCTAAACATCCAGTTGCTGCTGATACTACTAAGTTATCATTTGTAGCATTTAGTACTTCTCTTACAATAATTGAGTGTGCACAACCTGGACATAAAACATGAGAACCCTCAAATCTTTCAGCCGCAGTTGAAAATGTTTTTAAGTTTTTGATTACTTTTTGATTACTCATATTTTCTCCTTAGTGTTCATAAAAACTTAACTCAGGACCTCTTACACCGTGTAGTGTTTGAATTTTCCCATTAAGTTTTCCATTTTTTGCTTCTTCATTTAAAGAAACAAAAATCTCTTTTAATTCATTTACAATAATATCTCTTCCACCTAAACCATATACTAAGTTTTTAAGTACTGGTCTAGCTTGGGTATTAAATAAGGCTCCCGCAACTTCATTGTATAAAGTTCCAACCGTTCCACCAGGTGCACTTCTATCCATACATGCTATAGCTTTTACATTTTGTAATTTTGAAGCCAATTGTGTAAGAGGAAATGGTCTAAAAAGTCTTGGTGCTAAAACACCAGCTTTTATTCCTGTTTCTTCTCTTATGGCATCAACTGCTATCATTGCTGTTTCATAAGTAGTTCCTAAACATACAATTACAACATCTGCATCTTCTGTTTTATATGACTCTACAAGATTGTATTTTCTACCACTAATTTTTTCAAACTCATCAAAAACTTCTTCCACAACTGAAAGTGAACCCATTAAAGCTGCATGTTGTTTAGCTTTGTGCTCAAAGTGCCAGTCATGTTCTGTTTGAACTCCATGAGTAACTGGATTTGTAAAATCCAACATTGCATTTACTTGCAAATAATCACCTACAAAATCATAAGCAACTTTATCAGATAAAGGTCTTACTGTTTGAGCTGTATGAGAAGTCAAAAATCCATCTTGATTAGAGATAACGGGAAGCCTTACATCTTTGTGTTCACCTATTTTAAAAGAGCATAAAGTTAAGTCATAAGCTTCTTGAGCATTAAATGAGTCAAGTTGAATCCATCCTGAATCTCTTGTAAGATACATATCTGAATGGTCTCCATTTACATTTAAAGGTGCGGCTAAAGCTCTATTTACTAAACATAAAACAACTGGAATTCTCATACCAGAACATTGATATAAAACTTCAACCATCAAGGCACAACCTTGTGATGAAGTGGCAGTTGCTACTCTTCCCCCCGCAGCTCCTGCACCAACACAGCCAGACATTGCTGCATGTTCTGATTCCACCATAATGATTTCGCCATCTACATATCCATTTGCATGAAAAGAAGCATAAGTTTCAACTGTATTTGTTGAAGGTGTTATAGGATAAGCAGCAAGTACATCAACAGCTGCTTGTCTAAATGCTTGAGCATTACAGGTATTTCCATCCCAAACTTCTACTTTATTTAGTTCCATTTCTTTGCTATTCATTATTTCTCACCTTTTTCTTTTTTAAGAGGCCACTTTGTAAGTGCTAATTCATTTTTTTCTGTTTCATTAAACATCATCAATGATTTTGGATTTGTAGGACATACTTCAACACAGATTCCACAACCTTTGCAGTGGGTATAATCTATACCTTGAATCTCTTTATTTCTTGAAATCACTGCACTATCTGGACAATAAATCCAACAGTTTTGACAGTCAATACACAATTCAGTATTCCATACTGGCTTCATTACTCGCCAATCCCCCACATAAAGATTTTTAGAGCTTGTCTCGGCATATGTTCTATCTTCTGGATTTGTTTGGGCAAGAACAGATTCAACTGCTTGATCAAATGAAAAAAGTGCCGCCCCAGGTACTAATTCATCCCATCCCATATCTTTTATTGATTTACTCATGATTTACTCCTTAATGTACTTCATTATATGCTCTCTCAATAGCAATCATATTTGCATCGATTATCTTTTGAGGAAGTTTTTTAAGTACTGATTTCATTGCATTTTGGAAATACTCTAATTCAAACATACCACTTACTTTCATAAACGCCCCTAGCATTGGTGTGTTTGGAATAGGTCTTCCTATTGTCTCTTGAGAAATTTGTAAACAGTCTAATGTAAAAGTTCTACTTTCTCTACCATGTAAAGCTGGAATAGCTTCTATTAACTCTTCTTTACTAAGGTGTGTTGTGATTATGTATTTAGTATCTTCAGTTTCATTAGCTGTAAAGTCATCTGTAAATGCTAATGCTGGGTCTAATATAAATACAAAGTTTGGTTGCATGAATTTCTCATGATTTATGATTTGCTTGTCATCTATTCTGTTATAAGCAGTCATAGAAGCACCTCTTTTTGCAGATCCATAAAATGCAAAAGCTTGAACTTCTTTCCCCGTTTCTGCTACAACTGAACCTAGACCTTTTGCTCCAGTAACTGCCCCTTGTCCTGCTCTACTGTGCCATCTAATTTCTAACATTATTAGCTCCTATAATATTAACTATAAGTATATTTTATGACTAAAATTTTCGTAAAGTCACAATAACTGTAAGTATTCTATCCCTATAAATCTTTAGTGAATTTTAAATCAATATATATAATTATATATTTTAAGTAAGAGTAAAGAATATCTACCTTTTTACTTACATTTTTGTAGAAAATAAATAGAGCAAATGACCATTAAGTCATACATAAGCTTGTATTTATATTCATTAAGTGTGTATATTTCTTGTTTTAAATGGTTCTTAGCCCTATAAAAGGGGCTTGTGAGTACTATAAAAGAGTAAAAGTACAAAAAATGGCTTTTAATCTTAAATTTGACTTAAAATTAGTAAATTTTCAGCAAAATCTATTTTAACTTTTGAAAAAAGAGAAAAAAAGAGAAAAAATTGTTTTTTTTCAAGAGGCTATTTTCTAAAAAATAGCCAAATTCTTAAAAGTGGGTAGAATTGAATTAAATAAAAAATTAATAATTCAAGTTAAATTAGAACTAAGCTTTTAGAGTGTATTTTTGGATTAGTTCAACTGCTTCAAAAGAATTTGCGGTAATATGACTAGTAAGTTCACATAAGTCTTCTTCTTTTCCATATCCACATAATACTCCGACACAATTTATCTCAGCCCCATTTGCAGAAATCAAATCTAAATGGGTATCTCCTACCATCCAAACATTTGAGCCCTTTTGTATATTCATTTGATTTAATGTTTTTAAAATAGGTTCTGGATGAGGTTTTGGATTTTCTACATGTTCTCTTCCTGTAATTACTTCAAAATATTTTAAAATATCAAAATGTTCTAATAAAGGAATAGTGTAAGCTCCTGTTTTAGTTGTAACTACTGATAATCTTGCAAATTGACTAGCTAATTCTAAGGCTTCTTTTGCCTTTTCAAGTAAGAGAGTTTTTTTAGTTGATATAAGTTTATATCTCTGTTTATACGCAGCAACATAATCCCAAGCTAACTCTTTTTCAATACCTAATTCCATGTACATTATTTCTAAAGGATATCCAATGAGTGATTTGATATCTTCATCATTTCCTGTAAATTCATAATTCATCACTTCAAATGAGTGATGAAAGGTAGATACAATAGCATCTGTTGAATCAATCAATGTTCCATCTAAATCAAATAGTATTACATTTTCCAATATTTTTTCCTTTTAATTATCTTCTTTTATCCAATCTTTTTGATTATGAGTTATTCCTATAAAAGATGGTTCTATATTTTTTATTTTTTTGCTTACTACTGTTATTGAGTTTGGAATGTATAAAAATAAATATGGTGTATCATGGGCAATTATACGAAATATTTTTTTGTATATTTTGCTTAACTCTTTTTTATCAATTGTAGTTGAACCTTTGACAATAAGGTCATCAACTTCTTTATTTGAATATCCTACTAAATTAAATCTTCCTTTTTTCATAGAATCACTATGCCATAAAGGATAAGCATCTGGCATAAGAGCTAGATTCCAACCTAATACAATAGCTTCAAAATTTCTAGGATGAACAACTGTATTTAAAAAAGCTTGCCACTCCATGACTCTTATTTTCATCTTAACACCAATCTTTGCTAATTGGTATTGAATGATTTGAGTGGTATTTATTCTGGTGTCATTTCCTGTGTTTGTAATCACTTCAAAACTCAAGGGATGATTTTCATCATAACCTGCAAGTTTCAATAATCGTTTTGCTTCAACAATATTTTGTTTGATAGGTTTAACTGTATCATCATAAGCAAAGGTTCCCGGTAAAAAAGGGCCATTACAAACCTCTCCATGACCAAAAAATAGTATGTCAATTATCTCTTGTCTATTTATGGCTAAGGATAAAGCTCTTCTTACATTTATATCTTTGAATTTCTTTTTCTTTAAATTAAAGCCCAAGTAGTCAAAAGCAAAAGCTGGTTTTTCTATGATTTGATAATTTTTTTTAAACTCTTTATCTATTTGTCTATCTATTTGTAAGGGAGTCAATCCTCCAAGGTCAAGTTTGTTTTGTTTTAAATATAAAAATGAAGTACTAGGATCTGGTAGGAATTTAAAATTTAATTCATCAATTTTAGGTTTTCCTGCAAAATATTTATCAAAGGCATAAAGTCTTATATCACTTCCTAATTTAAAGCTATCAAGTCTATATGAGCCTGTTCCTATTGGATGTTTATTAAATGAACTAGTCATTAGGTCTTTTTCATCTTTTAAAATATGTTTTGGTATTACTCCAAACATCCAAATTTCTAAAGCTTTAAAGTAGGGTTTTTTATAAACAACTTCTACTGTGTAATCATCTATTTTAGATAGGCTTTTTACTTCTTTAAAGTTTGATTTGATTGTAGTAAAAACTTTTGGGTCATTGATTTTTTCATAGGTAAAGATTACATCATCAGCTGTGAACTTTTCCCCATCATGCCATAGTACATTCTTTTTAAGTTTTATTATTAAGTGAGTATTATCAATAAATTCATATGAAGAGGCTAGGTCAGGGATTATATTTCCATTCTTGTCATATTTAAATAAGCCATTAAATAACCAATCAGCGATTTCACTACTTGCAGTATCATTAGCTAAAATAGGGTTTAATCTAATAGGTGAACTACTTATTGATAAGTTTAAGGTACTCGCACTTAAATAAGTGAATAAGCAATAGTGAATAATGAATAATAGAAGGGCTAACTTTTTCATGGTGTATTGTAATATCTTTTTATAAAAAAGTGCATAAAAAAAGGAGCAACAAATGTTGCTCCTTTGAGTTTGATAATAAAATACCAATTATCTTTTTGAGAATTGAGTAGATTTTCTTGCTTTTTTCTTTCCGTATTTTTTTCTTTCTACAGATCTAGCATCTCTAGTTAGTAATCCATAAGGTTTTAAAACAGCTCTAAATTGTTCATCAAATGCAACTAATGCTCTTGAAATACCATGTTTAGCAGCGTCAGCTTGTGCAGAATATCCTCCACCAAGAGTTTTAACAACGATATTTACAGAAGATTCTTGTTTAGATACTTCTAAAGGTCTCATTACTCTTTTTTTGATAGCTTCGTGTCCACCTAACCATGCGTCTAAAGTTTGACCATTAATAGAAACTTGTCCATTACCAGCTTCTAACCATACTTTTGCGATAGAAGATTTTCTTCTTCCAGTTGCGTATACTTTTGCCATTAGTCTTATCCTTTAATTTGCGCAGTGTGAGGGTGTTCGCTACCTGCGTATACTTTTAATTTTTTTAACATTGATTTACCAAGTTTAGTTTTTGGTAACATCCCTCTTGCTGCTAATTTGTATAGCTTTTCAGGATTTTGTTCAAACATATCAGACATTTTGTGAGTTTTTGTACTACCAAAATAACCTGAGTGTGTATAGTAATTTTTAGTTTCTAGTTTAGTTCCAGAAAATTTTGCTTTTGTTGCATTTATGATAATTACGTTATCTCCACAGTCTACATGAGGAGTATAATTAGTTTTATTTTTACCTCTTAAGATTGTAGCAACTTCAGTAATGATTCTACCAAATACTTTATCAGTTGCATCAATAATAACCCAATCTCTATCAATTTCAGTGGCTTTTGCCATTTGAGTGAATTTCATCTACGTTCTCCGATTTAATTAATGAGCTGGAATAATAGTGTAGTAATACTTACAAATTGCTTAAATTAAGTAATTTTTAATATTTAATTGTAAATTCAGAACCTTGATTGTAAACTGAGTTGATTTCTAGTTTAAAATCATGTAAAACTAGAATAGAATTTACTATAAATAATCCAAGTCCTAAAGAGTTATTCCACCCATTTTGTGAGACTCTATAAAACTTATCGGTGATTTTTAATAATTCCATTTCAGATATTCCAATACCTAAATCTGTCACTTTTAAATATTTATCAGTAATTTCAATAGTAACAGTATCTTCTGAATATTTTAAAGCATTTTCTACTAAATTTGATATTGCCATTGAAAGTAGTGTTTCATCTGCCTCAAGAAGATAGTTATCTCCTTTTATTTCAATAACTCTATTTGGATATTTATCTTTTAAATCAATGCACAAAGTATTACAAACATCTTTTAAGTGTATTTTTCTTTTTTCAATATGTTCTTTACCCTCTTCAAGTTTTAAGGCAAGTCTTAATTTATCAATGATTTTAGTCATTTTAGTAGCATTTGAATCAATTTTAGACAAGAATTTGTCTCTCATTTGTTCTGGTAAATCTTTATCATTTTGTAGTGTTTGAACATAACCTGTAATGATAGCAATAGGATTTTTAAACTCATGGGAAATGGCACTTATTATTTCATCTTTTTGTTTATTTGCAAGTCTTAATTTAGCTGTGTGTTTCGCTTTTGTTTTCTCTTTTTTTTGAAGTCTAAGAGCAACTTTATTTAATAATCTATTTATTGTAAAGAACTCTTTAGTATGAAAAACACTTAGACTTATAGATTCTCTTTTTTTTGTAAGACTAATTAAAAAGTGAAGAATATTATCTGTCTCTTTTTTTATCTCATTAGAAATATAATATGAAACAACAAAGGCTAAAAGTAGAAAAATAGAAAAAATGGCAATAAGTTGAAGACTTAATTTTATAAAATATTCTTTTATAGTACTAATATCACTAGACATTCTTATGTAATAATTCTTACCATCGATTTCAACTTCTTTTGCAATATAAAGTAAATCTTTATTTAAAGTATTTGAGTACCTTGATATTTCACCATAATCACTAATTTTAGCATCAATTATTTCTTCTCTATTTAAGTGATTTCCCATAAGCGTTTTATCTTTGTCTGTTTCAGCAACTACTTTTCCTTTTGAATTGATAATGGTTACTCTAAGATTAGTTGCTTCCTTGATCTCTTGTACTTTTTTATCAATATTATCTAAGTTTGGAAGTACAATTGAAAGGGTATTGATGTTTGCTAATATATTTTTCTCAATTTGTTCTAAATATATTGTCTTAGACCAAAAATAAATTACAATTGAAATTAGTATAAGTATTGATAAAAAGATAAGTATAAAACTTCTAAGGAAAAACTGGTGAATTTTTAACAAAACATATATCCTTCTCCACGAACAGATTTTATATATTTTTTATCACCTTTTGGGTCGATTTTAGTTTTTAATCTTTTTACTGCCACATTTACAGTTTTTAGTTTTTTTTCTAATGAGTCTTCCCATACAGTATCTAATAAATACTCTCTACTTAAAAGAATATCTTTGTTTTTAAAAAATTCTAAGAATAAATCATGTTCTAATGTTGTCAAATCTATTTTTGAATCATTTATAAAAAAACTTTTACTAGATTTTTTATAAGTAATATCTTTTATTTTTTCTATTTCAATATCTTTTTTTGTTCTTTTTATTACAGCTTTTACCCTAGCAATTAACTCTTTTAGATTAAATGGCTTAGTAATATAATCATCGGCATGTTTATCAAAACCTTCTAAAATATCTTCATCTTGGTCTTTTGCGCTAACATAAATTACTGGTATATTGTAACCTTTATTTTTTATGTCATTTATAAATGAAGTTCCTTCTATTCCTGGTAAATTTCTATCCATAAGTATTAAATCAATCTCTTCTTCATTTAAAACTTCATAAACTTTATCAGATGCATTTAAAAATCCAATTGTCTCAAAACCCTCTTTTTGTAGGGTATATTCTAAAAGTTCTAAAATATCAACTTCATCTTCAATTATCAATATTGTTGTATTATTCATCTGATTTCTCACTTATGTTATCAATTTTATGTATTCCTGGAGAGTATTTTATTGACATTATCCTAAAAATAAAAAATATAAATATAACAATTAGTAAAAAAACAATATCAACATAGTCCATTTTGGGATGTGAAGCTTGTATTATTACATCTCGTATTAAAAATATTATAAATAAATCAATTATAAATCGAAGTCTTAATTTCTCTTTTTTTATAAAATCAGAAATCATTTTAACAACTTCCATTATAACAATAAATTCAAGCATATAGATAATTGCTTTGGAAAATTCTAATCCGGATATAATAATAGCAATGAATAAAATCATTGCTATTAAAACTTCATAATTACTTGCGAAATATTTGTTTATTTTTGCTAGAGCTTTTTTCATAAGTTAGACTATAGTATCAACTACTATTTTCTTTCTATCTCTCCACCTTTTTCAGCAAAAAGTAATAAGTGTGCAATTGAAACTGATCTATCAGAAATCTTTTCTAACTTTCTCAATGAAGTTAGAATATCAAAATACTCTTTTGATAAGTCTAAATTTTTAGCAATTAATTTTAATATATTTTTTTCTATCATTGAGTATAAATCATCAGTCTTACTCTCTTCTACTACAACTCTTTGGTACTTCTCTTCAATATGATTTGTAGTAGACTCTTTAATAATCGATATTGCTGTTTGAAGAGAAAGGAGGGTTGATTTTAATAAAGGAACTGCATATTCCAAAATTGTTTTAGTATTTAAATCTTCACTAAAAGAAGTTCTAAATATTTTTATAAAACCTTTTGTGTTTCCACCAGCTCTTACTAATTCATTTGTAATTTTAAAATAAGATACTAACTCTCTTAAATCTCTTGCTTCTGGTTGATATAAAGCAAGGGCTGTAACAATTGAATTATCTATATTATTTGAACTAATTGTAAGTTTTTTTAATGATAACTCTGCATCTTTTAAAGCCTTAAAATCTTCATCTTTTAGAGCCTTTAAAGCTGCATTTAATGATTCAATTACCACATTACCTATTTCTAGCAATTCATTTTGAATTTGCTCTCTTTTTGTCTCATAAACTTTTAACATCATTTAAGCCTTCCCATTGTGTATAACATCTATTTTGTTGAACATTATAGTTTATAAAAATTACAAGATGATTACATCTTAAAATGAAGCACTTATTGGTCTGTCTAGATTCTTTGAGTATTTTTTCATTACATTTAAAGTGTAATCAAAATTTGCTTTTTTTGAATTACATGAAATCTCAATAATAGCACAAGAACAAGATAAAAGTTCAAATATTCTATCTTCTCCAAATCTATCTTTTCCTTTTATATGACCATTTATTTTGTCTATTTCACTATATAAGTTTTTCACAGACCATCTAAATTCATCTAAAACCTCTTTAGTTGTAAGATAAACCTCTTCAATATCATTATTTTTTATACCTATAAAAAAGTCATCTCCTCCAATATGTGCTATAAATGTATCACTTGGATATTTTTTTTGTAAAAGTTCTGCAAATAATAGGATTGCTCTATCCCCTTGTCTAAATCCATAAGTATCATTAAAAGGTTTAAAATTATCAAAATCAAAATATAAAATGTGTGAACTGTAATTATTCTTATTTTCTAAACTATCGTAAATAAATCTTTCAATTTGTTTATTTCCTGGTAGCCTTGTTAGTGGATTTTGGTTTTCTGCAATTTCTAAAGTTCTTTTATGTGAAAGTTGTAATAGAGACCTTAAATCAATAAAACCATGATATTTATTTGCTTTTGTAATAAATATCCCCGATGAATTTGGGTCTTGATTAAAGATTTGTAAGGCTTTATCAATTCCCCATGAGGCTTCTATTGAGATAACTGGTTTAACATATTTACTTATTTTTGAACTGTATGATTTATTTTGTGCTAAGGCCAATCCATATTGTGAGTATGAAATTTGTTTAATATCAACTTCATAAATAACACCAATAAAGTTATCATAATCATCTACTATTGGAACAAAACTACTGTGTGTATAATCTTTAAAATATAAAAATAAAGAGTGTAAAGATGAATTAATATTAAGAGGAACTATATTTTGTATAAATTCTTGCTCTATTGGAGCATTGTCATCTGCTCTTTTTTCATTTAGTAAGTATTTGACTATATCTTTATATATTGGCTTTATTTCATCAATTTGTATAGTTGGCTTTTGTACTAAAAATCCTTGAATAAAATCTGCCCCAATATTTTTACAAGTATAAAACTCTTTTAGTGTTTCAACTCCTTCTGCTACAACTTTCATACCCATAATATGTGCCATATTTATTATAGAAGAACAAAATAATCTTTTTTTAGCATCACCATTGATATTTTCTATAAAAAATCTATCTATTTTTATTATATCTGCTTGTGAGAAATATAATAGTTTTAAACCTGAAACTCCAACTCCAAAGTCATCAATAGCAATATTATAATTACTACTATTGTAATTATGTATCATATTAATTAGGTCATTTTGATCTTCTAATGTAGCCCGTTCACTTAATTCAAAGCAGATTATACTTTTAGGTAGGTTGTATTTTTTTAAGATTTTTTTTGTATTACCTTTAGTATAGTTTTTCGCATGAATAGTTCTATTATCAAGGTTATAAAAAAGTTGTAAGTTTTCAATACTTATTCTCGAAAATTTTTCAATTGCTTTTTCTCTTAGAAGTAGGTCAAACTCATACAAGTAGTTTTCTTTATAAGCTAAATCAAAAATATCATGAATATAGTTTATATTAGGTATTTTTTCTACATTTCTAAGTAGTGCTTCGACTGCAAAAATTTTACCAGAGTGAGCATGTATAATAGGCTGAAAAGCATAATCGAGTTTTTCAACAATTGAATTCCATTTTATTTTCATATTTTAATCCTATTTATAGCCTTTTCTCTAATCGTTCGCGTAAAAAGATAAAGGGCTATAACTAAAATCAAAAAAAGTTATAACTCTCTTTTTAATTTTTCAATTTTTGGAATATTTTCATTACTGTATTTTAATAGGTGAAAGTGTAGTTTAAAATGATTACATTTTGATTACGAAAGTAGATAAAAAAGTGAAACTAATGGATTATAATCCATTAGCCTCAATTGCTTTTGATTGTGCATCTGTGATTAATGGGTCTATGATTTCATCAAATACTCCATCATTCATAACTGCTTCAAGTCTGTATAATGTTAGGTTAATTCTATGGTCACTTATTCGGCCTTGTGGGTAATTATAAGTTCTAATTCTACCACTTCGGTCTCCAGTTCCAACTTGCTCTTTTCTGCTGGCACCTTCTGAGTCCATTTTTTCTTGCATTTGAATGTCATAAAGTCTAGCTTTTAAAACTTTCATTGCTTTATCTTTATTTTTATGTTGAGATTTTTGGTCTTGGTTGGTTACCACAAGTCCTGAAGGAATATGCGTAATTCTAACCGCAGAATCTGTTGTATTTACAGATTGTCCACCATTTCCACTAGCTCTCATAACATCAATTTTTAAATCACCTGGATCAATTTCAACTTCAACATCATCAACTTCTGGCATAACTGCCACAGTAATTGCTGAAGTATGAACTCTTCCTTGAGATTCTGTTGCGGGAACTCTTTGAACTCTATGTGTTCCACTCTCATATTTTAGTCTTGAATAAACCTGTTCACCTTTAAATAAAGCTACGATTTCTTTATATCCACCTGCTTCATTCTCACTTTGGTTCATTATCTCAACTTTCCACCCTTTTAGTTCCGCATATCTTAAGTATGCTCTAAATAGGTTTCCTACAAATATTCCTGCTTCGTCCCCACCTGCACCAGCTCTTAATTCTATAAAAATATTTTTATCATCATTAGGATCTTTAGGTATCATAAGAACTTTTATTTCTTCTTCAATAGCAGGTTTTCTAACCTCTAAATCTCTAAGTTCTTCTTTTGCTAATTCACCTAACTCTGGATCATCATATAACAATCTGTTATCTTGAATATCCTTTAATACACTTATATATTCTTTAGCTTTATTTACGATTGGTTCAATTGCTGACTGCTCTTTTGAAAGTGAAGTCATCCTTTTTATGTCTGAAGAGATATCTGGAGAAGCTAATAATCCATTAATCTCCTCATATCTATCAATAAATAGTTGTAATTTATCTTGTAACATATTTTATAGTATGTATAAGCAAATAAATAAAATTAACTACCATATTTTTATGATAGTAAAATTTTATTAAAGTGCGTTAACTTTAACTTGTAGTCTACTAACTTTTCTAGCAGCAGTTCCTTTTTTAAGGATACCTTTTGCAATACAATGGTGCATGTATTTATTAGCAGTTTTCATAGCAACAGTTGCTTTTTCTTTGTCATTAGCCTCAACTGCAGATAATACATCTTTAGTTATGTTTTTAATTCTTGTTTTATAAAATCTGTTTCTCTCAGTTTTTACTAACGTTTGTTTAGCTCTTTTAGCCGAAGATTTGTGGTTTGCCATTTTTAACCTCTTTATAATTTTTTTAAGGCTAGAATACTAGCCAAATAACTTTAAAGTAAGTTTAAATTAAGTTTAATTTTAGGATTTTTCATGAAACTATTTGGTACTGATGGTGTAAGAGGACAAGCGGGGTCATTTTTAAATGCAATGACTGTAATGAAACTAGCAATGGCTGCTGGAATATTTTTTAGAAAGAATTCATATACAAACAAAATTTTAGTAGGAAAAGATACTAGAAGAAGTGGGTATATGATTGAAAATGCACTTGTATCAGGACTGACGGCCGTAGGATATGATGTTATACAAATAGGACCAATGCCAACTCCTGCTATTGCATTCTTAACAGAATCAATGAGATGTGATGCTGGAATTATGATATCTGCTTCACATAATCCTTTTGAAGATAATGGAATCAAGTTTTTCGATCATAATGGAAATAAGCTAGGACTTGATTGTGAAAAAGCAATTGAAGAACTATTTTTTGACGAAGAAGCGATAATTCAAGCTCAAAAAACAGGAAAAGAAATAGGGGCATCAAAAAGAATTGATGATGTTATTGGAAGATATATTGTATCAATTAAAAGTTCATTTCCAAAAGATTTAACATTAAGTGGTCTAAGAATTGTTCTTGATTGTGCAAATGGTGCAGCTTATAAAGTAGCACCAACAATCTTAGAAGAACTAGGAGCTGAAGTATTTACAATAAATGCAAAACCAAATGGATTTAATATCAATGAATTAAGTGGTGCAATGTATCCAGAAAATGTTGCAAAAGTTGTAAAAGAAGTGAGAGCTGATATTGGATTGGCATTAGATGGAGATGCAGATAGACTTGTTGTAATAGATGAAAATGGTGATACTGTTGATGGGGATAAACTATTAGGTGCCTTATGTGTCTATCTAAGCAGTAAGGGACTTTTAAAAGGTGAAGCTTGTGTTGCAACAGTTATGAGTAATAAAGCCTTAGAGGACTACCTAGACTCATTTGATTTAAAACTAAATAGAACAGATGTTGGTGATAAAAATGTTTTAGTAAATATGAAGGAAAATCATATCAATTTTGGAGGAGAGCAAAGTGGACATGTTATTTTCTCTGATGTTTCAAAAACAGGAGATGGTCTTGCAACTGCACTTCAAGTATTATCATATGTTTTAGAAAGTGGTAAGAAAGCTAGTGAGGCTTTAAATAAATTTGAACTTTATCCACAAGTGTTAAAAAACATAAAAGTAAATGAAAAAATCCCATTAGATAAAATTGAAGGTTTGAAAGAACTTCAAGCAGAAATCAAATCAAAGGGAATGAGAGATTTAATTAGATACTCTGGAACTGAAAATAAATTAAGAGTTCTAATAGAAGGTCGAGATAAAAAGTTAGTAAATGAATATATGGATAAATTAATAGAGTTTTTAACTAAAAAATTATGAATAAAAAATTAATTGTTTCACTAGTAATTTTTGTATTATTAGTTTTAATAGACCAAGCTATTAAATATGGTTTTGTATTTTTAAATTTTGGTTTTGAAAGTGATTGCATATCTTTAGTTCTTGCATACAATTATGGTGTTGCATTTTCTATGTTTGAATTTTTGAGTGAATATTTAAAATTTATACAATTAACACTTATAGCTTGTATAGTGATTTATTTATACTTAAATAAAGAAGTGTTTTTAAAATATTATATTCCTATTTCAATACTACTTGCTGGGGGTTTGTCTAATATTTTAGATAGATTTACATATGGAGCAGTTGTTGATTATGTTTATTGGCATTGTGGTTTTGATTTTGCTATATTTAATTTTGCAGATGTAATTATTGACTTTGCTATTGCAATAATTTTATATATGCAGTATAAACAATATAAAGAAGATAAAAAAAGAGCTTAATAGAGTTTTTGAAAGCTAAACAGATTTTAGCTATAATCGAGCAAATTAAAAAAGATAAGTTTAATAAAGAGAGAAAAGATGGGTCAAACAATTACAGAAAAGATTTTTAGCGAACATGTAGGACATGAAGTTTACGCAGGTGAGATTGTAAGAAGTCCAATTGATATGGTTATTGGAAATGACATTACAACTCCTATTTCTATTAGAGCATTTGAAGAGGGTGGTTTTGAAAAACTAGCAAATCCAGATGGTTTTGCAATAGTACTTGACCACTTTATTCCTGCAAAAGATATTGCATCGGCAAATCAAGCAAGAATTTCAAGAGACTTTGCTGAAAAACATGATTTAAAACTATTTTTTGATGAAAAAGACATGGGAATCGAGCATGCACTTTTACCAGAAAAAGGATTAGTATTACCAGGTGATGTTATTATTGGTGCTGATTCACATACCTGTACACATGGTGCATTAGGTGCATTTAGTACAGGAATGGGGAGTACTGATATATCTTTTGGAATGATTACTGGTGGAAACTGGTTTAAAGTACCTGAGTCTATTAAAGTAGTATTCAAAGGAAAACCAGGTCCTTATATTACTGGAAAAGATTTAATCTTAGAGATTATTAGAATACTTGGAGTTGATGGAGCTTTATATAAAGCTTTAGAATTCACAGGTGATTCAATTAAATATTTAAGCATGGATGATAGATTCTCTTTATGTAATATGGCTATTGAAGCAGGGGCTAAAAATGGTATTGTTGCATATGATGAAGTTACAAAAGAGTTCTTAGATAGCAGAGACAGTTTAAGAGCTGAACCTAAAATTCATTATTCTGATGATGATGCAACATATTGTCAAGAGATTGTTATAGATGTAGAATCTTTAAATCCAGTAATTGCATATCCATTTTTACCATCAAATGGACATAGTGTGAATCAAGCTGTTGAAGATAATATTAGAGTTGACCAAGTATTTATTGGAAGCTGTACAAATGGAAGATTATCTGATTTTAAAGTGGCTGCCCAATTACTTGAAGGTAAAAAAGTTGCAAGACATGTAAGACTTATTTTAACTCCAGGAACTCAAAAGATATTAAGAGAAGCTACAAAACTTGGATATATTGATACTTTAGTTGATGCAGGTGGAGTTGTTTCTAATCCTACTTGTGGAGCATGTTTAGGTGGATATATGGGAATCTTAGGTGATGATGAGGTTTGTATTTCTACTACAAATAGAAACTTTGTTGGAAGAATGGGATCTCGAAGTTCAAAAATATATTTATCAAATACTGCCGTTGCAGCTGCAAGTGCAATAAGTGGATATATTACAGATCCTAGAAGTTTATAAATGATAACACCACAATTTGATATACCTTGTGTAATCCTTTGTGGTGGGAAAAGCTCACGAATGGGAGAAGACAAAGCACTTCTTCCTTTTTCTAATTACAACACTCTTACTCAATATCAATTTGATAGATTAAAACCCCATTTTAAAGATATTTATTTATCTTCAAAAACTAATAAATTCGATTTTTTAAAAAGTCATGAAAATATTATATATGACAATATTAGTGATGAAAGTTCACCTTTGATAGCTTTAAAAAGTATTTTAGAAACTGTAAAATCAGATAAAGTATTTGTAATAACTGTAGATACTCCTTTTGTAAAAATTGACTCAATTGAGAAATTAATAGATGAAAGTTTGAGTAATAGTACAATTGCAACAACATCAAGAGAGCATAATTTATGTGGAGTTTATAATAAGGCTTGCCTGCCAATAATAAATGAAATGATAAAAGAAAATAATCATAAAATAGGCTTTTTACTAAAAAAAATAGAACTTAAAAAAATCGAGTTTTTTGATGAAAATGAATTTTTAAATTTAAATAAAAAAGAAGATTACCAAAAGGCACTTTCTCTTATATAAGAATTGTCCATAAAAAAAGGGGTTTGAAATTAATCAAACCCCTTTTTTATTTTTGCAAATTTAAAATTATTTTGCTAATGCTGCTTTAGCTGCTGTTGCAACTGTTGTAAATGCTGCTGCATCATTCATTGCCATATCAGCTAATATTTTTCTATCTAGTTCAATTCCAGCTAATTTAACACCGTTCATGAATCTTGAATAGTTGATATCATTTAATCTACAAGCTGCATTAATTCTGATAATCCATAGCTTTCTAATATCTCTTTTTTTCTGTCTTCTATCTCTGTATGCATATACTAAAGATCTTTCTAATTGTTCTTTTGCTTTTCTAAAGTGTTTGCTTCTACCTGCGAAGAAACCTCTTGCCGCTTTTAGAACTTTTTTATGTCTTCTTCTTCTAACTATACCAGTTTTAACTCTAGGCATTTTATTCCTTTCTTAACCATATATTTGTTTAATATTGGTGTCGGCTTTTGCCGAACTTGTCCACATGCTTGTGGAGGGACTTGTAATTAAATCTAATTAATTACGCTTTACACAACATTCTTCTAACTCTTGTAGCATCAGTGCTATCAATAGTTTGAGGTCCTCTTAATGCCACTTTTCTTTTTCTTGACATTTTTGTTAAGATGTGACTTCTAAATGCTGAACCACATTTAATTGAACCATTTTTTTTCACTTTAAATCTCTTTAAAGCTCCACTAACTGATTTCATTTTAGGCATGGATTTCTCCTTTCTTAAATTTGCATTCTTCTTCGATATTAGAAAAAGTTTGTGATTATAGTAAAAATAAGCTTTAGATAAGTTTAAGTTAGTTTGAAGTTTTTGTAGAAAGAGGAATTATCTCTTTCTACTTAAGTGGAAATTAGTCTTTTTTAGGAAGAACCATCATGTTTACAAATCTTCCTTCAAGTTTTGGTTCAGAATCTCTATCCCCATAATCTTCTAGCATAGGCCATACTTTTTCAAGTACTTCTGCTCCAGCTTCAGGATGAGCCATCTCTCTACCTTTTAGAAATACTCTACATTTTACATGAAATCCTTTTTCAAGGAATTCAATTGCATGTTTAACTTTATAGTTAATATCATTTTCAGCAATTTTAACAGAAAATTTCACTTCTTTTAGAACAATCACTTTTTGATTTTTTCTAGCTTCTTTTTTCTTTTTTTCTTGTTGATATTTGAATTTACTATAATCCATTATTTTTGCAACAGGTGGTTTACCTTCTGGTGCAATTAGAACTAAATCAAGACCTTGTTCATCCGCAGTTTTTAAAGCATCTGCTGTTGAGATGATACCATAGTTAGTACCATCGTCACCCATACATCTAACTTCCTTAGCTGTAATGTCGTCATTCATTATAACATCGTCTTTTTTATTTCCTCGACTCAAATTTCACTTCCTTTATTAATTTCATTTAACATTTGGATAAATTCATTTTTACCCATGTTTGATTGTTCTCTTTTTCTTCTATCTCTTAGTGCTACAGTTTTGTTTTCAACTTCTTCATCTCCAATTACTACAATCATTGGAACTCTTTGTTTTTCTGCCATTCTGATTCTTTTGTTTAAACTTTCATTCATACTGAAAATTTTAGAATCGATGTTATTTTGTAAAAGCTCTTTTTGTAACTCTTTTGCATACTCATTATGAGTATCTGCAATTGGTACAAAAATAACTTGTGTAGGAGCAATAACAAATGGAAATTCACCTGCACAGTGTTCTGTTAATATGCCAATAAATCTTTCAAAAGAACCTAAAATAGCTCTATGAATCATAACTGGTTGTTCTTTCTCCCCTTTTTCATTAATGAACTCTGCATTAAATCTTGAAGGTAAGTTCATATCAACTTGAACAGTTCCACATTGCCATTTTCTTCCAATAGCATCTAGAATTTTGATATCAATTTTGGGACCATAAAATGCTCCACCACCTTCATCAATACCATATGTGATGTTATTCTCATCAAGTGCATCCATGATACCTTTTGTAGTTTTTTCCCAAAAAATATCATCACCGATTGCTTTTTCTGGTTTTGTAGAAACTTCGATTTCATATTTAAAATCAAATAATTTAAGTAAAGCATCAACAAATTCTAAAACTTCAAATATTACAGTTTTTATTTGATCTTGTGTACAAAAAATATGTGAATCATCTTGAGTAAATTCTCTAACTCTAAATAGTCCATGCATTGCACCACTCATCTCATGTCTATGAACAACCCCATACTCAAATAGTTTTTTTGGTAGGTCTTTGTATGATACCAAATTATTTTTGAATATTTGAATATGTCCAACACAGTTCATTGGTTTTATACCATATTCTTGTTCATCAATTGTAGTAAAATACATATTTTCTTTGTAGTTTGCATAGTGACCTGATATTTTCCACATCTCAGATTTTAAGATTTCTGGTCCTCGAACTGGTTCATATCCTCTTATTCTATGAGCTTTGTATAAAATATGCTCTAATTTTGATCTAAGTCTTGCCCCATTTGGTAGCCACATAGGTAGACCTGCTCCTACTTCATCACTAAATGTGAAAAGTTCAAGTTCTGTTCCTAGTTTTCTATGATCTCTTTTTTTAGCTTCTTCTAACATTTTCACATAATCAAAAAGTTCTTGTTTATCAAAAAATGCAATACCATAAATTCTAGTAATCATCTCATTTTTTTCATCACCACCAAGATAAGCACCAGCTACTCTTGTTAGTTTAAAACTTCTTATCATTCTAGTATTTGGTAAATGTGGACCTCTACATAAATCCTCAAAATCACCTTGTTTGTACATCGTCAGAGTCTCATCTGTAATTCTTGATAATACAGCTTGTTTTAGTTCATCACTATTAAATTTTTGTGAAATCTCTTCTCTTGATGCTTCGTATCTTTCAATAGGTAGTTTAGCATTTGCTAACTCTTTCATTTTCTTTTCAATTTTAGGTAAGTCTTCATCTGATATTTTTGATTCAACTTTAAAATCATAATAAAAACCTTCACTTACAACAGGTCCTACAAAAAATTTAGCTTCTGGATATAACTCTTTGATAGCTTGTGCCATAAGATGGGCACATGAGTGTCTTAAAATCTCTAAAGATTCTTTAGAGTTATCGGCTTTTATTACCTCTCCTTGAATATTCAAAGCTTCCGCAGTTTGAAGGTCATAAATTTGACCATCATTTAATACGCCAATCGGTTCCAATAATTTCCTTTTTCATTAAGTTTTTTATAAAATTTATATATTTTAACTTAATTAGACTTAAAAAACTTTAGAGTTGTGCTTATTTAGAATACTTTAGATAAAATTGTGTATGATTATTAACTTATCTAAAATAAAAACAGAAGCACTCTTACTCTTATGTAAGGACATTATAACATCTTATGAAAATATTGAAGATGAAAAATTTGAAATTGATGATGAAATAAATATTTATATAAAAGATACTTCTAAAGATATTTTAAAAGAGTTAAAAAGAGTTACAAAAGAAAATGACTATTATTTAAATAATAAAAATTCATATACAATTTCTGCCATATTGCAAGCTTATAATTTTTTAAATTTAGAGTTATCAAAGGAGTTAAAAGAAGGTGTATCTTTCAATCCCTCTATGCTTTATATATCACTTTTATCGATGTGGTTTAATGAGCTAGGAAAAGAATCAAAATCAAAAGAATATATCTATTTTTTGTTATATCCTTATTCTATAACTTATGATAAATTATTATTAAATATAAAAGATGAGAAATTTAAAGTTTTAAATATAAAAATGATAGATATAGCAGAACAAGTAATTTTAAAATATAACAAATACACACTAAAATAAATTGGAAGAAAATGAAATATTATGCTATAAAAAATATTGTTGAATATTTAAATGCAAATTGTAAAATAATAAGACAAATAAGAAGAGTAGAAAATAACACTATTTTTATAGAGTTTAATGACAGAAATGTAATATATTTTGATATGGCAAAAAGCAATAGCTTAATATATAAAAAAGATGAAAAGATTTCATCACAAAAAGATTTTATAGCCCCTTTTGATACTATTTTACAAAAAAGATTTAATAACTCAAGAATAAAAAATATTACTATGCACAATGATGATAAAATTATTCGAATTTATGTAAATTCAAAATCTTCATATAAAGAATTAACTACAGTTTTACAGTTTGAATTTACAGGGAAACATACAAATATCATCATTTTGGATGAAAATGAAATAATCCTAGAAGCCCTAAGACATATAGATGAGTTTAGCTCTTCTAGGATTGTAAAAGTTGGTGAAAAATTAGATGAAATACCAAAACAAACTTTTATACCTAAAATGGAAGAGATAAAAGATACAGAAGAGTTCTTACTTAATAATTATCTTGAAAAAGAACAGAGTTCATTAACCAGTTTAAAAAAACAAAAAATATCACAAATAGAGAAAAACCGTACTAAATTATTAAAAGTGTTAAAAACTTTGCCACAAAAAGATGAGTTAGAAAAAGAATCACAGCTTTTATATGAAAAAGCAAATTTGATTTTGAGTAATTTACACCTAATAAAACCATATGAAAAAAGTGCAAAACTAAATAACTATGATGGAACAGTTGTGGAAATTGATTTAAGTGAGTGTAGTAATCCTTCAATTTATGCAAATAGTCTTTTCAAAAAAGCAAAAAAACTAAAACAAAAAAGCTTGCATATTTCTATAGAAAAAGAGAATTTAGAAAAAAAATCTGAATTTTTAAATAGAATGATTTCAAATATAAAACTTTGTAAATCTATGGATGAAGTGGAATTTTTACTTCCTAAAAAACAAAGAAATCAAACAAAAACAAAAAAACAAGAACCCTATGAAAGTTTTTTCTTTGATGGGTACAGAATACTTTTAGGAACGGACGAGCGTTCAAATATATTTTTACTTCAGAATTCAAAAGCAAGTGACTTTTGGTTTCATATGCAAAGTACAAACTCTTCACATGTAATAGTACAAAATACGAAAAAGACACTACCCATAGATGTTATATATAAAGCAGCAGAATTATGTGTAAAATTTTCAACAGATTTTAGTGGGAAATATTTAGTTGATTTTACTCAAAGAAGAAATGTAAAAGTTCAAAATGGGGCAAATGTTTTATATAATCCCTATGATACAATCGATGTACATATTTAAATAAAATAGACTCAAAATAAGCCTTAAAAAGTTTATTTACAAAATAGAAAGAAAACTTAAGATAAAATATGAAAAAATCAAAGGTTTTCAATGTATGAGTTAATTTCTTCAAGTTCAACGAGAATAAAAACAGCACTTGTTTTATTTGCCGTATTTATTCTAGTAAGTTATATAAATACTATGTTTGTAACTTGGCTTTTTCTTGGTGCTTTTATGATCGTGGGTATTGATGAAGCGATGAATCTTTTCAAAGTAAAAGATTCAACAGTCTTTCAATATGCCGCTATTACTTGGATTATCGCTTATTTTTATCCTTATCCTGAAATATTAGTTTTAATAGCTTTAGTAATTTTTGCTTCTAATTTAGCTTATAAAAGAGATATGGATAAAAAAGTATTTCTTCCTTTCTTATATCCACTTATCTCATTTCTAACACTTTTAACTTTATATAATGAGTATGGAATAGGAGTTCTTTGGTGGATGTTATTTGTGGTAGCTTCTGCTGATGTTGGAGCTTATTATGTAGGTCGTGCTTTTGGGAAAACAAAATTTTGTGAAACAAGTCCAAATAAGACTCTAGAGGGTGTAGCTGGAGGTATCATTTTAGCAGCTATTTTAGGTCCAATATTTGCAATTGATGGAATAACTTATATGGGGACTTTAGTTATTTCTATAGTAGTTGCTATTTCATCTATTTTTGGTGACTTATTTGAAAGTTATCTAAAAAGAGAAGCAGAAGTTAAAGATAGTGGGAGTATTTTACCAGGTCATGGTGGAGTATTAGATAGAACAGATGGTTTCTTATTTGCTTCTGTTGTGATGTTAGTTTTATTAAGAGCTATACTTTGATAATATTAGGAAGTACTGGTTCTATTGGAGTTAATACTCTAAATATCGCACAAAAATTTAACCTAAATATTGATGTTTTAGTTGCAGGGAAAAATATAGAATTACTCAATGCTCAAATAAAACAGTTCAATCCAAAAACCGTAGTAATAGCTTCTAAAGATGATATTTCAAAAGTAAATCATACAAATGTATCTTATGGGGAAGAGGGAATCTTAAATGCAATTGAACAATCAGATGCAAAAACAGTTGTAAATTCACTTGTAGGATTTTTAGGACTTAAACCCACCCTTAAAGCAATCAAATGTGGTAAAAAAGTAGCTTTGGCAAATAAAGAATCACTAGTAGTAGCTGGTGCTTTTATAGACCAAAATAATCTTATACCAATAGATAGTGAACACTTTGGATTATGGTATTTACTTCAAGATAAAAAAATAGACTCTATGATAATAACTGCTAGTGGTGGATCATTTAGAGATTATCCATTAGAGAAGTTAAAAAATGTATCTATAAAAGAGGCTTTAAATCATCCAAATTGGTCAATGGGGAATAAAATCACAATAGATAGTGCAACCATGACAAATAAGGTTTTTGAACTACTTGAAGCAAAATGGCTTTTCGATACAACAAAACTAGATGCAATAATAGAGACAAAATCATTAATTCATGCACTTATTAATTTTGCTGATGGAAGTACAACAGCTCACATAGCAAATGCAAATATGCAACTTCCTATCTCATATGCTGTTTTAGGAAAAGTTGATGAAAATATACTTAAACATATAGATTTAGTAGAAGTTGGAACTTTAGAATTTAAAAAAATAGAAGAGCAAAGATACCCAATCTGGGGTATAAAAGATGAAATTCTAAAAAATCCCAATTTAGGTGTAGTAATAAATGCTGCAAATGAAGTTGCAGTTTCAAAATTCTTAAATGAAAAAATAGGATTTTTAGATATCTCAAAAATCACCCTTGATGCAATAAACCATTTTCACAATGTAAATCCAAGTTCATTAGAAGAAATCTTTGCTTGGGATAAAGAAGTTAGGGCTTATTGTGAGTCTTGATTTAATGATTCCTTTTGGAATACTTTTAGTTTTAGTTGTATACTTAATCTTTACAAGAACAAAGTTTGAAAAAGAGACAATTAAAGAATATGAAGCAAAGTTTGAAAACTGGAAAGTCCATGCAAAATCAGAAGAGAAAGAAGTTCAAGAGTCAAAAAAAGAGTTAGTTGGACTTGTGTTTAAAAAAAATGGTAAAATAGACATAGAACTTTTTGATGAACTTACAAATGATAGAATTCAAAAAGGAAAATTTAACTCAAAGATAAGAGAATGAAATATTTACTACTCATAATATCGTTAATAGCAGTTTTAAATGCAGCCTCTTTACATAGAGACAATGATAGAAATATCGTAATAGATGATGCAAATAAATTAGTTTGGATGGATAGTGAACAAAATGTTACAAATTATCTAACTCATCCAGATGCCCAAGATTATTGTGATAAGTTATCTTATGCAGGCTTTGATGATTGGCGTTTGCCAGATATTGAAGAGTTTGCTCTAATAGTTGATAAAAAAAATACCAAAAAAAATATAAATAGAGCTTTTAAATATAGTCTAAGTGACGGTTATTGGGCAAGTACAGCTCACTGGAGAACTTTGTGGTTTTATGCTGATTATATGTATTTTGTAAGTGGAACAGCATATTATGATAGTAGACACAAACTAAAATTAGTTAGATGTGTAAGAAGTAAATAAAAAAGGTAGAAAGTGAATAAAAGAGTTTTGATATTACATGGTTTGGGAGGAAGTGATTTCCCCCATTGGCAAGCACATTTAGCAAGTGACTTGATAAAAGATAATTATATTGTATCTTTTCCTGCTTTTCCAAGTAGAGATAACCCTGATTTAAGTGAGTGGAAAGAGTTTTTAAAAAAAGAGATTAAACATTTCAAGCCTGATATTGTAGTTTGTCACTCTTTGGCAAATGTACTTTGGTTTCATACTTGTAGTGAACTTGACATAAGTCTTGATAAACTTATGTTAGTAGCCCCTGTTAGTAGAAATAGAATCGTAAAAGAAGCACAAAGTTTTTATCCATATCCTATTGTAAAAGATTTAAAAGCAAAAGAGATAATAATGGCAGCTTCAACAAATGATCCATATATGGAAATAGAAGAAGCAATAAAATTACAAACAGAGTTAAATGTTGGTATGAAAATAATGGAAAATGCAGGACATATAAATGCAGCTTCTGGATTTGGAAAACTTGACTGTGCACTAGATTGGATAAAAAGAGAAGAGACTTGTGAGGAAAATGCTAAATGATTCTTAGTATCGAATCTTCTTGTGATGATAGCTCTATAGCCATAACTGGAATAGATACAAATAGACTTGTTTATCACAAAAAAATATCCCAAGAACTTCAACATAGTGTTTATGGTGGAGTTGTACCTGAACTTGCTGCAAGACTTCATGTGGAAGCTTTACCCAAAATACTTGAAGAGTGCAAAGAATATTTCCCAAAACTAAAAGCAATCGCAGTTACAAATGCCCCAGGACTATCTGTTACACTTATGGAAGGTGTAACTATGGCAAAGGCTTTGGCTATCTCTTTAAATCTTCCTTTAATAGCTGTAAATCATCTAAAAGGACATATTTATTCACTTTTTATTGAAAAAGATTCAATTTTGCCTTTAACTGTACTATTAGTTTCTGGTGGACATACTCAAATTATAGAAGTGAACTCTTTAGTTGATATGAAAATCTTAGCTAGTACTATGGATGATAGTTTTGGTGAGAGTTTTGATAAGGTTGCCAAAATGTTAGACTTAGGTTATCCAGGTGGTCCTGTTATTCAAGAACTCTCTTTTAAAGGAGATAATCAAAAGTTTGATTTTCCCGTACCTCTTAGACAAAGTCCTAAAATAGAGTTTTCATATTCAGGTTTAAAAAATGCAGTTAGAGTTGAAATAGAAAAACAAGGAACTTTAAGTGATGAAATAAAAGCAGATATTTGTGCTTCATTTCAAGAAACAGCAGTTGAGCATATCATGCAAAAATTAAAAAAACTTTTCAAACAAAATGCTCCTAAAAACTTCGCAATAGTAGGAGGAGCAAGTGCAAATACTTGCTTAAGAGGTGAAGTTGAAAATCTTTGTGAAAAATATGGAACAACTTTGATGTTAAGTGAACTTAAATATTGTAGTGATAATGCAGCTATGATAGGAAGAGTCGCAGTTGAGCAATATAAAGTAGGCGATTTTATATCTATAGATGAACTTGATGTTCAAACAAGAGTAAAGGTATTTTAGAGGTGATAATATGATATTTGAAATGGGTGCAAAATTAGGTGGCGATAGTTTTGATACAAAAAAAGAAGATAAGAAAAAAAAGCCATCAAATAAAATAGAACCAAAAAATTCTCATCAATTGGTATTTACCTATGAAAAAAGAAAAGGTAAACCAGTTACTTTAGTGGGAAGATTTAATGTAAGCGAAGATGAAAAAAAAGAGGTTTTAAAACTTCTAAAGAAAAAGCTTGCCTGCGGTGGAGCTATTAAAGAAGAGTGGATAGAGTTACAAGGTGATGTAAAACAAAAAATAATAGAAATCTTATCAAAAGATGGATGGAAATTTAAAAACAAATAAAGAAGTATGCCATGAAAAAAGTATTTGATGAAGTTGGAACTTTAGATAAAAGATGTTACGAAGAGTTTAGTTTAACAGAAGATATACTTATGGAGCATGCCGCTTCTTCCATGGCAAGATTCTATGAAGAGAAGTTTGAAGATGAAAGTACAGTTCTTATTGTCTGTGGTCCTGGAAATAATGGAGCTGATGGAATAGCCTTAGCTAGACTTTTATATAAAAAATTTGATGTTAAACTTTATCTTCCTTTTGGTGCAAAATCTCAAATGGCACAACTACAGCTAAAAAGAGTAAAACTTTTAGGCATAGAAGAGATAAACTTTGTATGTAGCTGTGATGTAGTTGTTGATTGTTTATTTGGCAGTGGCTTAAATAAGGATTTAGATGAAAGTTCAATTGAACTATTAAAAAGAGTAAATTATCTTGATGCTTATAAAATAGCTTGTGATATTCCAAGCGGAATTAATACTTTAGGCCAAATACAAAGTGTGGCTTTTAAAGCTGATACAACTATTACTATGGGAGCATATAAGAACTCTTTATTTAGTGATAATGCTAAGAATTATGTGGGTGAGATAATAGTAGCCAACTTAGGTGTTCAAAGAGAAGTTTATGAAACTAAAAGTAATACTTTTTTATTAGAAGAATCTGATATGAAACTTCCTTTTAGAAAAGATAAAAATTCACATAAAGGAACTTTTGGTCATGTTGGTATTATCATGGGTGAAAAGTGTGGGGCAGGCAGAATAGCTTGTGATGCTGCTTTTAAATTTGGTGCTGGTTTAGTAACTGCTGTTTGTCACAAAGAGTTGAACTTGCCATATCATATTATGCAAAGTCATTTTTTACCTGAAAACTGTACATCAGTAGCTCTTGGTATGGGACTTGGAAATTATGAGATTGAAGAGATAAGAAGTATTTTAGCTCTAAAAATCCCAAAAGTTATAGATGCTGATTTATTTTATGAAGAGTTACTTCTTGAGGTTTTAAATAAAGAGCTTGTTTTAACTCCACACCCAAAAGAGTTTTGTGCACTTTTAAAACTTTGTAATATTGCTGATATTAGTGTAAATACTTTACAACATGATAGATTTAAATATATAGAGATGTTTACAAAAAAATATGTAAATGTCACTTTACTTTTAAAAGGTGCAAATACGATTATCGCAAAAGCTGAAAAAAGATATATAAATAATCATGGCACACCAAATTTAAGCAAAGGTGGAAGTGGAGATGCTTTATCTGGACTTATAGTTTCACTTTTAGCACAAGGTTATAACTCTTTAGATGCAACAATAACTGCATCCTTGGCACATAGTTTTGCAGCAAGTAATTTTGCTAAAAACTCTTATGCCTTAACACCACAAGATATTATCGATGAGGTTACAAAATTATGAAACTATGTATTATTCAAACAACATGTAAAGATATCCAAGAAGCTAAAACTATAGCAAAAATTTTACTTGACAAAAAACTTGCAGCTTGCATACAAATAAGCAGTATTGAGTCTTTGTATATTTGGAATGATGAACTTTGTGAGGATAAAGAGAAGCTTCTTTCAATCAAAACTAAAAAGAAAAACTTTAAAAAAATCCAAAGGGAAATAAAAGAAAATCATAGCTATGATTTGCCTGAAATTATATCTATTGATATAGAAAATGTTAGTAAAGAATATAAAAATTTTATAGGAGAAAATACGAAATGAGTGATATTTTAAAAATTGGTAATTATGAATTTAATAGTAGATTAATAGTAGGAAGTGGTAAATACAAAGATTTCCAAACTACAAAAGATGCAACACTAGCAAGTGGAAGTGAACTAATTACTGTAGCTATTAGAAGAGTTAATATTATGAATCCAAATGAAGAGAATTTATTAGATTATTTTAAAGATACAAATGTAAAACTTCTACCAAATAGTGCAGGGTGTTTCACAGCAGATGAAGCAATCACAACATTTAGACTTATGAGAGAAGCTACTGGAATAGACTTGATTAAACTTGAAGTTATAGGTGATGCACAAAAAACTCTATATCCAGATGTAATAGAGACAATTAAAGCTTGTGAAATCTTAAAAAAAGAGGGTTTTACAATTATGGCATATACAAATGATGACCCAATCATTGCAAAAAGATTAGAAGAAGCAGGGGCTGATGCAATTATGCCATTAGCTGCACCCATAGGAAGCGGTCTAGGGATTCAAAACAGATATAACATAGCATTTATCAAAGATGCAGTAAAAGTTCCTGTAATCGTTGATGCAGGTGTTGGTTGCGCAAGTGATGCAGCCATAGCTATGGAATTAGGAGCTGAAGCTGTTTTAACAAATACTGCAATTGCAGGGGCAAAAGATCCAATAGCAATGGCAGAAGCTATGAAGTATGCAGTACTTGCTGGAAGAATGGGTTATAAAGCGGGAAGAATCCCTAAAAAACCTTATGCAACAGCTAGTTCACCTATTGATGGATTGATTCAATTTTAGGGTCTGAAACTAAAAATTAGCTAAAATTGAGAAATTTGTACACATTTCTCAATTTTACTCTTGACAAATGTTTAAAAACTTAATATAATTCCGTCCACTTTTCGAAAGATTAGTGTTGTTTCGGGGCGTAGCGCAGTCTGGTTAGCGCACCTGGTTTGGGACCAGGGGGCCGGAGGTTCGAATCCTCTCGCCCCGACCATTTTTTAAATTGGTAGGTATAGCTCAGTTGGTTAGAGCATCTGGTTGTGGTTCAGAGGGTCGTGGGTTCGAGCCCCATTACTTACCCCATTTTTATTTTTAAGTGCTTCCTTAGCTCAGCTGGATAGAGCAACGCCCTTCTAAGGCGTAGGCCAATGGTTCGAATCCATTAGGGAGTACCACTTTTAGATTTTTGTTAAATTAACATAAATCTTTTTTTTTGTCTTATTTAGACGCTTATGTGCGCGGATGTGGTGAAATTGGTATACACGCCAGACTTAGGATCTGGTGCCGCAAGGTGTGAAGGTTCAAGTCCTTTCATCCGCACCATCTACTTTAAAATAAATTCAATATTTATAAGCTCTTTAATTTTTAAATACTCCCTTGGGACTTTAATCTTAATTTTACTTTATATAATATTTACTTAGCGCGGAATAGAGCAGTCCGGTAGCTCGTCGGGCTCATAACCCGAAGGTCGTAGGTTCAAATCCTGCTTCCGCAACCAAAACAATAATACAAAGATTTAATACCCTAATTTAGATTTTTAAAATTAAATAAAAAATGAAAGGAATACATGTCAATAACGAACATAAAATTAACAGATAAAGTTGAAGTTTTTATTAGATTAATACAAAATAATGAAAACATAAAAGATGCTTGTAGCAAAGCTGGAATAAAAATATCTACTGCTTCAAAATTAAACCCTTCAAAGTAAAAAAATACTAATTCAAATGTAAATTAATTATGTACATTGGTTCAATGATAAATAATCATTAAACTAATAGTATTTAATTACTTTGTATAGTTATTTAATAAATCTTTTTTCAATCTCATCAGAACTTAGTTCTATATTCTCTTCATTTAAAAAGCCATAATAATAAGTATCATTTTTATCATTTACTTCGATTATTAAGATATTTTCATCAGAGTGATTTTCTACAAATTTTTCTATTGCTTCTAGTGTTGAATTTTTCCAATATCTTTCTATCTCGTCATTATTTCCTGCATCAAAAAATAAGCAATCTTCACACATTGAGAATAAGTAATTTCCTGCACCTTCGTATATCTCAAAAGAGTTATTATCATTATCAAGTTTTTCATTTGTAAAAGGGCAGTATAAACTAAACTTTTTGTTTTCATTTGATTTTAGGGTGATTTTATTCATAATATATCCTTTATATTTGATTTTTGAATTATACTATTTGATTCTTTTATTAATATCAAATTGACTTGTTTATTAATTATGCAGACTATGATAACAGAAAATAAAAGAAATTTTGAAATTTACTGTATAGCCTTTATCATGGGTATTAGCTATACAAATAATTTTCTTAACAGAAGGCCGTCTTATTGTAGCTTAACCTTGTTTTTGTTAACTTGTTAGGGTAGGTGACAATTATTTTTAAAAAGGAGCTAATTATTAGTTTAGAAAAAAAGAAAAAACTCACGATAAAAAATGTATTCAAGGTTTTTGGAGATAAACCTAAAAAAGCTCTAGAAATGCTCAAAAATGGTCTTTCAAAAGAAGAGATTTTTGATAAAACAAATATGACTATTGGTGTTCAAGATGCAAGTTTTGAAATCAATGAAGGTGAAATATTTGTAATCATGGGACTATCAGGTTCTGGAAAATCAACACTTGTAAGACTTTTAAATAGACTTATTGAGCCAACTTCAGGTCAGATATTCATTGATGAAACTGACATTACAAATTTAAATGACAAAGAATTGATTGATATACGACGAAATAAAATATCAATGGTATTCCAATCTTTTGCACTAATGCCACATATGAACATTATAGATAATGCGTCATTTGGGCTAGAATTAAGTGGAATTAGTAAAGAAGATAGATACAAAAAAGCACAAGCAGCATTAGATCAAGTAGGATTATCACATCATGCTTTATCTTATCCAGATGAGTTAAGTGGTGGTATGCAACAAAGAGTTGGTTTAGCAAGAGCTTTAGCAAATGATCCAGATATTATGCTAATGGATGAAGCTTTTTCCGCCCTTGACCCACTTATAAGAACTGAGATGCAAGATGAACTTCTAACGCTACAAAGTGAACATCAAAGAACGATTGTATTTATTTCCCATGATTTAGATGAAGCAATTAGAATCGGTGATAGAATTGCAATCATGCAAAATGGGGAGATATCTCAAGTGGGAACTCCAGAAGAGATTATTAATAACCCTGCAAATGATTATGTAAAATCATTTTTTAAAGGCGTTGATGTGACGACAGTATTAACTGCATCACATATTGCTAAAAAAAGTTATCCTACAATTATAAAAAAAGATGGTTTTGGAATCAATTCAGCAATTCAGTATATAAATGATTATGATGTAGATTTTGCATATTATCTTACAAAAGATAATAAGTACTTAGGTGTACTTAGTCTTGATGCTTTAAAAGAGCAGAAAAAAATAGATGGAAATATTGATGACTCTTTGATAAAACAAGAAGTTGTAAATGAAAATGACTCTATTGCTGATTTTATAAATATTATTGCAGAATCAGCTTTTCCTATTGCAGTTATAGCTGAAAATGGAAAATATAAAGGGGTCATTTCAAAACGAACCCTATTAAAAACAATTGATGAAGGAGCTATAAATGGCTAGTGATCCATGGGGAAATGCCTCAACAGCACAAGCAGATAAAGCATCAAGTGTAGATTGGTCAAATGTTGCGCCTGATACAACTCCAATCCCATCTTTTGATATAACAAATCCCTTTGACCATAGTATTATTCCTTTTGGTTCTTGGGTAAATGATGGTATTAATTGGACAGTAGAAAACTTTAGGGAATTCTTTTTATCTGCAAAAGCACCTGTTGATGTGATTTTGAGATTTATTGAAACTTTTTTACAATCCCTTTCACCTTATGTAGTGATTGGATTTTTTGTTTTATTAGCTTTACAAGTATCTAGTAAAAAAATGGCACTTGGAACTTTTCTTTCACTTACATTTATAGGGTTTATTGGGGCTTGGGATGCTAGTATGACTACTTTGGCATTGGTTATTACTTCTGTACTATTTTCAGTTCTGATTGGCTTACCACTTGGAATATGGAGTGCAAAAAGTGATAGAGTTGCAAATGTATTAAGACCTATCTTAGATGGGATGCAAACAACACCTGCCTTTGTATATTTGATTCCTATTGTTATGTTATTTGGAATAGGAAATGTTCCAGGTGTAATAGTAACTATTATTTTTGCTTTACCACCACTTATAAGACTTACAAATTTAGGAATTAGACAAGTGCCAGAGGACTTGATTGAAGCTTCAAGATCATTTGGAGCTAGTTCGTCTCAAATGCTTTTTAAAGTGCAACTTCCAGTTGCTATGCCTACAATTATGGCAGGAATAAATCAGACTTTAATGCTTTCATTATCAATGGTTGTAATCGCTTCTATGATTGCAGTTGGAGGATTGGGACAAATGGTTCTTAGAGGTATTGGAAGACTTGATATAGGTCTTGCAGCTGTTGGTGGGATAGGTATTGTGATACTAGCTGTAATACTAGATAGAATCACACAAGAAATGGGTAAAAAAGATAAAAAGAAAAAAAACAAATGGTATGAACAAGGACCAATTGGTTTAGTTTATAATTTAATAAATAAAGGAAAAAAAATATGAAAAAAATATTAGTTAGTTTAATGGCTATTTTTTTAGCATCAAATCTATTTGGTGCAAAAGTTACATTTTTAAAGACAAGTATTGCCGAAGAAGGTTTTCAAATGTATATTGCTGCTGATGCAGTAAAAAAATTAGGTTATGATGTAGAAATTACAAATGATGTTAGTTATGAAGTTGCTTTTCAAACAATTGCTCAAAATGCAAAAAGCAAAGATGCTTATATTATGGCAGCAGCATGGGTTCCCCTTCATGATGAAAAAATAAAAGGTGCTGGTGGAAGTGAAAAAATTGCTGTTATTGGGTCATATATTGAAAATTGTGCTCAAGGTTATCTAATAGATAAAAAAACAGCAGATAAATACAATATAAAATATATCAATGATTTAAAAGATCCAAAAATCGCAAAACTATTTGACTCAAATGGTGATGGTAAAGCTGACTTATCAGGGTGTGATGCTGGTTGGGGCTGTGAAAAAGTGATTGAGTATCAATTAGATGCATATGGTTTAAGAGATACAATTACACATAATCAAGGACAATATGCTTCAATTATCACTGATACAATCGCAAGATACAAAAGTGGAAAACCAATTTTATATTATACTTGGACTCCATATTGGGTAAGTGGAAGATTAGTTCCTGGTAAAGATACAGTATTTTTACAAGTAACTCATTCAGCTCATCCTGTAACAAAGTCTACAAAGCTTCCAAATGGTGCTGATTATGGATTTAATGTAAATGCTCAAAAATTTGCAGCAAATGCCTCTTTACTTAAAAACTACAAAGATATCGCTAAATTATTAGAAATAATGAAATTAGATGTAAATGATGTAAGTGGTGAAAATATGCTTATGGCACAAGGTCAAAATAAAGAAGCTGATATTAAAAGACATGCTCAAATGTGGCTTAAAAATAATGCTGACAAAATAAATAGCTGGGTAGCAGAAGCTAAAAAAGCTAAATAATTTACAAAAAGTATCATTCCTATAAAGATTATTTATGGGAATGATAATAAAGTTAAGTTGCTATTTGGTTTGTTTGTAATACACTGAAAAAAGTTTAGAAGAACACTTAAAAATATTCATACCGCGGAATAGAGCAGTCCGGTAGCTCGTCGGGCTCATAACCCGAAGGTCGTAGGTTCAAATCCTGCTTCCGCAACCAATTACTACAAAAAATTAATATTTGATTTGAAATTCACCACTATATAAAGCACCAATTGAGCTCTGCTTTATATGGCTTATTTTACTATGTTGACTACCACTTTTTAATATAGTGATAAATTCATTTAATCTATTCTCTTTACAAGTTACAGCAGCTTCAACAGTTCCATTGGGTAAGTTTTTAATGTAACCACTAAATTTAGCTCTATTAGCATTATCTGTTACACTTTTTCTATAAAATACACCTTGTACTTTTCCACTTATTATAAATTTGTAGCTTTTCATTAGTATTTACTTTATTCAAGAATTTTGTTTTTAGAGTATAACCTTATTCTTGATATTTTCTATTTAACTTATATCCATAAAATTATATTTAAGTTTTATATTATTCGATTTGATATGAGTTAAGGTCTGGTGAGAAGCATGCATTAGATGCGATTCTTTTGCATTTATTTTATCTAAAAGCTTTGTTGCTTCTTCATAATTTAAGTGGTTGCCATTATTAAAGTTTGGAGCAAGTCCTGCATCAATATAACACTCATCAATATTTTTTGATAATAAAAAATCCATGGATTCTTTAGAAATACCTGCACAATCTGTTAAGTAAGCTATAGTTTTATTTTCACTTTCTATTAAGTAACCAGTTGTATTTTTTGAGTGTCTCAAAGGTATTGGTGTAAAGCTTAATTCATTTACTTTAATTGAAGTAAAGGGAATATTTTCCATATAATTTATAGCTTTAGTGTGCTTAAACAAATCAGCAAAACCTTTATCATCTTTTGGATGATAACAATCCATCTTATCCGCACTATATCTAAGTCTCAAAAGTCCTAAGGTGTGATCTGGATGAAAGTGTGTCAGAAATATTGTTTTGATTTTTTTGTTATCAAAAATAGTTGAAATGTTTTCAATTCCAGCATCAAGTAAAATTATCTCGCCATTTTTACAAGTGATATAGGCACTTGTAGCAAGATTGATTTTGTTATTCTTTCTATACTCTTGGCAAATAAGACATTTGCAATTGTGTATGGGTATTCCACCACTATCAGCTGTTCCTAAAAAATCTAATTTCATAATATCTCTTTTTATAATTTTACCAAATAAAACTATTTTCTAAACAATAATGGTCACTCAAGTCTTTGATAGAGATTTTTGATTGTATTTTTAGTTCAAAATTACTTTTATAAAAAATATAATCTAACATCAAATCATCTTCATAAGTTGCTAACTCATTTACATAATTATATCCACATCTTTTGATTTTATTTATCTCTCTTGAGTTAGCATTTGCATTCATATCTCCACAAATTATTACAATATCACTTGCATACTTTTCAAGGGCATATTTTATGCTCTCTATTTGATTTAATCTTCCTTGAAAACTTAAATTTGATAGGTGAGTATTTACTATGATTACTTTTTTATTATTAATTTCAAGTTCAATGATCTGGGCTCCTCTTTCATCTTCTTTATCTTTATTGAAGTAAATCTCTTCAACTTGTAATATTTTATGTTTTGAAAGAATTGTTAAGTTTGAACTTGACTTGTGACCATCTCTTTTTTTTGTTCTTAAAGGTAGAGTGATTTTATTAAAACCCAATACTTTATTTATCTTATCACTACTTGAAAAATCTTTATCACAGTAATCTTCTTGCAAACAAAGGCAATCAAGATTTTTAAGCTTAGGAGCTATTTTTTCTATTCTTTTAGGAAAATCCCCGCAGTTTTTCCAGAGGTTATAACTTGCTATATTAAAGGTTTGATTCATTTTTGATTCTTTCTAATAAGGATATAAAATTTATTGATGATTGTTCTATTGAATTTGAGTTATCAAATTGTATAATATTTTTAGCTTCTATTTTTTTATAAGTTCTATTAAGTCTTTTTTGAATCTCTTCTTCATTTTCCCTTGCTCTATTTTTTAATCTTTTGTATAAAACTTCTTTTGGAAGTGTTATTTCTATTGTAGTTACATTTTTAAAACTATTTTCAAAATCTTTTATAGCACCCCTTGAAATAGAGATGATATTTAGTCCATCTTTGATTTGATTTTTTGCAATGGCATATTTGTTATTGTGAGCTTCCCAAGTTGAAATAAAAAAATTATCTTTTTTTAATCTCTCAAAAGCAAGTTCATCAATATAGTAATTATTTTCATTTTCATCTGGTTTTCGAGTGATGTATCTTTTTACAAAATTTGCTTGAGTTTTATTTTGTATATTTTTTAAAAGTGTATCTTTACCTACACCACTAGCACCTACTATTAAAACTATTTGTTCCATTTTTTATACTTTTCTATAAATAATTCAATACTTTTAAAATCTTCAATTGAAGATTTTATTTTTTTATGTTTCCAATCCCACCAAGCTATACTTTGTAAAGCCTCTATAGTCTCTTCATCAAATCTAAACTTTATAATTCTAGCTGGATTACCAACAGCTATTGCAAAGGGTGGTATGTCTTTTGTAACAACAGAACTACTTCCTATTACTGCGCCATTTCCAATTGTTACATTTCCCATAATTACAACATTATGTCCTATCCAAACATCATTCCCAATTTCAACTTTTCGCTCTCTTCTCCAATCAAAAAAACTATCATCATCTTTTCCAAATCCATACATCTCTTTTCTATATTGCATATGGTGTTGACTAGCCCAAGACATAGGATGTTGGCTTGGATTTAATCTTACATATGAAGCTATATTTACAAATTTTTTGATAGTACTATGTATAATTTGGCAGTTTTCACTTGTATAAGAATAATCATCAATGACACTATCTTGGATATTATTATTTGAACCAATCTCTACATACTCTCCAAAAGAGCAAGTTTTAATTACTGATGTTGGGTCTATATTTGGCTCTTTTGTTAATATCTTTTTAGCTTTTGTGTTAAATGATTCTATCTTGTACATTATATTTTGAAACCTCTTATTCCATTGTAAACTATTTCTCCATTTTTTAAGGTAAGTACTACTTTGGGAAAATGTGATTCATCTATTACAACAATATCAGCTAATTTTCCTTCTTGTATTTCACCCCTATCTTGTAAATTTGCCAATCTTGCAGGAGTTGAACTAATCATTGCAAAACCTTTTTCAAGTTCTAAATTAACATCCTCTTTTAAACGATAAGGACTCAATAAAAGTGAAGCAGGGTGATAATCACTACAAAGGTAATCACATACTCCTTTTTTGATTAATTCTTTAGCTGCGATATTACCACTTTGACTTCCCCCTCGAACAACATTTGGTGCTCCCATTCCTGTACTAATTCCTAAATCTTTTGCTTTTTGTGCTACTTCAATACTTAATGGAAACTCTGAAAAACTAACCCCTAAAGCTTTTAGTGTATTTAATTTATCTTCACAATCATCATCATGACTAAGCACTGGAATATCGTTTTCTAAACCAAATTTTACTAAATCCTCTACAATCCCAACTTTGTCTTTTGATAGTTTTTTTTCGATATACTCTTCAACATCTGCATCATCTATTGAATATGCACTAAGGTGATATTTTTTCCAGGCTTCCATTGTTTTAAATTGACCTTGTCCTGGACTATGATCCATGATAGATAACATATCAACTTTCTTTTTTGAAATCAAATTTTTTATAGTTTCTAGGGAACTTTCACTTGTGATTTCAAATCTTACATGTACTAAGTTATCAACTCCCAGATGAGATTTATTTGCTTGGTAAATCTCTTCTATTAATTCTTTTGATTGTTCTGTTCCTCTTCCTTTACTTAGTTCCTCATCATTGAAGCCAATAGCATGATACATTGAAGTAACTCCTGCCATTGATAATTTTTTATCTAGTTCAATTACTGCCATTTTTGTAGGAAATTTTGCCCCTGGTCGAGGTTCCAGCTCTTTTTCTATGGCATCACCATGCAAGTCAACAAATCCTGGTACGATTCTTCTTTCCCCTAAATCAATAGCTATATCTACACTTTTATAAGGGCAAACAGCTGTTATTTTTTCACCTTGGATTACAATATCTGCCCCTTGGAATTTACCATCAATTAGTACATTTGCACTTCTAATGATCGTTTGCATATCTTTTTTCCTTCATATCATAAATCTTATCACTGATTCTTTTCATACAATCCATATCATGGAAAATCCCAATCATGGTTACTCCATCTTTTTTTATCTCTAATAATTTATCAATTACTTTATTTGTATTGGTCTTATCCAAAGATGCTGTTGGTTCATCAAGTAAAAGTACAGATTTTGGAGCAATGATTCCTTTTGCTATATTTACTCTTTGTTGCTCTCCACCACTAAAAGTTAAAGGTGAGATATCAAAAAGTTCTTCTTTGATATTTAAAAAAGCTAACATCTCTTTTGCTTTATCTTTTGCTTTGTTTTCACTTTCACCTTTTTCAATTAAAGCTTGAGCTACTATATCAACAGCACTTATTCGAGGCAATACTTGTAAAAACTGAGAAACATAACCTAAATGCTCTTTTCTCAAATGAAGTATCTCACTCTCACTAGCTTTTGCAATATCCAAAGAACTTCCATCTTCATAATTAAATAATATCTCACCACTAGTTGTTGTATATGTTCTATATAAGGCTTTTAAAACAGAAGATTTCCCCAATCCACTTGGTCCATAAAGTGATAAAAACTCACCTTTGTTTAGTTCAAAATTTATATCATGGTAACCATTGATTTTAAGTCCACCTCTTGTATGTACTGTAAACTCTTTGTGTAAATTTCTTATTTTTAATTTTTCCATTTTTAAACCTTACAATATACTAGATACAAGAAGTTGAGTATATGGATGTTGTGGGTCTTCCAAGATTTGATCTGTCAGTCCTTTTTCAACTATTTGTCCATTTTTCATTACAACTGTTATATCTGTGAGATGTTTTATAACACCTAAATCATGGGATACAATTACCATAGAAAAACCAATCTCTTTTTGTAATACTTTGATTAAATCTAAAATCTTAGCTTGCACTGATAAATCAAGTCCAGTAGTTGGTTCATCCAAAAGTAAAAGCTTTGGATTACTTGATAGGGCTTTTGATATTTGGATTCTTTGTTGTTGACCACCTGAAAATCTATCTGGATAATCATCTATTCTACTAACTGGTATTTCTGTTTTATCTAAAAAGTATTTAGCAATATTTCTTATATCATCGTATTTTTTATTTCCACTCATAATAACTTTTTCAGCGATATTTCCACCAGCACTAAATCTATAATTAAGACCTAATCTTGGGTTTTGATATATCATTGACATCAAAGTATTTCTTAAATAATTCATGTCATTTAGACTAGCTTTATTGATATCTCTTTTTTTACCATTTTTATCTTTGAAATCTTCTATAAAAATCTCTCCAATACTTGCTTTTTGATCTTGGTAAATAAGTTGTAAAAGTGTAGATTTCCCACTTCCACTTTCACCTACTATTCCTAAAACCTCACCTCTTTTTAACTCTAAATTTACACTGTTTACTCCAACTACTGCGTTACAATGTGGGCAAATAGATGAGTTAGTTTGAGCACCTGTATCTTCTAAACATTTAGGACAAGAAACTCCAAATATTTTTGATAAATCTTTTATTTGTAGTACCATTATTTGCCCTTTTTCTCTAATATTTTATCACAATAAGAAGTATCACTACAATAGTAGTTTATCTCTCCATCTTTGCTATAAACTTGGTCTAAAAATACTCCACTATTACCACATCTTTTACAATGCTTATCTTCAAAAGTTTCTACTTTGAACTCTCTATCTTCAAATTTTAAAGGTTTGACATCACTATATGGAGGAATTGCATAGATTTTTTTCTCTCGTCCTGCTCCAAAAAGTTGTAGTGCTTTTGAGTTGCCTAATTTTGTTGTGTCATATTTTGGAATAGGACTTGGATCCATAGCATATCTATTTTCCACAATTACTGGATATCTATTTGAAATACGACTATCACCAAAAAGTGAAGTGTCTTCATATAAAAGTACCCATAGTTTTGAGTAATCAGCATTTGCGTGCATTACTCTTGCTTTATAAGTATCTGGTTCAACTGTCTCTAAAATATCAGGCATAGGTACTTGAAACACTAATATTTGTCCTTCACTTAAAGGCTCTTCTGGAATTCTGTGTCTTGTTTGAATCAGCGTTGCTTTTAAAGTATCTGTTGTAGTTTCATTATGTGTAACAGAAGTTACAAAGTTTCTAATATTTACAGCATTTACACTTCCATCACAACCTTGGTCAATGACTTTTAAAGTATCATCTTCTTTTATAAGTGATAAAGTAAGTTGAATACCACCTGTTCCCCAACCTCTTGCTATTGGCATCTCTCTACTTGCAAAAGATACAATATATCCAGGAATGGCTACCGCTTTTAAAGTAGCTCGTCTTATCTCTTTTTTTGCATCTTCATCTAAAAAGGCATATCTCATTTTTTATCCTTTGCAAAATCAGAAGCATTTGAAAATACTTGTAAGTCTGATTGAAATGTAACATAATGTGGTAGTTTGAAGTGATTTGTAAATCCCATAGAATCAACTCCATCTATATGATGAATCATCATCTCTATATCACTTGCAAACTCTTTTTCTCCAACACTAAATTTAGCACTATATAAAGTCAAATCTAAAATACTCATACTGATTGCTTTTGTTTCATTAAAACCAAAACAAAAACCAAAACCAGTGGTGAGTTTCACTTCACCATTTTCTTGTTTTTCAAAAGTTCCAGCACTTTCACAAGCTGTCACATCAAGTGTGGCTACCTTTACTTCTTTTTTTGTAAAAGGGTGGATAAACTTAACAGTACTAGTACCTGTTCTAATATCTCCAATAGTTGGATGAACATCCCCATAACCTCTAATAGAAGTATAAGCGAAGCCTAACATTGAGCCACTTTCTCCTCTGCTCATTGTTTGCATAACTGCACTTCTAGGATATGGAGGTTCTGGAAATACCCTTGTAATATCAGATATCTCATCATCAGCTTTTAGCTTTTTTACTAAATTTTTTGCTCTTAGAGGTTCTAGGGCACTTTTGATGATGTTATCTTCTTCATTAAAATGTTCCCATTTTTTACTTTGGTGAATATTATTTAAGATTAGTTTTACTTCATAGTCATTTGAAGCTCCTAAAATCTGTCCACCTTGTATATCTTTAAATGCAGATGAAATTCTTCTTTGAATATGCATCTCATTTGTATCAATAGTTTTTGCTATTCCTATTCTTTGGCAAGAACTTCTATGGGCTCTTAGAAAAAATGCAGCATTTAATAAATCACCAGCACTTTTTTTGATAGCAATTGAAGCTAACTTTTTACTATAAAGTGAGCCCTCACTCATAACCTTGTCAACTGCAAATCTAAGTCCTGTAGTTACATCTTCTGTTTTTATTTTATTTGAACTTTGTAGAGTCTCTTCATAAAAATTTAAAGAGTTCTCAATAGCTTCTTCTCCGCCTTTTATAGCAACATAACCCATTATGCTATCTCCAGTTTTGTTGTTCTACACAAAGATTTTATTTGTCCATTGTTTTTATTTAAAAAAATGATTTCATTACCCAAAGGATAAGAGATATTATTGTTGTTGAATTCTTCTATAAATCCTTTATTTACTGGATAACTTTCATCTTTTTGTTTGTCTATTCCAGGACCTTTTAAAGTAATAGTTTCACCATTAAAAGAGTCACAAAGACAAATAATAGTGCATGAGTAATCAGGATTTAGAAAAGTTCCTTTTTTTACTAATAATAAAGCATCATCTAAATTATCACAAAAAAGATAATCTGTATTTTCGATAGTGTCCTCTTTTGAATTTGTAATTGCATCAATTACTGAAAAATCTTCTTTTGTATTATTTAAATATGATACTTCTGAATATAAAAGTACACTAGCAACTGCTAGGGTATATGAATCAAAAAGTTTATTTATAGTTTTTATAGTTCCTGGCATCGATAAAGTATCTAATAAATATCTAAAATTTTCTCTATTGTTTTTTTCAATATCTGTTGTATTCATTTTTTATCCTTCCATCAAATCAAAGCTAACTCTTGTAGAGTTGACTTTTTTATTAAGTATATTTTTTCTCTCTTGCATTTTTTTATTTGTTTTTTTACAAAGTTTTATGATGTCATCTTTAAATTCTTCATTTTCAAATACGGCATCTAAAGTAGCTATATAAAGTGATAATTGCTCATTTTCATCTTGAACCATAGACCAACCTTTATTTTTATTTATTTCTACAATGGTACTTGTAACTAGGACTTCTCCTGCATAAAACTCTCCACCACTAATTGGGTCTTTTACAGGCACAAGTAGAGTTTGACTTGAGGGATTACTTAAGATTGTAATACCAAGTTTCTTATCAATCTTTTTATATAATTTTTCTAGTTTTTCTATCTGCGCTTCTTGCAAAATATAATTTAAATCTTCTCTTTGAATTTCCATTTTAAATAAACCTTCTTCTAATAACTGCACTTAATTTATCAAGTAACCAAACAGTGATAATAATAAATATCAAAATAGTACAAACACTCCCATTTTCAAAACTTCTTAATTTATCAAATAAGTAATATCCAATACCACCAGCTCCAACAAATCCCAAGATTGAAGCACTTCTTACATCACTTTCAAATCTATATAAAACCATAGAGACAAAGTGTGGCATAGTTTGAGGTACTACCGCATATGCTAAAATTTTTACAAACCCAGCACCGCTACTAGCTAAGGCTTCCACTGGACCTGGATCAATTGCTTCATTTCCTTCACTTAATAATTTACTTAATACTCCTGCTGTATGAATTCCCAAGGCTAAAATACCTGCCATTGGTCCAAGTCCTACGGCACTTACAAAAATTAAAGCCCAGACAAGTTCATTTACTGAACGGCAAACATTAGCTATAAAAGTTCCAAAAGCATAAAGGGCTTTTCTTCCAAATTCGTGGTAAATTGTTTTTCCTGGAATTAATATTTGTAAAATATTTCTTGAGGTGATATATGATAATGGAATGGCAATTATTACAGATAAAACAAGTGCTATTATTGCCATTTGAACAGTTTCAAGCATTGCCCAAAAAAATACAATTAGGTCACTTTTATTACTGTTTGGAGGAAAGTATGAACTTCCTTCTATATCAGGATTTCCTTGAACATAAGACATCATGTCTCCCCAACCATCAATTAGACCTTTGAAGCTCATTTCAGTGTCTATCCAACTTTGTATAACGATGAGTATAAATATAAATAATATAATTATATTAAATATTTTAAAGGGGTTAGATTCTTTTCTTAATTTGTCAATTGACATATTTATTCCTTGTATATGTAAGTTTAAAAAAGAGAATAAAATGATTTTCTTTTTTTAACCTATAATTGACAATTAGCTAAAAAATTAGCTAATTGTTTTTTTGATTATTTTTTTTCTTTTAATGCTTTTTTGATTTTGATTAAGTCTCTTACTGGATCATAAACACTATCTTTTGCAGGTGCATAACCTTTGATTTTTAATTTATCAAGACCAGCTTTATCATTGTATGCGATAAATGCACCCATAATTGCTAGTTTTAAAGATTCTGGAAGGTCAGATCTAACTGTCATTGGAGAACCAGGGATTAATGCAGAAGTCCAAATGATATTAAAGTCATCACTTTTCCAGCTTCTACCTAATCCTCTTGCAAAGTCAAGGTTGTTTGTAGACGCAGCGTCTACTTTTCCAGCTTTTACAGATAAAATTGATGCTTCATGACCACCTGAGTATAATACTTTAGAGAAGTATTTTTGTGGATTTATACCTTTTTTGTAGAACATTACTGATGGAACTAAAGTACCACTTGTTGAATTAGAATCAGTAAATGCCCAAGTTTTACCTTTAATATCAGCTAATGTTTTAAGACCACTACCTTTTTTAGTAATTATAATTCCATTGTATCCAGCTAGTCCACTCTCTTTATCTATTTCCATTGCAACTGCTTCAGCTTTTGCTCTTTTGTGAGCTTCAACATATGATTTTGGTCCAAAATATGCAATTTGTATATGGTTGTGTTGCATTGCAGTAATTACACCAGCATAATCACTAGCTGTTTGTAAATTTATTTTTATACCAAGTTTTGATTGAAGATATGTAGCCAATCCACCAAATGTAGCTTTAACAGAAGTTGCACCAGCTACTGGAATAATTCCAAAATTAAGCTCTTTCGGCCAATTTTGTGGGTTTGCACTCAAAGTTGAGGCACTTAATGTTAATGCAAATGTTGCAAGTCCAAGTTTTTTTAAGAAATCTCTTCTCATAGTTTTATACCTTTTATATTTCAAATTAGGTACACTACAATGTCTATTTTGTAGTGTATTTGTTGTTCAATTATTTTTCAATAATTCACCAAGATAGTATTAGAAAACTAGCTCTTGCTTCATGATTCGCCAAAATTTTCAAGTAAGAGCTAGGTTAGAAATTTAATCAGTAGAATCCATATCTTCCGATTCTCCTTCATAAATTTTTTCTATTATTTTTTCATTTAATTCTGATGCTTTTCCATCAAATATAACTCTTCCACCATTTATACCAAGGATTCTTGTGCAATATTTTTCTGCAATATCCAAGTGATGTAAGTTTGCGATGATAGTTACTTTTAGTTCTTTGTTTATTTTTTCTAAGATTTCCATAACTTTTTTTGCACTTTTTTGGTCAAGGGCAGAAATTGGTTCATCAGCTAGAATTATTTTAGGTTCACTAGCTAAGGCTCTAGCTATGGCAACCCTTTGCCGTTGACCACCACTTAGTTCATCACATCTTTTCATAGAATGTTTTTGAATATCAACTATTTCTAAAAGTTTTTGTACTTTTTTTAACTCTTTTTCTTTATAATATTTTATTACTGCTCTTGCCATTGGTATGTCTTTTAACATACCACTTACCACATTATCAAGAACACTTAATCTATCAACTAAATTATAACCTTGGAATATAATTCCTATTTGTTCTCTTAAATTTACTAAATCTTTTTTCTTAATGTTGTCCATGTTATATCCAAGTACTTCAAACTCACCATTAAATACTTTTATTCCCCCAACAACAGACATAAGAAGAGTTGATTTTCCTGCTCCACTTGGTCCTATGATTCCAATAAATTCTCCCTCTTTGATTTTGAGATTTAATTTGTCTAGTATTTTCTCTTTTTTATAACCTAATGTAAGGTTTTTCATTTTAATCATTTAGTTTATCCTTATATTCAACTACAATTTTTGCCATATCACTTCTAAAATATGAGTAGCAATAATCGATTGTTTCATTTGAGTTTTTATCAGTTGTTTTTGTAGAAATTTTAATAATAGGTAGATCATTTTGTACATTAAAAATTTGTTTAGATATATAATTAGTAGAAGTTATATCAATTTCAGAATGATCTCTAATAGGTAAAAGATTATATGTAACTTTATACATTTTAGAGATTGATTTGACATCTTTTATGATTTTTTCAACATCAGTTAATAAGGATTTGTTCATAAAATATTCTGCAAACAAAAAAGGTGTATCATCTACTAATCTCATATTTTTTATATATAAAACCTCTTGGGCTAATCTTATATTTAGTTTTTCTGCGATTATTTCATCTGCTTTAATTGTTTTCATTTCTAATAGTTTTACAGATGGAACTTTTTTTAATTTTAATATTTCATTTGAGAAGGTTGTATTTGATGAGATTGTGTATGGTATTTTTTTAGGATTTACAAAATTTCCACTTCCCCTTTTTGAGTACAGGTATCCTTCATTTTTGAGTTTGTTGATTCCTTGTCTTACAGTTAGTCTAGATAGTTTAAATTTTTCACACAAAATATTTTCAGAAGGTATTCGGTCATGTTCTTTTAGCTCATTATTAATTAAATCAAAAATATGATTGTAAACTAATTCATAGTCAAATACTTTTGTCATTTTTTACTATCCTTTCCAAATTTCATGCTGAAAGTATAGGTTTCAAAAGTTACAAAGTAATTACAACTTGTATATACAAGTTGTAATTACTTTGTAATATAATATAAATAATATTTCACAAATAAAGGAGTACAAATGAAGTATAAGCAACTTGGAACAACAGGACTAAATGTCTCAAATATCTGTTTAGGAACAATGACTTTTGGTAATGAAGCAGATAAAAAAGAATCAATAAAGATGTTTAATATTTGTAAAGATTATGGAATAAACTTTTTTGATTGTGCAAATAAGTATTCTGATGGAGAATCAGAAAGAATATTAGGGGAGTGTATTAGTAACTGTAGAGATGAAGTTATTATTACTTCA
>TARA_R110002033_G_scaffold119370_1_pt1 | contig 47795 bp, 47 predicted proteins | sample TARA_R110002033 | Tara Oceans TARA_R110002033 (sample SAMEA4397051) | marine metagenome | biome: Polar Biome; feature: [SRF] surface water layer (ENVO:00010504); material: water (ENVO:00002006), including particulate matter (ENVO:01000060) such as... | depth 5 m
ACTTCTTTTACATTTGATTTTGTCTCATTTTCAACATTTTCAATATCAGTTTTTGCTTTTGTTAAAAATTTGTCAAATAGAGATTCACCTTCTTTTTTTTGAGAATTATTCTGTGTAATTTTAGAATTATTTGTTATTTCTGTTGATTTTGGAGTAGTAAAAAGTTCTAATTCATTGCTCATACTTTATCCTTATAAGGAGTTATTATCTTAATAGTTCTAATGTTTTCGTATCAATTGTTTTAGTAGTTGTAAATGCCGAAACATTGGCTTCATAAGATCTCATAGCCTCTATTAAATCAACCATTTCTATAACAGGATTAATATTTGGATAGGCAACATAACCATCTGCATTTGCATCAGGATGATCTGGTTCAAACTTCATAACAGGTTTATCTTTTGATTCAACTATTTGTTTTATACCTACTCCACTTAAGTTTTTACTTGGAAGAGTAGATTGTTTATCCTGACTATCATTGGCTTTTAATTTTTCATTTTCACTTAATAGCATCTCTTGAAAAACGACATTTTGCTTTTTATAAGGACCACCATCTGTTGAATGTGTAGTCTTAGCATTTGCAATATTTGCACTAACAACATTTATTCTCGTTCTTTGTGCACTCATTCCAGAGCTTGCTATATTATATCCATCAAAAAAGCCCATAATAACTCCCTAATCCTAAACTTGCATTGACATTACTTGCTTAAATCCTGCCATTGCTTTATTTTTAACCTCTAGAGCAAGTTTCAAAGTCAATTCTGCTTCTTCTATTTTAGAAACAGCTTCTTGTAGATTTTCTACTTTTCCAGTTGCAATATTTTCCATTGCTTTGTATCCATCAACTTGAGTATCATTTACTTCATTAACTGCATTTTTTAGCATTGAGGCAAATGATTCACCTTGATTTTCAGTGTCATTTGTTTTTTGAACATTGTTTTTATTAAAAACATTAGAAATGCCATTAATTCCTGAAATATCCATTTAATTCTCCTCTAGTTTGTTGTACTAGTATTTTTACTATTTGAGTCAGTTGTTGTTAACTCACTTAATAGTTCATCAATTTTTTGTGTATGATATTTAAAATCTAACTCAGCTTTTTTATTATCAAGATTAAATAATAGTATCAGTAAAGATAACATCACATTTGACAAAGTCTTTAAAAAAACTGTTGCAAAAACAACACCTAACACAATTTCCATAGGTGTAAATAGATTTACATTGAATAAAAAAAATAAAGATATACCAAAGAAACCAGTTGCTACATAAAATCGTAAAATTCCACTTGCAATAACTGTTTTTGAAAATCTTTCTATAATCACTTTTTATCCAAACTCTATTTATTTAATTTTTTTAGCAATGAGCTAACAATAAACTCCAATTCTCTTGTAACTAGTTGATCTTCAAACTCGTTTACAAATAATTTTCTCAATCTTCCAGTTGTTGAAATATTTTTAGAACTGCTTACATTACCCATATATTCTATCATAAAATTAGGATTTAATCTATTTTTGAGTGCTAGGTTCTGCAATGAATTAGTTATAGATTCCCCTATTTTGAAGTTTTTTGTATGATTAAAAGACAACATAAGCGAACTTTTATCTTTGGAGAGCATTTTCATCAATGCATATACATCTGTTAATGCACTAGGATCTGTTGTAGTTAAAGCTAAAATATTTCCTGAAATTGATAAAAATTCTTTAACATATTCATTTAATCCAGCTCCTGTATCAATTAATACTATATCAAAAATTTCTATATCAATTACATCTTGTACAATTCTTGCTAGTACTAAACTATTTGAGTGCTTAGAATATTGATAGCCACTTTTACCAGCAATTAAAGTAATATTAGGGTATTTTGTTTTAATAAATACTTCTTCTAAATTAGCTTTACCATCAATATAATCAAACAATGTTAAAGCAGGTTTTACATCAAAAAGCACTTGCATATTTGCCAAGCCAATATCTGCATCTATTACTGCAACTTTAAGTCCTCTTTTTGCTAATAAAGAAGCAATATTCGCCGTAAATGTTGATTTTCCAACACCTCCCTTTCCAGAGGTTATTGTTAATAATTTAGTATTCGAAGGATTAATTTTTTGTTTTCTTTTTGTAAGATTAATTAATTTATTGGCTTGTGTCGAAATAGTATTAATCAACTTTTTTCCTACTTAACACATGTGTGCTTCATAAAGCAATCAATTAAAAATGATGAATTAGAAACCACTAAATCATCAGGAACATTCTGTCCAATTGACATATAAGTGATAGATTTTTTAGTTTTGTGTGCGAAAGAGATTAAGTTTCCAAAACTTTTAGTTTCATCAAGTTTTGTAAAAGTTAAATAATCAATATTAAGTCTTGAATAATTTGTATAAATATCCATTAAATCGCTTTGTTTAACATTTGCAGGAAGGACCAAAACTTTCTCAATTGGAAGTTCATCTACTTTTTTTTGAAACTCATTTATTAACTCTATTTTATCTATATCATATTGACTTGAACCAGCAGTATCTATAAAAATATAATTACAATCTTTTAATCTTAATAATGACTCTACCAAATCTTCTGGCTTTTTAACAATTTCTAAAGGTAATCGCATAATATTTGTATAAGCTTGTAATTGTTCAATTGCACCAACTCTAAATGAATCTAATGTTACAACACCTACTTTATAGTTTTCCCCTAATTTATAGGCATAACGAGCTGCTAATTTTGCTATTGTAGTTGTTTTTCCAACTCCAGTTGGTCCTACCATCATCATAATTTTTCTTTGATGCTTACGAAGTGGAACCTCATTTTTTATAGGAATGATTCGTCTAAGTATCAATTTAAAAAAATCATTTATTTTATGGGGATTAGATTTCATTCCTACAGGCAATTGTCTAATTGTTTTTTTCATTATAGTATATGTCATCTCTTGGTCAAACTCATTTGATTCAAAAAGATTATAAATATCCACAAATTCAGGTGGTATAGTTAAATCATAAAGTTGTGATTTGGGATCCCAAATTGATTTTTGAACTTGTTCAATTGCATCTTGCATTTTAAGAATTTCTTCTTTAAAGTCATACACTTTTGCAGAAAAATCTTTATCTTTTAATTTGCCATTACTTGTTACAATTTTTTTAGTAAAAGATGATGGCTTTTTATTCTTATTTGTATCATAGTCTTCTTCTAAGGCTACAACCACTTCGTACATGCTCTTTTTACTGTCTGGATCTGAGATTTTTTTTGTAGAAATTACTATTGCATCTTCTCCACACTCTTCTTGGGCTTTTCTTAAAGCCTTTGTTGGTGTTTCACCTAAAAATGATAGCATATTCATTTATCTCTTCCATCTTTATATATTTTTTCTACTTTCCCATTCTCTTTTCTTATTTTAATGTATTCATCATTTTCATACATTATTTTACCTGGTGTTTCAATTTGTATTGAGCCAAAATTAAATATAACTCTATTTGAATCCTCTTTTTTTAAATCACTGTGACAAATAATTTTGTCTTTTTGTAAATACTTACTTGTAAAATATTTTCTTTCTTTTAACTCTTTCAAACTAATAGGTTTGCAATCATCAGGTAGTTTTTCTATTTTCAAAATAGCAACATTAGATGGAGTTAATGCACTTCTAAAAGGAATATCGATTTTTGCAATAATAACTTCATATGAAAAAAGTTTTAGTGTAAAAAGAAAAAATAGACAAACTAAACTAAACTTTAATTTCAACTATATTCCCTCCACTTTGACTTGTTAATTCTTCAACAATATCTTTATACATTTGTTGAATTGGAAGAACAATTGAAGCTAATTTTGCATTTAATAGATGTAATTCTTGTAACTCTTTTTCTAAAGTATCTACATCATCTCTATAAGCATTAATATCAACACCTTCTTGCATTTTATTAACTAACTCATCGTTTAAGCTTTTTCTTAATTCAATTATTCTATTCATATATTCTTGTTTATCATCATTTCTATCTAAAAGTTTTTCATGATGTGCAGCTTTTATATCTTCAATATCACTATTTATTAAATCTTTCATCTTTACAACTAAAGAACTCATTTCTTCTGTAATATTTTTAATCATGTTATTGCCTAATTTAACTATTATTTTTTTTGCTCAAAAAATCATACAACATATCACTAATGCCCATTCCTCCAGCAACATCATTTGAAATTGCATCAGTATACATTCCTTTTATGATATCAGACCCTGCTCCTTCACCAGCTATTGGTGAAGATTTTAAAGAGACATCCATAATTTCTTTTAAGAAAAATGATTCGAAATTATCACATACCTCTTTTAACTTTTTATCATTTAAGTTATTAGTATTTACATTGTCAAATTTTTTTTGGTTTAATGTTGATACATCAACATTATTTGTTATATCCATCATTGTTCCAACCTATCAAAGAAATTTTCTTTTTCTAATATATTTTTTTGTTCCGTTGCAGAAACAAATCTTATTTCAACTCTTCTATTTTCTACTGCATTTTCACTTTTTGGTCTATACGAACTATATGCAGAAACTTTCAATTGAGCAGGATCTATACGATTTTTAATCAATTCTTTTACAACAGAAATAGCTCTTAATGCAGAAAGATCCCAACCATCTCTTGGGATAGTATCACTTTTAAAATTACTTCTATCAGTATATCCTATAATTTCTATATCAAATGTTTGAGGCATAGTTCTAATTACTCTCGCAATTTTAGAAATAAAATTCTTGGCTGACCTATTTGATAAGTCATATTCTCCTTCATTAAACATAATTGAAGAAGGGATATCTAAAGTAAATTCATTATTGCCTTCAGTAATTTGTACTTGCTCACTTTGAGTTGAAACTTGTTCATTAATCTCTTGAGCAATTTGGCTCATCTCATCTGCCGCAGCTGCTGTATCTTGAGCATTACTATCTGCATCATTTGATGCATCTTTTGATGTATTAGTTGATTCATCCCTTTTTACTGTATCTTGTGTTTGATCTAAAAAGCCCATAGCTTTTCTCATTATATCAAAATACTCTTCTACTTTCTTTTTGTCCATTACTGCCATAGACAATAAAAGAATAAAAAAAGTTAGTAATAAGGACATCAAGTCACCAAATTGTACTAACCAACCTGGCAAACATTTTGGACATTCAGGACATTTTTTATCAGCCATTGTTATACTTTATCATTGAGGAGATTCAACTAATATTGCATTTAATTTCATTTTAATATTACCAATTGATTCTTCTGCTGATATCATTGAAGTTCCAGTAATTATTACCTCACATGCAGTTACTTCTGTTTTGTGTTTTTGATCTAATTTAGATTCAATTAACCCAGCTATTAATGTACCTATTAATGCCCCATATAATGTTGTAATCAATGCGACAGCCATTGCAGGACCAACTGCTGCTGGATCAGAAAGATTTGCAAGCATAGCCACAAGTCCAATAAGTGTTCCAATCATCCCCATAGAACCAGCTGTTCCACCAATACTAGAAAAAACACCTATTAAAGAAGTATGTCTCTTATCCATATGCTCTAACTTTAACTCTAACAAAGGTACTAATACATCAGGTTTTGTACCATCTACTAATAATTGAAATGCCTCTTTAAAAAAAGCATTTGATTCAGTTAAAACTTTTTGTTCTATTTGCATAACACCGTGTTTTTTTACTTCAGTTGCATAAAAAATAATTTTTTCAATCAACTCAGGAAGTGGTTCAACTTTTGATTCATTCATAGCAATCTTAAATCCCGCACCAACTCTTTTTAACTCACTTGGTTGAAATTGCCCAGCAGTTACAGCAATAGTTCCACCAAATACAATAGCAACTGATGGAATATCAATATATGGACCAAATCCAACTCCACCAAGCATAATTGCAAGAGCAATTAGTGCCCAACCAGCCCCAAATCCTCCGACTGTACTCTTATCCATATTTTATCCTAATCCTAATTGACTTAATCGTGATGAATCATTTCCAATATTCTTAATTTTTAAACCAAATTTTCCTTCAACAATAACAGCCTCACCTTCCCCTATTTTAATTCCATTTACTAAAATATCTAAAGGCTCATTAACCATTTGTTCTAATTCAATAATTTCACCAATATCCCATTTTAAAATATCTTTTAATAAAAATAATTTTGTTCCAAGTCTAACACTTAGTTTTAACTTTATATCAAAAAGAAGTTTTAGATTTTTTGATGATTCATTAGATAATAAAGAATCAATGCCATTAGTAGTAGTTAAAGATGAAGAACCTTGAGAAGAGTTTTCATTATTTGAAATAACATCTGCTTCTTCACCTGTTATTTCTGAAAGAAAAGGAAGTATTACATCATCAAAAGAGATAATTACTTCAGATGTTTTATTATCTAAATTTAGTTTAAATGAGTAAGTATTATCATCATTCTTTTTCCCATTACATTCAATAATCTTTGAACCGAGAATTTCATGCTTAAGTCCTGAGATATCAGGGAAACCTTGTGCATTTGCTGATGTTGAGATACTTCCACATATATTTGAAACTATTTCATTTATTGCATCTGTAATTTCATCATCGATATGCTCTTTTAAATCTCCTGTTCCACCAAGCATTAAATATTCAAATCTTGCTGCACTAGAAGTTGGAATAAAAAAATTCCAAGTTGATGAAATATTTTTAAATTCAAATTTAACATCAATTTCAACACATTGAGAAGAATCAACTTTAGAAAAGTCAGCTTTTTCAACATTTTCACATTTGGTCGGTTGAGAGAGCAACTGCTCTAAAGTATTAGATAGCTCGTCTTTTAAAATATTTGATAAATCTGATGCCAAAGCCAAACCTTAATTAATTATTTTTATTTAAATTATCTACTAACTCATGTAAATGAGCTTTTACTTTCATCATATCTTCTGTTGGATATTTAAATTCAGCATTACCCCTTGTAACTTTTACAAAGAAGTCTTTTGTATCTTTATTGTAGCCAAACTTTACATTATCCAAAACAACTTCATTTAGCTTTTCACTTTGCTCGTTTGTTTTTGCATTTTTATATTTTTCATCAGGAACAATTTTGTCTTTTTCATCAACTTCTTGAACTTTCTGAATCTTAATATCATGGTTAGCTTTTGCAGCGTCGATTTCAGGTAATCTACCAATTTCCATAGCTTCTCCTTTATCAATTCAATTTAAAATATTATATCTAAAAAAATTTAAATTAATAAAAAATTAGAGACTTTCTAAAAATTTATCAAAACCTTCAATCTTAAAATCTATCATATCATCCAAATAAGGCTTTAAAAAAAATTGTTTTGCACTACTTATTTTTAATTCTTGAATCAACTGAACACCTGTTAAAAAATCTGCACCACTATCATTTAATAATCCCTTTATTAGGGAAATTTGAACAGATGCATCGTTATATCTATTATCATCTAAATAACAAGCAACTACTAAATACATAGTATATTTATCTTCAAGTTTATATTCACTTTGTAATGTTTCAATAAGACTTAAAGCTTTTTTAGGATAACCATCATGTAATAGTTTTAATGCTTTAGTTCTTAAATATGTTGGTGTAATATTACTTTCCATACTAAAATCTGCTTTATTAAACAAACCCAAAGCCTTTAATAAATCTATATAATATTGCGTGATTAATATTGAACCATCAAGAAAATTATTGTTAATTTTTAATGGAACTGTATCTTGTAATCTTGAAAAATAAGTAAAATCATTTTCATTTTTTCGTTTTATAACTTCTTTTAATAAAAAAGTAAGTGGTTCTTTAAAATTATCTTTTATTAAAGGTTCATCTAAAGTGGCTGTACCATCAATAAATTTAGGTAAAAAATCTAATGCTTTATAAAAAATAGTTTTAGTATAATGTTTAGGTTCTGTTGCTGTTCCAATTTTATCATTTATTATTAAATTATATATTTTTTGTCCAAAATATTGATACATACCTTTTTTTAGTTTAATGTTAGTATCCAAATAATCTTTATCACTAATTGTAGTATTAGAACGAATTGCAGTAATTAATGTCATTGCTGAATATAACTTATTTCCAGGATTAAGTTTTGTTGCTTGTTCAAAATATTTTAAAGCATTATAAAAATCATCTATTTGAGCATAAGATAAAGCTAAGTTATAATAAATATATGACTTGGTATCTTTATTTAGCATTTTTTTTAGTTCAGCAACTTTTTGTATTGGATCTTTTTTTATAAGTTTTAAAAATGAAGCATTATAAGAAATCATATCATCCAGATTATCTAAACTACTTTTATCTTTAAATATAAAACCTTTTGTAGAATCATACATAATCTCTTCATTATCTGAGAAAATATATGGAGCAAAATAATAAATATAATCAATTTTTCTATTTAAATCAAATTTTGTAATAAATTTAAAATACTCATCTGGTGTATATTTATTTTTGTTAAAAAACATTTTAAGTTCTAAATCTTTATTAGCTTCAAATGAAGATTTTCTTTCAGCTATTAAATCTAAATTATCATTTAGCTTTTCAAGATTATTTGATTTTAAATTACTAAAAACCATAAACCATAATATTTTATCTTTTGTAGTTAAATTAACATTATTAGAATAAGCTTTTGTTAATAATAAATCAGCTTTTTCATAATCTTTTAATTTAATTAATAATAAACCTTTTTTAAAATCAGAAGCATAATCCATTGTTTCCAAAAGAGAAAGTGCCATTTTATAATCTTTCAAGATTATAAAAGTATCAGCTATTAATCTCTTTGAATGTTCTGATAAATCTTTTTTTGTTTTAGCTAATTGGATGATTTTTTTTAAGAACTTTTCATTATCTGAAATTAAATATAAATAATAACAAGCAGACATGTATGAATAAGTATCTTCAGTAATAGCTGCATCATACGCATAAATTCTTTCTAAATATACTTTGGCATTATGCATAGAGTTTAATTTATAATATGCAATACCTATATTTAAATATGAGGGTATTTTTAAAAACTTAGAAGTATCTTTTAAAATATCTATAGCTTTTAAATATTCACCTTTTTCTAAAAGAAGAACCGCATTATTAAATTCTACTTGTTGAGATAGCATTTTTTGATTATTTTTCAAATCTTTGTATTTAAACAAAACATCAGGTTGTGATTCTAACTTTGAAATATCTTCATCTGCAAGTAAGTTAAATTGGAAAATAATAATTAGGAAAAAAAGTAAAACTTTTTTTCTATGAATAACTAGTTTAATAACAAGCTCCTATTAAATCATAGTATTGACTTGAGCATAGAGCTCTTCTGACCTCTTCTTAAGTTTATCAACTTGATGTTTTAAGTCATTGTTTTCAAGTTTTGAAGCTCTTAAATCATTTCGTGCAACAGAGAGATTATTTTCTGTATTTTTTAAGGCATCATCTTGCGCAATAACTTGTTTATTGTATCTTTCCATTAGTTGGGTATATTTATTTTTCTCTTCTTCTAATACATTCTTTTCTTCATTAATTTTTACATATAATGATTTATATACATTTGTTGTAGAAAAATAGTATAAAAGCATTACTAATAAAAACAAAATCAATAAAAAATTTTCCAAATTTAACCTCTTTAAAAAATAGATAGAGAAATCTATCTATTTTATTTATTATCGTTTTAACTGAATCAGTGTTGTTAGCAGTGCATCTGCCGTTGTAATTGATTTAGCATTTGCCTCAAATGCTCTTTGAAATACCATTAAGTTTACTAAACTTTCACTTAAATTTGCGGTACTTAACTCTAGGTTTTTACCTAAAATAGTAGCTGTTCTATCATTATTTATATTAAATGTTGGTTCACCACTTTGAGTAGTTTTTGCCAAAAGGTTATCTCCCATTGGATCTAATCCTCTTTCATTATTAAACAATGCAATAGAAACTTGTCCAATAGCAAACTCTGCTCCATCTTGTTTCATTATAATTAAACCTGCATCATTAACTGAAAACTCACCAAAACCGGAATCTGATATGCCAAGGGTATCAAGCCTCAATTGTAAAGAATCTTGAGAAGAAGTTTGATCAAGGGTAGTTTTGATTTCTAAAAACTCTGCACCTGTACCTTTACGACCAGAAGCATCAGCATTTTTATCAATACCACCAGCAAGTTTATTTATAGTTAAATTAGCTGGATAAACTGCACCACCTGAAGTTTGTTCAATAATTAAATTCCCATTAACAACAATTGCATTATATGGAGTGGAAACTGTTCTTCCACTAGCATTAGTCGCTGTATTCTTAGCAAATAAATCATTTAGTTTACCAGCAAGAGTATCTAAATCTCTAGGTGAATTTATACTTCCTCCTGTGGCACTTATGCCACTTATAACTGTACCATCACCTAAAGTTATAGCTGGAACAGTTATAGAAAAACTAGTTTGCCCATTTGCCAAAATAGCATCATTTCCTTTAAAGGTATAATTTGTTCCACTAGCTGCTGTTGTATAGCTTGCTGCCTTAGCAAATAATTCAGTACTAAATTCTACATCATACTCTTTTGCCTCAATAACAAGAGAACCATTGATATTTTTAGCTGTAAAGTATTTATTAAAATTAGCAACTGAAACTGATGTTCCTGAAGTAAGATTTGCAATAACAGTATCTATATTTGTTGTTGGATCAACACTAATTGCAGAACCAAAATTAATAGTTTTTTCTAAATCTTTATCATACACACTAAAATCAAAAGTGTATGAATCTGAACCATTAAGATTTAATTCTTCCATTGTAAAAACATCTCGTTGATTACCAGTAATAGCTTTAGCCAAAGCATCTCTAGCACTTTGTAAACCACCAAGACCCGTACCTACTTGTACATTTGTTGCACTTGTTGTTTCATTAAAAGATCCATAAACATAAGCACCAGAATACTCTCCAACTTCAGTAATCTTAAACTCTTTTCCAGGAACCATTGATTCTATTTGAATCATTCCGTGTAAAACATCTAAGTCTTTTGTAGACTTTGTAAAAGTATCAAAAGATTCAAAAGAATCTATTGCACTACCAGTTTCTGTAGTTCCTGTAATATCTTCATCTGTAACCGTATAAGCTACATATCCTGTTTTATCAGAAATTTGATCAGCTAGTGCTTTATATGTTGCTATTTGACTTGCTTCAACATCTGTTAACATTCTACTTCCATCATCAGACATTCTTGCAGTTTTAGGTACATATGTTTGAGATATTTTATCACCATTAATATATACATATATCAAATCTTGTTCTTTAGTTAAATCAGTACCAAGAAAATTGATTTGAGTTTTTTGAGCAATAGCACTTTGAGAAGGACCATCAGGATTATCTTGATATTCAGATAATGCATCTGAATAGTTTTTAATTAACTCTTTTACATCATCTATTTTTGATCCCTTACTCTTAAGTCCATAGCCAGAATAAACAGTAGATACATCATCTTTTGCAGTTTGAGTATAGTCTGTAGCTTTTGCGGTATATGTTTCAACTGATTTATTAAGACTTACTATTTTTGATGTTAAAAGTTCTGTATACGCACTTGTGAAAACATCAATATTAGGGTTAGTTGACAATCTATCTTGAGAAGTAATAGCACTCATTGCCCAACCTTGAACTTCATTCCCTGCTGCATCTTGCAAAGTTCCATTATCACCCATTCTAAAGTTACCAGCTCTTGTATAAAAAGTTTCACTAGTACCAGTTGAACTTTTATTACTTACAGTAAAAAAACCACTTCCTGATAATGCCATATCAAAATTAACTCCTGTAGATTTAAATCCACCTTGAGTATAAAGTTTTTCAGCATCTAGAATTTTAGCACCTTTTCCTATTTTGTCTTGATACATTTGGTCAGCAAAAGAGATTCTTGATGATTTGTAACCTATTGTATTAACATTCGCAATATTATGTGACTCATTGTCTAAAGCTTTTTGTTGTGCTGATAGACCTGAAATTCCTGTCCATAGTGCTCCAATCATGGCTTATCCTTTTAGATAAATTATAAACATTTTATGTTTATTAATTAATACTTCTTAAGTACTAATTAATAGACATCTTATGTAGTTTTAAGTTGTATTGCTGTCTTTAAAAAATCATCAGATGTTGTCATAGATTTTGAATTAGCTTCAAAAGCTCTTTGTGCAACAATAAGTTTCGTAAGTGCTGTTGATGTACTTATATTACTTACTTCAACACTATTTGCAGCTATATTATTTAATATATCTGCATTCTTTGGCTCACCAGAATCTTTTGTTTTTGTATATAAATTATCACCTTCTGCATTTAAACTTTGTTCATCAGGAAAATATACAGTTGATACTCTACCAACAACATAAGTATTACTTCCTTGTGTTAATAATAAAACTCCATCATCTGCAACACTAAATTTTGTATCATTATATGATGCTAAACCTATATTTGTTAATTTCAAGTTTATAGGTTCAAGGGTAAGTGTTGCTTGATTTGGTGCTGGAATACCATTTTGAATATCAAGAAACTTTGCATTTGCTAATTGTACAGCTTGATTTAAAGCATCTCTTGAAGACTCAACCATTGCTAAACCTGAACCTTTAATTGCATCAACGGTATCAACAGTTGCTTCAGTTGCGTTTATAGTTGGTGAAGTAATCTTTGTATTTCTTCCTGCTACTAAATTATTAATTGTTAAAGTACTTGTAGCAGGATCAAAAGAAGCGGAATATCCCTCTTCATCTGAAATCTGGTCAGCTAGTTTTTTCATAGTTGTTAAGGCATCAGTATCAAAATTTTGTTTAATTTCAACATTCCCTAGATTCAATTTTAAAACATCATTTGAATTATTTAATTTTGTTTCATAATCTTTGTAATTAATCTTTGATTCTTGAAAAGTAGAAGAAACTGAAACTTCATTTGGATTAGACTCTAATAATTTTAACTTATCTGTATAATCTTTTTTTAATAACTCAATATCTGAAATAACAGAATTTGCTGTTTTATAATTATTTCCTGAAACACCTACATCTGTTGCACTATCTCGGTAATCAGTTGATTTAGCATTAATTGATAAAGTTCTATCTTCTTGTGTAATTATTGCTGATGCTAATGGCATAGTATAATTATCACCAAAAGCAGTTGTACCATCAGAAGTTGTTGTAGATATAACTTTTGTTTGAAGTCCCATTACCTCTAAACCTTGATTATTTACAAGTATCCCATCTTTAGATTCTAAAAAGTTTCCAGCTCTAGTATAAAATGTTTTATTAGTCTCTGGATCAGTTACAACAAAAAAACCTTTACCTTGTATTGCAAAGTCGTATGGATTATTTGTATCCTTTACTCCGCCTTGTCTAAATGTTTTATTTATTGTTCCTTCTCCAACACCTTTTCCTTCTCCATTTTGATACATTAAATCAGCAAAAGAAATTCTACTTTCTTTATGAGCAATAGTATTTACATTAGCAATATTATTTGATGTTACATCAACATAATTAGATGCTGCACTAATACCTGATAATGCATTGTATAAACTACCATTCATAATTCTTTTCCTTAGCTATTTGTTGTTGTATCAGATGAACCAGTATTATTTTCAGCTGTAGTTGTATCATCACCAGTTGTTGTATCTGGTGGGTTCGTACTTCCACCTGATCCTGAAGTAGGAGTATAATTAATTCTACTTATGCTACTATATGGGATTTTAGTAGTTTCATTAGCATAAGTTAATTCACCCTTTTCATTTGTAATGATTTCAAGACCCTCTACATAAATTTCACCATTTATTGATTCTGCTGAACCAATTTGATAAGCTCTTCTAAGTCCATCATCTCCTAATTCATCAGTTTCAACTATTTTACCTATAACATTAGTTGCTGTTGATAAATTCATTTGAGCAAAAGATTGTTGTAATGCTTTCATTGAAGTTGACATATCTAAGTTTGTCTCAATTGTTGACATTTGCATTTGTGAATCAAGCATACTTTGTGAATCCATAGGCTTAGTTGGATCTTGTTGTTTCATTTGTTCTAACATTAAATTTAAAAAATCTTCATTTGTAAGCTTATCATTACTAATAGCTTGTGTATACTGCTGACCATTTACACCAGTAGCAGTACTTACTTGTACATTATCTGTAGTTGCCATAATTTTCTCCTATAACATATTTTCATCAAAGAAATATCTTACAACATTATCTGAATCCATAGCATCTTGAACTCTAACTGCTAATTTTTCATCAATAACGATAATATCTCCCGTACCAATAATTCTACTGTTAACATAAATATCACCTCCAGCTCCTGCTGCTTTGTCAAGTGATAATATGTCACCTTCACCTAAATCCAGAAAGTCTTTAATAGTAATATTTGCACTACCAAGCATTACATCTACAGTAATTTGAGTATCAACTAAAAGATCGTATGCTCTGTCATTAATTTCCATAAATTTAAGTCTCTTTGTTTAATTTTATAATGAATTATATCACAATGAATTAGATTTAATTTTATAAAAAGTAATAAAAATAGTTATTTCTAGATAGTTTTAGCTATATTAAGCTAATATTTATTTTTGTAGAATTTTACATTATAGAATCAAGTGATTCTAGCATTGAGTTTACTTTTGCTTCTATATTCCCATCAAAATTTCCTAGGTCACTGGCAATTACAACACCTCCAGCAGTTACATTTCCATCTTGAACTAAAGAGATATGAGTACCTTCAAGATTTAAGTCATTTTTCAAAAGTTCAAAGTCTCTAGGATTTAGATGAATCTTTACTTTTGAAGCAGTTTTAATTTTGTCTAATATATTATGAATAGTCTCTTTTGCAATTTTTGCTGAGTTTTCACCTATTTCTACTGAGATAATTTTTTGTGCTATTGAAATAGATGTTCTTAGAATCTTAGTTTCTAATTGAAATGTTGCTTGTTCAAAAAAAGCTGCATAATGTTTCAAATCTTTGATTGCTTGAACAACTTGATGATCTATATCTTTGCCACCTGCTAATCCAATATGCTCCAAGCCATCAACTTTTTGTTGAACAGCAGCAATTGTTCCTGCAAGTGCTTTAATTTCAGCTAATATTTGATCACCATTAATACTTACTTGCTTCTCATCTAATTTTGCAATCTTTTGCATTTGATCATTTTGAGTAATTTCACCAGTATTTAAAAAAGTTCCTAATTGAAAATTTTCAATTCCATCTTTTGATTTAATTACTTTTGCATTAGAGTATACATTGTTTTTTTCCATTTGTTATTCTACTTCCCTCTCAATTACACCCTCTTCAATAAGTTTTTGGGCTGCATCAAGCATTTTTCGTTGAGCTGATTCAATATCTTTAATTTTAACTTTTGTAAGCATTTCAAACTCTTCTTGAAATCTATCACTAGCTCTTTGTGACATTGCACTTCGTACAACGGCAAGATCATCTTCTGTTGCATTTTTCATAGCAACTGCAACATCTGCCATTTCTACATTTTGAAGTATTTTCATTATATCATCTTTATCTAAAGCAAGTAAGTCTTCAAATACAAACATGTTCTCTTTAATTTTTGTAGCTAGTGCTGTATCTACACCATTGATATTTTTAAGTATGTCTTGAGATTTTGGTCCCATTCTATTTAACATATCAGCAACAACTTTTACACCACCTACATCTACAATAGAAGATAAAAGTGATTCTAGCTTTTTTTCTAAAACTATTGAAATAGTTCTTACAACATCTGGTGATACATCTTTTATTGTAGCCATTTGCATTGTTACTTTTACTTTTACATCTTCATCCAATTGATTTAAAACATCAGCAGCACCATTTGCATTCATATGAGCTAAAATAACTGCAATTGTTTGAGGAGATTCTTCTTTAATAAAATCTGCTAATTGTTTTGGGTTAATAGCATCAAGATAATTAAATGATTGTGAAGCTAATTGCATTTTAGATAATTTAGCTAAAATTTCATCCGCATCACTTTTACCTAAAGATTTATATAAAAGATCTTTTGCATAATCATATCCACCAGAACTAATAAATCCTTTTGTTCTAGTATATAAATGAAACTCTTCTAAAATAGCTAATGAAGTATCTTTATCAATTGAGCCTAATTGTGTAATAGCCGTAGAAATATTTTCTACAATATGTCTAGGTAAATGTTGGAAGATTTTAACAGTTGCTTCTTCTCCAATTAATACAAAAAAGGTAGCCACTTTTTGTAGCATTGGCATACCCTTAGTCAGTTCATGATCTAGTGGGTTTTGCATCTATTTTCCTTTCTTATTATTATATTTTTTGCCACTATCTTCTGCTAATAGCAACTCTATCATTTTTGCCATTTCAGCTGGTTCATTATTGATTATTCTATCAATTTCTTCTATTAATACTTCATATTTAGCAGCTGATTCTTCATCTAATCCTTCAAGATTATTTAAAATCTGACTTCTTACTTTTGATTTTAACCTACCTTTTGCACTATCTAAATTAAATTCATCTTCTAATTTAGTGTCATCAGTTACGCCAGGAATATTAATATCTTTACCTTTTCCACTACCAGCTTTTCCAGTTCCTGCACTTCCAAGGCCATCACTTAAAATTACGACATCATTTTTGACAATAAATTTTCTATAAAAAATAAATAATAAAATCATTGCTATTAAGTATTGGAAGTATTCACTAAATTCAGCCAAAATAGCTTTTACCATACCAATTGTATCACCAGAATCTTCAACTATTGGATTACCATTTGCATCAAGATTTGATTTATTATCATAAGTAACAAACTTGAAATCTTTTACAGTGATTTTATCACCTCTTTTTTCATCATAACCTATTGTATCTTGAACTACTTCTACAATATTACTAATAAACTCATCTTTATTTTGAACATTAGTTAAAGCAGCAGAATCAAAAGTTACAGCTGCTGTAATTTTATTTATGGTTGAATAGTTTTTTTCTTCATGGTCTATAACCCTTTTGGAAATTTCATAATTTATTATATTTTTAGAACTTTCATTTTTTGATGAAGTAGTTCCCTTATTCCCCTCAGGTTGCGGTGCTTGAATATTACTTTGTACACCAGGAACTGCCGCTGTATCTTTTACAACCCCATCAGAAGAAGAAGTATTCTCAGTAGTTTGTTGACTTCTAATAGTTCCTTCTGGCTCATAGATCTCTTCTTGAGTATGTTTTTTAGAAAAATTTAGACTTAATGAAACTCTAGCTACTACTCTTCCTTTTCCAACAAAAGGTTCTAATAAATCTACAATTTTGCCTTCAAACTCTTTTTCTAATCTTTTTTTATACTTATTTTGGGTTACTGAACTTAAATTGTCTGCTTCTTCTTTTGATTGTTCTAAAATTGAACCATCTTGATCTATAAGTTTAATATTTTCAATTGTTAAATTAGGAATTGCAGAAGCAATAAAGTTTTTGATTCCATCGATTTGTTTTTGAGTTAAAAATACACCTGGTTTTAAACTTAAAACTGCAGATGCTGTAGGAGGTGTTTTTCTTTCTGTAAAAATTGTTTCTTTTGGAATAGCTAGTTTTACTGAAGCTCTTAATATTCCAGATAGTGATTCCAATGCTCTTGAGAGTTCACCCTCTAAAGCTCTTAAGTACTTAACCTTATTTTCAAAGTTAGTTGTACCTAAAGAAGATTTCTCAAAAATTTCCCAACCAACATGCTTATTTGTTGCAGCATCACTTGTTACTAATTTTATCTTTGCAATATTTATAAAATCTTTTGATGTTTTTAAAGTAAGAGAATTACCACTTCCAACAACTGAAAATAAAATTCCAGATGCCTCTAATTCACTTGAAGCTAACATAACTTGGTTTTTTGTAAGATTAGTGGCAATTGTGTAGTTTAACTTACTATCTTCAGCTTTTACATTCGAATAAATTAATAATCCAAGTAGAAGAACTAATAAAAGGGAAAAACCTCCTATTATTACAGCTCTTTGAGCAGAATTTAAATTATTTACAAACTTTAAAAGTTGATCCATATATTATTTATCCTAATTAGTTTTTGGCAGAAGCGTCTATAACTGATGTGAAAAAAGTAACATCTTTTCTTATTGAACCTTGTATTGCTTGAAACATTGTATTATTTTTTGCCATTTCACTCATTTGAGTATCCAAGTTTACATTATTCCCATCGTTTTGTTCTTGTAAATTCTCAACTTCATAGACTTCCATTTTTGAATTCTTATCATTATTTTCTTTTGATTTAATATGATTTTGATTAGTTGTAACTAATTGTAAATCTTTTTGCTTATTTTTTTCTTGTAATTGTGATTCAAAACTTAAGTCTTTTGTCTTATAATCAGGAGTATTTATATTAGCAATATTACTAGATATAACCTTTTGTCTCTCTGCCCTATAACTTAATGTATTAAATAAAAGTTCGCTTACATTACTTGGTTTCATAATTAACCATTACCTAATTTTTGGATTATTGTTTTATTCATACTATCAATACCGGTTATGCCTTTTTGTGATTGCTCATAACTTCTTTGAGCTTCAATTAATTGAACCATAGCCATAACACTATTAACATTTGATTGTTCTAGAGAACCTTGAAGTACAAAATTTTCATTGTCTTCCATTGCCTGAACTTGTACTGCTGCTTGTTGTTCATCTTTTAATTTGTAATTATTATCTCCAAATTTTTCTAAATTGTTGTAATCAATATTAAATACTCCAATCGCTTGTTTGTAACCTTCTTCAATAGCTATTGGCTCTCCATCTGCACTTAAAACATTATTCCCTTTTGAATCAACTAAAAAACCATCAAGGTTTTTAAATGAACCATCTTTTGTATATTCAACATTACCATTTTGGTCTAAAACTGCAAAAAAAGTTTGAGGCTCTTTTAAAGCAAAATCTAAATCATTTCCTGTTTGAACTATTGGACCTTGTGAACTATCAATAAATTTTTGATCGATTTTAGGAACTTTATTTGTCAATTCATTTATATACTCAGACTTTTTACCTTCAAGGTTTGCTTTTAATAAATAATTGTTAAAAGTACCTTCAGCTAAGTTTTCTTGCTTAAATCCTATAGTTCTACTATTTGCCAAATTATTAGACACAGTATCAACTCTATTTATTTGATTTACCATTGCTGCTGCTAGTGGATACATACCTTGATTCATAATTTAATCCTTACTTTTTCCAAATTCTGCAATTAATGATTCTAAATCATCACTATTTACCAAATCATTAGAAGTATCTCCTGGTAAATGAGTAGCACCAGGGATATTAACACTATTTGTTTCATCATCAAATATAGAGTTTAGTTGACGAGAAAGATTTATCACTAAGCCCATTACTCTTTCTATTTTTTGTCTATTTATATCATGAAACTGCATTAATTCCATTGTTTCAAAAAGTTCTTTATCTCTATTATGAAGTCTAGATTGAATCTCTTTTGGTTTATCAAGAAGCTCTTTTACTGATTCTAAATTTTCTGAGAATTCTTTTACATTTGGAAATTTTTGATTTAACATCTCCAACATCTTATGTTGAGATTGAATAAAACCATCTAAAGATTTAGTTGTTTTTCTAAGCTCTTCATTATCTTCTAAAATATAACTTAAGGCATCAAATATTTTAGTTGCTTTTTCTTCTGAGTCATTAGCAACTTCTCCCAATTGATTAGGTATATTTATTTGTTCAACATTAACAACATTATTTCCTCTTTTTTTATTAGGAGGAGTACTTGTTACTTCTGGTTCTTCCTGAGGTTCTTCTTTTACTTCAACTTTATCAAGTTCATCAATCGATTCTGCATCAAGATTAAGGTCTAAATCTTTTAAATAATCATCATCAGATGATTCACTTTCGCTATCTTTATCATTCTCTAATCCAGCAATTAAATCATCAATTTCACTTGTATCAACAGTTTCATTACTTTCAGACTTATTGACAGTTTCAGTACTTTTTTCATCATCTGAAACAATACCATTAATAATTGAGTCTATTTCATCACTAGAAACTGAAATTTCTTCTTCTGGTTCATCTTCTAGAGAGTTTAATAAAGCATCAATATCATTATCTGACATTTTTTCTGTACTATCTGTTTCTGGTTCTTCAGAACTTTTAGATGTAGTATCTGAAGAATCTTCATCTTCTACTTTTTTATTTGACAAATTTGTTTCTGCAATTAAATTTGCAATATCATCCTCAGACATGTTATCAGAATCATTTTCATCTGATGATGTATCATCACTTGTAGAATTTTCATTTTCAGAGATATCTAATCCATTCATTAAGGCTTCGATTTCTTCTTGACTCATACTCATAGTTATGCCTTTTTATTTAACTATTTTTTAAATACACCATCTAATTTTTCTTTTAATATCTCTGCATTAAAAGGTTTAACAATATAATTATTTACTCCAGCTTTTAAAGCAGTAATAACTTCCCCTTTACCGCCTTCAGTAGTAATCATAATTATAGGTGTACTTTGATGATTACCCTCTTTTCTTACTTTTTTAACTAAATCTAAGCCATTCATATTAGGCATATTCCAATCAGTTAAAATAACATCGTATTGTTTGCTAGCCAATTTATTCCAAGCCTTTACTCCATCTTCAGCTTCATCGAAATCTTCTTTATCAATTCCTAACTGCATCACAACATTACCAATAATTCTTCTCATAGTAGAACTATCATCAACTATTAGTATTTTCATTTATACACCTTTGTTAAATTTAAAATTTCTTCTATTATAATTAATTTGTTTTAAATCTATACTTAATATTAGGTATATTTGTCTTCAAATTTATTTGAATTTAAAAATTCTTTAAATATAATGTATAGTATTTTGTCAATAAAGGATTCACCATGATAAAAGGAATGTATACAGCAGCCTCAGGAATGTACGCTCAGCAGCATCAAATTGATGTTACTTCAAATAATATTTCAAATGTAAATACGGCTGGATTTAAAAAAGACAGAGCTGAATTTCAAGACTTAATGTATCAAAGATTAAATTATACAGGTGGTGCCACTAGTCAAGACACTAGAAATCCAACAGGAATTGATGTAGGTTCTGGAGTTAGAATTTCAGGTATACAAAAGTCTTTTACAGAAGGTGACCTACAATCAACAGGTAATGACTTAGATATAGCCATAGAAGGTAAAGGCTTTTTTAGAATAACTATGCCTGATGGTGAAACAGCATATACTAGAAATGGACAATTCAAAGTTAATAGTGATGGTTCAATAGTAAATGGCAATGGATACTTATTAGATCCTGAAATTGTTATCCCAGATAATTTAATAAAAATAAATGTAGCTGCAGATGGACTAATCACTGCAACTGATCCAACAACAGGTGAAGAGCAAGAAGTTGGGCAAATAACTTTATCGGATTTTGTAAACTCAGCAGGGCTAGAACCATTGGGTGAATCACTTTTCAAAGCCACAACAGCCTCAGGTGACCCAATTGATGCAAATCCTACAGAAGAACAATTTGGAAATCTTAGACAAGGATTTGTTGAAATGTCTAATGTAAAACTAGTAACAGAGATGGTAGATTTAATAACTGCTCAAAGAGCTTATGAAGCAAATTCAAAAGCAATTCAAACTGCAGATAAGCTATTAACAATAGCAAATCAATTAAAAACTAGTTAATAATTAGGTTAAAATGGATTTAGAAGAATTAAAAAGACTCAGAGAGCGAAATTTTTTAGATCATAAAAAAAAGAAAAGAGAATATTATCTAAAAAAGAAGTTGGAAAAAGAGTCTAACGAATCATTAAAAAAGTCTAAACAACAAATTTATGATTATGAAAATGATTTAAATATTGATAATTTCGATTTAAAAATAAAAGAAATTATTAAAAAACAAAAATCCCATGTAGATAGCAGAAAAGATAAAATTATTCAAAAAATAAAAGACTACAGAAATCAAAAGAAAAGCTATTATCTAGAAAATAGAGAAAAAAGACTAGAATATGACAAAGAATACAGAGAAAAGAAAAAAGAAGAACTAAAAGAATACAGAAAAAGATATTACGAAGAAAACAAAGAAAAGATATTACTAAGACAAAAAGAATATAGAAAATCATCATCTAAAGAGTAAAAATGGCAGAAAATAAAGAAAAAACTGAAGCAGAACTTTTAGAAGAAACTATGCAAAACTTAGGTTTAGAAGAAGTTCTTGACGAAAAGAAAAGTGAAGATTTATTAGTTGAGGGAAGAAAGTCTTCTCTTTCCGATGAAGAAATAGAATCTTTAATAAGAGATGACGATCCTTCAGAAGATGAAGAAGTAATAGAAGAGATTCAAAGTAATAGTAATGAACCTAAATCTACAAATTCAAATGAAGATGAGATTTCACCTGTTGATGATATTAACTTAAATAATGCATCCACTAATTATGGTGAAGATATTGAATTAAATGAAGAACTTCCAATTCAGAAAAAACAAAATAAATTTATCAAAATACTTACAATAGCAGTTTCAATATTATTATCTTTAGTTTCAATTGGTGCAGTACTTTATTTAATTGGAGTTTTTGATCCAGAACCTGTTGTAAAGCAACCAAAAGCACAAGAAGCTAAAGTTCAAAAAGAAGAGTACCAATTTACACCAAATGATATTGATGCTAATCGATTGAACAAAAAGTTAAATCTTTTAACAAAATATGAAATAGTTGAAAATTCTACTACAGAAGAACAAAAAGCTCAAGAGAAAGAGAACTTATATCTTGAAGCAAAAAAACAACTAGAAATGGAAAGATTAGCAAAAATTGAGAAAATAAAAGAAGCTGAAAGAAAAAGAATGGAAGAAGAACTTCCAGCTATTAAAAAACAAAATATTGATGATAATATAGATAAACAAATAGATAATGTTATCACAAAAGATGATACAGCAAAAGAAGAAAATACAATTACAGATAATACTTCTACAGATAATACAGATACAACAACTGTAATAACAACTACTCCAAGTGAAAATACATCAGTAACTACAAATACTCAAGAAGAACCAAAAAAAGTTGAAGAAACAACTCCACCAACAATTGAAGACACTACAAAAGAGAGTGAAGTAGTAAAGATAGATCCGGCACCACCAGTTAAAGAGAAGGTAAATCAGTTTGTAAAAGTTATAAAAATACAAACAAAAAGCAAAGATATATACAAATCATATCTTGATCAAATTTATTCAGTTAATGATAATGTAACATTATGTAGAGACTATCAAAACAATGTAGAGATCTTTGTAGGTCCATTTGAAAACGATATAGAAAGAGAAAAAGTTGCCGAAGAGTATTTACTTAAATATAATATAAATGTTGAGATTTATGACTATACAACTGAAGAGTATGATAAAAGATGTAATTACTAGCTATTTTCTAAAATAGCTCTTGCATCTTTTGCTTCAATTTTTTTACTTTTAATATCTACACTTTTGATGTAGTTTTTTTCATAAGGAAGTAAAAAAGTTTTGGGAAGATCTTTTTCCACCAAAGATTTTTCTGTTTTAATCTCAAAATAGTCACCAAGTGGATACCTATGAATTTCAACAATCGATCCTAAGTTTTCTCCATTTTCAAATACCATACAATCTATTAAATCAAACCAAAAGAATTGGTCTTTATTTAATTTGCAATTTTCTTTAGTATTTTCTTGTGTTGTAAATAGTTGTTGATTTGTTAGTTTTTTTGCGTCATCAATATTATTAATTTCATCAAAATTAATAGTACCTCTTGATTCATTAAAACTATTTACGGTAAGTGAATTACCTTTGTTAGTTATAAATATAGCACCTTTTTTAAATTGCTCTGGAAAATCAGAATCAAGGAAGATTTTAATTTCTCCATTTAATCCTACTGATTTTCCAAGCTTAGCTACATAGATTTTATTTTCCATCTTAAGTTAGTTTGCAACTACTTGTATTTTATATGATACTCCGTCTTTTGCTTTACAGCCATTAGCCATAGTTTTTAAAGCATTTATCATATTTCCATTTTTCCCTATAAGTTTTCCCACATCGTGAGTATCAGCACTTATAGTAACTTCAACAAAAGTATCGTCAATTTGCTTTTCAGATACAACAATTGAGTCTGGATTACTAGCAATAAGCTTAACATAGCTTTCAATGAAGTTTTTAATCATGTTAAAACTTATTTTGCTTCAGCTAGTTTTTTAACTTTTTCAGAAGGTTTAGCACCAACACTTACCCAATAGTTATATCTTTCTTCGTCAAGTTTTAGTACTTTTGGTTCTGCTACTGGGTTATAATAACCAATTGATTCAATCCATCCTGAATCTCTTCTTTTTCTTGAATCTGTTACAACGATTCTATAAAATGGTTTTTTGTTTCTACCCATTCTTGTTAATCTAATTACTGTCATGTATTTCCTTTTTTTATTTAATAGTATTGAATTCTAAACTTACCTTAGAAGTTTACAACTCAACACTATTTATTTTTATTTATTTATCTTGGTAGACCTTGCATCCCACCAGGACCTTTCATTTGTGACATCATGCTTGATAAGCCTTTCATGCCACCTTTATTTGATAATTGTTTAGCCATTTTTGATGCACTTTTAAATTGTTTCAAGATTTTATTAACTTGTACTTCTGATAAACCAGAACCTTTAGATAATCTCTTCTTTCTACTTGGATTTAAAAGAGATGGCATTTCTCGCTCTTTTGGAGTCATAGAACCAATTAATGCTTTGATTCTTTTTATCTCATCAGAGTTTTCAAAATCCATATCTTTTAGTTGTCCAGCCATTTGTGACATACCTGGAATCATTCCTAAAATAGATTTCATAGAACCCAACTTACTCATCATTTTAAGTTGTTCTAAAAAGTCATTAAAGTTAAATTCACCTTTTTTGATTTTTTTAGTAACTTCTTTTGCTTTTTTCTCATCAATAATTGCTGATGTTTTTTCAGCAAGTCCTTCCATATCTCCAGCACCCATAAGTCTAGAAACAATTCTATCTGGAATAAATACTTCCAAATCTGGCATCTTTTCACCAGTACCAATAAATCTTAAAGGAACACCAACTTGGTCAGCTAATGATATAGCAACTCCACCTTTAGTATCACCATCATATTTTGATAATATAACTCCATCAATACCAATTTGCTCTTTAAAAGAACTTGCAGTTTTTGTTGCATCATGACCAGTTAGTGAATCTGCCACATAAAAAATCTCATCTGGATTTAGGGCGTCTTTTACTTTTGATAATTGATTCATTAATTCTGTATCAATTGCTAATCGTCCAGCTGTATCAACTAAAAGTACATCATAAAGTTCTTTTTTTGCTTTTTCTTGAGCAGCTTTTGCAATTTTAACTGGATCTTTTTCATTATCATCAAAATACAAATCAACTTCAATTTGTGCACATATTTGTTTTAGTTGTTCAACTGCTGCTAGTCTTTGTAAATCACAAGCAGCTATTAAAACTTTTTTCTTTCTTTGTTTTAAATAATTTGCAAGTTTACCAGTTGTAGTTGTTTTACCTGACCCTTGAAGACCAGTCATTAAAACAGTTGTAGGAGGAGTATTTGAAAAAACAAAGCCTTGATTACCCTCAGCTGTTAAAATGCTTGTTAAGTTCTCTTGTAAAGCTTTTAGAAAGGCATTTTGACCTATTCCTAACTCTTTTGTTCTTAATTCAACATTGTTTATTAAATCTCTTGTAGTTTTATGGTGTACATCTGCTTTTAATAGTGCTTTTCTAAGTTCAGTTGTCGCTTTTTTTAATGACGCGGCATCATCTTTAAATCTTACTTTATTTACTGCACTTTTAATCGAACCAGTTATTACATCAAACAAAACTCTACTCCATTTTTAAAATTGAGTGATTTTACTAAAGTTAAACTTTATATATCTTTAATTGAGTCAACTTTAAGTTAAATTTAAACATAAAATTTAAATTTTTATTTATTATATGGCTATTTTAAGGGTTTTTAGTAATTTGTTTAAATTACTAAACCTTAAATTTTATTTAAAGTCCATAGATGTTAAATTCTCTTGGAACCTTTGCTTCAAATGTGTAGTCAAATATTTTAGTTATTTTAGAATGTAATAAAACTCTATTTACATGTGTTGAAGGTTTTCCATAAACATTATCTCCAATAATAGGGTAATCAATATAATTCAAGTGAACTCTAATTTGATGAGTTCTTCCTGTATCAATTACAACTTTTATTTTTGATTTATTTCCTTCGATAAGCATTGGATAAACTGTAGTTTTTGCACTTTTACCCTTTTTCATATCAACTTTACTTCTAGCAACACCTTTGTTATTTTTGATAGTTAAAATTGGTTTATCAACTACAATCTCATCAATAACTTTTCCCTCAACAATAGCCACATACTCTTTATATACATTATTGTTTTTGAACTCTCTTATGGCTCTTGTTTGAAACTCTTCATTTTTTGCGAAAAGCATAACTCCACTTGTCTCTTTATCTAATCTATTTAATAATAAATAATTAGGAAACTTTCTTGATATTTCATCTGCTGTTAAAAAAGCTGGTTTATCAACAGCTAAAATATCATCATCTTGAAATATCACTTTTATAGGAGCAACTTCTTTTACAATAAATGTTGTATTTTCAGAGATATCACCCCTTGCAATTAAGACTTTTTTGTCTCCAACTTTTACTAAGCCTTTGTCAATTAAATCTTTTGCTTTACTATTTGATATATTTTCTTGTTTTGCTAATACTTTATAAGCTTTATCTTGTCCCATTTATTTCCCTTAATATTGGTTCTATTGTTCCAGTCTGTTTTAAAGAGGCTGGTTTTAGATTTTTTATATCTCTCATTATATCTTTTAATTGAGAGTTTTCTACGATTTTATAATTCTCAATACACTCAAAAAGAGCTTTTTGATTAAAGTAGTTTTCACCACTTATTACCCTACAATTAAAAAATGCAGGTTCAACTGGATTGTGTCCACCAATTTTTTCAAATGCCCCGCCAAGTATAACTGCATCTGATATTTCATAGATATTATTTAACTCACCCATAACATCTACTAAAATTATATCACTTGAAAAATCATTTTTCAAGGAAAACTTATGATAAGTAATATCTTTATTTTTTATAAACTCATTTATAAGAAGATTTACTTTTTCAAACCTCTCTGGGTGCCTTGGAACAATAATTAACTTCCCAAACTCTTTTTCATAGGAATTTAAAATTAGTTCTTCTTCATTTTCATGGGTGCTACCAGCTGTTATTATAAACTCACTTGGCTTTTTGTATTTATTACTTCTTTTTGGTAGCGTTGCTAATTTTATATTTCCTATTACCTCAATATTTTTTGCACCCAACTCTTCAAGTCTATTTTTGTCAATTTCACTTTGGGCAAAAACTTTATCAATATTCTTAAAAATTCTTTTGTAAAACCAAGAGAACTTTTTATATGACTTATATGACCTATCACTAATTCTTGCATTTATCAAAATAGTTTTTGTTTTTTTAATTTTTGCAACTAAAAAAAGCATATACCAAAGTTCTGCTTCCATAACTAAAAGAACTTTTTGTTTTTTGATCCAAAATGGAAGTAAAAGTTCATATGGTAAAAATCTTACATTTTTACTTAATTTTTTAGCTTCCTCAAAACCTGTATTTGTAATAACTGATATATTAACATCTTCATTCAAAGCTTCTACAATTGGCTTTATTGCTTTTGTTTCACCAAAAGAACATACATGAAACCAAATTTTTGATTCACTAAAAGAGTTATTATCTTTTAAAAAAAATCTTGCAGGTAAAGCTTTTTTATATTTTTTGTTTTTTGACTTAAATAAAATAAAGGGGATTGCTAAAATATATAGTAGTAAAGATACTAAAAAATAAAATATTGAGAAGAGGCTCAAGATTAAGCCTCTACAGTTTCTTCTTCTTTATAAATTATTCTTCCACAATGTGGACAATTGATAATTTCTTCTGATTTAATTATTTCTGCATAAGTTTGGTCACTTATTTTCATAAAACAACCATAACAAGCCTGTTTTTTAACAGGAACAACAGCAGTATCTTTTGCCCATCTTTTAATTTTTTCATAAAAAGTTAAAACTTTATTATCAAAATCAGCTAATAGCTCTGATCTATCTTGATAAACAACATTTCTTTCTTTAGTAATCTCTTCTATAGCACTATCAACAGCTACTTGTAACTCTTTGATTCCAGTTTCTTCTTCAGTTAATTTCTCTTGTAACTCTTTTAACTCTTCTTCTTTTACAGTTGATAGTTTGTCAAGTCTTTCAATTTCTTCATTTGCGAATGAAATTTGCTCTTTAGCAATCTCTTCTTCTAATTGTAAAGCTTTAACTTCTTTTTCTGTTTGAACTACTGCACCTTTTTTAGATATATCATCTAATTTCGATTTTAATTCAGCTAAGTGAATATTATTTTTAGTTCTTTTTGATTTTATCTCATCAATTTGAGCATAAGTATCATTTATACCTTTTTTAATCTCTTCTGCAATTTCAACAAAAGTTGCTAGTTTTTCTTTTTCGTTGTCAATTTGTGGTTCAAATGAACTAATTTTGCTGTCAAATTTTGATAATTTGATTAAATCCTCTAAATACTTGTTCAACCGTTTCTCCTTGTATTATAAAAACTGAATGGATTTTTTGAATTCGCCATTATAGCTGTTAATTTATTTTTTTTCAAATATTTTTCAATAAGAGAGTATAAAAGTTCCGTAAAATGGTGTTCACTTTCATAATGTCTTATGTCAATTAATGAAATTCCTCTTGTTTTAGCATCCATCGCATCGTGATATTTTATATCACCAGTTAAAAAACAATCAGCTTTAACTTCCGATAACATCGACATTCCTGCCCCTGTTACTAAGGCAACTCTTTTAACCTCATCACTACACTTTACAAATTTCAATTCATCAATATTTAATTTTTTTGATATTTCTTCACAAAATTTATCAAATGAAGAATTTACCTGAGCATATGAGATAAATTCTTCACTATTTTCTAAATTTAATCCCAAAATCTCTTTTCCAACATATTTATTCAAATGTGTTTTATCTATATTTGTATGCATTGAAATTAATGAAATATTTTTTTGTATCAAAATTCTTAAAAGCTTTGTAGAGTAAGAATCAAAATTAACTCTTTTCAAAGGTGAAAAAATCAAGGGATGATGAGTAATAGCTAAAGAATTCTCTTCCATATTCGAAACTAACTCTTCATCCAAATCTATACTAATATAAACTTTTTGCACCTCTTCATCAAAACTACCTACAACTAGTCCAGAGTTATCCCACTTCTCTTGTAAATCAAAAGGTGAAAGTGAATCTAAATAGTCATAAATATCTTTGATTTTCATTATTTTCCAATTCTTTTTAATCTATCTTGTTCTTGTTCTTTATATAATAAAGCACAACCTTGTGAAAGCTCTCGCACTTTTAAAATATAATTTTGTCTCTCAGTTACAGATATTGCTTTTCTTGCATCAAGTGTGTTAAAAGCATGACTTGCCATCATACATTGATCATATGCTGGAAGGGGAAGTCCTGCTTCTAAACATGATTTACACTCATTGAAGGCATCATCAAAGTGCTTAAATAGCATATCTACATTAGCTACTTCAAAATTATATTTGGAGAATTCATATTCTGCTTCTTTATGAACATCTGCATATGTTGTTTTGCCATGAGCATTTTCGTTCCAAACTATATCAAATACAGAATCAACCTCTTGTAAATACATAGCTAATCTTTCAGTACCGTATGTAATTTCAACAGCAACAGGATCGCAAGCTATTCCACCTACTTGTTGGAAATATGTGAATTGAGTAACTTCCATACCATCAAGCCAAACTTCCCATCCAAGTCCCCAAGCTCCTAATGTCGGAGATTCCCAGTTATCTTCTACAAATCTAATATCATGCTTAGAAACATCTAACCCTAGATACTCTAAAGATTGTAAATATAAGTCTTGTATATTATCTGGACTGGGTTTGATTAAAACTTGAAATTGATAGTAAGCCCCTAGTCTATTTGGGTTTTCTCCATATCTTCCATCCGTTGGCCTTCTACTTGGTGCTACATATGCTGTACTCCAAGGTGTTGAGTCTAAACTTCTTAATAGTGTTGCAGGATGAAATGTTCCAGCACCAGCTGGTATATCATAAGGTTGAACAATGTTGCAACCCTGCTCTGCCCAGAATTGTTGTAATTTTAAAAGAAGTTGTGAAAATGTAATCATCTATTTTATCCCTAAAGCTTTGTTTTTTTCTCTTTGTTAAAATTCAAATATCACACTATTAGTTTTAATCCAAATAGTGTGATATTTTAAACTATATTAGTACTTCTATAGTTTTAGAATCAACTTCTACAGCTTTACTTTTTACTATTCTATCTTCTTTTAATTTTATAGCAAGTTCTTTATCTGTAATTGCTAAGATTTGAATAGCTAAGTATGCAGCATTAATAGCTCCAGCTTTTCCAAGAGCAACAGTTGCAACTGGCATTCCTGAAGGCATTTGAACAGTTGAAAGCATAGCATCCATACCATCCATTGCCCCACCTTTCATAGGTACTCCAATAACAGGTTTAGTTGTAGCTGATGCCAATGCACCTGCAAGATGTGCAGCCATTCCAGCAGCAGCAATAAACGCTATTGCACCTTTCTCTTCAGCTTCTTTAACATAAGTTTTAGTTCTCTCAGGAGATCTATGCGCAGAAGAGATTATCATTTCATATTGAACATTGAATTGCTCCAATGTCTCAGCACAGTTTTTCATAATTTCATAGTCAGATTTACTACCCATAATAATAGAAACAAAATTCATATTTTTCCTTTAATATTTTTTATAAATAGTGGCGATTATACCAAAAAATATCTAATTATTTTATAAATTTAAAAAGCTAATTCTTTTGCCTTTTTAAAATCTTTTTTTCCGCTTCCTAATCTTGGTATATCTTCTACAATTTTTATACTTGAAGGAATCATTAATTTATTATCAAATTTTTTAATAATCTCATCTTTTAGTTTTGCAACTTCTTTTTCATCAATATGGGAAATAAGTAATATTATTTTTTCACCTTTTTTTTCATCTTCTATGGAAGTAACTATGAAATCAACTTCTGAGTTTTCATCTTCAAATAAAAGTTTTGATATTTTGTCTTCAATACTTGCTAAACTTATCATTTCACCACCTAATTTTGCAAATCTAGAGTATCTATCTACTATAGTAATAAAACCATCTTTGTCAACTCTTCCTTTATCTCCTGTTATATAAAAAGTTTTCCCATCAATTATTTTTAATACTTTTGATGTTTTTATTTCATCTTTTAAATAACCTTTCATAACTTGAATTCCAGAGATGATTGTCATACCCTCTTCACCTGTTGCTAACTCTTTAAAAGTATCTGGATCTACTATTTTTATAATTGTTCCTGGTATTGGCATACCTACACTTCCTTTTTTTGAACCTACTTGAATCGAGCCGTCAATTGCTAAAGTATCTGGTATATTGCAAGCAACTACGGGAGAAGTTTCACTTGTACCATATCCTTCTAAAATCTCTTTTTCAAACTTATTTTTAAAATCAACTCTTACCTCATCTCTTAGTTTTTCAGCTCCTGCAACTGCAAGTCTTATACTTGTAAACATAGTTTTATTTACTTTTGGATTTTTTGTATAAAGTCTATAAAAAGTTGATGTTCCAAACATAATTGTAGCTTTGTATTCATCTATCAATTTCCCTAATCCAAAACCATCAGTTGGATCTGGGTGAGCTACACATTTAATCCCTTCAATCAAAGGTAAAAAAGTAGTTACAACTATACCAAAAGCATGAAATAAAGGTAATGAACCTACAATAATATCATCATGTGTCGCATTTACTATTGTAGCTATTTGTTGAGAATTACCCAAGATATTATCACTTGTAAGTTCGATTCCCTTTGGTAAATCTTCGCTTCCAGATGAGAATAGAATCATAACAATATCATCTTTTTTGATTTTTGTTAAATAAAAAGGTTTTAATAAAAATGCTGGTAAAAGTTTAATACTAAGAAGAGTAAATAATCCAGATACTTTTGATATCTTCTCTTTTAACTCTTCCACATAAACTACATCAACTAACTCAAATATTTCTTTTACATCTATACCTTTATTTTTCAATTTTTCAACAAATTTTTTTGAAGTAATTATTGTTTTGATTTCTGCTTGTAAGATAGCTTGTTTTATTGAGCTTAATTCACTTGTATAGTTTAAGTTTATAAGGGTTTTACCTAACATCAAACATGAATAATTAATAAATGCACCAGCTGCTGTTGATGGTAAAAGTAAACCTACATTTTTTCCTTGTATCTTTTTATTTAGTAAATTTTTAAATAAAATTGAAGCTGTAAGAAATTTATTACCTGATAGATTTACTCCCGTAGAATCTGCAAAAATCATCTCACTTGATACAGATTTTAATCTATCAAAAATAACTTCATTTAATGGTGCTAGGTTATTTATATGCTCTTGCCATGCAATTGTTGAAAGATTTACAATATCTTGTTTTACACTAACTACATTTGCTTTTTCTTTTTTAACTCTTTTCCCAAATGATACGGTTACACTATTTACTTTAGATGATTTTTTGTATTTTTTACTAGCTCTTGAAAAAACTGTCTCCCAAAGACCTCTTATATAAAAAGGAACTACTCGTACATCACTAGTAGTTAGTTCTAATATCTTTTCAAATCCTTTTTTAAACTCTCCTAAATGACCATTTCGTGTAATTCCTCCCTCAGGAAAAAGTACAACTATACTTCCTTTATCTAACTCATTTGCAATTATTTTAATTGTATTTTTGCTTCCTGTAGTTCCAATAGGTATTGCTTTAAACATCTTTAAAATCCAATTTAAATACCATTTCTCATAAATTGGTTTATGCATTACAAACTTAACTTCCCTAGGAACTGACATCAGTACAACTGCCCAATCTATCCATGAAACATGATTCCCAAGTAAAAGTACTCCACCGCTTGAAGGAATATTTTTTATTCCACTTACTTCAAGTTTATACTTTAATCCAATAACACTTTTTAAAAACAGTAAAATCAAAGATTGAGGTAATTTTATTACTGTATAAACTGTACCAATTATAGTAATGAGTAAAATTAGATATATCGTATTTAAAGGGTCTAGATTATAAAAAGAGACAATAGTTGTCATACACAGCATCAAAAACATAGAAACAGAATGAAACCAATTATTACCAGCTAAAATTGTTCCTAATATCTTTTTCTTTGCATTAAATTGAATCAAAGCATTTAAAGGAACAACAAACATTCCTCCAAATATTCCAAAAATGAAAAATGAAACTCCTATTAAAAATGGGCTTTGAGCAATAGTAGCAGTATAAATAGTAGTTGCCATTCCTAAAGCCGATAAAGGTATAGTTCCAACTTCTATATAGTGTTTTGAAATTCTAGAATAAAGTATAGAACCTATTGCTATACCAATTCCAGATACTCCAATAACTGCATTTATTACAAACACATCAGTAACATTTAAATACTCTTTTGCAAAAGACGGGAAAACAGCCATCATACCTTGTGATATTCCCCAAAATACAGAAAGCCCAATAACTGACAAAAATATAATGCTATTTGAAGATAATACTTTTATATTTTTACCTAATAATTTCCCCTTAAATAAATCACCCTTATCTAAATATAATTTTTCATCTCTTTTATAATAAGTATTTACTCTTCTTAAAACTAAAAAAGAGACAAACATCTCTAAAAATGCCACAGGTAAAATATAATAAGTCAAAGGTAAGATTGCATATAGAAGCTCTTCTTTTGTACTTAATAGTTCAAGATGGTTACTATTATAAAAACCTTCAAAGAAGTATGAAGCTCCTGCTATTGAAAAAAGTATTGCGATTATTGATATAGCTTGAAGGGCAGAGTTTCCACTTGATAAGTTTTTTTTGCCATATATATCTAAAATCAAACCAAATTTTGCAGGTGAGTATATGGCACTTTGAACAGCTAATAAAACTAAAACAAACATTGCTAAATAGAAGTTTGAAATAGCATAAGCAAATATCATAAGAATGGATAATGAAAAGGAAGATACAGCTCCATATATCAAAATATTTTTTTTATTGTATTTATCTGAGAGGTATCCACTTAGTGTAAATAAGAGTACATAAGGAATAAGAATCAAAGCATTTATAATAGATATCCAAATAACTTGTGTACTTCCATCAAATATCTTAAAAGCAATATTTTGTAAAAAAATTTTATGGGCAATGTCAACTACCACATTACAAAATACCACAAACAAAAAAGCAAATTTTATTACTACTAGATTATTAATTTTACCAATCATCTATTTTTCATCACAAATTTCATTTAACACTCCAATAAATGTACATTTTATGAAGTATAAATATTTATGAATAATAAGTCAAGTTAAAATTTAAAAATGAAACCAAATTGTAATTATTAAGATTTAACTCTTCTTTTTGAAAAAGAATCCAACGAATAAATTATAAGAGCTATCCAAATTAAACAAAAGGTTACTAATTTATCAAAATTAAACTCTTCATGATAGATAAACACAGCAGTAAAAAAAGAAACTGTAGGAGCAATATATTGAAAAAAACCTAAAGTAGCAAGTTTCATTCTTGTAGCTGCACCATTAAATAATAGTAAAGGAACAACTGTTATTAATCCTGCAAGAACTAACATAAAAGAGACATAGACTCCACTATTTTCACCAAAAGCTATTTCCTTAGTATTATAAATATAAATTAAATATGCAGCTGCAAAAGGCAATAATAAAAGAACTTCTACAAATAAACCTACAATAGAACCTACATTTATTTTTTTTCTTATCATTCCATATATTGCAAAAGAGATTGCTAAAGATAATGAAACTATTGGAATATAACCTAATGTTATTAGCTGGTATAATATCGCTAAGATAGCTATAAAGATTGCTAGATATTGGTATTTTGTCATTCTTTCATTGAAAAATAAAAAGCCAAATAAGACATTTACAAGTGGATTTATATAATATCCAAGTGAGGCTTCTAGTATTCTATTATTTGTTATTGCCCAAATAAAAATAAGCCAATTTATTGATACAAAAAGTGTAGATAAAAATAAATTTCTTATTTGCCTAAAATCTTTTATAATATTTAAAAAAGCACTAAGCTCTTTTTTAAAAAAGAAAAAAGGCAAAAGAGTAATAACTGAAAATAAAACTCTATAAACTAATATCTCAATTGGTTCTACAGAAGAAACCTCTTTAAAATATATTGGAGATAATCCTCCCCAAAATAAAAATGCAAATACTGCATAAAGTTGACCTAATCTTTCATTACTCAAGTGTACTCTTTATAGTTTTTAAAACTATATCAAAACTTGAGTAAATAAAAGTTCATTTTTTAGTATTATTTAAATATCTTTTTTAGTATAGGAATACGAGATAAAATAAACATATCCAATAATAAAACACAAACCAAAGTAATTCCAACTAATGGAAAAAATAAAGAAAGAGCCAACATAACAATCATAGCATTATGCCAATGGGGCAATTTACTTGGAATAGACGGAGGAACTAATTTAAATCCAGATTTTTCAGGTCTTCTTTTCCACCACATAATAACACCTGTAATACTTAAAACTATAACTGATAAACAAATTATTGTATTAATTATTAGATTCCAAATAGTTACTAATCCCATGTGAATGGGAATAGATACAGCCATCGTTTTACCTGCAAGTGAATAATCATCAAAAGTAACCTTTGATAAAACATGTCCAGTATATCTATCTATATGGACTGTTTTATCTGCAAAGGGATTTTTAGCATCACTATTCATAGTATCTTGATTTATCGTCCATACTCCTGTATTTCCTTTTGGAAAAGATACTCTATATCTTCCCTCAAAACCAATTCTTTGAGCAAGTCTTTCTATACTATTTATATTTACAGCTTCATTTGGAAGTGTTCCATTTACACCTAGTTTTGAACCAGAAGCAGGAAGTGGAGTCTCTTCTATTGCCCAAGGCATTCCACCTGATGGACCATAATTTAGTGAAGCATGGGTTTCATCTGAAAGTGGTATATTATCCCATTTTTCAGCAGGAAAAGTACTCCAAGCTTGTACAAGCTTTCCACCCCAAACTCCTGTCCATGACATTCCTGATAATAAAAATAAAAAAAAGAAAATAGATACATAAACCCCAAGTGAGACATGCACTTCTTTCCAAAAAAGTCGACCTTTTAGTGATAGTTTTGGAATCAAAGAATCTCTTATTTTCCTATCCTTTGGCCACCAAAGATAAACTCCTGTGATAATTAAAATAATAGCAAAGCCAGCAGCTATTTCTAATATCCTATCACCAATAGTTCCTAAAAGCAAATCACTATGAATATCATCTGCTAAATCATACCAACCTTGTCTTCTTAGCCATTCATTTACAATCTCCCCATTATATGGATTTACTGCAACCATAGATTGGCTACCATCAGAATCTTTTATTCGAAAAACATTTACTCTATTTGGTTCAGAGGCTTTTATCCACTCTACTAATTTTCCTTTTGGGTGAGTGGCTAGTGCGATGTTTGATTGTTCTTGTAAGGTAAGCATAATAGCATTTGGGGGAATAGGAACAGTTACTCTCTCCCCATCTCTTCCATCAAAATAACCAATATACATCATAATCATACCAGTTACTGCAAGTATCAACATAAAAGGGGTTACAAATATTCCTGCATAAAAATGCCAACGCCAAGCGGCTTTATAAAAAAGTGTATCTTCATTTACTTTTTTATATTTACTAGATGTTCCTATATCCATCTTCTCTATCCTTCATACAAACTATAATTTAAGTTTGAAAGAGTAGAAAAAAATAGTTAATTTTCTGTTAATTTTAAAAGAATGCTTTTATCTCTTCACTATTTAATAGTTTTCCTGTAGATTTTACTTCTCCATTTATCACAAGTGCTGGTGTACTCATAATACCGTAAGCCATGATTTTTTCTATATCTTCTACTTTTTCAACTTGAGCAAAAATTCCAGCATCTGCAACTGCTTTTTTAACATTCTCTTCTAAGGCTTTGCATTTTGAACATCCTGTTCCTAAAACTTCTATTTTCATTATATCTCCTGTATGTGATCTTTTAAAGTGTAAATATAAGTATCAACTTCTAATTCATCATATCGCTCAACGGTAACAGGTGTTCGTACAAATTCATTTCCTTCAAAGTCATCCAAATAATCCCAATGATTAATTAAATTTGATGAAGTAAATAAAAAGCCATGCACCGTATCACCATTTGCATCTAATCTAATCCCTGGATACCCCATACTTGCACTCCAACCAGCATCTACTAAAAAGCCTTTAACCGTAGCAGGTACAAATTTACCTACAATTCTTTCTAATACATGGGCATTGGGGCAGTTTGGCATAAGTGTACCATAAACAAAAAGAGTCATATCCAATTCATTTCCTTTGTTACAATTTATTAATTCCCGAAATTATAACAAAGTAATATAAATATTAAGAAAATGAGAAAAATAAAAAGATTGCAACAGTTAATATTCCTGCTAACATTAAAGATAAACCTCTTTTTTTGAAGCCATATTTGCCTTTAACCATAACAATAGCTGATAAAGCAAAAAAGGCTAAAACAATGCTATAAACCATTGCTAAATAATACCAAGCCCTATTATTACTTGATAAGTGGGAACTTATAAACATCTGCAAAAATGCTGGATAAGATTTATAATCTATGTTTGCTTCCCCCGAATTCTTGTTATAAATTACATGCATATATTTATAATCAAAATATAAAGTGTCATTTTCTTCTTTAGAGAAAGTTAATCTTTTTATATTTTTTTCAACAACACTTTTTGTACCAACTTTATAAATATAATCTAGCTTTCCATTTTTTGCTTCAGTTATTAGCTTTTCTTTAAAATCATCACTTGAAATATTTTTTGAAATATTTGTTTGAAAATTATAATCATACTTAAACCACCCTAAACCACGAGCAGACAATATAAAACCTGTAATTGCATATATAAGAGTGATGCCTATAAAAAAATATCCAAGATCCCTATGTAGAGACCTTGATATATTACTTAATGATTTCTTTTTTGACATATTTAAAATGTTCTTTTTATATTGATAGTGAATTTTCTAGGTTCCCCAGAGAAAATTCTATTATCTTCTCTACCTGATTCATAATATTCTTTATTAGTTATATTTTCAATATTTAATGAAAAATCCCAATCATTGATTGAATAATATGCTCCCACATCAACTCTTGCATATGATGGCAATTCTATTCTTTTTGCTTCAGCTGAATTTGTATATATTTTATCTCTATATGATATTCCTGTTGATAAACCAAGTCTTCCATCATATATTTTTTGGGGAATATTATATCTAGTAAATATATATGCAGTAACCTCAGGAGTAAGAGCTTGTGTATTTCCAACAGATTTTCCAGATACATATTTTGCTTTATTATAAGCATACCCTGATTTAAACTGCCAATTAGCAGTAGGTAACCATTGAACTTCTACTTCTACACCTTTACTCTCAACTTCTCCAGAAAGTTGATAATTACCTGAAGCTGTACTTTCTGCTACATTTTCTTTATTTATTTTGTAAAATGATATTCCTGTATTAAACTCTTTGCTAACATTTATTTTTGTACCTATTTCATATTGTTTTGATTTTTCAGTATCTAATGAATTACCTGAGTCATCAACTCTTTCAGCACTACTAGGATCATAACTTTGGCCATAACTTCCATATACTGAAAAGATATCATTGATATTATAAATTGTTCCAATAGAACCAACAAAATCTCTAGATTTTTTTATTTTATCAGGTGATACACAAGGTCCTCTTGAACACTCAAAATCAATTTTTGTTTTATCTACTCTAGCAGAACCGACAAGAGTAAGTTTATCGGTTAGACTTATTTTATCTTGTAAATAAACACCTGTGCTATAATATTGTGTTTTTCTTCTATCTTTTTGGTTAATAACAGCAGTTCCCCCATGAATAGGATTATAGATATTTATATTTGGAGTTACAAAACCTCCTTGAGCAATTCTATCATAATCAGTTTTTCTATAATTTCCAGCTAATCCAAAAGTCAAACTATGTTTCATATCTGCAATAATTGTATCAAGATTTAGATTTGTATCAAAGCTATGCCAATCTCTTTCATTGTATTGATGTCTATTTCTTCTTCTTAGTGTTGTATCTGATGCAGTTACTCCTTGTTTTACTTCATTATTTTCATAAAGTTTTCTTTCATCTGTATGAAATACACTTCTCCAGTCAAAATTAAAGAAAAGATTATCACTAATATAATGATCTAAATTAATATCAAAAGCTTTTCCTTCATCATTATCATAGTCATCTGATTCTTGATAAACCGTATTTAAACTAGCAGCTGTTGATATATCATGATTTGCTACAAACAGTCCATCATCTGCACTTCCATCTTCATGTCCATATTCCATTGCAACTAATAAAGAGGTATTATCACTAGCATTCCATAACAAACTTGGATAGATGTAAAGATTCTTAAAATCAACATTATCTCTATAAGAATTTAATTTTTCCCCAACCGCAATAAATCTATAAAATAAATTTTCAGTAATAGGTCCCGTTGTATCTAGTGTAGTAGTTATACCATTATCACTTCCAAATTTAGAAACTCCATTTGACATGTATGTTTGAAGTGATGTTTCTAAAGTAGTTTTTTGCTCTGACTGGGGTCGTTTACTTACTATATTAACCAATCCTCCTGGTGCCATCGAACCATATAATACTGCTGCTGGACCTTTTACTACTTCTATTCTTTCTACATTTGCAGTTGAAGGTGAGCCCATTCTACTTATAAGTCCTGACATACCATTTACTTTGATATTTTCTAAAGAAAGGTCAAATCCACGAATCATTATGGCATCTGCATTCTTCCCAACTTTTGTTACTCCTGTTGTATAATCAAAGGTATCTTCTATTCTTTGAGCTTGTAAATCATCTATTAAAGTTCCCTTTGTAACAGAAACTGTGTAAGGTGTTTTTTTATCACTTGACTCACCTTTCATACTTGAAGAAGAGTTCTGTTCAAAATATGACTCTTGAGCTCCTTGTACTACAACTGTATCTAATTGATCTGCAAAAGTTAATCCTTGAGAAACAACTAAAGACATTGCAATAACTAATCTTTTTTTCATAATATTCCTTTTAATTTTTAATAAGAGAATAAATATATTCACTAAAGTGGGGAATTGTAAGAAAATTAATATTAATAGTTTATTAATAGAGATTATCATTATTGTTATTTATATATAAATAACTAGAAAGTGTTTTTTAAGTAGCTAACTTAAAAGCCAAGATAGCTTTTAAGTCTCATTTTTATTTTTTGAATAATTGGTAAATTGATGAAAAATCTTCATCACCCTTACCTAACATCTTCATTTTTGAGAATAACTCTTTAGGAATAGCTGCACTATATAGTGGTTGATTTAAACTAAAGGCTAAATTTTGAAGTAGATGTAAGTCTTTATTTATTGCACTATTAGAAAAATGTGGTGAAAAGTCTTCATCAATTAGTTTTTGTGTTTTTGCTTTTAGCACAAGTGATTGACCACCACCCACACCTAAAATTTCTAAAGCTTTAACCTTTGGAATCTCACAATTTTCTGCTAAAGCCGTACACTCTGCAAGTGTTGCCATAAAAGAACCAAGGCATAGATTATTTATAAGTTTCATTTTAGTAGCACTTGAAGGTTTTTCTAAATAAAATATCTCTTTAGCTATTTTTTCTAAAATTGGTTTTACATTTTCAAAAACTTCTTTTTTACCTGAACTTACAACTGTCAATTCACCTTTTAATGCTGGTGCAACACTACCAAAAACTGGGTTTTCTAGATAGTTACCACCTAAAGTATTTACTGCTTCATAGAACTTTAAAACATCTTCATAATGATTTGTAGTCAAATCAATTATTGTCTTACCTTTTAACTCTTCACATAAAAGTCCATCATGCATTGAAAAGATATTATTAACAGCTGGGGAATCAAACAAACACATAAAAATAGTATCACATTTAGTTAATAACTCCTTTGGTGAACTTGCAATTTCATAGCCCAAATCTTTTATTTTCTCAGCATTTCTATTATAAACAATAAGTTCTTCACCAACATCACTTAGTCTTGTGGCTATTGCTTTTCCTAAGTTTCCAAGTCCTATAAATCCTATTGACATTATTTCTCCTAATTCTTTTAGGACTATTATAAGAAGATTAGATTAAAAAAAGATGATATTTTTAAATTGAGTTAAAAGAAGTTTGAAAAGATGAGTTGCCTCATCTTCTCTTTTATTTTAAGTCAGCTAAGATTTTAGCTTTTAGTTTTGGAATTGTAAATCCAAATTGTTCAAATAATTCATTTGCAGGACCAGATGCACCAAAAGTATCCATACCATAAACCACATCGGCAAATTTATAGTACTCTAAACCTCTAGCAGCTTCCACAGCGAAAACTTTAGTAGCTGGATCAATGATTGTATCAATATATGTTTTATCTTGTTCTACAAGTAAATCATAACAAGGAACAGAAACAATATTTGCAATTACACCCTCTTCTTCAAGTGCACATCCAGTTTGTAATGCAAGCATCAACTCACTTCCTGATGCCATAATTGTAACAGTTGCATTTTCTCTTTTCTTAACTAAATATCCACCATTTGCAACTTCACCAAAGGCTCTATCATCTTTTAGTACTTTTAGTCCTTGTCTTGAACAAACAAAAGCACTAGGAGCATTTAATTTTAATGCCACTTTCCAAGAAGCAACATTTTCAGAAGCATCTGCTGGTCTAAATACATAAAAGTTTGGTAATGCTCTAAATTGAGTTAAGTGTTCAATTGGTTGGTGAGTTGGTCCATCTTCTCCAACACCAATAGAATCGTGAGTCCAAACAAAATGTTGTGGAATAGATGCAAGTGCCGCAAGTCTAGCTGCTGGTTTTAAATAATCACTAAACACAAAAAATGTAGCAGAAAATACTCTAAATAATCCATATAAATTCATCGCATTACAAATAGATGCCATAGCATGTTCTTTAATACCAAAGTGGATATTTTTACCAGTTGGGAAATCACCAGCACCTTTTAATTCTGTTTTATTAGATGGTGCTAAATCTGCACTTCCACCTATAAACCCAGGAATAGCTTGTGAAATAGCATTTAAAATTTTGTGATTTGAATCTCTTGTAGCAACACTTGTATCTGCTTCAAATTCAGGATAATCAATAGAATCAAAATCAGGATTTTGCAACATCTCTATTTTCTCTTTTGATTGGGCACTTAAAGAAACATTCCAAGCTTTTTCAATCAATGACCCAGTTGTAGTTTTATCAAAAGCAGCTCTTACTTCATCAGATACAAAAAATGAATATTCTGGATTGAATCCAGCTTTTACTTTAGAAGCAGCAATTTCATCAGCACCTAAAGGAGCACCATGTGTATGGTGACTTCCTTCCATAGTAGCAGCACCTTTCCCAATAGCAGTTTTTGCTATGATAAGTACTGGTTTTGTAGCAGTTTTTGCTTTTACAATAGCATCATCTATTTGAGTAAAATCATGACCATTGATTTCTAATACTTCAAAATCAATAGCTTCAAATCTTTTTTTAACATCTTCACTCCAAGCAATAGAAGTATCACCTTCGATTGTAATAGAGTTTGAATCATAAATAATAACTAAATTATCAAGTCCTAAATGCCCAGCTGTTGCTGTTGCTTCATAAGAAAGACCTTCTTGTAAATCCCCATCTCCACATAAACAGAAAACTTTGTGATTGATTACATCTTCGCTTAAAACATTTTTTGCATATTTACTTGCCATTGCAAATCCAACTGCATTTGCAATACCTTGTCCTAATGGTCCAGTTGTAATCTCTACACCATGTGTATGTCCATATTCTGGATGCCCTGGAGTTTTTGAATTTGTTTGTCTAAAGTTTTTGATATCTTCAATGCTTACATCAAATCCCCAAAGATGTAATAATGAATAAACTAATCCAGTAGCATGACCACCTGAGAAAACTAATCTATCTCTATTTAGCCATTTTGAATTTGCTGGGTTTACATTTAAATGTTTACTCAATACCGTTGCAATGTCAGCAAGTCCCATAGGTGCACCGGGGTGTCCTGAGTTTGCTTTTTGAACCATATCTGAAGCCAAGAATCTGATTGTATCCGCTTGTTTTTGAAGTAAATTATTTGACATATCTTTCCTACTGTGTTGTGAGTTTTAAATTGTATTTTGCGGATTATAACTAATTTTTAATAAAGATAAAATTTGTAGAAAAGAGAAGTCTCTCTTTTCTACTTTTTATTACACATCAGGAGTAACTGAAACATCATCGTCAATTAAGACTTTTACATTTGAACCACCAACGGTTCCTTGATAAACATGGAATGTTTCTCCTGTATCACTTACATAATCAGCTTGTTGCGACCATTTCGCATCTCCACCTTCAAGAACAACTTTATCAGTACTATCTCCAAAAATTTTCAATTCATGATTCTCATCTGTAATATCTAAAATATCATCTAGATTTATATTCATCTCTTGTGTATGATTATTAGTTAAATCAATATTTTCGATATTTTTTATTTCGGTATGGTTTAAAATATCTTCTAGGTCAATCGTATCATTATTCATAATTAATGTGTCATTACCTGTTCCACCATCAATTGATTTTTCAGTTCCATTAAATACTATAGTATCATCACCTGCACCTGCATGAATAACATCTGCACCACCTTTTCCATCTATATGTTCATCGGCATCAGTTCCTTTGATATCATTTGTATGCTCAGTACCTTCTATAGTTTTTGCTTCAGTAGTAACATGTACTGTTATTGCATCTTTTGAATCGTTCTCTATTGATGTTACACTTGCAGTAATATGTTCTAAATCACTTGAGTCAACTTCTGTTTTACTTACTAATGTTACATTTGCGTCACCATTATTATCAACTTGAAGTGTATAACTTCCATCTGCATTAGCACCAATTACACTTCCATTACTATCTTGCAGTGTTGCATCTGCAGGAATATCAGTCAAGGTAATATTTGAAAGTGTTTCGCTACCATCAGTATCAGTCAATAGAGCACTTAAAGTGATGGCATATTGATAAATTCTAGTAGTAACTTGATCTGCTTCAAATACAATATTTTCTATTTTTGAAACATATAATGGTGCACCTTGAAGAGTTCCATTCCCATCAATTCTATATATTTTGTATTCACCACTACTATTCATATTAGTCAAATTTGAATCACTTATTAAATTATTATTACTATCAAATATTTTATACTCTGTAGCACTACCAGTGAAATATAATGTATCATTTCCCCCTCCACCATCTATGTGTCCATTGTCAAAGTTACTTCCACTATGAAGTTGAATCTTATCATCACCAGAACCTAGATAAATGTGTCCTGTACTATTTGTTGTTCCTTGAAAATTACCGTTGATTTGTACAATATCATTTCCATCACCCATACTAATTTCACTTCTATCAGCGCTTCCTCCTATAACTAAAGTGTCATTTCCATTTCCTAAATCTATGTCTTTACCACTTGCACTATATTTAATATTGATATTATCATCTCCATCATTTGTTTCAATTTTATTTGCATTAATATTATCAATATTCAAATTCACATCATTATTTTTATACCAAGGAAGTTCATAGTCATCGTCTAAATTTATACCACCATTATTATGAATAGCTATATCTGAAAAAGTATTTGCTGTATTTTCTATAACTTGAGCATCTTTTATATCCATAGTTAAAATTGGGGTAGAAGCTTTATCATCAACATTAACATTAATATTAACATCAAAACTTGTAGTATCTCCATCTACATCAGCTGCTGTAATTTTAAAACTTTCAACAGTGTCAACTTTATAATTTCCTGCTATTGCAGTAAAAGTATAATTTCCTGTACTAAAATCAAACATCAATTTACTTCCACTTTGCATTTTCACACCAGAATCAGGGAAGTTATCTTTTGTATATTCAACACCTTCAATTGTAATTGAAGCAATTGATATTGCTCCATCACCACCAGAAACATTATCAAAAACAGTTCCTTCAACTTTTGCTGATATGTTATCAACTAAAGTATCTTTTAATTCTGTAACATCTTCTACAACTAAAACATTTGTTTTAATCGTACCAATATTTACAGCTATTCTTTGGAAGTCTGGGTCATTTGCATCTAATCCAGTACCAATACCAATAACATTTAATTCACTAGCATTGTCTTTTAAGAACTCTGTCCATTTTGTAATATATCCATTATCAACAGCTTGTCCATCAATATATGTTTGATAATAACTTCCTGAACCATCACTATCCCAGTTCTCTCTATTTGGTGCACCATCAGAGATAAAATAAACTACTGATTTTTCACCATTTGGTGTTTCCGTATAGGTATTATATGTCTCAAACAGTGCATCTTCATAATTTGTGGCACTTCCAGAATGTAATCCTTCTAAAGCTTTCAATGCATCTTCTGCACTCATCCATCCCGTTGCAGATGCATCAGTATCAAATGTTGTCAATTTAACATTAACTCCACCATTATCTTCATATGTAGCAATCATCTCTTTTAAAGAATCAATAGCAAGCTGCAATCGACTTACTTTTGTACCATCATCTAATGTTACTTTATCATCCATACTTCCAGAAATATCTAAGGCAATAACTACATTTGTTGCATGTGGTGTCACTACAGTTGTATCGTCATTTTCTGGTAGCACTCCCTCAAAATCAATAGTTTTTTCTTCACCTTCTGAAGTTGGTACCAAGTTTGTTATTGCAGTTTCTATTGCTGTTGCTGTTGAAATATCACCATTTGAAGATTCTGTTGCAGTAGCTGTTGCTTTTATATCAAAATTATCTGAAACAGTTTTAGGGATCATCATTTCAACTGTACCATTAAAAGTATTTCCATCTACATTAATTGTCCAAGTTCCATCACTATTTAAAGTTCCTTCATTTAATGTTGCACCAGTTGGTATACCACTTAGAGTTATACTTAAACTTTCACTTCCATCTGTATCCGATAAGCTTGAACTGATATCTAAATCATATTTAACCATATCAGTTTTAACAACTGAGACATTATCTATTGCCATACCCCAGTTATCATTACCTTCTCCAACTTCTTTAAAACTTAGTAAGTTTGAACCATCACCAGAGCCACCTTCTACCTGTGCTTTATAATTTGCCCAAGTAGTATTATTTCCATCTATAGTTGCTATTTTTTCACCACCCCAATAAACTTCAACAACACCTGATTTTTCACCATTCGCACCACTTTCTTGTAATGCAGCTTTATCAAAATAATCAAATTTTAGTGTATAAAGCTCTCCAACTTCAATACCAGAAATAACTTGTCCAATTTGAGTATTATTATTATCAGTGTCTCCATTATTATGGGTTTCCCCTAAATCCATATAGTTATGTCCATCTGTAGCACCAACATTTGCATGATGTGATTCATGAACTTCCATAGTAGGTGCACTTGAACCCTCATCTGTAATCACATGCCAACCTGTAATTGATTGATTATGAGCTACTCCTCCATAAGCAATATCATGATTACTTACACTATTACCATTAGCATCAGTTCCTGAGATATCTTCAAAACTTCCATTCTCTACTAAGTTAGTAGCACTTGAAACTACTTCACCCGTATTAGTTACACTAAGAGTTATACTTGGTGCATCTGCAACGGCTTCAACATTGATTGTTGTAGTTGCACTATTCTCACTCCAATCTTTTCCATCACTTACTTTAAAATCAAAGCTTGTATTAGTATCACTATTAGAAGAAGGTTTAAATACTAAATTCCCAGAATTAATATCATTTGCACTTATTTCATCACCAATACTTACAGATTGACCATTCAATGTTAAAACCCCATTAGTTGGAAGAGATACAATTTGAACTGCACTTAAAGAATCTCCCTCTATATCAGAATATTCAAAGTCATTTATTGTAAGAGACACTGACGTATCTTCATCTGTAGAGACTTCACTATTAGAAGCTTTTGGAATAAAGTTTTGTTCAGCTACATCATAAGTACCATCAGCAAATTTTATAAACTCTACTCTTCTAAGTTCAGTAACATCACCTTTTCCATCATTATTACTATCACTTGCAGCTGTTTCAGTTATTACAATATTTCCATTCGCATTTTTTGTCATTGTATATTCTGAAATATCTTTTCCAAATGTTACAATATCAGTTCCATTTCCACCATCTATTACTAACTTATCATTTGTATCATTATTACTACTGGTTACTTCTCCATTTTCATTTCTTCCAGTTAAAAGGTCATCTGTATTAATAACATCATTACCAGCACCTGTCATTACAAAGTCATCTGATGATTCTGTATTACTATCTGACCAATCTCCATGCCAATAATGTGTTACTTCTGTTTCTTGAGTTTTATTTCCTTCTAAATCAATTTCAGTTGCTTTAAAAAATTCATTATCATTAACTGGTGTTCCTGGAAGACTACTAATATCTATATTCCAAGTTCCATCTGATTGTACTGTTGTTGTTCCTATAACATTATTATCTTCATCATATATTTTTATAATATTTCCAGATTCTCCACCTGTACCTTTTAATATTACTACTGAATAATCACCATTTTCATCAACAATATCTGTTATTGCTAACTTACCAATAGTTGCCTCTGGTGTTGCTGAATCTGTTGCTGGAGTTGTTTGTTTTCCATCTG